>Ga0007791_10000404_pt1 | contig 13514 bp, 8 predicted proteins | sample CryBogmetaGMA05M_FD_60368 | JGI IMG/M metagenome (GOLD analysis project Ga0007791, IMG submission 60368) | Freshwater microbial communities from Crystal Bog, Wisconsin, USA - MA0.5M | ecosystem: Environmental > Aquatic > Freshwater > Lake | place: Crystal Bog, Wisconsin, USA | collected 2009-07-06 | reverse complement strand
ATGCGAACACCGTGCCACTTCGGTGACGTTGGGCCGTTTTTCACGAGTGCCGATTTTCCCGCGTCAGACGAGGGTTCTGTCGCTGTGCTCCTCATGCACGTCACACAATCGTCGCCGCAGCGCGACGGATTCACCATTTCTGTTTCACCGTTGCGGTGAATCTTCACCGTTTGCGTGAAGCCGATTCGGAAGCGCCGCGAGGGGCTGTCCGTGCCATGGAGCCGGCGTCGTTTGCAAGCGGAGACAGGATGTCGAAGCGCGGCAAACGTCGAGTGAGCGGAGGGCCGGAGCCCGCAGCGAACGTCCGGCGAGATGGCACGGGCAGCCCCGGCCCAGCCCGCCGGGGCCATGGATGGCCCGGCGGGCGTGCAGCGAGCCTGGATGGCGAGCCGCCGGCGCAGCCACACCTTGGCTGTGGCTCCGCCGGCCCCAGCCCGCCGGGGCCATGGATGGCCCGGCGGGCGTGCATTCAGAACTTCTGAATCAGATCGAAGCCGAGCATCGTCTGCTGGTTGCTCGCGCCGTCGTTGAACGGCCGCCGCGAGCCGCCGTAGGGGCCGCCCATGAAGTCCCAGCGAAACGCGGGCCGCATCAGGAAGTTGCCCGTCGGCGACCAGTTGGCCCCGAGCGTGAGCGAGTAGTAGTTGCCCGGCAGCGGCACGTGGTTCGGATTGCTCACGCGGTTCAGGCCCACGCGGGTGCCGTCGGTGTCTTGAAACCACTCGAAGCGGGCGCCCCACTTCCAGGTCTCGCTCGCGGCCCAGTAGAGGTATTGGTCGATGCCGGTCCAGAGCGCCGGACCGCCGTCGTTGAGGGCGTCGGCCTGCGTGCCGAGCCACTGGTGGAACACGTATTCGAGGCGGCTCGTGGGCCGGACCTCGAAGAGCAGGCTGTACCGCGTGCGGTTGGCGGCGCGGAGCGGCGGCGCCGGCTGGAACACCGGCGAGAAGTCGTCGGCCTCGTTGCCCGTCACGATCGCGAACGTCGTGGCGAGCGAGTTGTCGTCGTTCTTGACGCGGGCCCGGCCGAGGAAGTTGGCGTTGGTGTAGGCCGAGGCGAGGTTGTTCCAGCCGTTCACGAGGCCGGCATCGACCTGGACGTTGTCGGTGGCCTTCCAGCTGGCGAGGCCGCCCCAGTGCGTGAAGGGGCCCGCGAACTGGTAGCTGTAGCTTTTCATGTAGAAGAAGTTGCCCACCGCCGGCACGCCCTCGTAGCCCACGATCGTGTAGAAGTGGCCGAGCTTGATGGAGAGGTCGTTCGTGCCGGTCTCGGCGTAGAGCTGCGGCATCGCGAGGCCGTAGTATTCGCCGCTGTTCCAGTTGCCGCGGCCGCTGCGGGTCGTCTCCCAGCCGGTCGACATCGCCAGCGGAAAGTCTTCGCCGTAGAGCAGGTCGGCGCGGCCGCCGATGCCGAGCGAGCCGTCCTTGGGCAGGAGCCGTTCGGCGATGAGGTAGGTCTGGTTCATCATCGCCTCGTTGGCGCGGTCGACGGCGTTGTAGGGGCCGTTGAACTTGCTCGCCGGGGCGCCGAAGTTGCCCACGAAGCCGCCGTCGAGCCAGCCATACACGCCGCCGCCGTCCCCCGCGCCGAACAGGAACCAGTCCTGGCCGGAGGGGATCACGCCGGTCATCACCTCGTCGGTGAGCCTGGGGTCGAACCGCTCGAAGGAGCCGACGTCGCCCGCCTGGCCGACGAAGCCCTCGTCCTGCGCGGCGGCCGCGCCGGCGAGCACGACGCCGAGGGCGACCGCCCCGAGTGCCACCATCGTCCCGAGTCGCATCGGCGTCTCTCCACGGCAGGCGACGACGCGTGGCCCGCGGCGGCTCCGGTGCCACCCGCGGTCCGCGTCGATTCCGCCCCGCCCACCCGTCATCGGCGGAACGACCGGCGAAACCCTCCCGCCGGGCACAACCGGAGAAAGGGTCGGGGCTTTCTCAGCCGGCTTGCCTCACCCGCAGGGTCGCCACGCGGGACGGACGGACGGGCGGGTGCGGCCCGCACATCTTGCCCGGATCGCCGGGGCGGATGAAGGAATCCTCACCCGCGACTTCCGGTCGTACCGATTCTCCCGATCATCCGGAAAGGGGGACGCATGACGCGCGGAACTCGGTGGTGGATCGTGTGCGGACTGGTGGCGGCGGGCCTCGGCCTCCGCGGCGGGAATGCCGCGCACGCGCAGAGTTACGGCGTCGACCTCCGCAACACGCTCATGCCCGCGTCGGGCGGCATGGCCGGCACGAGCGTGGCCGCGCCGCAGGATTTCCTCTCCGCGATCAACGCCAACCCCGCCGCGCTCACGCAATACAAGGGCACGCACTTCACGCTCGGCGGTGCCTTCGCCGAGGCGACGATCGATCTCCGGCAGACCGCGCCGGCGCCGCTCCTCGGCGTGGCGCCGTTCGCCGCGAAGAGCAGCACGCCCGGGGCCATCGTGCCGGCGATCGGCGTGGCGCAGGAGGTGGACGGGCTGCCGCTGCCCACGACCGTGGGGATCGCCGTGCTCGGCGCCGCCGGGGCCGGGGCGAGCTACGTGCAGGTGCCGGCGAGCAACGCCACGTCGTCGTACCTGCTGATCCTCGAGTTCGCCCCGTCGGTGGCCGTGGAGCTCACCGACCGGCTCTCGCTCGGGGCCACGATGTTCATCGGCGACGGCTACTCCTCCGGGCCGTTCGTCGGCACGAGCGGCATGACCAACGCCTACGCGCTCCGCGGCGGTTTCGGGCTCGACTACGCCCTGGGCGAGGCCACGCGGCTCGGCGCCTACTACCAGACGACGCAGGCCTTCCGGTTCGAGGACCAGGCGGTGCTCTTCGCGTCCCGCAGGACGTTCGACGTCGACATCGGCCTGCCGCAGCAGGTGGGCCTCGGGGTCTCGAACGAGTCGCTCCTGGACGGCCGCCTGCTCCTCGCGGCCGACGCGCTCTACCTCGACTGGCGGAGCGCCGCGCTCTTCAAGAACCTCTACCGCGAGCAGTGGGTGATGCAGCTCGGCGCACAGTATCGGGCGACCGACCGCGTGAAGTTCCGGCTCGGCTACGCGCTCGCCCAGAATCCGGTCAATCACGCGGTGGGCACCCGGATCGGCCCGGTCGTGGTGCCGGGGGGAATCCCCGCGGTGAAGTATCTGCAGTCGCAGTTCGCGGTCATCAACGAGCATCGCATGGCCGCCGGCATCGGCGTGAGCGATCTGTTCATGCGCGGATTCGACTTCGACGCCTTCGCCGGCGGCATGTTCCCCGCGAGCGACGACCTCGGCGCCGCGACGTCGGTGAACGTGGCCAGCTACTGGATCGGCCTCGGATTCACCTGGCGGTTCGACCCGCCTGCGAACCGCGGCCCCAAACGCTCATGACGCGCGGCCCGCGGCGCGACGCATGCCGTTGGTCGGCGGCCCTCGTCGCCGCCGGCGCGCTCGTGCTGCCCGCGATCGCGGCGGCGGAGTCGGCCCGCGAACTCGAGACCGACCGCGACTCGTTCACGTTCGCCCCGACGACGGTGGGCGCGGCGACGAGCGTGCTCGAGTCGTCGTACTCGTTCATCGACAACCGCGTCGGCCCCGAGGCCCACAGCGTGCCCGAACTGCTCGTGCGCCGGGGCATCGGGGAGAAGGTCGAGGCGCGGCTGGGGTTCAACTACGAGGCGGGCGGGGCGGGCACCGTGTCGGGCAACGAGGTCGGCGGCGAGGACATCGAGAACGAGGAGGAGAGCCGCGTGCTCTATGGCGCGAAGGTCGAGACCAGCGCGCAGACGGGCTGGCTGCCGCGTTCGTCGGCGATCGTGCAGGGCTACACGCCGGTCTACGGGCCGTCGAACCAGTCCACGGTCGTCATCGGCGAGGCATTCGGCTGGCGGTTCGCGAGCGGCTGGGAGTGGACGTCGGCGATGCGCTACGGCACCGGTTTCGACAAGGCCGACGCCTTCAACCAGTGGGCGCCCTCCAGCGTGCTCAAGGTTCCTGTCGGCGAGCGCTGGAACGTCCACGTTGAATACTTCGGCATCCTCTCCTCGGGCAAGGAGCGGCCGATCAACGTGCAGTACGCGAGCCTCGGCGGGCACGTTCTCGCCACCGACGACCTCGAGATCGGCCTGCGGTTCGGCTGGGGCCTGAACGACACCACGCCGAACTTTTTCACGAACGTGGGCGTGGGGCTCCGATACTAACTGTCTGTGGAAAAAGTCATCCATGACCTTTTTCCACGAAGTCGACCGCAGGAAACGCCGAGGGTTTCCCGGGTCGACGGTCGCCGCATCCTGCGGCGGGGTGCTTTGGCCACGGCCTGCCAGATGTTCGTGGACGCAGCCACTCCATGAGCTTCGTCCACGTGGTCGATCGCAGGACGCGCCGAGGGTTTCCTGGATCGACGGCCGCCGCAGCGCTCGGCGGGCGCCCTTCCGCGTGCGGCGGTCAGCCTTCCGCGTTCGGCGGTTACCCCAGCGCGGTGTCGTCGCTGCGGGCCTTGTCGACGGCACGGCGGTAGATCGCGATCGCCTCGGCGGCGACGCGGAGCGAGCCCGGGACGTCGCGATCCTTGATCCGCTTCCGGGCGGCGGTCACCGCGGCGAGGAGGTGGTCGCGGTCCTCGGTGGAGAGCCCGTCGGCGGCCGATTCGACGCTCGCCAGGATGCCCTCGAGGATCGGCTCCGACGGGGCGCATCCGTAGGTGCGGTAGGGGCCGCCGCCGAGTTTGGCGCCGATCGGCAGCACGCGGCCGCCGACCGTCTCCGGCACGACGGTGGCGAGCGTGGTCGCCACGAGCGCGCCGATGGCGAGCAGGCCCATCGCGATCGACACCACGAACGCGATGGCCTGCGCCAGCGATGCCCCGAGGAGCCCGCCGACGAGGCCCGTGGGCTGCATGAGCGCGCTCCACGGATTGAACACGAGCGCCACGAGCAGGCTCGCCGCGGCCACCGCGAGCATCCTCCACGGCACAGGCCGGGGCGCCGGGGTCGCGGGGGCTTCGAGTGTGAGCGGCCACGGGTCGCCTCCCGCGGCCTTCGTCGCCTCCTGGGGCCCCGCCTTCGCCACGATCACGGTGACGTTGTCGGGGGCGCCGCGGACGAGGGCGAGCCCGAGGAGCGTTGCCGCCGAGTCGCGCGGGGGAAGCGTCGCGGCGAACACGCCGATCTCCTCGTCGGCCACCTGGCCCGAGAGGCCGTCGCTGCAGAGCACGAAGACGTCCCCCGCCTCGACCGGGAACGGGCCCTCGAGGTCGACCGGCACCTGCGCATGGGGGCCCATCGACCGCGTGATGATGTTCTTGGGGATCGGCTCCTCCATGCCCGGGATCTTGTGCCCCTCCATCTCCCAGGCCAGCGAGTGATCGCGGGAGAGCTGCTCGATCCTTCCGCCGCGAACGCGGTAGGCGCGGCTGTCGCCGACATGGCCCACGAGCGCCCCGCGGGGCAGGAGCGCCAGCGCCGTGCAGGTCGTGCCCATCCCCTTGAGGTCGACCGCGCTCTCGCCGCGGGCGTGGATCTCGTGATTGGCGTGCTCGATGCTCGTCTTGAGCGCCACGGGCGGCGAGCGCGCGGCGTGCTTCTCGTAGGTGAGCGGGACGTGTTCGGCGGCCAGGGCGCTGGCCATCTCGCCGGCCGCGTGGGCGCCCATGCCGTCGGCGACCATGAAGAGCCAGCCCCGGCGGCGGTATTGGTCCATGCTCCACGGGGCGAGCACGGCCCGGGCGTCCTGGTTGCTCGTGCGGCGGCGGCCGATGTCGGTGAGGTCGCAGTACTCGAGGCTCGTGCCTGATCCCACGCGAGCGACCCCGGGGGGCGGAGAGGGAGAGAGAAACCCGGGAGGTCCGGGAAGATCGTCAAGTCTAGCCCGCGGGCGGGGATGCCGCGACCTGCACGAGCCGGGGGAGGCCGGCGGAACGGCCGCTGATCTGGCGGCAGGGCGGGGCGGCCCGTATCGTCCGCCGCCATGCACCGTGCACCCCTCACCGTCGGCAGCGCCGGAAGACCGCGGCTCTCGGCCGGCGCGGTCGTCCTCGCCTCCGTGGCGGTCGGCGCGGCGGTGGCCGCGGCCGGCTGCGTGCAGCGGCGGATGACGATCCGCTCCAATCCGCCCGGCGCCCTCGTCTACGTCGACGACTACCAGCTCGGCACCACGCCGGTGTCGCACGACTTCGTCTACTACGGCACCCGCAAGATCCGCCTCGTCAAGGACGGCTACGAGACACTGACCGTCCGGCAGCCGTTTCCGACGCCGTGGTACGAGTTCTTTCCGCTCGACTTCGTGACCGAAAACCTGATCCCCTGGGAGGTGCGCGACGAGCGCGTGGTCGACCTCGCGATGCAGCCCGCGGCCAGCGCGCCCGCGGAGCTCGTGGTGGCCCGTGCGGAGCAGGTGCGATTCGCGGCCGGCAGCCTGCCCGCCGTGCCGCCGGTCGCGGCCGTGCAGCCGATCCCCGCCGCGCCGCCGCCGGCGGCGCCGCCGTCCCTGCCGCCGGCCCAGCCGCTTCCACCGCCCGCCCAGCCCGGTCTCATCCTGCCGCCGCCGCAGGGCATGCAGGGGCTCCAGCCCCCGTCGCAAAACGCCCCATCGCAGGGTATTCCCTCGCTCGGCGTGCCATAATCGCGGCATGCGCCGCCCCCCGAGCACCGAACCCACCGCCACGCGCGCCGACATCGACTCGGCGAAGCTCGACAGGCTCCGCGGCCTCCTCCGCGAGATCCTTCCGGCCAACGCGTTCTACGCCGCGAAGCTCGCGCGGTTCCCCGATGCCGCGCGGGTCGACTCGCTCGACGCCATCGCCGAGTGGCCGTTCACGTTCAAGGACGAGCTCGTCGGCTGCGCGGCCTCGTCGGGCCGGCCCGCCAACCTCACCTGGGATCCCGCCGCCTACGTGCGCTACCACCAGACGAGCGGCACGCACGGCCGACCGCTGCCCGTCTTCGACACCGCCGCCGACTGGGCGTGGTGGATGGACTGCTGGCGAACCATCCTCGACCGCGGGGGCGTGATGGCCGGCGACCGCGTCTTCGTGGCGTCGTCGTTCGGCCCCTACGCCGGCTTCTGGAGCGGGTTCGAGGCGGCGGTGGGCCGCGGGGCCATGGCGATCCCCTCGGGCGGCATGACGACCCTCGCCCGGCTCGAGCTGATGCGGAGCCTCGGTGCCACCGTGCTGGTCGCCACGCCGAGCTACGCGTTGCACCTCGCCGAGGTGGCCCACGACAACAAGATCGAGACCGCCGCGCTCGACATCCGCCTGGTGATCGTCGCCGGCGAGCCGGGCGGCTCCGTGGCGGCGACGCGCAACCGCATCGCGACCGCCTGGACGGCCGACGTGCTCGACCACGCGGGGGCCACGGAGGTGGGGCCGTGGGGCGTGGGCGACCTGCACGGCGACGGGCTCGACGTGATCGAGGAGCACTTCCATCCGGAGTTCCTCGCGCTGGAGACGGGCCGGCCCGCCCGCCCGGGCGAACTCGCGGAGCTCGTGCTCACGGCGCTCGGCCGCAGCGGCGCCCCCGTGATCCGCTACCGCACCGGCGACGTGGTGCGGCCCACCTGGGCATCGCCCGCCGACGTGGCCGCCGGCGCCTGCCCGTGGGTCCGCCTCGACGGCGGCATCCTCGGCCGCACCGACGACATGCTCGTCGTCCGCGGCGTCAACATCTTTCCGCACGCGATCGACGAGATCGTCCGCGGCTTTCCCGAGATCGTGGAGCACCAGCTCACGGTCGCGACGCGGGAGAGCCTCGACGTGCTCACGCTGGCGATCGAGGACCGCCTCGACGCGCCGGCCCGCGTCGCCCGCGAACTGCGGGTGCGGCTCGGCCTGCGGGTCGAGGTCGAGGGCGTGCCGATCGGAAGCCTGCCCCGGTTCGAGGGCAAGGGCCGCCGGATCGTCGATCTCCGCGACCGGGAGCGAACCGCGCCATGACCGCAGCGAGCCGCCCGGTGCCCACCGCCATCCGCCGGGTCGCCGATGCGCGGGCCGGGGCCGCCATCGAGATCGCCTGGAGCGACGGCACGATCGCGGCCTACACCGCCCGGCTGCTGCGCGACGCCTGCCCGTGCGCGACCTGCCGCGAGAAGCGCGGCCAGCCAGCTCCGCCCCAGCTCCTCCCCGTGCTCCGCCCCGAGGAGACGGTGCCCCTCGACATCACCGGCATGCAGCCCGTGGGGCAGTACGCCTACTCGATCGCCTTCTCCGACGGGCACTCCAGCGGCATCTACACGCTCGACTACCTCCGCGAGCTGGCGTGAGCGCTGCGGCGGCTCAAGACCGTCGCCGAAACGCCGACGGCGGCTTACCGAGCTCGTTCGTGAACACCCGCGCCATGTAGCGGGCGTTGCCGAAGCCGCTCATCCGCGCCACCTTGTCGAGCGACAGCGCCGACGTGGTGAGCAGGCTCTGGGCGTGGGCCAGCCGCAACCGGCGGATCTCCTGCTGCGGCGAGCGGCCGAGCTCGTCGTCGAAGGTCTGGAAGAGCATCCGGCGCGAGAGGTGGGTTTCGCGGACGAGATCGTCGATGCGGATCGGCCGGGCGAGGTTGGTGCGGATGAAGCGGATCGCCCCCATGAGATCGGCGTTGGCGGTGGGCACGATGTCGGTGCTGCCCCGGGCGACGATCCCGAGGGGGGGCACGAGGATCGGCTTGCTCGGCGCTGCCCGCCCGGCCATGAGGGTCTGCAGGAGTTCCGCGGCCCGGGAACCGATCCGATCGGCGCCAGGGTCGATCGCCGACACGCTCGGGGTCGACATCTCCGCCAGGAGCGGGTCGTCGTCGCCCGAGAGCACCACCACGCTCTCGGGAACGTGGATGCCCGACGCCATCAGGATCCGGGATGCCGTCTGGGCGAGGGACATATGCCTGGCGAACACGCCGAGCGGCTTGGGCAGATGATCGATGGCCTGCCGAAACGCGGCCTCCTCGTGTGGGCTCACGATTCGAAACCAGACGGCCGGCAGGTCGGCCGCATGCCGGCCGAGTCGGGCCGCGAAGGCCGCATGCTGCTCCTGGGCATCACGAAACCCGGACTGTCCGACATAGAGGAACGATCGGACACCGAGGCCCGCGAAGTGGTCGGCGGCGAGGGAGGCGCAGGCGGCGAGGTCGACGCACACCCGGGGTAGCTCCGGGCCATCGAGCAGAAGGTTGGAGACGTTCACCGCCGGAACGCCACTGCGATGAATCGCCGTGGAGAGCGCCGGCGTCATCACGCGGGCGACGATGCCGCCGAGGGGTTCTGCGTGAGGGGGCGAGGATTCGGCGACGACGCCGAGAGCCTCGAGCGAGCCGGGGGCGGTCGTGGGATCTTCGATCCTGTCGGGCTGAAGCCGCCAGGCGTGGAGTCGGGCGTGGGGCAGGATCCCGCGGAGCACGTCGCGGCCCCAGAGGTTGTCGGCGGGAATGTTGAGCCACACCCGCGGACAGACGGCGGGTGTGTTCTTCCCCCGCTTGGGCTGTCGACCCATCGGTTTTCCCCGGGAAACGTGCGGTCAACCCGCGGCGGGCCCGATCAGGCAGCCCGCACGATCGTCCACCAAAATCTACACGATCAGGGCATTGTCGATGAGCGAAGTTTTCGAAAAATCTCGGTGTCTGGCTTTTTTACTCGGGGGGGGGGAATCCATGAACGTTTCGGCTGCCGATCGTTTCCTGCGGGTCGTGACTGCCGCCGCGATGCTCGTCGCGGTCGTCGCTCCCTCGCGTGCCGAAGACCTCACGTTCAACGGCAACGGCACGGTGCGGATCCTCGCCTCCGACTGGGCCGACTACCTTGGTTTTTCTTCTTCAACGTTTTTGTCGGCCAACGCCGGCGGACGGCTGTTCTATCGCAGCGGCTACAACGCCGGCGACGGTAACTACATCCACTTCGACCTCGCGCGGCTGCAGGGCCTCACCATGCAGTCGAATGCGTCGGTCACGCTCCAGAACACGGATGCCCAATACGGCGGCGGCGTCGATGGTTCTTTCATCGCGACGGCGAACGGCGCCTGGACGGCGGCTGGCGGAGCAGCGGTGCCCGGCGCCACCGCCATCGGCGACGCGGTGAACGCGACCGGCAGCTATGGCTCCGGCACCTCGATCTCCTGGGGCATCGGCACCTCGACGTTCCAGGGCTACGTGAATAGCGCCGCGTCGTTCAACGGCCTCGCGGTGATCGGCGGCTCGGGCTCGCAGATGCATTTCAGCGACCCGATGAGTCCCTACCTCAGCGTCGCGACCAACGCCACGATGAACGGCGTGGTCACGGTGTCCGGCGGCGGCGCCTGGAACTCGAGCAACTACTCGTTCACCGACGGCGTGCTCACGATCAACGACGCCGTGGCCGGTGGCCAGTCCGGCGCGGGCGCTGTCACGATCAACTCGCTCGGCACGGTGTTCGTGAACGGCAACTACAACAAGTACTGGGCGATCGATTCCACTCGCATCAACGCCGGCGGCGTGCTGCTGGGCTATGGCCACTCGCACCTCCACAACCTTACGCTCGCGGGTGGTGAGCTCGCCGGCATTCGGCCCGACGGCACGTATGGCACGTGGGTGTTCGACGATGCCACGACCGTCACGGGGAGCGTGACGTCCACGATCAGCGCCCAGCAGGTGATTTTCAGCAACGGCACCGTCAACATCGATGCCGGGTCGACGCTCAACTTCACCGGCTCGATTAAGGGTGGCAACGCCATTGCTCCGACGATCGCGGCGGGAGGCAAGTTCATCAATGGTGCCGCCGCCGAAACGTCGATCGCGCTGGGCGCCATGGCGCTCAACGGCGGTGAGCTCGCCGCCACCAGTTCCCCGAATGCGACCCTGGGCAACTACGTCCTCTACGGCGACGTGACGGTCGGTGGCAGCACCATGTCTACGATCTCCGCCGATGTCCGTGTCATCAACGGCGACAACCGGATCTTCAACGTCGCCGACGTCGACTCCGGCAGCGGCGTCGACCTGCTGATCTCCGGCAAGCTCGGGCACTATAACGGCGTCTCCGGCGGGTCCTTCACCAAGACCGGCGCGGGCACCATGAAGATCAGCGGCGTGACCGAGGTGTATAGCGGCGCCGTGAACGACGGCAAGCTCATCCTGGAGAATGTCGCGATCGAAGGTTGGTGGGGTGGTGGCCTGGCGAACAACGCGGCCTTGGAGTATGGCGTGACCACCGGCTCCAGGACGGTGAACTACTCGATCACCGGGTCGGGTTCCGTCGTCAAGACCGGGACCGGCACGCTCGTGCTCACCGCGGAGAGTTCGTACACGGGCGGCACGATCGTGAACGCGGGCGTCTTGAGCGTGGCCGGCAGCGCCGGGCGCGGTCGGATCAGCGGGGCGCTGACCGTCAACTCGAACGGCACGGTGCAGGTCACGGGCGACGGCTCCGGCCTCGGCTTCTACGATCAGATCACCTCCGTGGCCATCAACGGGGGCGTGATCACGTCGGCGGGCACGCAGCACATCTGGAACATCACCGGCGGCATCACGATGACCGGGGGCACGCTGCAGAGCAACGACGGCGTCAGCGATCCGAACGGCCCGCAACTCGAGTGGAACCGCACCTCGGTGACCACGCTCGCCAGCGTTGACAGCGCGGTGATCGGCGGCCGCATCCGGATGCGGCCCGACAACGGGTATACGGGCATCAGTTTCAACGTCGCGGATGGAGCGGCCGCGGCCGACCTGCTCGTCAGTGCCGCCGTGACGGAGAGCTCCGGGGGCATGGGCATCACGAAGAGCGGTGCCGGCACGATGGTGCTCTCCGGTGCGAACTCCTACACCGGCGGCACCACGATCACCGGCGGCGTGCTGAGGGCGGGCAGCAGCACCGCCCTTGGAGCCGCCGGCTCGGCGGTCACGGTGAGTGCCGGGGCCGGGCTCGACGTCAACAATCAGTTGCTCGCCTACAACCCGACGATCAGCGGCCAGGTCAACTCCACCACGGGCGCCGTCTTCACGACGGGCGACCTCTACAACAGCGGCCCCGCCGCCATCACGCTCGGCGGCAACGCCTCGGTCGGCAACGACGGCGGGCGATTCGACATCGGTCGCACGAGCGGTTACTCGAGCCAGGGCAACGGCTATGTCCTCACCAAGGTCGGCAACAACACCATCGCCGTTCAGGCGTCGGGCAGCGGGTTCGCCGGCGTGGTGATCAATGGTGGCCTTGTGCAGATGGAAAACACCGCGGCCTTCGGGAATGCGCCGTTCACGATCAACAATGGCGGTGCCCTTTCGACATGGTACGGATTGACGCTCGCGAATCAGTTGACGATCAACTCCGGCGGTGTCGTGCGGCAGGCCTATGGCTGGAGCGACACGTACAGTGGTGCTGTGACGCTCGGCGGCGCCGCCGTCGTCGATGCATCGAGCGGCTCCATCACGTTTTCCGGGGTGATGAGCGGCTCGGGCAGTCTGTCGAAGACGGGTGCCGCCACCGTGACGCTCTCGGGCGCGAACACCTACAGCGGCGATACGACGCTCAGCGGGGGTGGAGTCACGCGCTTCGCGACGGTCGGCCAGCAGGCGGTGCAGGGCCCGGTCGTCATGGCCGGTGCCGGCTTCCTGGTCATGGACCAGCCCAACCAGTTCGGCGCCGCCTCGACCGTGTCATTCACCGCCGGCAGCTATGCGGAGATGGCTCTCTACGGCCATGACCAGACGATCGCCGGGTTGTCCGGAAATAACTATGCCGTCATTCAAAACGCGCATGCCGGTCTCGGACCGGCCTCCGCCAACTCCACGCTGACGATCAATCAGAGTTTCGACTCGTATTACTCCGGCTGGATTCGCGACAACACGGGCAACGGCTTGGACCCCTACAAGCTTTCGCTCGTGAAGACGGGCAGCGGGACGTTGGGCCTCGACGGCACCAACTACGGCTACAGCGGCTCGACGACGGTCAATGGTGGCACGATCGAGTACTACAACGTGGCGGCGGCGAACAGCACCAGCAAGATCACCGTCAACGACGGTGGCCACCTCTTCTTCAACGCCAACACGACGAGTGGAACCGTGAGTGCTCCTCTCGAACTCAACGGCTCGAGCGGCGGCGCGACGGTGAGGGCCAACGTCGGCGGCGGCCAGCTCACGTTCACCGGCCCGGTCACCCTGCTCGGCGACAGCCGGATCGAGGCGACGGCCGCCAACTCGACCGTGAACTTCACCAACGCCATCGGCGGAACGGGCAACCTCACCTTCGCCGGCGGCGGCAAGCAGGTCCTCTCCGGCGCGAACACCTACACCGGCACCACGACCGTGAGCGCGGGCAGCCTCGCGGTGAATGGGTCGCTCGCCAGCTCGGTCGTGACGGTGGCCGCGGGTGCGACGCTCCAGGGCAACGGCACGCTCGCAGGGGCGGTGAACGTGCAGGGCACGCTCTCGCCGGGCAACAGCCCCGGGGTGATCACGCTCGGCTCGCTCGTCCTCGGCGGGTCGAGCACGACCCTGATCGAGATCAACGGCACCGGCCGTGGCGTCAGCTACGACGGCGTGAACGTCACGGGTTCGAGCAACTCGCTGACGTATGGCGGCCTCCTGTCCTTCAACTTCGGCTCGTTGTCGCC
>Ga0007791_10000403_pt1 | contig 13524 bp, 6 predicted proteins | sample CryBogmetaGMA05M_FD_60368 | JGI IMG/M metagenome (GOLD analysis project Ga0007791, IMG submission 60368) | Freshwater microbial communities from Crystal Bog, Wisconsin, USA - MA0.5M | ecosystem: Environmental > Aquatic > Freshwater > Lake | place: Crystal Bog, Wisconsin, USA | collected 2009-07-06 | reverse complement strand
ACATTGCCCTTGCCGTCATCGCTGAATGACTTGGTGGTGATCGACCAGTCGCGCTCGCAGCCCTCTTCATGCGACGAGGAGGTGCGCATCTTGGTCGGCCAGTAGGGCCAGGTGAGCGCTTTGTTCTCGTGCTCGGGCGGCTGGGGCATGAGCTCGAACTGGGTGACGCTGGCTGCCCCCTGGCGATTGCTGGTGCCGACGCAATCGCTGCCGGTATCGCCGCCGCCGATGACCACCACATGCTTGCCGGTGGCCATGAGTTGATCGGCCACTGCATCGCCAGCCACCGTACGGTTTTGCTGCGGCAAAAACTCCATGGCGAAATGCACGCCATTGAGATGGCGTCCGGGCACCGGCAGGTCGCGGGGCTGCTCGGCGCCGCCGGTCAGCAGGACGGCATCGAACTGCGCCATCAGGGTCTCGGGCGAGATGACTTCGGTGGCCAGATTGGTGATGCGGTCGGCAAGCGGCTGTTTGCCAACGAACACGCCGGTTCGGAATGTCACGCCCTCGGCCTTCATCTGCTCGACCCGCCGGTCGATATGCGACTTCTCCATCTTGAAATCGGGAATGCCATAGCGCAGCAGGCCGCCGATGCGGTCGTTCTTTTCGAAGAGCGTCACGTCGTGCCCGGCGCGGGCAAGCTGCTGCGCCGCCGCCATGCCGGCCGGACCTGAGCCGATCACCGCCACCGATTTGCCGGTGCGAACGGAGGCCGGCTGCGGTACCACCCAGCCCTGCTCCCAGGCCTTGTCGATGATCGCGTGCTCGATCGACTTGATGCCGACCGCGTCGCTGTTGATGTTGAGCGTGCAGGCCGCCTCGCAGGGCGCCGGGCAGACACGACCGGTGAACTCGGGGAAGTTGTTGGTCGAGTGCAGGACATCGATCGCCTGGCGCCAGTCCTGGCGAAACACCAGGTCGTTCCAGTCGGGAATGATGTTGTTGACTGGGCAGCCGTTCTGGCAGAACGGGATGCCGCAATCCATGCAGCGGGCGCCCTGCTTGGAGGCCGCCGCGTCGTCAAGGTGCAGCACGAATTCGCGCCAGTGGCGCAGCCGCTCGGGTGCGGGTTCGCTTGCCTCGTTCAGGCGCTGAAATTCGAGGAATCCTGTGACCTTGCCCATATGCTCGGCTCTCGTGGCGTAGTGGTGTGCTGAGTGGTGATGCGTGACGTGTCTGCAACGTTTCAGATCAGGCCGGCTGGCCGCTGGCCTGGGTCTTGGCGGCGGCGGCCGCCATCTCGCCCAGCGCGCGCCGGTATTCGTTCGGGAAGACCTTCACGAATCGACCGCGCTGGTTGGCCCAGTCGGACAGGATCTCGCGGGCCCGGATGCTGCCGGTGGACTTGAAGTGCGTCTCGACCAGGCGCTTGAGGATCACCTCGTCGGTCTCGCCCTGGCCGCCGCGGCGCACCGCATGCCAGATACCGGTCGGCACCTTGGACTGCTGATCGGCGGAGCTCATGACCGGCTCGAGGCTGACCATGGCCGGATTGCAGCGCCGATGGAACTCGCCGTCGTCATCCCAGACATAGGCCACGCCACCCGACATGCCGGCCGCAAAGTTGCGACCGGTGCCACCGAGCACCACCACGGTTCCGCCGGTCATGTATTCGCAGCCATGGTCGCCGGTGCCTTCGACCACCGCCATCGCGCCGGAATTGCGAACCGCGAAGCGCTCGCCGGCCACACCATTGAAATAGGCCTCGCCCTCGGTGGAGCCGTAAAGCACGGTATTGCCGACGATGATGTGCTCGGGGCCGTAGCCGCGGAAGTCGTTGGCGCAGCGAACGATCACGCAGCCGCCCGACAGACCCTTGCCGACATAGTCGTTGGCCTCGCCGACCAGGTCAAAGGTGATGCCGCGGGCCAGGAAGGCCGCAAAGCTCTGGCCGGCCGTGCCGTTGAACTGCGCATGGATGGTGTCGTCGGGCAGGCCGGCATGGGTATAGCGACGGGCAACCTCGCCCGAGAGCATCGCGCCCACGGTGCGGTTGACGTTGCGGATCGGCAGGATGAAGCTGACCGGCTCGCCCTTTTCGAGCGCCTTGGCTGATTTTTCGATCAGCTGATGATCGAGCGCGCGGTCAAGACCATGGTCCTGCGTGCTGACCGCATAGCGCGCCACATCGGCCGGCATGGCCGGCGAATGGAAGATGCGCGTGAAGTCGAGACCCCGCGCTTTCCAGTGGGCGATGCCGGCACGGGTATCGAGCAGGTGGGTCGCGCCGATCAGATCATCGAAGCGGCGGATGCCGAGCTGCGCCATCAGGGCACGGGCCTCTTCGGCGACAAAGAAGAAGTAATTGACGACGTACTCGGGCTTGCCGGCGAACTTCTTGCGCAGCACCGGATCTTGCGTGGCCACGCCCACCGGGCAGGTGTTGAGGTGGCATTTGCGCATCATGATGCAGCCTTCGACCACCAGCGGCGCGGTGGCGAAGCCGAATTCATCGGCGCCGAGAATGGCGCCGATCACCACGTCGCGACCGGTCTTCATCTGGCCGTCGGCCTGCAGGCGCACGCGCCCGCGCAGTCGGTTGAGCACCAGCGTCTGCTGCGTCTCGGCCAGACCCAGCTCCCAGGGCGATCCGGCGTGCTTGATCGACGACCACGGCGATGCGCCGGTGCCGCCGTCGTGGCCGGCGATGGTGATGTGATCGGACTTGGCTTTGGCCACGCCGGCGGCCACCGTGCCGACACCCACTTCAGACACCAGCTTGACCGAGATCGATGCCCTCGGATTGCAGTTTTTCAGGTCGTGGATCAGCTGGGCCAGGTCTTCGATGGAATAGATATCGTGATGCGGCGGCGGCGAAATCAGGCCGACACCCGGCACCGAGAACCGCAGCCGGGCGATGTAATCGGACACCTTGTGGCCGGGCAACTGCCCGCCCTCGCCGGGCTTGGCGCCCTGGGCCATCTTGATCTGGATCTGATCGGCACTGATCAGGTACTCGGCGGTGACACCGAAACGGCCGGAGGCGACCTGCTTGATGCGCGAGCGCAGCGAATCGCCGGCCATCAGCGGGATGTCCTGCTCGACTGCCTCGGGGCCGAGGAGGCTGGCCATGGTGTCGCCGGTCTTGATCGGGATGCCGCGCAACTCGTTGCGATAGCGGCCTTCGTCTTCACCGCCCTCGCCGGTGTTTGACTTGCCGCCGATGCGGTTCATGGCCACTGCCAGCGTGGCATGGGCTTCGGTCGAGATCGACCCGAGCGACATCGCGCCGGTGGCAAAGCGCTTGACGATCTCGGCAGCCGGCTCGACCTCGTCGATCGGGATGGCACGCGAGGGCTCGACCCGGAACTCGAAGAGGCCGCGCAAGGTCATGTGGCGGCGCGACTGGTCGTTGATGAGCTGGGCGTATTCCTTGTAGGTCTGGAAGTTGCCCGACTTGGTCGCATGCTGAAGTTTGGCGATCGCATCCGGCGTCCACATGTGCTCTTCGCCGCGGGTGCGATAGGCATATTCGCCGCCGGCCTCAAGCGCGTTGGCCAGCACCGGGTCGTTGCCGAAGGCCGAGCGATGCATGCGCAGCGACTCTTCAGCCACCTCGAAGACGCCGATGCCCTCGATGTTGGAGCTGGTGCCGCTGAAGTACTTGTCGACCAGATCACGATTGAGGCCGATCGCCTCGAAGATCTGCGCGCCGGTATAGGACATGTAGGTCGAAATGCCCATCTTCGACATGATCTTGTGCAGACCCTTGCCGATCGCCTTGACGTAGTTCTTGATCGCCTTGTCGGCCGAGAGGTCGGGGCCCAGACCGGCATGCAGCTGGGTGAGGGTTTCCATCGCGAGGTAGGGATGGATCGCCTCGGCACCGAAACCTGCCAGCAGCGCAAAGTGATGGATCTCGCGGGCCGAGCCGGTCTCGACGACCAGGCCGGTGGCGGTGCGCAGACCGGTGTTGATCAGATGCTGATGGATGGCAGAGGTTGCCAGCAGCGCCGGAATCGGCACATGGCCGCGATCGACCCGCCGGTCGGAGACCACCAGGATGTTGTAGCCGCTTTTCACCGCGTCGACCGCATTGGCGCACAGCGAGGCGAGGCTGGCTTCGATGCCTTCCTTGCCCCACTCGACCGGATAGCAGATATCGAGCTCGTAGCTCTGGAACTTGCTGTCGGTATAGCGGCCGATATGGCGGATGCGGTCCATGTCCTCGGCCGACAGCACCGGCTGGCTGACTTCGAGACGCAGGGGCGGGTTGATGTTGTTGATGTCGAGCAGGTTCGGCTTGGGTCCGATGAAGGAGACCAGCGACATCACCAGCTGCTCGCGGATCGGGTCGATCGGCGGATTGGTGACCTGTGCAAACAGTTGTTTGAAATAGTTGTAGAGGGTCTTGTTCTTGTCGGACAACACCGCCAGCGGCGAGTCATTGCCCATCGAGCCGGTGGCTTCCTCGCCGTCACGGGCCATCGGGGCCATCAGGAAACGGATGTCTTCCTGGGTGTAGCCGAAGGCCTGCTGGCGGTCGAGGACCGAGACCTGCTCGATCGGACGCGTGGTGTTGGCGGCCGACTCGTCGCTGCCGGGCATCGCGGCGATGTCGCTGGTGGCAACCTCTTCAAGCTTGACGCGGATGCGCTCGATCCACTGACGGTAGGGCTTGCTCGCCGAGAGCTGATCCTTGAGTTCGGTGTCGTCGATGATGCGGCCCTGCTCGAGGTCGATCAGGAACATCTTGCCGGGCTGCAGGCGCCACTTTTTGGCGATGCGCGAATCGGTGATCTCGGGCAGCACGCCCGACTCGGAGGCCATGATCACCAGATCGTCATCGGTGACGATGTAGCGGGCCGGGCGCAGACCGTTGCGATCGAGAGTGGCGCCGATCTGGCGGCCGTCGGTGAAGGCCATGGCGGCCGGCCCATCCCAGGGCTCCATCATGGCCGCGTGATATTCGTAGAAGGCCCGCCGGTTGGCGTCCATCGTGGTGTGCTGCTCCCAGGCCTCGGGGATCATCATCATCATGGCCTGGGCGAGCGGATAGCCGGCCATCACCAGAAGTTCGAGGCAGTTGTCGAAACAGGCGGTGTCGGATTGGCCGGGATAGATCAGCGGCAGCATTTTTTTGAGATCGCTGCCGAGCACCGCCGAACTCATCACGCCTTCGCGCGCCCGCATCCAGTTGTAGTTGCCCTTGACGGTATTGATCTCGCCGTTGTGCGCGAGCATCCGGTAGGGATGGGCGAGTTCCCAGGCCGGGAAAGTGTTGGTCGAAAAGCGCTGATGGACCAGCGCCAGCGCCGACACGACGCTCGGGTCCTGCAGGTCGAGGAAGTATTTGCCGACCTGGTTGGCCAGCAGCAGGCCCTTGTAGACGATGGTTCGGGTCGACATCGACGGCACGAAGTATTCCTTGCCATGCTTCAGGCCCAGGTTCTTGATCGCATGGCTGGCGGTCTTGCGGATGACATAGAGCTTGCGTTCGAGGGCGTCGGGGACCATGACGTCGCGGCCGCGGCCGATGAAGATCTGGCGGATGACCGGCTCTGACTCACGCACCAGCGGGCTCATCTGCATGGTCGAATCGACCGGGACATCGCGCCAGCCGAAGACACGCTGGCCCTCGGCGCGCACGGTGCGCTCGAGTTCCTGTTCGCAGGCCAGCCGGGAGGCGCTCTCCTTGGGCAGGAAGATCATGCCGACGCCATACTCGCCGGGTGGCGGCAGGGTCACGCCCTGGCGGGCCATCTCGGCGCGATAGAAGGCGTCGGGGATCTGGATGAGGATGCCGGCGCCGTCGCCGAAGAGTTCGTCGGCGCCGGTGGCGCCACGGTGATCGAGGTTGAGCAGGATCTGCAGACCCTGCTGGACGATCGAGTGACTTCTGGCGCCCTTGATATGAGCGACGAATCCGACGCCGCACGCGTCGTGCTCGTTGGAGGGGTCATAAAGACCCTGAGCCTGGGGCAGCGCCATGTCACACCTCCGAAAGACAAGACTTCGAAGAATAGTGCAGCGCAACAACCCACTCAAGCAGAACAATCGGGGTCAGATGAACATTTTCGACTCCAAAAAACGACCGCGATTTTAATCGGGGTCAGATGAACATTTTTGCGGTGGCTTAATGTTCATCTGACCCCGATTTTTTTCTCGCCGGGCGACCGACGGGGCGGGGGATCAGCGTCAGCCCGTGACTGGCCTCCAGGCTGCGCTGAAAGTCAGTGCTTGCTGCCGGCTTTCCGCCCATCAGTCTTTGACGCAACCACTCGATCTCGGATTCGAGCATCAATTCGTCGAAGAGCTTTCGGTAGGCCGACTCACGTTCGAACGGCGTATTGCCAAGCGCCCAGATCGTCGGATGCGCCTTCACCAGCGGATCAACCCGCAACCCGACGTTGTGACGATGACTCGACCAGGCCCAGTCGGCCACCGCCTCGACCATGCCGGCCCTGACCGGGTTGGTCTCGATGTAACGCTGGCAGGCGATCAGGTAGCGGTCGGTCTCGATCAGCGATGAGCGAAAACGGCCCTCCCAGAGCGTGCCGGTGCGGGCATGGCGACGGTTGAACCAGCGAACATAGCGGCGCCCGACGGTCTGCATCATCTGCGACAGCGCCTCGTCCTGCCCCGGTGTGCACAGCAGATGGAGGTGGTTATCCATGAGGACATAGGCGTGAACCGCGACATCGTGCTTCAGACTCGCCTCAAGCAGCCAGGCCAGATACTGGCCGCGGTCGGTGTCATCGACGAACACCCGCTGACGGTTGTGACCGCGCTGGATCACATGATGAGGATGAGCCGCGACTACCTGCCGGAGCACTCTTGCCATGGCGCAATCCGCTCAGGTCTCGTCGACCGAAAACAGCCGGCGATGCTCCTTGATCGCATAGCGGTCGGTCATGCCGGCGATGTAGTCGGCCACCGCACGATGGTGGTCGCGCTCGGCCTTGCGCTTGTGCTCGTCGGGCAGCAGGCGGACATCATCAACAAAAGCCTCGAAGAGTTCGGTCACAACACGCGCCGCCTTGGAGGTCATGCGCACCACGCGGTAGTGCCGATACAGGTTCTCGAACAGGAACTGCTTGAGCGCAACCGACTGCGCACCAAGGTCGACCGAAAACGCGATCAGGGGGGGCGCGGCCCGCACATCGTCGATGGATTCGGGCGCCGCGGCCTTGATCAGGCCCTGGCTGCAGGCGGTCAGATCGAGCACCAGCTCGTTGATCATCCGTCTGACGGTTTCATAGACCTGCCGGCGCTCGCCAATCAGCGGAAATCGCTCGAGCACCGCCCGGTGATGCCGACTGAAAAGGTCGACCTCCATCATCTGCGCAAGCTTGAGCAGGCCCGAGCGCAGGCCGTCGTCGACATCGTGGTTGACGTAGGCGATCTCGTCCGCAAGGTTGGCCAGCTGCGCTTCGAGCGACGGCCGCCGGCGCTCGATGAAGCGTCGACCGAGCTCGCCCAGCCGCTCGGCATTGGGCAGCGAGCAATGCTTGAGCACACCCTCGCGGGTCTCAAAGCACAGGTTCAGCCCGTCGTAGTCGCCATAGCGCTCTTCGAGCTCGTCGACCACGCGCAGCGACTGCAGGTTGTGCTCGAAGCCGCCCCAGGGCTGCATGCAGCGATTGAGTGCATCCTGCCCGGCATGGCCGAAGGGGGTATGTCCGAGATCGTGGGCAAGCGAAATCGCCTCGGTCAGATCCTCGTTCAGCCGCAATTGCCGGGCGATGGTGCGCGCGATCTGGGCGACCTCGATCGAATGGGTCAGACGCGTGCGAAACAGGTCGCCTTCATGGTTGACGAAGACCTGGGTCTTGTATTCAAGCCGGCGAAAGGCCGCGCTGTGCACGATGCGATCGCGGTCACGCTGAAACTCGTCGCGACCCTGTGGCGGCGATTCGGGATGCACGCGACCGCGGCTGCGCATCGGGTCGGCCGCGTAGGGCGCGAGCCGATTGCCCGAGGCGGCGATGAGATCGTCCATGCCGGTTGATCAGGCGCGTGCGATGGCGCTTGTGCAGGCCGCCAGCGTCGCCATCAGCGGCTCGTCCGGCACCCGCTGCACGCGGGCCGCGCCCAGCCGCTCGAGCAGGACGAAGCGCGGCGTGCCGCGCTCGGCCTTCTTGTCGACCGACATCAGCTCGACATAGCGGGGCGAGGGCCAGGCGGGTCCTCGCATCGGCAGTCCGGCCGCGACCACCAGTGCCTGAAGACGCTGCGGCACGCTGGCGTCAATAAGGCCGAGCCGGTGCGACAGATCGGCCGCCATCACCATCCCGGCACCCACCGCCTCGCCGTGCAGCCACTCGCCGTAGCCGAGCCCGGCTTCAATTGCATGACCGAAGGTGTGACCGAAATTCAGGATCGCCCGCAGTCCGCCTTCGCGCTCGTCGCGCTCGACCACCGAGGCCTTGATCTCGCAGGATCGCGCCACCGCATCGATCAGCGCACGTGCATCGAGAGCCCGCAGTGCCGGCATGTCATGTTCGATCGCCTCGAAGTAGGCGGCATCGGCAATCGCGCCATGCTTGATGACTTCGGCCAGGCCGGCCGACAGCTCGCGCTCGGGCAGGGTCATCAGGGTGTCGACGTCGATCAGCACCAGGCGCGGCTGGTGAAAGGCGCCGATCATGTTCTTGCCAAGCGGATGATTGATGCCGGTCTTGCCGCCGACCGACGAATCGACCTGCGCCAGCAGGGTGGTCGGCACCTGCACGAAGTCGATGCCGCGCTGATAGACCGCCGCGGCGAAACCGGCCATGTCGCCGACCACGCCACCGCCGAGCGCCACCAGCAGCGCACCGCGATCGAAGCGCGATTCGAGCAGCGCATCGAAGATCAGGTTGAGCGAGTCGAAAGTCTTGTGCGCCTCGCCGGCCGGCATGACCACGTCGATAAGCGCCGCCGCATGGCCGGCCAGCAATTGCCGGATCGCAGGCAAATGCAGCGTCGCCACATTGGTGTCGGTCACGATCGCCACCTGCCGGCCGGCGGCCAGGCGCTGCAGCGGCTCGCAGTCGGCCAGCAGGCCGCGGCCGATCAGGATCGGATAGGAGCGCTCACCGAGCGCGACATTCAGTTCAATCATCGGTGGGGTTGCTCTCGTCAGTGCCGGCATCGGAAGGAGGACCAGGACTCGCAGACGCTGGCCTGGTGTCTGTGATGGATGGCGGCAGACCGGCGAGCACCGCACCCACCACCCGGTCGACCGGCTGGCGGCCGGTCTCGACGATCAGGTGCGCGGTGCCGCGATAAAGCGGATCGCGGGCCAGCGCCAGCGCCTCGATGCGCCCGCGCGGATCGGGCGCACGCAGCAACGGGCGGACGGTATCGCGCTTGAGCCGGTGCCACAGATCGCCGGGCGCCGCATGCAGATAGACCACGCAACCGCGCTCGTGCAGCACCTCGCGGTTGCGCTCATTGAGCACCGCGCCGCCGCCGGTCGCCAGCACGGTTGCAGCACGTTGGGTGAGCTCGTCGATCAGGGCGACTTCACGCCGGCGAAAGCCTTCTTCGCCCTCGAGTTCAAAGATGGTGGCGATCGACACACCCATGCGCGATTCGAGCTCGCGGTCGGCATCAACAAAGGACCAGCCGAGGCGTCGGGCCAGACGCCGGCCGATCGTGGTCTTGCCGGCACCCATCATGCCGACAAGAAAAACGGCCCGGTCTGGAGCCGGGCCGTCTGCAGCGGTGGGTGTATCGGGGGTCAACGCGTCGTGGTCGGGGTTCTGGTCTCAGTTCGGCAGTGTACAAGTAGACTGGGAGCCGTAAGGGCTGGTGCGACCAGGCGGGTAGACGGTCGCGCTGGTGTAGTCGCCGGCAAGGCCAGGAAGAATGAACGTGGCCGTTGCAACCCCCTCAGTGCCCGAGACCACCGCCGTCACTCTGAGACGCACCTGCAGCCAGGTGGAGAATTCGCGGGGATAAATGATCTGCATGTCGAGATAGCCGAGCGAATTCGTCTTGCCCGTCTCAAAGCCGGGATTGAAGGCGACCACCGCGGGATTGCCGGGCGTCAGCAAGCCGTCACCGTTGCCGATGCCGTTGGCAGGATTATCTTCGCCCAGCGTTGCGCCCTGAGCCGGGTCGAGCTGCCCGTTACCGTTGGTGTCCTCATTGGCGCACTGCTGGTTGAGCGTCTTGACCCAGAAATCGGTTCCGTTCCAGGTGTAGAAGCCCTTGAAGTAAAGCAGGGGCTGCAGGCTCGCCTGAATCAGCACATCCTTGACCGGATTGCCGCTCGAGTCGGACACGATCACGGTATAAGGCACACCGTTCTTGGTGGTGTCGATTTTCTGAATCTCGTTGCCGGTACCGATTCGCACGACCAGCACGCTTCGCGAGACGGTGAGGCTCACCTGGCTCGCAGCCACGGTGTTCTGGGCCGCCGGCAGGCTCGCGGAAATCACCACCGCATTGTTGCCGCTTGAATTCGGGCCGGGGGTGAAGACCGTCGACGCATTGCCGTTGCTGTCGGTGGTGGCAAAGCCCGGTTCGATTCGTCCATTGCTCGGGTCAGCAACAAAGCTGAAATTGACCCGTGCATTCTTGACCGGGTTGTCGGCGGCATCGCGGACGGTCGCGATCAGCTGGCTCGAATTGGAGGACGATCCGGTGGCGTTGGTGGCAACGGTCGAGGGGCTGGCCTGCAGGTTGATCTTCGAGGGGTTCGATGAGACGAACTCGATGCGCGAGGTTGCGGTCAGCCCGTTAGTACTGCTGGCATTGACTTCGGTCATGCCAGCCGTGGGTGAGGAGATCGTCACCGTCGCTCTGCCCGCGGCATCGGTCGTGACCGAAGGGGTCGACAGCGTGCCGCGGGTGGCGGTCAGGGCAACCGGCTGATTGGCATAGGCCACCCCATCCTTGAGCAGATTGAGCGTGAGGGTCTGCACCGAATTGACCTGAACCTCGGCCGGGCTGCCGACAAAGGACAACTGGTCGCCCGAGACCGAGAAGGACTTGACTGCGCTGACACCGGTCGCAGCGATGGTGAGCGTGTCGGATCCGGCTTTGGAGGGGGTGACCGAGAACTTGAACTGACCCTGCGAGTCAGTGGTCCCGGGACTGCCAGTCACCGGGTTGCCCGCCTTGGACGTGACCGTGACCGATTGCGATGCCAGCGCGTTCGAGGCCGAATCACGTACGGTGACGACATATTGCGCCGCTGTATTGAGCGCCACCGCATCCGGGCCGGTCACGGTGACCGTACTGCCGACCACCTGAACATTCTGTGTCACCGTCAGTCCACCAGCGGTGGCCACGACCGCAATCGTCCGGTTGGCATTGCTGGTCGCGCTGGCGCCAATCTTCATGGTGCCGGTCGCAGTGCCAGTGGCATCGGTTACCTCGGCCGGATTCACGATCGTCACGCCAGCATCGGTCGTCGTGAACGACACCGTCTGATTCGCCACTGCAGCATTACCGGCGTTCTTGACAACTGCGGTCAGGGTGATCGTCGAGCCGGCGGCCGACGCGAGGGTCGAGGTGGGGCTCAACAGAACCGCGATCGAGCCGCCTGCCGTGGCACTGGGTGTACTGGTCGAGGTCGACGTGATCGTGCTGCCGCCGGTTGCGCCGCTGTCGCCGCAGCCACTCGAGACAAGCAGCATCGCACTCGCGGCGATGGCGGCCATCGCCCGCACGAGCCACCGGAATTTTTCTGAGCATTGCTGCAGCATCTTTTTCATCCTCGACGATCAGCGAACTGCGGTGGCGTCGGCCACAACGCGCGGTGTGAGAAACACCAGGAGCTCGGTCTTGTTGTTGGTACGCGTGGTATTGCGAAACAGCGCGCCCACGATCGGAATGTCGCCCAGGAACGGCACCTTGTTGACCTGGTTGTTCTCGACCTGCTCGTAAATGCCGCCGATGACCACCGTGCCGCCGTTTTCGACCAGCACATCGGTCTCGACTGCACGGGTATCGATCGCAAAGCCCGCAGGCGTGATCCGGCCGACCGCATCACGGTTGACCTTGACCTTCATGATCACATTGCCCTCGGGCGTGATCTGCGGCACAACCTCAAGCCGCAGCGTGGCCTTCTTGAACGAGATGGAGGTGGCGCCGCTCGAGGTGGCGCTCTGGTACGGCAGTTCGGTACCCTGTTCGATCACCGCCTTGCCTTGATCGGCCGCCAGCACACGCGGGCTCGACACCACCTTGCCGCGCTGATCCGCTTCAAGGGCCGAAATCTCGAGATTCAGGAAGCGGGTCAGCGACGAGCCGAAGAGACTGATCGCAAAGCTCGCCGGATTCGACCCGTTGATGGCCGCTGCCGGCAGGTTCACGAAGTTGGTGTTGGCCAGCGCCGTGGGGCGCCCGATGCCGGGCAGACAGGTCCCTGACGCATTACAGCCAAGCTGCGACGACAGGTCGCCGACACCTTGCAGATTTCCCGACAGCGTCGAGTAAGCGTTGCTGCCTGCGATCGCCGAACCGGCGCCATAGACCGGCACGTTGACCGCCACCGGCTGGCCGGTCACCGGATCGATCTGGCTGCCGGTGGTGTAGTAGGTGCTCTTCAGATCGTTAAAGCCGAGCTTGACGCCGAGGTTGCGCGAAAAGAGGTCATCGGCTTCGACGATGCGGGCTTCGATCAGCACCTGGCGAACCGGCACATCGAGCTGCGAGATGATCCGGCGGACCTCGTCAAGGCGGGCACCGGTATCGCGAACGAAGAGCTTGTTGGTGCGAACGTCGGTGACCGCACTGCCGGTTTTGGACAGCACTTTCTGCTTCTCGTCGGAGAGCAGCTTCTGGACCGCATCGGCCTTCTGATAGTTGAGCTGGAAGACCTCGAGTCGTGAGGGCTCGATCTCGGAGATCTGCGCCTTCGATTCGAGCTCGAGTTTTTCCTGTGTCGAGAGTTCTTCACGCGGCGCCACCAGAATGACATTGCCGTTCTTGCGCATGTCGAGGTTCTTCGACTGGAGCACGATGTCGAGCGCCTGATCCCAGGGCACGTCCTTCAGGCGCAGGGTCAGATTGCCGGCCACCGAATCACGCACGACGATATTCAGGTTGGTGAAATCGGCAATCACCTGGAGCAGCGCACGGACGTCGACATTCTGGAAATTCAGCGACAGCTTTTCACCGCGATAGCCTGCACGGCCGCCCGGATTGAGCTTGTTGGGATCGTCCTTGACCGGCTTGACCTCGATCACGAACTGGTTCTCGCTCTGGTAGGCGTTCTGCTCCCACAAGCCGCTTGGCTCGATCACGATGCGGGCGTTCTCACCCTGCGGAAAGATGCGCACCGAGCGCACCGGCGTGCCGAAGTCGCTCACATCGAGTTTGCGCCGAAGGTTTTCAGGCACACGGGTCTTGAGGAAGTCGACGATGATCTGCTGGCCCTGCTGGCGGATATCGACGCCGGTCTGCGAATTGGACATGTCGACCACGATGCGGCCGTCATTGTCTTTACCGCGCCGGAAATCGATGTCGCGCAGCACGCTGCCGGTGAGCTGGGCGGCGTTGTCGATCCTGGCCGCGGCAGGCGGCCTCGGAGCCTCGACCGCGGCCAGCGCCGGCAAGGCAACTGCGGCAGGCGGTGCGCTC
>Ga0007791_10000402_pt1 | contig 13558 bp, 15 predicted proteins | sample CryBogmetaGMA05M_FD_60368 | JGI IMG/M metagenome (GOLD analysis project Ga0007791, IMG submission 60368) | Freshwater microbial communities from Crystal Bog, Wisconsin, USA - MA0.5M | ecosystem: Environmental > Aquatic > Freshwater > Lake | place: Crystal Bog, Wisconsin, USA | collected 2009-07-06 | reverse complement strand
TAGCGCCGGACGCTCAAAGCTTCCAGAAAAGCCCTGCCCCGGCGCCCAGGCCGGCGATGGCCCCGTCGATGAATCCCAGCCCCGCTGCCGCGCCGCGCATGCAAACCGCTGCGCCGCTATCGGCTCGCCCGGCCCCCGCGCCCCAGGACAATGTCGCGCCCGCCGCATCACGCGCAGCGCCGCCCGTGCAGTCGCCGCCGCCGGCTCAGTCGTCGCCTAAGCCTGCTCCCAAGCGCGCTGACGACGATTGGGAAGAGTTCTGAGCGAGCGCCTGATCCGATGAATGTCGTCCTCTCATGACTGCAAGCTCGACAGTCGGCCAGATTGCCGCCCTTTCGCCAGGCGATTTTGAGCGAGCCTGTCGAATCATCAAAGAACGCGCCGGCATCAACCTGCTGCCCAGCAAGCAGAGCATGGTGCAAGGTCGGCTGGCACGCGTGCTTCGCGAGCACGGCCTGCCTGACTACCGCAGCCTTCTTGATGCCATCGAGAAGGTCAACTCGCCGCTGTGGCAACCCTTTCTCAATGCGCTCACCACCAATCTCACCTCCTTTTTTCGCGAGTCTTACCATTTTCCGCTGCTGGCCGACTTCTTGCGGACGCAGACCGGTCCGGTGCGGATCTGGTGCGCTGCGGCCTCGACCGGCGAAGAGACGTGGTCGATTGCGATGACCGCGCTCGAAGCGCTCGGCACCGGCGCACAGGTGAGCATCGTCGCCTCGGACATCGATACTGACGTCCTCGATACCGCGCGCGCGGCGGTTTATTCGATGGGTGCCGACAAAGGACTCGACCAGGAACGCAGGCGCCGCTGGTTCTTGAAGGGCAGTGGTGCCAACGCCGGCTTGATGCGGGTTCGCCCCGAACTGACCCGCATGGTCGAGTTCAGGCAACTCAATCTGGTGCATGACGAACTGCGCTTTGCGCAGCCCTTCGATGTGGTTTTCTGTCGCAATGTGATGATCTATTTCGATGCCGCAACCCAGCGCAACGTGCTCGTGCGCCTTCATGCGGCGATGCGCCCGGGCGCGCTGCTGTTTGCCGGGCATTCCGAAAATTTTTCGGCGCACGCTGATCTCTTTTCGCTGCGTGGCAAGACGGTTTACGAGCGGTGCAGCATGCAGACCGCGCGGACGGCATCATGGGCGTCATGACTGAAGCCGCGGTCGTCGCCACCAGCAGTCTGAACAGACTGTCGGCGCTGCGCACCCGCGTTCATCGCGAGTTCGAAGCCCGCACCTATTTTCATGATCCGGCCTTCGGTGTCGAAACCGTCAAGCTGATGCCGGGCGAGTACTACGTTCATGCCGGTGACGATCTGCTGCTCACCACGGTGCTCGGTTCCTGCGTGGCTGCCTGCCTGGTCGACCGATCGATCGGCTTGTCCGGGATGAACCATTTCATGCTTCCCGAAGGGGGCAGCGCCGGACGCTATGGCGCCTTTGCGATGGAGTTGCTCATCAATGAAATGATGAAGCGCGGGGCCCGTCGCGAGCGGATTCAGGCAAAGATCTTCGGCGGTGGTCAGGTCATGCGCAACTACACCTGCATGAATGTCGGCGAGCGCAATGTCGAATTCGTCGAGCAGTTCCTGGCGACCGAGCGGATCGCAATCGTCTCGAAGGATGTGCTCGATGTCTGCCCGCGCAAGGTCTGCCTTTTTCCCGGCAGTGGTCGGGCGCTGGTCAAGAGACTGGCGGTGACTCAGTCCGATGTGATTGCAAGCGCCGAATCCGATTACCGCGGCAAGCTGAGCCGCCAACCCGCCGCTGCCGCCTCCGGTGGCGTTGAGCTATTTTGAGGACTGAGCGATGAAAGACGCGACGGGCAAGATCCGGGTCGTGGTGGTCGATGACTCCGCGCTGGTGCGCAGCATCCTGTCGACGTTGATCGATTCACAGCCCGATATGGCCTGCATCGGCGTGGCAAGCGACCCACTGGTGGCGCGCGAAATGATCCGTGAACTCAACCCCGATGTGATCACGCTCGATGTCGAGATGCCCAAGATGGACGGGCTCGATTTCCTTGAAAAGCTGATGCGGCTGCGGCCGATGCCGGTGGTGATGGTCTCGACCCTGACTGAGCGCGGCGCTGAGACCACGCTTCGCGCACTCGAGCTGGGCGCTGTCGATTTCGTGGCCAAGCCGCGGCTCGGGCTCGCGCAGGGCCTGCAGGAGATGGCCAAGGAAATCACCGAGAAGGTTCGGATCGCGGCGAAAGTGAGAATCGACCGTCGTGCGGTTGCTCGTCCCGCGCCGCCGTCAGCCGCGCCTCGCGTGGCGGGCTCGGTGGTTCGCGGCCTGGCCTCGGCGGATGCGCCGCTGGTCAAGGCAGTGCCGATCAGTTATTCGCGGGTCAGTACCGAAAAGCTGATCGCCATTGGCGCGTCGACCGGTGGCACCGAGGCACTGCGCGAAATGCTGAGCGGTTTGCCTGCCGATTGCCCGGCAGTGATGGTGACCCAGCACATGCCGCCCGGATTTACGCGCAGTCTGGCCGATCGGCTCAATTCAGTCTGTCGGATGCATGTGAAGGAAGCCGAGCAAGGCGAGCGCATCCTGCCTGGTCATGTCTATATCGCCCCGGGCGGCCGTCACCTCGCTGTGCGGCGCAGTGGCGCCAACTATGTCGTCGAGGTTCATGACGGTGATGTCGTCAATCGGCATCGGCCGTCGGTCGAGGTCCTCTTCAATTCGGTGGCGCTCGAGGTCGGTCGCAATGCGATCGGCGTGATGCTCACCGGCATGGGACGCGATGGCGCCGACGCCATGCTCAGAATGCGCGAAGCCGGTGCCTACAATTTTGCGCAGGATGAGGCGAGTTGCGTGGTGTTCGGCATGCCGCGCGAAGCGATTGCAGTCGGCGCAGTGCATGAGGTGGTGCCGCTGCAAAAGATCGCCGGGCAGCTGCTGGGTCAGCTGCGCCTGGCCGGCCCGGTGCTGTCGCGCGTCTGAGGATTCAGCTGCCGAACATGTTGAAGAGCTGGGTGAGCGCCTGAGCCATCGGGCGTTCGATCCAGGGCAGGCCAACGAACAGCAGGACCAGTCCCATGCTGACCGTGATCGGGAATCCGATCGAAAACAGGCTCAGCTGTGGTGCCACGCGTGACATCACCCCCAGCAGCAGGTTGATGAACATGATCATCGCGAGAAAGGGCACGGCAATCAGCAAGCCCAACGCGAAAATTTCGGCGCCCAGGGCAATCGGATTGAAGCGCCCGGCAAAATCGAAGGCGATTTGCCCCATCGGCAGGCTGTCGAAGCTGCGCAAGGTGGCCGCGATCAGCAGCAGTGGCCCATTCATCGCCACAAAGGTGAGGGTGGCGGTGGTGTTCATGAAGCTGCCGACCGCAGTGCCCTGACCGCCCTGGGGATCGAAAAATCCCGCGAAGGACAGACCCATCTGCAGGCCGATGACTTCGCCGGCAAGATCAAACGCTGCGAAGGCCAGCCGCGCCGAAAATCCGATCGCCAGCCCGATGGCGACTTCCTGCATGGCAAATCCCAGGCCGGTCAGAGAGATCAGATCGATGCCCGCCGTGCTCAGCGTAGCCGGGGCCATGGTCGCGGCGAGCAGTGCCGAAATGCCGACCCGTGCCCGGGCCGGAATGCTGCGAATTGACAGCACCGGGGCTGCGCTGAAAAGTGCCAGCAGCCGGAAAAAGGGCAGCACGAAGGCTGCAAGCCAGGCCTGCAGCTGGGCGTCGGTGAACGAGACCATGTAGCCGGGTGTCAGCCGCCGCCCACGAGCTGCGGAATGCTGGTGATCGTGCGCTGGATGTAGTCGACCAGCGTCGTCATCATCCAGGGTCCGGCGATGATCGCTGTGATCCCGACACCGACCAGCTTGGGCAAGAACGAGAGCGTCTGTTCGTTGATCTGCGTGACCGCCTGAAAAAAGCTCACCGCGATGCCGACCACAAGCGAGACCAGCAGCAGCGGCGCCGAGACGATCAGCATCAGCTCCAGGCCCTGACGGCCGATGGTGACGACGGTTTCCGGGGTCATGAAGTGGGTTCCTTGTGTCAGCCGAAACTGGCCACCAGCGAGCCGACCAGCAGGGTCCAGCCGTCGGCAAGCACGAACAGCATCAGTTTGAAGGGCAGGGCGACCAGCACTGGCGAGAGCATCATCATGCCCATCGAGGTCAGCACCGAGGCCACGATCAGGTCAACAATCAGGAACGGGATGAACACCAGGAAGCCGATCTGAAAGGCGGTTTTCAGCTCGCTGGTCACGAACGACGGAATCAGCACCCGCATCGGCATGGTCTCCGGAGACTGCTTGGCGTCGACCTTGGCAATCCGGGCGAAGACGCCGAGATCGGTTTCGCGGGTCTGGCGCAACATGAAGGCGCGCAGGGGATCGATGCCCTTGTCGAGGGCCGCCTCAAAGCCGATCTTCTGCTCGGAGTAGGGCTGGTAAGCGTCCTTGTAGATCTTGTCGAGGGTCGGACCCATCACGAACAGGGTCAGGAAAAGCGACATGCCGACGATCACCTGATTGGGCGGTGCACTTTGCAGGCCGAGCGCCTGGCGCACCAGCGACAGCACGATCACGATACGGGTGAAGCTGGTCATCAGCAGCAGGATCGCTGGCAGAAACGACAGCGTCGCAAAGGCGAGCATCGTCTGGATCGGCAGCGAATAGGTCGTGCCGCCGGCGGCCGATGGGGCGGCATTGACCGACAGGACGTTCTGCGCCATAGCCGGGCCGGCAAGGGCCAGCATCGACAGGGCGGCAATCAGTGCAAAAGCGTTTCGGCGCATCGTGTTCTCACCCACGCCGCTTGAAGCGATCGAGCAACTCGGAAAATGCCGCCTGGCCGGGTCGTGCGGCAGACTGCAGGGCAGCGCCTGCGCCATCGGCCCGGTTCTCGGATGACTGGCTCGCATCGAGTTCGGCGAGCATCGAAATCGACTGTCCGGTGATACCGATCATCCAGCGGCGTCCCTGCGTTTCGATGATCGCGATTCTTTCGCGCGGCCCGAGCGTGAGGCCGCCCATCATCGTGATCGAGCGGGTCGCCCCCGGGTTGCCCGACTGCAGTCGCTTCAGGATCCACAGGGCAATCGGGATCAGCGCGATGACCGCAGCAAACGCTGCGAGCGCCGGCCAGACTGAGGGCGCGTCCTGCATCTCAGTTGCGACTGTTGAGACGGCGCACGCGCTCGGAGGGCGTGACGATATCGGTCAGCCGGATACCGAATTTGTCGTTGACCACCACCACTTCGCCCTGCGCGATCAGGCAGCCATTGACCAGCACGTCCATCGGCTCGCCGGCGAGTGCGTCGAGCTCGATCACCGAGCCTTGCGCCAGTTGCAGGATGTGCTTGATCGGAATCCGGGTACGGCCGAGTTCAACGGTCAGCTGAACCGGGATGTCCAGGATCATGTCGATATCCTGGCGGGCATCCTGGCTGGCGGCGACACCGGCGAGCTGCGGGAACATATGGCTTGCATCCGAGGCGCGTTCGGACGGCAGGGCATCCCCGCCTTTGCCGGCAGGCTCCTGTTCGGCCAGCGCTGCCGCCCATTCGTCTGCCAGGGCGTCCTGGTCGCCTGCGCTGTTCTGATCTGTGCTCATGTCCTGCTCCCTCGCGACGCCGGGTGAGGCGTCATTGCGCTTGCGGTGTGCTGAGAATGTCCTGAACCCGAACTGCGTAATGACCGTTCGAGACGCCGTAGCGGCAATCGAAGACCGGCACGCCGTCGGACTTGACGACGATCTTTTCGGGCAATTCGAGTTCGATGAAGTCGCCTGCCTGCAGCGCCATCAGTTCCCCGACAGTGGCATTGGCATAGCCGAGTTCGGCCGACAGCTCGATTTCGGCGACCTTGATCTGCTGGGTGAGGAGACTCACCCAGCGCTTGTCGGTTTCGATCGAGTCGCCCTGCAGCGCCGAATACAGCACGTCGCGGATCGGCTCGAGCGTCGAGTAAGGAATGCAGATCTGCAGATCACCGCCGAGTTCGCCGACCTCCAGCGAGAAGGTGGTGGCCACCACGATTTCGCCGGGTGTGGCGACGGTGGCGAATTGCGGATTCATTTCCGAACGGGTGTATTCGAGGCTCAGCGGATAGATGCCCGCCCAGGCCTTGCGATACTCCTCAAGCGTCACGTCGAGCATGCGCTGGATGATGCGCTGCTCGGTGGGCGAAAAATCGCGGCCCTCGATCCGGTAGGGCATGCGCCCGTTGCCACCGAACATGTTGTCGATGACGGTGAAGACCAGCTTGGGGTCGCAGATCACCAGGCCGCTGCCGCGCAGCGGTTTGACTGCGACCACATTGATATTGGCCGGCACTGCAATGCTTCGAAGAAAGGCACTGTACTTCTGCACCTTGATCGGACCGATCGAGATCTCGGGGTTGCGGCGCATGAAGTTGAACAGGCCGATGCGCAGGTTACGGGCGAAGCGCTCGTTGATGATCTCCAGCGTCGGCATCCGACCGCGGACGATGCGTTCCTGCTTGGCGAGGTCATATGCGACCGGACCCTTGAAGCCTTCGGGTTGTCCGACCGGTGCATCGTCGACGCCTTCGAGCAGGGCATCGACTTCTTCCTGCGACAGGAACTGTTCGGCCATGGCGCGTTACTGGACGATGAACGAAGCGAAGTGAACCGCGGTAATCGGGTTCGACGGCGGCTCGGCCTTGTGTTTGGCGGCCTTGGCTTTCTTGTCCGAGTCCTTCTTGGATTTGTCGTCCGACTTCTTGTCCTTGTCTTTCGCCTTGGGCTCCGGCTCTTCGTCGCCCTCATCACCGTGAGCGTTCGGGTCAGGCGGCGTCCAGCCGAGATCCTTGCCGGCCGACAGGGCAATCTCTGCCGCGAGCTTTTCCTTGCCTTCGCGCGACGTGAGATCGGCGGCCATTTTCGAGGAGATCAGCAGCAGGACGCCGTTACGAATCGCTGGCATCCGGTCAGCCACCTTCTTGTTTGCCTCGGCGTTTTCAACCTCGAGCACCACGCCGATCTGGGTGTAGCGATCGAGATCGGTGTCTGCCAGATTGACGACGAAGGGGTCGAGCGTGACGAAACTGCGGGCAGCCTTGAGCTTTTCTTCAGCTTTTGCAGCGGCAGCCGCATCGGCTTCCTCATCATGATGTCCGCGGCCCATGAAAAACCAGGCCGCACCGCCACCGCCGCCAAGCAGTGCAACGACGACGCCGATGATGATGAACAGCTTTTTCTTGCCGGCTTTGGGCTTGGCGCCTTCTTCGCCTTCTTTACTGTCGTCGGTTTTTTTCGCGTCGCTCATTGGGTTTCCATCGTTCAGCGGCAGGACCGGCCTGCAGGCATGAACTGATCATAGGAAACCTTGAGTCAGTTGAAGCGTCGATAAGCGCTGTGCGCGCCGTGCATTTCGACGCCTCATCTCGCGCAGTCAGCATGGTCAGGCAAAGAGGTCGATCCGGCCTGCGCCGTTGCGTCGTGGCGCTGGCATGCCGCTCACCGCGACGCCGTCGCTTGTCGCCTCCGGGATGCCGACGGTCGCCGTGCGGCTTGTGCCCGCCGACTGCCGCGCCCGATTGCCGGGATTGTCCTGCCGGCTGGTGTCCGCACCGATCTGCGTGCCGCCGAGCTGCAGCCCCTGATCGGCGAGCAGGTCTCGCAGGCGCGGCAGTGACTGTTCGATCGCTGCCCGCGTGTCAGCCTGGGTGGCGGCGAAGTCGATCGATGCCGCCGTGCCGTCGATCGACATCTCGATGCGGATCGGCCCCATGTCCTGAGGATGAAGCGTCAGTTCGGCCGATTGGATGCCTTCCTTCACCAGCCATTGCACCCGTTCAGACAGCGCGCTGCCAAAGCGGGGATCGTCGAAGGGCACGGTGATCGGGATCTGCTGCGGACGGCCAAGCGCTTCGCTGCGAGCCTCGCCCGATGCGTCGGCTGACCTCAGCAGCGCGGCGAAACTGCCTGGCGCCACCGTCCCCTGATCAGCAAGGGCTGCAGCAGCCGATCCTTGCGGACCGATGGCTTGCGGGCGGTCAGTCAGTCCGGTCGGGCTCATCGCGGCGTTGTCGGAAAGGGGCCGGGCGTTGTCGATGGCAGATGATCTGATCGCGCTGGCGGCCTCGGCAGCTTGCGCATCGCGCAGCGCCTGCGGCAGGGCGGCGCTGGTTCCTGCACCCGCAACGGCACCTGCAGCGGTGGCCCGCGCAGCGCCGTGGCCGGATTGCGCGCGTGCTTCAGGGCTTGCGCCAGGCTCAGCGCCGCCGGCAGCGATTGCGTCGCCACCGGCCGGTGCACCGTTTGCAACAGTCTGCGCCGGACCACCCGTCTCGCTGGTCTTGTTGATCGCGGGCTTGTCGGCTTTGAGGTCGGCTTTGGGGTCGGATTTCGCGGCGAGCGACTTTTCGGATCCGGGTGCAAGCATCGCCTGCGCCGCGGCGGCCACGCTCGCATCCGGCAGTGGCTGCGTGCTCATTGCAACGGTGGTGGCCGCTGCACCGACTTCGGCTTGATCGGGCGTGAGCTTCTTGCGCGCGATGGGGGCCTTGTCCTCCTCGCTCTGGCCTTCAATGGCGTCAAGGCTTGCCGAGGCATTTCCGGCCACAGCGGCTTGTGCCGCATCGGTCGTTGGCCCTGTGTCGGCCTGTACGGCAATCCTGTCAGTGGCGTCGGGCGCCTTGATCGCTGTGGCGCTTGCGCTTTGAGCTGTCGACGGCCCGCCACGATGGCGCTGAGCGGCGTCCGCTTTCGGCTGCGTGCCGGCAGGCGCGTCGGCTTGCGTCGCATCGGCTTGATCGGGATCCTGAGGCCCTCGCGGCGCCTTTGCTTGCTGCGGATCGCGCGGGCCGCGACTCGGGGCTTTCGGCGCCAGGTCGCGATTGTCGGCAGGCTGTTGCGCGCTGACGTCGGGCTGGCTTGTCGGGTTGCTGTCGGCTGAAGACAGCGCTTGCTTCGATTCGACATCATCGGCGGTTCTGTCTGCCGGTTTCGCGATGGCGCTACCCTCGTTCCTGGTCTCGCGCTGGCGCTCGATCTGTCGACGGGCCTGGGCGCTCTCGTCGGTACGACGCTGCAGCACTGCCTTGTCATCGATGCGCGGCGCAATCGATTCGGGCATGGCTGACGCTCGCGAATCGGCCGCCGACAGGAACTGCGCGAAGGAGGTGTCGGACTGACCGCTCGTGCTCGGGCTGGCATGGGGTGTACCGGGTCGAATGCGTGCGCCGGATTCGAGGTAACGGGTGTCGATGCTCATTTCGGCTCCTTGCCCGGTCCTCGCCGGGCGGCAATGTCATTGGCAAATTCATCGAGCAGCCGCTGTTCGCGACGCGCCCCTTTTTTTTCTGCGGCGCTTGCCCGGCGCTGCGACAGCGTCTCGAGCGCCTTGAGCCGCCGCTGCATTTCGCGCAGGTCGGTGTCTCGTTCGCCGACCCGTTCTTCATGCTCGGCATGCGTGCCGGTCTGCTGCCTGATCGCGGCAATCAGACGGTTGTCGAAATAGCCGGCGATGCGGATCTGTTCGACATTGACCAGCTGCCCGCCGCGGGTCGGGCCGCGATTGAGCGATTCGTCCCGGTATTCGGTCAGGGTACGCAGTGTTGCCTGGGCGGCGTCACGTTCGCGCCGGGCCTGGGATGACAGCCGGGCCGCATCGTCGCGCTGCTCCTGCGCACGATCGATCAGCAACTGGAGGATGCGGGCATCCATCAGTGATTGCCGCCCACGTCATGCGCGCCGAAGCCGAGTCCGATCGATGGCGCAATCAGCGCCTCAAGCGCTGCACGGCTGTCCTCGAAGCTCGAGCCCTCGGTCATGCCCTGCTGAAGCAGCGCCGAAATGCGGGGCATCATCGCAATCGCCATGTCGATCTGGGGGTCGCTGCCCTGCACATAGGCACCGACCGAGATCAGATCGCGGCTGCGCCGGTAGCGGCTCCACAAGGCCTTCAGCCGTCGGGCGAGTTGCAGATGTTCGGGATCGGTCACCTGGTGCATCACCCGCGAGATCGACTGCTCGATGTCGATCGCCGGATAGTGGCCTTCCTCGGCAAGCGAGCGATCGAGGACCAGGTGGCCGTCGAGGATGGCACGGGCCGCGTCGGCGATCGGATCCTGCTGGTCGTCGCCTTCTGTCAGCACGGTATAAAAACCGGTGATCGAGCCACCGCCGACCTTGCCGTTGCCGGCCCGTTCGACCAGCGCCGGCAGGCGCGCGAAGACCGACGGCGGATAGCCTTTGGTGGCAGGTGGCTCGCCGATGGCCAATGCAACTTCGCGTGCAGCCATGGCATACCGGGTGAGCGAATCCATCAGCAGCAGGACGTTCAGGCCCTTGTCGCGGAAATGCTCGGCGATCGAGGTGGCATAGACCGCGCCCTGCATCCGCAGCACCGGTGAGCAGTCGGCGGGGGCTGCAACCACGACTGCCCGAGCCAGACCTTCCTGACCGAGGATGTCCTCGATAAATTCCTTGACCTCGCGACCCCGCTCACCGATCAGACCGACCACGGTCACATCGGCCGCGGTGTATCGCGCCATCATGCCGAGCAGCACGCTTTTACCAACGCCAGAGCCTGCAAACAGACCGAGTCGCTGACCGCGACCGACAGTGAGCAGCGAATTGATGGCGCGAACGCCGGTATCAAGCGGTTCGCGCACCGGTGCGCGATGCATTGCATTGATCGGGCGTGCCAGGATCGGCGCGCGCTCGCTGTGATCGAGCGAGCCCAGACCGTCGAGCGGGCGTCCGAGCGCATCGACCACGCGCCCGAGCAGGGCTTCGCCATTGGGCAACCATCGCGAGCGATCCTCGGCACGCCGCCAGGGATGATTGGCGCCGAGCAATGTGGGTGTGACCACCGGATCTTCGATCGGCACCACTTGCGCGCCCGGGCGCAGTCCGACGGTTTCGGCCAGTGGCATCAGAAAGAGACGGTCGTCCGAGAAGCCGACCACTTCGGCATCAACCGCAGAGCTGCTTTCCGGGGAAATCGCGCAGATCGAGCCGACCGGCAAACGCAGTCCGCTGGCCTCCAGAACCAGACCGGCCACCCGAGTGAGTCGCCCGGTGACCGTCTGTCGCGAGCCGCTGGCAGCACAGGTGCGCAGCTTGTCGAAGAGCTTGCTCCAGTCGTGATCGGTGGCAAGTCTTGCCGTGGCGGGGGGCGAATGCATCATGTCTCCACCCAGGTGTCATCGATGCCCAGCGCAGCGATCGAGCGTTGCCAGCGTGTCTGCAGGGTCGCGTCGACCGTTGCCTTCGAGGTGTCGATTCGGCAGCCGCCGCGAGCAACCCGCGGGTCAGGCATGAGTTGCGCGCCTCGTGCGCTCAGAAGCGGCGTCAGGTGCTCGGTGAGCAGGTCGGCATCGGCCGGATTGATCCTGATCGTCGGGCGTGCGTTTTCATCAGTAATCAGCGCCAGGGCATCGGTCACCGCGGTGACGATGAGTTCGGGATTGATGCGCAGTGCAACGCCCACCGCGCTGCGGGCGATTTCGACAGCCAGCATCGTGATCTCGTGGGCGGCCGACTCCTGAATGCTGGCCAGTTGCGCGGTGAGTGCACCCAGCAGCTGATCGCCCTGTTCGGCGATGTTCTGCAACTGAGCGCGAAGTGCCGCGGCCGATTCGCGGCGGGCCTGCTCAAGGCCCAGTGCCCGGCCGTCCCGCATGCCGTCCGCATAAGTGGGCTCCGGCGGCTTTTCGTCCGCCGCGCGCCGATCCGCCGCACTGCGCCGGTCGTTGCCGTTGCGCCGGTCGCCTTCGATCGTCTCGGGGCGCCATGGCGAGGCGCCAACGACATCTTCGGAGAAGACGATGCGGCTAGACGAAGGCATCTTCGCCACCACCGCCTCCGATCGAAATCTCGCCGGCATCGGCCAGTCGTCGGATCACTTTCAGAATTTCCTTCTGTTGGGTCTCGACCTCCGAGACCCGCACCGGGCCGCGCGATTCGAGATCCTCGCGCATGGCTTCGGCGCCACGCTGCGACATGTTCTTGAGAAACTTTTCGCGGATCTCACCTTGCGCACCCTTCAGTGCAATCACCAGGCCGTCGGCCGGCACTTCGCGCAACACTGTCTGAATCGCGCGGTCTTCGAGCTTGACCACATCGTCGAAGGTGAACATCTGGTCCTGGATGGACTGAGCCAGGGTCTCATCCGAATCCCGCACCGCATCGAGCACTTCGCCTTCGAGCTTGGTCCCCAGGCCGTTGAGAATTTCGGCGGCCACTTTCGATCCGCCAAGCGCAGCCTTCTTGAGCTTGTCGGCGCCGGCCAGCACATGCGAGAGCACGTCGTTGAGTTCGCGCAGGGCATTGGGCTGGATGCTGTCGAGCGTCGCAATCCGCAGCACCACTTCGCTGCGGATGCGCGGGGGCAGTTTGGAGAGGATCTCGCCGGCATGGTCGCGCTCAAGGTGCACCAGAATCGACGCGATGATCTGCGGATGCTCATTGCGCACCAGTTCCGAGACCGACTCGGAGTCCATCCACTTCAGGCTTTCGATGCCGCTGGTATCGCTGCCCTGCAGGATTCGGTTGATCAGCAGTCCGGCGCGTTCTTCGCCAAGTGCCTTGCGCAGCACCGATTTCACATATTCATCGTTATCGGCCACCAGCGAGCGGTTCTGGCCGGCTTCTACGCTGAAACGGTCGAGCACCGAGGTGACCTTTTCAGGGGGCACGGTGCGAATTCGGGTCATTGCTTCGCCGATCCTGTGCACCTCTTTGGGAGACAGGTGCTTGAAGACCTCCGAGGCGACTTCCTCGCCGAGGGTCAACAGGAGGATCGCGCTGCGTTCGAGTCCCTGATCATCCATGAGCGTCTGGTGTGCCGGCTAGCGAAAAGAAATTGAAAGTTCGGGCGTTCAAGCCTTGATGGCAGTGAACGAATCAGGCGTTGACCCAGGAGCGCACGACGTTGGCGACGGTCGCCGGGTTATCGCGTGCCAGCTGCACAAGATTCTCGGGCGGACCGCCTGGCAGTTGAATCGGGTTCATCCCTGCTGCGAGTGGGGCAGGCAGGGCAATGTCATCGCCCACCACCGCCGAGGTGCCGCCTGAAGCGGGGCTGCCCGGCAACGGTGCCGGCCGCTTGAGTGCCGGCTTGATCACGCCGAAGAGTGCGAGCAGGCCGAGCAGCACCAGACCGAGCTGCAGTCCGATGCTGCGTGCGAGCGCCACCACATCCGGGTCTTTCCACAGCGGGATCGCCTCGGCCTTTGGCACGTCTTCGATCGAGAAGGGCGCATTGACCACATTGAGCGCATCGCCCCGGTCCTTGTTGAAGCCGATGGCATCGCGCACCAGCGACTGGATCTGATCGACATCCTTGGGCTCGAGCGCGGTGTAGGTCACCTTGCCCTCTTCATCGACCGTGCGCTTGTGATTGACGACGACCGCGGCAGTCAGACGCTTGACCGTCCCGCTGGCATTTCGAACCACCTTGACCGTCTTGTCGACTTCAAAGTTGGTGGTCGACTCGCGACGTGAATCCTTGCCTGCCTGCCCGGCAGCGCCCTGATTCTGCGACAGGGATTGCGCGGCGCCATTGACCGGCGAGGCGGCCGCAGCGGGTGGCTGGTTCGACATCGCGCCAGGC
>Ga0007791_10000400_pt1 | contig 13584 bp, 13 predicted proteins | sample CryBogmetaGMA05M_FD_60368 | JGI IMG/M metagenome (GOLD analysis project Ga0007791, IMG submission 60368) | Freshwater microbial communities from Crystal Bog, Wisconsin, USA - MA0.5M | ecosystem: Environmental > Aquatic > Freshwater > Lake | place: Crystal Bog, Wisconsin, USA | collected 2009-07-06 | reverse complement strand
GGAAAGAAACGATTCGGGGGCGGAGAGTGGGGAAAGGAAACCACCTTTTTCTCCGCCGCGGGCCCGGGTGGCAAGTGGGAAGGTTTCCCCGAGGGAAGGATGACTTTTTCCGCGGACTGCTCGGCGGTTAGGAATGACCTTCCCCCGGAGGAACGAAGCGGTCTGGGAGCGATGTCCGCCTTTGCTCCGCCCGCCGCCGGGCATCGCGCCTGCCAGCCCAGCCGGCCAGGGCGACCCCGACGCCGATCGTCGCCGCAAGCGCCGCAAACACCCAGGCGAGCGGCCCCTGCGTGGCGTCTGCGCGGGGACGTTGCCAAGTCACGTCCCCGCCGACCACGAGCGGCGCTTCGCGACGGATCTCGCTCCCGTCGCCGGTCCTCAGCGGGTAGGCGTATGACTTGAACGCGAATCCGGCCACGCGCAGCGGTTCGTTGATCTTGGAGCCGGTCGGCATCCCGGCGGGGAGCGTCCGGAGGCAACAGACGACCGGATAGCGATCCTGGGCCTTGCCCCCGACGCTGATCAGGGGCGTGTTGACGAACACGAACACTTCCCAGTAGTGATCGATGCCAGTCTGCCGCTGCCGCAACGGATCGTCGATCTCGATCCGGGTAGCGCGAAGGGCCACGCCGTCGATGGCGATTGGCGCGCCGCGATGGCTTTCGAACCAATGCTCGGCCGGATCGATGAGCGGGATCAGTGAAGCAGGCGCACCGGCGGCCTTGGCAACGGCCCCCTCCCCTGCCCTGCCAGCGGCGGCGAGGAGCGCGTAGAAGGCCTCGGTGTCGCCGCCCGCGAGTTTCTGGCCGTCGACCACCGTGTCGAAAAGCCCGACGTCCATGCCCGCCGACCCGGGGAGCTGCGGTGGATGCCAGGCGACCCGCGACGCAACAAGGAGATGGGCTGGCGGCGGGGATGGCCAGTGACCGCTGGCGGCCGGCGACGCCACCGGGATCGGACCGCTTCCGGCGGCGACCGGGATGCCGAACACCTCGGCAGGCTCGTCGATGTCGCGCCATCGCGGCCAGGCGCGGGGAGCAGCGTCGGTGACGACGTCGATCATCCCGACTCCATCGGTGCGCAGCCGGACGAGATCGACCGCGCGGCGTCCGGCGAGCAGGGCGAGGTCGTCCGGGAGCGTGAGTTCCGCCACGAACACGGCCGAGCCGACGGCATGGACGAAGCCGTCCTCCGGTTTCGGGGGAAGCGTGGCAAGCGGCACCGACGCCCGCCGCCAGGCCTCGGCGAACTCCGGTGGCGCGAGCATCAGCCGCAGCAGCACGCGAACGACCAGTGCCGTGTGATCGTCGTCCCACCCTCGATTCGAATCGAGGATTTCCCGCGCTTCGCGATCGAGCGCGAAAGTCTCGAGATAGCGGGCCAAGGTCGTTTCGCCGGGCCGGCCGCCCGAAGAATCAGCCGGGTCGGCCGCGGCGGCAGGATTCCCCGCCGCCAGCATCAAGGTCAGGATGAACGTGGCCAGGATGAACGTGACGGCGCTCGAAACGGCGACGCCGGGCAGGGATCGAAGGGAGCGTTTCATCGAGGCGTCTCCGCGTCTTCGCTGCGGGGCTTTGGGGCGGCGAGTCGCTCGAACGAAACGCGCGGATCGACGACCGTCAAGTCGCTGAAATCGCCATCCATGGAGGCCGGGAGGCGTTTCTTCGAGGGTGGATTTGCGGCAGCGAAACGGAGGGCGAGCCAGGTCGTGGCGATGAGCCCGGCGATCGAGAACAGCGCCCAGCCGACGATCGTGCTGCTCCCTCGTCCGCTCGTGATTCGGGGCGGGGACTGCGGTGCAGTGGCCATCAGCAGGGGCGCCAGGCGGATCGCGTCGCTGGCCTGATAGGCCCAACGCTTGAAGAACACGCCATCGACGACGGCGGGAATCTCCACCCGCATGCCGGAGGGTGTGCCGGGGGGAAGAGAAAGAAAGTAGACGACGATCGGCGATGCAGGCCCGTCGGCCGGTTCGAGCCAGGCCTGCCAGTACGCGCTGATGCCGAGGGAATTCGTCGGCGCCGTCACTTCCTGGAGTCGACGGATCGTGCCGGCGATCCGGACGCGGCGGCCGCGGAAGCTCCTCGGCTGCGAGAAGAGCTGCGCGAAAGTCACCTGTCGACCGCGGGGCTTCGATCCAGCGGCCGCTTCCGTCTGCAACCTGTCCCAGATCGCGAACCACGCCCGCTGGTCGGCCGATCGGAAGACGGTGTCGTCGCGGACGAGCGCCAGGTCGGCCGGATCGGCCAGCGCCTCAACCGCGGCCGGGACGCCCGCGGACGACTCCTCGACCGCGGCCCCGCCGATCGGCGTTTCGATGGCGGAGGGCGCCTCGATCGTGATGCCGTCGTCAATGGTTCTGGTCACTGGACCACGGCCGAGGATCGTGTCGATCGGCGGAGGTGGAGGGGGCGCTGCCGGGCCCAACCACGTCCGCTCGGCCCACGCCGCGAGGAGAACGATGGGCACGAGGATCCAAAACAGCCGACGCCGTTCGGCAGCGGAGTGCCAGTTCCGTACTCGGCGACGGGGCGGGTGCTCTGGGAGGGGTGGCTCCATGATGTCGTCCCGCATCACTGCCGGGCAGTCCACTTCCGGGCCGGGCCTATGTTGGCCCCGCCGTCACGCCCCGGTCATTCCGTCACGTCGTCTTCGGGGAAGGTCGGGTCGCGTCCTTCGAGACGGGCACGTTCTTGCCGACGCATCTCCCGCCACACGTAAGCCCCGAAGGAGCCTGCGAGCGTGAAGGGCATCGCGAGCATGATGAGGATGCTGTAAAAGTAGCCGCGGGCGATGTTCATCCCCTCTGGATCGGACTCTGCCACGCCGTCCTTGCACGTCGGGCATCCCCACGCGTCTCCGGCGATGAGGAAGATCAAGAGGATGGCTGCGATCCCGGCCCCGTGTGCCGTCGGCCGCAGGCGTTCCAGCAGCCCCCGAGGGGCACGCGGGATCGGATGGACCGTCCCGGCCCTGTGGGCATCGACAGGCAAGCATGGTTGGGGCATGGTCGGTTCTCCTTGACCCATTCTAGCCACCGACGCTCTCCACGAGGGGCGCTCCTGGCGGCGATTCGATCCGGGCCTCCCCGGATGCCGGGACGGCGGGATAGAGGTGATAGAGCATGGCGTAAATGATGACTCCCGTGACGCTCACATAGAGCCAAATCGGCAGGGCGATCCGGCCAAGACGCCTGTGGGCGTCGAGGCGCCCGCGGAAGGCAAGGAAAAACATCCGCAGGGCAAGGACGGGGACCACGACGGCCAGAAGGATGTGGGAAATGAGGATCGCAAAGTAGACCATCCTCACCGGCCCCTGCCCGGTGAACGGCACATGCCCGACGATCCAGTGGTAGGCGAGGTAGCAGGCGAGGAACACCGTCGACACCAGGAACGCCGCGACCATCGCGGCGCGGTGGGCCCGCCAGTTGCGGCGGCGGATGGCGATCCAACCGACGACGAGGAGGACCGTCGAGATGGCGTTGAGGACGGCGTTGGTGGTGGCGAGCGGATGCACCGCCAGGAGGAGAGGCGTCATCGGTCGGCTCCCACAGGTGTCGAGGGGGCGGCCGACGGCGTGTCTGTAGCCGGAGTCGCGGGCAAAGGCTCCTCGGTGGATTCGTCGAGGACCTCGCGGACGAGCTTCTTGAGCAGGTCGACTCGATCGGCCTGGAGGAGATGAAAGCCGCCGCGGAGGCGCCCCTGTCGGTCAAACACCACGCCCCGCTCGGAATGAACGCCGACCTCGGCAGGCAGTCGAAAGCTCTCGTTGGCGATCGTCTTGATCGTCGTCATGTCGCCGGTGAGGAACTTCCACCGGCTCAGGTCGGCGTCGAAGCGGTCGGCGTAGCGGCGGAGGACTTCCGGCGTGTCGTTGTCTGGGTCGCACGTGAGGCTGACGACGACGAGGTCGGGGGAATCGATTTCCCGGAGGATGTCGGCCAGCGCCTGATTCTCGCGGAAACATGGCCCGGGGCAGTTGGCGAAGAACACGCTACCGACCCACACCTTTCCGGCCAGCGACCTCGAGTCGAAGGCTTCGCCGGCCTGATCAGTGAGAACAAAGTCGGTCGCCCGCACCCCCGGTTCCTCGAGCTTGGCGGGGACTGGAGTGGGGGCTTCGGAAGCGGCAGTCGTTGGGGCCGGCTGGCGTTGATCGCGACAGCCAACCGCCCCAGGGATCAGCAGCACGACCGTCCCGACCGCGAGCACGATCGATGCAGCCGGCGTCGTGGCTCGTCGCGCCGGCACACGACCCGACATCGATCGGGAGACGTGGCAGTTGGCCGCGGCGGAGTGGGGTGACATGGCGGGGGCAGTCACACGCGGCATCGGAGCTCCGGACGGAGGGACGGAATGTTCAGTGGGAGGCGGGATCGGCGAGCACCTGCAACTCGGCGGCCCGTTCCATGAGACGGACATCGGACGGGCGAGCCATGTGCAGCACCCGTTCCTGGGCCACCATTCGGTTCCGCAGGCCGACGTCTGGGATGAGCATCAGCGCGAGGAAGATCGCCATCATCGCAGCCGGGATCGTGAGGACGTACTTCCAGTTCGCCTCCCAGAGCACGTGCATGAAGAAGAGCACCACGAGCATCGCCTTCGTGCACGACACGGCCATCATGAAAGCCCAGCCGACATGCGGTTCGTCCCGCCACGGCCAGACCGACGAGTAGGTGAGAAACGACATCGTCGTCAGCACACACAGCGCGGCGAAAACCGCCAAGTACTGCCCGATGCCGCCGTGCGAGCCGTGGTCGTCACCATGGACGTCGTCGTGGCCATGGCCGCTGTCGTGGTCGTGGGCAGTAGCGGAGGGCGACGGAGCGCCAGCACGCGTGATCGGTCCGTGGGAGTCGGCGGGGGAGGAGTGCTCGGACATGGAAACCTCGGGCTCGGATGGCTGTTGGCCGCGACGCGGGTGCGTGGGCTGCGGATGTCGGACGGGAGTGGCGGGGGCCGCTCCGGATGGAGGGCGTTGTTCCCGCCCGCTCAAATGGGCTCGAATCAGAACAGGTAGAGGAGCGGGAACAGGAAGATCCAGACAAGATCGACGAAGTGCCAATAAAGCCCGGCGTTCTCGATCATCCCGGCCCGCTTCCTGTCGAGCCGGTAGGTGAGGAGGATCGCGAACACCAGGAGGCCGACCGCGACGTGGATGGCATGGAAGCCCGTGAGGAGGAAGTAGGTGCTGGCCCACATGTTCCCCCCCGGGATCACCGCCGGCAGGCGGAGCCAGGGAAAGGTGTCGTTGAGCCCCTCGGTGTGGCCCCCATGCCCGCCGCTGCCTTCCGACGGCAGCGGCATGATCTGGTCGGCGACGACCGCGAGGTCGAATGGCTGCTGGTCGGGGCTGGCAACCATTTGACGGATCTTCTGGAGCCGGCGACGGGCCGATGCCTCGTCACTCGAGAGCTTTTCTTCGGGGGTGTCGTCGAGGTTTTTCAGTTGCTCGATGATCGCCGGTTCGCCGAGCCGGGCACGGACGGCCGCGCCGTAATAGAGATCGGGCTTCTCGTAGATCCGGCTGTGCGGTTGGGCCGGGTAGATGCCGTGCGAGAACTTCGCCGAGTATTCGTAGCCCTTGATCCCGAGAAACAGACATCCGAGGAGGAGGGTGGCGAGCATCCAGTTCTTCGCCATCGCCACCTTGTTGGCTTTGGCGGCCTCGAGCGCCAGAACGATCGTCACGCTCGAGCAGATGAGCACGAAGGTGTTGAAGGCGCCGATCGGCTCGCTGAGATGAACATGATGGGGCTTCGGCCAGACCGCGGCACCGAACCGGAGCACGACGTAGCTGCCGAGCAGCGCGGCGAAAAACATGATCTCCGTCGACAGGAACAGCCACATGATCAGCTTCCCCTTCGAGAGGGGCAGGCCGGGCTGGTACTGAAGCACGATGTGACCGTGGCCAGCCCCGTGGTCGTCATGCCCATGGGCATCGCGATCGTCGTGGCCATGGGGGATCGAGTGGGCGGAGGCGTTCATGGGCGTGTCTGAGAGGGGTGAGGCAGCGAGGGGTGAGGCAGCGCGTCGGCGACGCGTCGTGCGCGATCGATGGAATCAGGACGGTGGTCCGCCGCAGGCAACCGCAGCGACGAGGATGGCGGCGAGGGATGCGAGTGACACCATGAGCAGGCCGCGGGCTGAAGTATCGTCGCGGGCCACCGCGAACCGCATTGTGGCCGCCACGTAGGCGACGGATGCGGTCGCCGCCACGAGGAACATCCAGACGCTCGCCGAGGGGACGGCAAGAAGGAGGCTTACTGGCACCATGGCCAGCGCTGCCGCCAAAGCTTGCCCAGCCGCTCGCAGCCCCCCCGGATCGACGACGGTGAGCATCTTCAGACCGGCATCGGAATACTGCCGGCGGTACAGCCAAGCGATCGCCATGAAGTGGGGGAACTGCCAGAGGTAGAGGACAGTCGCCAATGCGCCGGCGGCGATCCCGCTGGCGGCGTCCCCTGCCACGAGTCGCCCTGGGCCACCGGCGGCACACCATCCGATCGCCACAGGGAGGGCCCCGGCGATGGCGCCGACGGCGGTGTTGAGCGGCGTCACCCGCTTCAGCGGCGTGTACACCAGCACGTAGAGCAACCAGGTCGAAAGCGAGGCGGCGCTGGCGGCCCATCCGCCGCCGGCGACCGTGATCACCAGTCCGGCAACGAGCAACCCCGCCGAAAGGATCCAAGCGTCCCGGACACCCATCCGACCGGTCACCAGCGGGCGGGCGGCGGTGCGTGGCATGAGACGGTCGGTGTGACGCTCGACGATCTGGTTGGCGATGCTCGAACTCGCCGCCACGAGCAGCGTACCGAGGAGCACAACGGCCAAAGCTGCTCCATCGAGGCTCTGTCCGGCCGTCAGCCACGCCGCAGTGGCGACCGTGGCAAGCACCATGACGGCGATCCGGGGGCGGATGAGCCGGGAGACATCGGCCGCCGTGGAAGCGACGGCGCCGGCCGAAGGGGAGAGCGAGGGGTCTGCCGTCATGGGAATCGTCTGGGAGGGCGACGTCATCGGGCACCTCGCTCGGTGCTCGGATGGAAGGCCACGGTTGCTGGGAGGGAGCGTGCTTCCTTGCCATCGGGACGACCACGGCCTTGGCGTCCGAACCGTGCGATCCGTTCGAGGCGCTCGGCCCCTCCCCATTCCAAGGCGAGCACGACCGCGGCCCCGAGGATCATCATCCCGAGAATCACGTGCCCCGTGATCACCACGGCGCCACGCGGACTCCTCGCCAGCACCGCCTCGGCGGGGGCCCATGCATCCTGGAGCCACGAGGGCATTCCCCACGTGAACAGCCAGGCGCCGCCGCCGAGGAGCAGTTGCCCCATCACCATCGCCAGGATTGCCAAAGACCACCGTCTCGCTGCACGCGATTCGTGCGGTTGCCAAGCGATGACCGCCAACGCCGCAAGCACGGTCACCGCTGCCGCACCGGCCAGATGGATTGCCACCATCCAACGGAAGGTCGACGGCGCGAGCGTGGCATCGGCATGTCGCAATTGGGCCCCCGCAACAAGTTGCAGGTAGGCCGCCACTGCCAACGCCGTCGGCAACGAGGCTCCGACCGCCCACGATGGCAACGGAAGACTTAAACGCCCGACCGCGACGACGGGATCCTGCGCGACCGTGTCGCTCCGATCGGTCACCAGCGCCGAAGAATCCCCCCTGCCCCGCCGTCCGGACAGCACAGCGATCGCCGTGGCTACGGCAAAGAAGAGCGGCCCAGTGCAGGCATGGACCTTAGCGACCGTCTTATCGTCGAGGATGACGCGGAGGCCACCGAGCGCCCCCTGCACGATGACAAGGACCACCGCCGTCACCACGAGCCAGCGCACGGCCGGCGAGGCGCCTTTTCGGAAGGTGACGGCCGCGAGGAGCAGGGAGAGCATCCCGGCGGTCGCCCCGAGGAGCCGATGCCCGTGCTCGAGGAACAGATCCCATGGCCCCCAAAACCACTCGACGAGCGGATAGAGAAACATGTTGTGACCGAACGTCCCCGGCCAGTCGGGCACAGCCATCGCCGCGTCGTAGGTGGTGACCAGCGCACCAAAAGACAACAGCATCGCTGTCGTCGCGACGAGCATCCATGCAACGACACACGGCCAATTGACCGTCGACCGAGCGGTGGATGATGTGCCGATGGTGGCGCTGGCCATGGACGGTGCCGTCACGCTCTGCCGGGGAATCGATCAGGCGTGGGCGGCCGCAGCGGCCGCCGCTTCCGCGGGATGAGGGGGATCGGTCTGCATGAGGTGATCCTTCTCGCACCCCGGCACGGAAAACTCGTAAGGGCCGCGGTAGACCACCGGTTGGAAGTCGAAGTTGCCGTGGCCCGGGGGGCTCGGGGCGGTCCATTCAAGCGTGTTGGCATTCCATGGATTCCGGCCTGCGACCGGCCCCCGAAACATGCTCCAGAAGAAATTGATCGCGAAAATGATCTGCGTCGCGACCATGCCCATGGCACACCACGTCATGAAAGCGTTGAGCGGTTGGAGGTGGTGGAACGTCTCGTAGTGGTAGGCGTCGGCAAGCCGACGAGGGAAGCCAACCGCACCGAGAATGTGCATCGTGAAGAAAGTGCCGTTCAGGAACATGAACGTCAGGAAGAAGTGGACTTTCCCCCAAAACTCGTTCATCGTCCGGCCGAACATCTTCGGGAACCAGTAGTAGATCCCTGCCCAGACGCCCATCGCCGTGCCAGCGAAGAGGACGTAGTGGAAGTGGGCGACGATGAAATAAGTGTCGTGGATGAAGATGTCGACCGGCGTGGCCGCCATGAAGATGCCCGACAGGCCTCCGATGATGAACATCGAGACAAACGAGATCGCAAACAGCATCGCGGTCGTGTAGTGGATCCGCCCGCCCCAGATGGTGCCGAGCCAGTTGAACGTCTTCACGGCGCTGGGGAGCGCGATCATCATCGTCGCCACCATGAAGGTGATGCCGAGGGCAGGGTTCATCCCCGAGATGAACATGTGGTGGCCCCAGACGATGAACCCGAGTCCGGCGATGCCGGCGATCGAGTAGACCATCGGCCGGTAGCCGAACAGCGGCTTCCGGGCAAACGTCGTGAGGATGTCGGAGACCATCCCCATCGCCGGCAGGATCATGATGTAGACAGCCGGGTGACTGTAGAACCAAAAGAGGTGCTGCCAGAGGATCGGCTGCCCGCCGCCGGCACCCGACATGGCGTTGTTGATGATGTTCCCCTCGGGGCTGAAGAAGCCGGTACCGATGAGGCGATCGGTGAGTTGCATGAACCCGGCCGCGGTGAGGACCGGGAGGGCAAAGGCCTGGAGGATCGCGGTGATGAACATCGCCCAAATCGTCATCGGGAGACGGAACATCGTCATCCCGGGGGCACGCATGAGAATGATCGTCGTCATGTAGTTGACGCTGCCGAGCATCGACGAGACTCCGACCATCGTCAGACCGAGGAGCCAGAGCGTCTGCCCCATGCCACTGCCCGGAGCCGAAACGGTGCTCGTCGACAGTGGCGGGTAGCTCGTCCAGCCACCCGCAGCTGCCCCACCCTCGACAAAAAAGCTGGCGCCGAAGAAGAAGAACGCCGGCCACATGAACCAGTAGCTCAACATGTTGAGCGTCGGGAACGCCATGTCGTCGGCACCGATCATGAGCGGGATGAGGAAGTTACCGAACGCCCCCGCGAGGATCGGGATGATGACCAGGAAGATCATCACCGACGCATGCATCGTGAAAAGCATCGTGTAGAACTCGGGCGCCATCTGCCCGCCGTGCTGCGCGAAGAGCTTGCCCAGAACTGGCACGTCGGACCACGGCCAAGCCACCTGCCAACGGACGGCCAGAGCGAGGAGGCCGCCGATGAGGAACCAGACCAGCGTCGAGAACAGGAACTGCAGCCCGATGACCTTGTGATCCTTCGAGAACACATAGGTGGAGAGGAAGGTCGACAGCGACGTCGAGCCGTGGGTGGCGACGTGGTCGTGATGCGCCGTGTCCTTGGGAGGAGCGTGCGGTTGCGTGACGGTGCTCATCGGTGTTGGCCTCTGGATAACTCGCCCGAACGGTGGTGCTCGATGGCGGGGGCTGTGAATGGATTGCTAGGGGAGTGGGTCGCGTGCGGGGGCGGCGGAAGGCTAATCAGCTGCTGCTACGGGGATTTCTTCTGGGCCGCGTTGGGTCGCTTTCTGTTCGGCTTCGATCCGGGCCAGCCAGCGGTTGAAGTCGGCCCGCGACTCGACCGTCACCCGACCCTTCATCTTGTAGTGGCCCCAGCCGCAGACCTCGGCACAGACGATGTCATACGTGCCCGTCTCGGTCGCCTTGAACCACACCGGTATCTTCATGCCGGGGACAGCATCCTGCTTCACGCGGAGGTTCGGCAGGAAGAAGCTGTGGAGAACATCCATGCTTTTGAGCTGGACGAGGAAGTCTTCGTCAATCGGCACATGGAGGTCGTTGACGACGAACAAATCGTCTTCGGTGCCGAGCGTCTCGTCGCGGCCCGGGTAACGGAGCCGCCATTCGAACTGACGGGCGACGACCTCCACCGAGGGGGCCATCCGGGGCCTACGCATCTTCACGTCGGCCCAGGTGTTCATCTGGTAGATGGCGAGAAAGAGCATCGTCGCCGCTGGGATGATCGTCCACACCACCTCGAGGGTGTGGCTCCCGTGGATGTAGGTGGCCGGCTTCGAGGAAGCCGCGGCGTCATACTTCCACATGAACCAAAACAGGATCAATTCGGTCGCCAGGAAGACGACGCCGGTGAGTACGAGAATGAAATAGAACAGGCCGTCGATCGACTTGCCGTGAACCGAGACGTCTTTCGGGAGCCAGTGGTCGTAGTACGGCGCAATAACGAAGGTGGCAGTACCGAGGATCGGAACGAGGAGGAACAACAGGCTCCAGGCAATCCCGCTCCAGCGGCGGCCCTTGGGCAAGCCGTCGGCCCAGGTGTCGCCCGGGATCTTTCCTGGAGGAGACCCGCCTGAACCGGCATTGCGATCGCGATTGTCTTGGTCCACGGCCGTCTGCTCCGCTGGCTGGAAGGGTGGCTTTGAGTCAGGTGTTGATGAAGGTGTCAAACGTCGGCGATCCCGACGCGGCGCTCTCGGTCACCCGAGGGCACCGGCGAGGATCAGAACCGGTCGCGGGCGACCATCGGGCGGTCGGCCCCAAGTTCGCCGTCGAGTTCATAGGGGAGTGAGCGAACGTAGTTGACGATGTGCCAGATGTCCTCCGGAGGAACTGTCCCCTTGGCCGCGGGCATCGGGGCACCGTTGATCCCGGCGTGGATCCGGTAGTAAAGGTCGAGCGGGCGGCGTCCGCCGCGGTAGATGCCGCGGCGGAGGTTGCGCGGAGGGATCGTTCGCGGTTCGAGGGAGTCACCATCCAGCACCCGGTGGGCCCGGTTGGCCCACTGCTTGTCGTCGGCGCCGACAACTTCCTTCGTCCATTCGACGATCGTCTTGTTCCAGTCGTCGTAATCGTTGGCCTGCCCGTCGCCCATTGCCGTCGGTCCATGGCACTTCACGCAATTCGCCTTGTCGCCATAGAACAGTTCACGCCCCTTGGCGATCGACGCCACCATGTCGATGTCCGCTGGCATTTTGGGCACTGGGATCAGTGCGTCAGCCGCCGCCTTCCATTTCTCGGCGACAGGCTCGAGGACCTCGCCCACGAGGAACTCGCGGGTTTCCGGGAGTTTGCCCTCCGCGTCGTCGTCGAGTTCGAAGTAGGCCCGCATCAGGCTGAGTTCCGTTTCGCCGCGGATCGAGAGGTACTTGACGTATTCGACGAGGGCATCGATCTGGGTTTCGCTCAACAGCGCGAAGGACGGCATCGACGTGCCCGGGATCCCGTTCTTGAGGATCCGCGTCATGTCGGCGTGGGTCGGCTTGTCGGCCCGTTCGGTGCTCTTGAACTTATAGATACCCGGGCGGTAATCGCGGGGGTACGGATTGAGGAAGGCGGCAGTTGGCCCGAGGGCGTCTCCGGTGACGCCGTGGCAATGGGCACAGTGCTCGCGGTAAAGCCCGTTTTTCCGTCCGACGATGTCGCTGCGGACCGGGCCGGCGGCGAGGCGGAGCTTCGCCTCGTCGAGACCGGTCTCGGGCAGGGCCACCGGGTCGTCGGGCGTGCCGAACATGGCCGCCAACAACGTCGCCACCTGACGCTCCTGGTCAGGCGTCAGCTTCTGTTTCGTCGCCTCGACCATGTTGAGGCGGAACCAAGCCGGGGGAGTTGCCCCGCAACCGGTGCTCCCGAGTACGACCAGAAGCGCCAGAACGATCTTGATGTTCCACGCCGGGCGCGTGCCCCGGGCGTGTCGGACGTCGGTGGAAGTTGTGGCATTCATGGGTGTGGGATGGAGGGGGCGGAAGAAGCGATCAGCCGCCGAGCGCGGCAGCAGGAACCTCGAGCGTGCCGATGTCCTTGACCTCGTCTGCTTCGATCTTGACCTGGAATCGACCCTTCGGGGTCCACTTGAGGTCGGGCTTTGCAAGGCCAAGCGCGCCGTTGGGGCCCGTCGACCTTTCGTGCCAAACCTGAAACTCGAGGGTTTCCCCTGCAGGAAGGTCGGGAATCGTGAACGAACCGTCGGCGGCGCTGACCCCGACGTAGCCATCTTTTCGAAAGACGACGTAGGCCTTCATCCAGGGATGGATGTTGCAGGTCACCATCGTCGGCATGCCGGTTTCGGCATCGGGCTTGAAGAGCGTGCCATCACCGGCGGGGATCAACTGATTGAAGCTCGTTCCGGCGATGTTCGTGTTGTGCCCCACCGGATCGCTGTTGTGGACATCGATCGGTTGGCCAACCCGGGCCGCGAACACTGGCGTAATGAACTCGCACTGTTTTTGATCAAAAACCACCGGCTTCTCGAGCGGCGCGGAGTCTTTCACCCGGCTCGATTTCCGAACGAAAAGCACCACGTTTGCCAGCCCCTTCGATGACGGGTCGACAAGGAGCGACCGATCGAGGAGCTTGGCGCCATCCTTGGAGCAAACCTCGGTGTCCTTGTCGACCGCCAGCGCCTTGGCTTCGGCCGGGGTTCCTGCAAACACGAACCTCCCCGTGAGAGTTCCCCAGCCGGTGCCGGTGGCCGCTGCCTCGGCGCCGGTTTCGGCTGCCGCGCCGGTCGATGCCACCAGCGCCGCGCGGACTCTCGCGGCAGCATCCGCATCGGCGGCAGGCTGCCCGACACGACCGTCGACACAGCCGGAGCCAAGGGACACCATCGACAGAGCAAGCCCCAGGCGGGCGATACGGCTACCGCGCCGGAAGCCAAGGCCCGCAATGGCCGCAGCCGATCGCTCACTTCTTGAACAGGTTGGCATCGAGCACCATCTCCCCGAGGTCGTTGTCGCCGGCGGCCACCTTGATCTTCTTCCGCCCCTTGGCGATCTTCTCAGACTTTCCCTTGACGCTGATCTCGCCGATATAGCCGGCCTTCTCGTGCCAGAGTTGGAGTTCGATGTCACCGGTCGGCAGATTCTTGATCTCGAAGCTGCCATCGGCGGATGAGACGGCGCCGTACGGGTTGGGGCGGACGAGCACCCAGCCCTTCATCCAGGGATGGATGTTGCAG
>Ga0007791_10000398_pt1 | contig 13654 bp, 15 predicted proteins | sample CryBogmetaGMA05M_FD_60368 | JGI IMG/M metagenome (GOLD analysis project Ga0007791, IMG submission 60368) | Freshwater microbial communities from Crystal Bog, Wisconsin, USA - MA0.5M | ecosystem: Environmental > Aquatic > Freshwater > Lake | place: Crystal Bog, Wisconsin, USA | collected 2009-07-06 | reverse complement strand
AAGCAATTAAGGCTCTTGCCAAGGAGCGCAACATCAGCCTTCGCCGTTCCTACGCCTACAGCGACTCGCACAACGATCTTCCGATGCTCACGCTGGTTGGCAAGGCCATCGCGGTGAACCCGGACGTGATTCTCAAGCAACACGCTGTGGCTGCTGGTTGGCCAATCCTAGATTTCAAGAAGAGCGAGCTAAAGGCCAACCGTGATCCCAGGACAGAGAAGGCGCTCAGAGTAAAAAAGGTGCGCAACCGTTAAAACAAGAAACCCGCCCAAAGGCGGGTTTTTGTGTAAGTAGGCCTTTCGGCTTACTTCTTGTTGCGACGCTGGTGGCGAGTCTTGCGGAGAAGCTTGCGGTGCTTCTTCTTAGACATACGCTTGCGACGCTTCTTGATGATTGAACCCACGAAGACCTCACAGAGATTGTTGACTAACGCAATGGCGCCAAAGTCAGATAGTTGTTCCATTCTAGCCCAGAAAGAGCGTAGCCTCTAAGCATGACGGAACAACTACCTTTCAAGCTGATCAAAGACTACGGCGACTTTCAACTCAGGGACTACCCAAGCTATTTGCTGGCTCAGGTTCAGATTCAGGGCGACTTTGTCACCGCCGGAACCTCGGCTTTCAATCCCCTGCTCAGATATATCACCGGCAACAATAAGCCCGGCACTCAGCTTGCCATGACTGCACCGGTGATCCAGAGCAGCGTTGAGCCCGACTTGCACCTGGTGAGTTTTGTCCTGCCGGCAAACGTCGACCACAAGGCGGCACCAGTGCCCATCGATGGAAAGGTGCACGTGGTTGAAGTTCCTGGGCACCTCGCCGTTGCGCGTTCCTTCTCGGGTCTCTGGAGCTACGATCGATTCTTGAACCAAGCTGAGAAGTTGGAAGACGCGGTTCAGGCGGCACTCAACTCAAAGATCCTGGCCGGCGAGTTGATAGGTGAGCCGTATTTTGCCCGATACAACTCGCCTATGACTCCGTGGTTTGCCAGAAAAAACGAAGCCCTGATTGCATTCGAGGCCAAATAGCCGGCTTCGAGCAACAAATTAGAATCTAGATTGTTATTTTTCTAGAAGATTTGGTCGGTTTTTACTAGAACGCCGTGGAATAATACTTAGGTCATGGCTAAAAACACCACTCCGCAGCCCAAACAGGCGCGCGCGCACGAGACCATCCAGTTGCTCATTGACGCAACCGACAAAATCATTCGCGGTCAAGGCGAGTCGGCTGTTCGAATTCAAGACATCAGCGCTGAAACCGGCATCTCAATCGGTTCCATCTATCATCACTTTGGCGACCGCGACGGTTTGATTCGTGCCACCCAGGTGCACCAGTTCGCCGACACCGTGCGCAATGACATGCCACGAGTGAAGCGATTCATGGAAAAAATGCACAGCACGGAGGAGCTAGCCGAGCGCTACGACGAGATGTTGCAGTTTGTTCGCGGTCACTTCAATCACCAAAGCGCCATCGCGCGCATTGCGGTAATTGGCAACACGGTTGGTCGCCCTCTCATGATGCAGGAGCTGATTGCTGCTCAGACCAATCTGATTGATTCGGCAACCGAAGCCATAACCCCAATTTATGAGCGCGGTTTGTTCAAGGAACACCTAACAGCAAGGTCGATCTCGGTCATTATGCTTGGAATGCTCATGGGTCGAACGGTCACGGAGCTAGACGCCAACTCGGTTTCAGACGATGACTGGGCTCGCGCAATGCTGAGTGCGTTCAGCGGAATGTTCAAGTCCGAGCCCGCCCGGGGCTAGAACCCGACTAAGCGGACTTTTTGTCTGCCGCGACTTTCTTTGCCGCTGGCTTTTTTTCAACGGTTTTCCTGGTCACTGGTTTGTTAGCCGCAGGCTTCTTGGTCGCAGGCTTCTTAGTCTCTTTATTGGCGGCAGACGCTACAGTTGCTGCAGCCTTAGCAGGCATAACTGCTTCCTTGACCTCAGCCACCTTGACTCCAAGTTTGGTGCTCAGGTCTGAAATTTCGGTGCGCAACTGAGCTTCGGCCGAGGTTGCCGTATCGGTGGCTACCAGCTTGGCGTCGGCAAGTTTGCGACCCAAGTCCTTACCCAATTTGTTTGGGTCAACATTGGCCTCCGCTAGTTTTTCGGAAACCTTTGCGTTCAGCCAAGTTGCCCCCGCTGCCAGCAAGCCGCCCAACTTCTCGCCCGCTTCCCCAAGAATCTTTGGCAAATCACCTTCCAGGGTTTCAACCCTGGCATCAGACTTGGCCGACCCCTTAGGCGCGAGCTGGTTCAAGAACTTGGTGGCCTCTGCCAGCGGGCCCGTGGCAATACTGTAGACGCGTGCCTGGCCGGCAGCCTTCACGCTCACCAAACCGGCATCGCGGAGGGTCTTTAGGTGCTTGGAAACCGTGGGTTGGCCCTCGCCCGTCAACGTAACCAGGTCGGTCACCGTTTGCGACTTTTTGGCTAGTGCAAGAAGGATGCTGCGGCGGGTTGGGTCGGAAAGAACCGAGAAGATTTCGCTCATGTTTTTAGGTTAGCCCAGACCCGCAGCAATTTCTTTGGAGCGTGCCAGAGCCGCACTGGTGGCGCTCTCAAACAAAGCCGCCAAATTTGCGTCTTCCAAAACCGCGATGGCTCGCATGGTGGTTCCGTTTGGGCTGGTCACTTGCTTGCGCAACTCCTGCGGGCTCTTGCCACTCGCAGCCAAAAGTTCACTTGCACCCAAGAAGGTTTCGCTAACCAAGATGTGTGCGGTCTGTTGGTCAAAGCCCATGCCCTGAGCGGCCTTGGTTAGTTCTTCGATCAGATAGAAGACGTAGGCTGGGCCGGATCCGCTGACTGTGCCCAGGGCATCGATCTGCTCCTCGTCCAAAACCAAAACCTTCCCCACCGTCTCGAACAGAGAACACGCTTGGACTAGCTGCTCGGCAGTGGCGCGATTTCCCTTGGCAAGTCCGGTCACCGCGCGACCAACAATGGCGGGGGTGTTTGGCATGCTTCGGATTACGCCCACGGATTCTGGGAGCGCGGCCTCCATCGATGCGGTGGTGATACCGGCTGCCACGCTGACCACAAGTGCGCCCGGACGAACCGTTGCGGAAATCTCGTTGAGCACCTCGATCACGTATGCGGGCTTCACGGCAACCAGCACAACGTCGGCTCCGGCCGCGGCAAGTGAGTTGGCATCGCTGGCGGTTTCAGCTGCGAACGCCCCTACGCCAAGCGACTGCGCCAGCTTGGTTGCACTCACTTCGCTCTTGGTGCTCACCGAAACGTTGGCGGCGTCAAAGCCGGCTTTTAGCAGGCCGCTCAGGATTGCCGTGCCCATTGAGCCCGAGCCCAGGATTGCGATCTTGTTTATGTTCACACGCCAAGTTTAAAGGGCAAGGTTTGTCTGCGGGCGAAGGTAGGTTTGAAACATGGCTTCCCCAAAGAATCGCAATGACTTTGCCTGCACCGAATGTGGCTGGACCACAGCCAAATGGGCAGGCAGGTGTGGCGAGTGCCAGGCATGGGGAACGGTTCAAGAAATTGCCGCTCAAACCGGAATAGTGCGAAAGGCAAAGCCGGCTGTAATCCTGGCTTCTTCGGCAGCGCGCAGCATTTCAGAGATCGACGCGGGCAAGGTTGCGGCCACTCCCACGGGGGTTGCCGAGTTCGACAGAGTCCTTGGCGGCGGTCTGGTTGCTGGCGCGGTCATCTTGCTCAGCGGCGAGCCTGGAGTAGGCAAAAGCACGCTACTTTTAGACGTTGCCGCAAAGGTTGCAAGTGCAGACCGCCGAGTACTTTACGTGAGCGGCGAGGAATCGGTTGGGCAGATTCGCTTGCGTGCCCAGCGCACAAACTCGGTGACCCCCGAGCTTTACCTGGCCGCCGAAAATGACCTGTCTAGCGTGCTCGGGCAGATCGATGCGGTCACTCCTGAGCTCATCTTGGTGGACTCGGTACAGACCATCGCAAGTGCGGACATCGATGGAGCTGCCGGAATGCCGAGTCAGATCCGCGAGGTAGCCGCCAGCCTGATTTCCGTTGCCAAGGAGCGCGGAATTCCTGTGATTCTGGTGGGTCACGTGACCAAAGACGGAAGCATTGCCGGACCTCGAGTTCTTGAGCACCTGGTAGACGTGGTTTGCCACTTTGAGGGTGACAGGCAGACCTCGCTACGTTTCATCCGCAGCATAAAGAATCGCTTTGGACCAACCGACGAGGTTGGCTGCTTTGAGATGACCGGCGAGGGAATCTCGGAGGTTTCAGACCCAAGCGGGTTGTTCCTGAGCCGCGGCAATGTTCCGGTTAGCGGCACCTGCGTAACAGTGACCATGGAGGGTCGCCGGGCATTGATTGCCGAGGTTCAGGCACTCGTGGTCAAGAGCGGTGCTCCGCAACCTCGCAGGGTAACTAACGGCGTGGATTCTTCGCGGGTGTCAATGATTTTGGCCGTGTTGGAACGCCGTGCGGGACTACGACTGAGCGACCACGACGTTTACGTATCAACTGTGGGTGGCGTGCGCCTTGCGGAGCCAGCGGCCGACCTCGCCATTGCGCTTGCCCTCGCGTCTGCGGTCCAGGACAAGCCAATAGCCCACAACCTGGTTGCCTATGGCGAGATCAGCCTGGCCGGCGAAATCCGCAAGGTGAACGGCGCAAAGCAGCGCGCGGCCGAGGCCAGCAGACTTGGCTTTGTGCGCAGCGTTGACTCCGAGGTGGGCGACGTGAAGGCCGCGCTGGCGCTTGGCCTCAACTGGTAACTTGGGCTAACGCCCTAGTTCAAAACGAACTGCACGTCGTTGCTGGTGACGCCGTTCACAATGGCAACAATGTGGTAGCTGGCGCCGCCTGTTACCACCGGCTTTTGATCCGCTCCACAACCCGTGGCACTTGACCGCACCTTGTACCACTCGCCCACTGGGCTGCTTTGCAGAACTCCAGGTTGAAGCAGAATTCTTGCGTTGATGTCTTGGCTTCTGTCGCAATCCTGCGAAGTCCAGATGACTTCGGAACCGCTGGTGATCTTGAAGAACTGAACCTTGGAACCCAGATTGAAGTAGCAGGGTTTACTGCTGGTGTTCACAACATTGAACCAAAGTTTTGGATTCTGGCTGGAACTGAAAGATGCTATTGGAGAAGTGCCGTTTCCAACGAAGACTTTTACCTCGATGCCGCTTGGCAGGCAAGTGGTTGGGGTTTGATTGGTTACGGTTCCGGAGCTGTTACCGGCTTGAGCGGTGGGAGCCTGAGATGGTTGTCCGCCTCCAAGTGCGATTGACACCGATGAGATAAGGGCGCTTACTCCTGCCCAAATTCCCCAAATCAGCAGAGTTAGCAACACCAGAACAAAAATGCGACGCCGACGAAACTTCCTTGCCAGCTCGGGGTCTTGCTTTGGTTTGGCCATGCTCTAAATTTAGCCAGCCTCGGGGCTAGAGAAGCTTAAGCATTCGAGTGTTGCCCAAAGTGTTCTGCTTGACCCTGGCCAAATCAAGGAACTCGGCAACACCGTCATCGGTGGAACGAACCATCTCCTGGAAAGTTTCTGCATCCACGGGGATGTCACTAATTGATTCAAATCCATGCTTGGCAAAAAAGTTGACCTCAAAAGTGAGGCAGAACACGCGCTTGATTCCCAAGTCCTGGGCGCGTTCCAAAAGCGCTGCAACGATGGCGTGCCCCACGCCCTTGCCGCGGGCGGATTCTGCCACCACTAGGGAGCGGACCTCGGCCAGATCCTGCCACATGACGTGTAAGCCTCCGGAACCGATTACCTGGCCGGCTGCGTCTACCGCAACCACGAATTCCTGAACCCGCTCGTAGAGGGCAACAAGGTCGTGGTGCAAGAGAACACCGTTGCCCTCAAGCGCCGCCCGCATTCCCTGGATGGCGCGAATGTCCGATGTCTGTGCCGCGCGCAGGGTGAAGGCTAGGTTGTTCATTCTTCAAATGCTAGTAGAGGCCGACCACTTCAAGTGGTCGACCTCTGCAAACTGGCTTGCTTGCAAACTAACTGGATGCGACTATGCGCCAACCGATTCGTGAACGCGAGGCTTGGTGGTGAAGATGAACTCGTCTGCTACCAGGTCTACAAAGACGTGGCTTGCGGACGGCATCTCGCCGTGCAAGATCTTCTCGCTGAGCTTGTCCTCAATCTCGCGCTGAACCGCACGACGCAGTGGTCGGGCGCCAAGTGCCGGGTCGAAGCCAATCTCGATTAACTTGTCCTTGGCCTCCTGGCTGATCTCAATGGTCATGTCGCGGTCTTCCAAACGCTCTGCCAAGCGCTTGACGAACAGGTCAACGATCTGGCGCAACTCAATCTTGGTTAGCTGTGGGAACACGATGGTTTCGTCAACGCGGTTTAGGAACTCTGGCTTGAAGCTCTTCTTCAGCTCTTCGTTCACCTTGCCCTTCATCAACTCGTAGTCGTTCTGCGTGTCACCCTCAAGCGCAAAGCCCATGGTTCCGCGAGAAATGTTTGCGGTTCCAAGGTTGGTGGTCATGATGATCACCGTGTTCTTGAAGTCAACAACGCGACCCTGCCCATCGGTGAGGCGACCCTCTTCAAGAATCTGAAGCAGGCTGTTGAAGATGTCTGGGTGCGCCTTTTCGATCTCGTCAAATAGCACAACGCTGAACGGCTTGCGGCGAACCTTCTCGGTTAGCTGGCCACCCTCTTCAAAGCCAACGAAGCCGGGAGGAGCACCGAATAGGCGGCTCACGGTGTGCTTCTCTGAGAATTCGCTCATGTCGAGGCTGATTAGAGCGCCTTCGTCGTCGAACAGGAACTCGGCGAGTGCCTTGGCAAGTTCGGTCTTACCAACACCGGTTGGACCTGCGAAGATGAACGAACCTGACGGACGCTTTGGATCCTTGAGTCCGGCGCGCTGGCGGCGGATGGTCTTGGAAAGCGCAGCGATTGCCTCGTCCTGTCCGATAACACGACGGTGCAGTTCTTGCTCCATAAAGATGAGTCGCGCAGACTCTTCCTCGGTGAGCTTGAACACTGGAATTCCGGTGGCCTGGGCCAGAACTTCTGCAATCAGACCTTCGTCAACCACGCCCTGCTCGCGAACGTTGCCCTTGCGGTATTCCTTCTCCAGCTTGACACGCTGAGCGTTTAGCTGCTTTTCCTCGTCGCGCTTGCTGGCTGCAAGTTCAAAGTCCTGGTTCTCAATGGCCTTCTCTTTGTCCACGCGCACGGCAACAATCTTTTCTTCGATGTTGCGAAGCTCTGGAGGCGAAGACAGGATCGAAAGTCGAACGCGAGCTCCCGCTTCATCGATGAGGTCAATGGCCTTGTCTGGCAGGTGACGGTCAGACACGTAACGGTCACTCAGGTTCACGGCGGCTACCAGTGCGGAGTCGGTGATGGAAACCTTGTGGTGTGCCTCGTAGCGGTCGCGAAGCCCCTTGAGGATGTTGATTGCGTGAGGAAGCGAAGGCTCGTTCACAATCACGCTCTGGAAACGGCGCTCAAGCGCTGCGTCCTTCTCAAAGTACTTGCGGTACTCGTCAAGGGTGGTGGCTCCAATGGTCTGAAGCTCGCCACGTGCAAGCAGCGGCTTCAAGATGCTGGCTGCGTCGATGGCACCCTCTGCCGCTCCGGCTCCAACCAGCGAGTGGATTTCATCGATGAAAGTGATGATGTCTCCGCGGGTGCGAATCTCCTTGGTGACCTTCTTGAGGCGTTCCTCAAAGTCACCGCGGTAGCGGCTGCCGGCGATTAGCGCGCCTAGGTCAAGCGTGTATAGCTGCTTGCCCTTGAGAGTCTCTGGAACGTTGCCCGACACAATGGCCTGGGCCAAGCCCTCAACAACGGCGGTCTTTCCAACGCCTGGCTCACCAATGAGAACCGGGTTGTTCTTGCTGCGGCGGCTGAGGATCTGCATCACACGCTCAATCTCGCGCTCACGACCAATAACCGGGTCAAGCTTCCCCTCGGCAGCTGCCTGGGTTAGGTTGCGACCAAACTGGTCAAGAATCTGAGAGCCCTTTTGCTTCTCCTGCTCGTTGGCACCAACGCCAACGGTCTCTTTGCCCTGGAAGCCACTAAGCAGCTGGATGACCTGCTGACGAACTCGGTTGGTGTCTGCACCAAGCTTGGTTAGAACCTGAGCGGCCACTCCCTCGCCCTCGCGAATCAGACCTAGCAGCAGGTGCTCGGTGCCGATGTAGCTGTGGCCCAGCTGAAGTGCTTCGCGCAGCGAAAGCTCAAGAACCTTCTTGGCGCGCGGGGTGAAGGGAATGTGACCGGTTGGAGCCTGCTGGCCCTGACCGATGATCTCCTGCACCTGCTCGCGCACGGATTCGAGTGAAATGCCAAGCGACTCGAGCGACTTGGCGGCAACGCCCTCGCCCTCGTGAATCAGACCCAACAGAATGTGCTCGGTACCGATGTAGTTGTGGTTCAGTAGCTTGGCCTCTTCTTGGGCAAGCACAACTACACGACGAGCCTTGTCGGTGAACTTTTCAAACATTTCCAACTCCTAGCCGCAACCTGGCATCGATGAAGATTCTGGTTGCCTTATAGGAATGGTAAACGCCAGGGGCAGCGCTAAATAGGGTTGTTCGCCCTAGGGTGAACCGATTAAAACTTATAAACGTCTCGTCTGTGTCCAACTTGAACAACCAGAACAATCAGGTCCTGGTTTTGCAAAGCATAGACAATCCGGAAGTCACCCACTCGAACCCGCCAAAGGTTGTTTTGACCTACAAGTTGCAAGGCTTTTGAAGGGGTTGGATTATCAGCCAGAAGTTGAGCTGCTAGCAAGATTCTTCTTTGGTTCTGAGGGTCAAGTTTGTGTAATTGTTTTTCAGCTTTGGCTTCAAATATCACCCGAAACTGGGGGTTACTTGAGTTCAATTCCCAAGTCCGCCGCTAGATCCTCGAGCGAGATTGTTGGGCCGCCAGCCTTTACTCTGTCTAGCGCCTTGACGGCTTCCTCTAAATCACGAGAGTCTTCAAGCACCTGCAACGCAAGGCGGGCAAGTTCTACGTTCATCATCACAACCGCCGGTCTGGAGTGATCTGTGATGGTAACTGGCTCTAGCTTGGCTAGTTCGATGGTTTCGGCCCAATTTTGGCGCGCGGCAGTGGAGGCGATTGTGTTCATGAGTAAAGTGTACATTTTTTACATTTTGCACACAATAGAATTTTAGAACTTATTATTTTTTGGGCTCAACGATGGCAGCCTTGGCGCGCTCTTCCGCTTCGATCTTGGCGTACTCGCGACGCTCAACAGAGTCGGCCTTGAGGATGGAACGCATGATGATCCAGAACACGCCACCAACCAACGTTGGCGGTATGAAGCCCAGCAGCGTGTTGATGAGTGCGGTTTGGAAATCTACCTGCATGATGCGCTCCTAGCGTGAGTTCGCAGTTTATGCGACCTGTCGAAGATGGGTCTACTTAACTAGCGGGAACATGATGGTCTCGCGAATGCCCAAGCCGGTGAGGCTCATCAGCAAACGATCGATGCCCATTCCCATTCCACCCGATGGCGGCATGCCAAACTCGAGTGCCTTCAAGAAGTCTTCGTCTAGCTTCATGGCCTCTGGGTCGCCAGCGGCAGCCAAGGTCATCTGCTCAACAAAGCGCTCGCGCTGAACCACTGGGTCAACCAGCTCAGAGTAACCGGTAGCCTGCTCATAACCGCGAATGTACAGGTCCCACTTCTCAACCACGCCAGTCTTACTGCGGTGGTTGCGGGTTAGCGGGCTGGTGTCTACCGGGAAGTCGATCACGAAGGTTGGGTTCACCAGGTTCACCTTCACAAAGTGCTCCCAAAGCTCCTCAACGTACTTGCCGTGCAGCGGGTGATCAATCTCGATGCCCTCGCGCTCGGCGAGCGCCTTGAGCTCGGCAATCGGGGTCTGAGGGGTGATCTCAATGCCACAGGCCTCCGAGAGACTCTCGAACATCGAGATGCGCGGCCAGTTGCCACCGAGGTCGTTGATGCTGCCGTCTTCTAGAACAACCTGATGGGTGCCAAAGACATCCATCGCTGCGTTCTGAATCAGAGCCTGGGTTAGGTCTGCAATCGAGTTGTAGTCACCGTACGCCTGGTAGGCCTCGAGCATGGCAAACTCCGGCGAGTGGGTGCGGTCTGCACCCTCGTTGCGGAAGTTGCGGTTGATCTCGAACACGCGATCGATGCCGCCAACCACGGCGCGCTTGAGGAAAAGCTCAGGAGCGATGCGAAGGAACAGCTCGGTGTCAAAGGCATTCGAGTGAGTCTTGAACGGGCGAGCCGAGGCACCACCGTGGATGGTCTGAAGCATCGGGGTTTCAACCTCGGTGTAACCCATGGAGTCGAAGGTACGACGCATGCTCTGCATCACCTTGGCGCGAATCTGAACCACTTCGCGGGCGCGGTCGCGCACGATCAAATCGATGTAGCGGTGACGAACGCGGAACTCTTCACCAAGTTCGTTGTGCAGGTTTGGCAGCGGACGGATGGTCTTAGCGGCCATCTTCCAACTGGTCACCATGACCGAAAGCTCGCCGCGCTTGCTGGTGATTACCTCGCCCTCCACAAACACGTGGTCGCCAAGGTCAACCAGTTCCTTGTAAAGCTCAAGCTGTTCCTCGCCCACTTTGTCTAGGCTCAGCATGGCCTGCAGGCGCTCGCCCGAACCGGCCTGAAGGGTGGCAAAGCAAAGCTTTCCGGTGTTGCGCTGGAACATGACGCGGCCGGCCAAAGCAACGGTTTCGCCGGTGGCAACATCGATGTCAAGGTCTGGGTATGAAGCGCGAACCTGCTCAATGGTGTGAGTGATTGGAACCGCAACCGGGTAGGCGTCGTTCAACTGGTTCAGGCGCTCGCGCTTGGCAAGGCGGATGGCAATCTGTTCCGGAAGGTCTTCGCCTTCTGGCTCGTTCACATCTGCAACGGTTTGGTCGCTCATGGCGGCTCTCCTGATACGCGGTTTCGCGCGGCTATTTTGAGCAGCTACGCGGGGATTTCAAAACTGTGGTTGTCGATTAGCCTTACCCCACCAACGATTGCTGCAACCAGCAAAATCGCGGGACCGGAGAAGTTCTCACCCACCGGCGTGAATGTCTCCGGATCAACTAGGGCTAGGTATTCAAGTTTAGTCTCGGGCTCGCCGCTAATCATTTGAACCCCCATCGCCAATGTGGCTCGAACATCCATGCCGGTTTCAATCAGTTGCGAAACCGTGGCCAGCGTGATGGCCAGAATCTCCGCGATGTCGGCCTGCTCTGCGTTCAAGAATCTGTTGCGACTGCTCATTGCAACACCGTTTGCCTCGCGCACAATTTCCGCACCGATGATTCGAAGCCCGGGGAAATCGGCCTTGGCAAGCTGCCGCACCAGGAATAGCTGCTGCGCATCTTTCTCGCCGAAAACTGCCACGTTTGGCTTCACCAAATCAAAGAGCCTGGCAACCACGGTGAGCATTCCGTCAAAGTGGCCTGGCCTTGACTCACCCTCGAAGGTCGCTCCGACCGGACCCGCATGCTTAGCCGGAACATCAACTCCGGCAGGGTAAACCTCGTCCACCGAAGGAGCAAACACGATGTCCGCAACACCCTCAAGCGCGGCCAGATCTTGATCTAGAGTTCGGGGATACTTGTCAAAGTCCTCGCCCTCACCAAACTGCTTTGGATTCACAAATACGCTCACCACAACGGTGTCCGAGTGAACCCTTGCCAGCTCCGCCAGACTCAGGTGACCCGAATGCAGGGCTCCCATGGTTGGCACCAGGCCCACTTTTTTGTCCGAGGCTCGTGACTCGGCTAGGGCGGCGTTTAGCTCCTCGACTGTGCTGGCAAGAATCAAGCTAACTTCCCATCAGTTCTTCGGGCTCGATTGGTCGGTAGCCATCGGCCAGGGCATGCTCAACGCTGCTTCTCACCAGTGGGCCCAGAATCTCGCGAGCAACCGGTACATCGATCTCGTCCAACAGTCCGATTGCCTGATTGATCACCATTGCGCTGAAACTGCTGGCTACATCGATGGCCTCTGAATACTTGGCCCGCTGTGCCTCAGAAATCAGCAGTGGCTCTCCGCCCATTTCAATCACTAACGCCTGTGCGATCGGCACGGCAACAGGCGGGGCGGTCACCGCAAAGTAGCTCTCACGGATTCGATGCAAGTCCAGGCTGGTACCCGTGAAGCGCATTGCCGGGTGAATGGCCAGCGGGATCACGCCCTGGCGAGTTGCTGTCTGAAGCACTCCAACTCCGTATTCGGCTGCGGTGTGCAGCAAAATCTGCCCGCTGCGCCAAAGTCCCAGCTCAGCCCAGCCGGTAACGCTGGGTTCGATTTGCTCGGCCGGAATGGCAAGCAGCACTAGATCGCTGGCGGCCAGAAGCTCTGGCACCTCCATGAGTGGCACACTGGGAAGAATGTTTTCGGCCCGTTCAACGTTTGCCGCGGAAACTGCACTGATGCCACTGAGCAGGTGTCCGGCCCCGGCAAGAGCCTGGCCCAGAATCACTCCCACCGGCCCGGCGCCGATTATGCCCACTCGCAAACGCGATTGACCGGACTTGGATTGCTTTGAACTCATTAGGCCGCCGTTGGTTCCGCTGAGGATGGCTTTGCGCCATCGTTGTCATCTGCCCCGCCGTTCGGGATCTTGCAAATCTGTTCAACCGCCAGGGCAACCGCCATGGATGCCACTGAGCCAAGCAAGCCGCCAACGTTTTTCCAAACTCCCTGAGTAACCACGGGCGTGACCAGTTGAAGGGTTACCAAACCGAAGTGCCACCCCGCAATTAGTGCGCTGGCAAAGCCAACCGCCTTAGCTAGGGCGAGAACCCGAACCGCGTAAAAAGGATCGAGCCGCTTGGGTCGCGGTGCAGTTGATTCCTGCGCAAGCGCCTTTGCAAAAGCAAGTGACTGCTTCCGGTAGCGATAGATAGGGTAGGCGAGCCCGGCCAAAATAACTCCCACCCCGAGCATTGTGAAAGTGAGGCTCACTCCACTAACGGGCAGGGCGTGACCGTGGGAAACCTGGTACTCGCCAAGCAGGCCAGCTGCAACTGCCCCCATGATAATCAAGGCCACAAGCGTTAGGGGACGAGTGGTTTTCATTCGAGCACCCAGACCTCTCCGGCCATTTCTGCTGCGAGTTCCGAAACCGATCCGTGACCGGGTAAGACCGCTTCCTTATCCGCAAGCGCCCAGGGAACCAAAACAAAAGCACGCTGATAGGCACGTGGATGAGGGATGGTTAACTCTCGGGAATCTTTGATCAGGTTGCCAAAGGCGATTATGTCTAGGTCGAGAGTTCTGGAACCCCAACGTTCAAGGCGAATGCGACCATGGTCACTCTCAATGAGTCGGCAGGCTGCCAAAAGTTCTTTGGGTTTGAGGCTGGTGTCAATCAGGACTACTGAATTCAAGTACTTTGGCTTGGTTTCATCTACACCTTTTGCGGTGAGGGCCAGAGACTCCACGATCGGCGAAACCTTACGAACTCTGATTCCCGGGATGCTGTCCAACTGCTTGGCCGCTTGTTCCAGGTGCTCGCCGCGGTCTCCCAGATTGCTCCCCAGTGCGAGCACGGCGGGAACTAAAGTTGCATCTTTGGTTTCGCTCAACGGTCAGTCAACTCGCTTAGCCTTGACGGTCACGGACACATCTTCAAACTCGAACAGAATGGGTGCGTTGGGCTTGTGAACCGTGATTTTGGCCTTCTCCACAATTCCGTGGT
>Ga0007791_10000397_pt1 | contig 13657 bp, 11 predicted proteins | sample CryBogmetaGMA05M_FD_60368 | JGI IMG/M metagenome (GOLD analysis project Ga0007791, IMG submission 60368) | Freshwater microbial communities from Crystal Bog, Wisconsin, USA - MA0.5M | ecosystem: Environmental > Aquatic > Freshwater > Lake | place: Crystal Bog, Wisconsin, USA | collected 2009-07-06 | reverse complement strand
GTTCCTGCGGCACCAGCGCGTCGGTCGCAATGAAACCGAGCATGGTGGCCATATTCGGGCGGATCATGCCGGCGCCTTTGGCAATGCCGGTGACCACCGCCGAGCGGCCATTGACCGTCACCGAGCGCGAGGCGGCCTTGGGCAGGGTGTCGGTGGTCATGATCGACTCGGCAGCCTGCGCCCAGTGGGCCGCATCGAGATCGGCAATCGCCTGCGGCAGACCGGCGACCAGCCGATCGAGCGGCAACTGTTCGAGGATCACGCCGGTTGAAAAGGGCAGCACCTGCGCAGGCGAGCAATCCATGAGGCGGGCGACCGCCTCGCAGGTCTCGCGTGCCGCGGCCAGGCCCTGCTCGCCGGTACCGGCATTGGCATTGCCGGTATTGACGACGAAGGCTCGCACGCCGGCACCGGTGGCCAAGTGGTCGCGGCAAATCTGGACCGGTGCAGCGCAGAATCGATTGCGGGTAAAGACACCGGCCGCGGTGGCGCCGGGCGCAATGCGTGCAATCAGCAGATCGCGGCGGCCCGGTTTGCGGATTCCGGCTTTGGCGGTGCCCAGTTCGATGCCGGCCACCGCATTGAGAGTAGCCGGGTCGGGGGCGCTCAGATTGACTGGCATGGGGGAGCTCTCCTTCAGCCCAGCTGGCCGTGACAGACCTTGTATTTCTTGCCCGAGCCGCAGGGGCAGGGATCGTTGCGTCCGATCTTGTTGCCGAAGCGCCGGAAGGGCTGCTCAGCCGGATCGGCAGACCTGGCATCGGATGACGCGGCCGGTGCATTTTGCACGGCAAGCGCCACCGCCTCGGCATCGGCATCCGGGGCAGCCGCGAAATCGGCATGGGTATAGGAGGCCTGCGAGTAGGACTGCTCGGCCTGCCGCTCGACCTGCGCCTCGGCCTGCTGTGCCTGCTCGGCGCTCTGGATCTGGACGTTCATCAGGATCCGGACCACTTCGTCCCGGATCGAATTGAGCATGTTTTCGAAAAGCTCGAAGGCCTCGCGCTTGTATTCCTGCTTGGGGTTTTTCTGCGCATAACCGCGCAGGTGAATCCCCTGGCGCAAATGATCGAGCGCCGACAGATGCTCGCGCCAGCGCTGGTCGATCGACTGCAGCATGATCGAGCGCTCGAAACCCTGGAAGCCTTCGCGACCGACCTGCTCGACCTTCTCGGCATAGCGGCTGTCGGCCGCCTTGAGGACACCGGCCAGCAGATCGTCATCGGTGACATTGCCCTCGGCCGCCAGCAGTGTGGTGATCGGCACCTCGAGCTTCCAGTCGTCTTCGAGAATTTTCTGCAGGGCAGCGACGTCCCATTGCTCCTCGACGCTGTCTTCGGGCACATGGGCGCGGAACAGATCGGTGAAGACGCCCTGGCGCAACCCGGACATCAGGTCCTCGGTATCGGCTGACTCGAGCAGGTCGTTGCGCTGCTGATAGATAACCTTGCGCTGGTCGTTGGAGACGTCGTCGTATTCGAGCAGCTGCTTGCGGATATCGAAGTTGCGCGCCTCGACCTTGCGCTGCGCGCTCTCGATCGAGCGCGAGACCATGCCGGCCTCGATCGCCTCGCCCTCGGGCAGCTTGAGCCGGTCCATGATGGACTTGAGCCGATCGCCGGCAAAAATCTTGAGCAGCGGATCGTCCATCGACAGGTAAAAGCGCGAGGAGCCCGGATCGCCCTGGCGGCCCGAACGGCCGCGCAGCTGATTGTCGATACGACGCGACTCATGGCGCTCGGTACCGATGATGTGCAGGCCGCCGGCCGCCACCACCTGATCATGCAACTGCTGCCATTCGGTTCGCACCGCCTCGACCTGCGACTGGCGGCTGGCCTCGTCGAGTTCGGCGCGTGCCTGGATCTGATCGACCCGACCCGAGACATTGCCGCCGAGCACGATGTCGGTGCCGCGGCCGGCCATATTGGTGGCGATGGTGATCATGCCAGGGCGCCCGGCATCGGCCACAATCTGGGCCTCCTGGGCATGCTGCTTGGCATTGAGCACGTTGTGCGGCAGCTTCGCTTCTTTCAGCAGCCCCGAGAGCAGCTCGGAGTTTTCGATCGAGGTCGTGCCCACCAGCACCGGCTGACCGCGCTTCTGGCATTCCTTGATGTCGGCCAGGATCGCGCCGTATTTTTCGCCCACCGTGCGAAAGACCTGATCCTGGCGATCGTCGCGGACCATCGGCCGGTGCGTCGGGATGATGACGGTCTCGAGCCCGTAGATCTCCTGGAATTCGTAGGCCTCGGTATCGGCCGTGCCGGTCATGCCCGAGAGCTTGCCGTACATGCGGAAGTAGTTCTGGAAGGTGATCGAGGCAAGCGTCTGGTTCTCGGACTGGATTGCCACGCCTTCCTTGGCCTCGACCGCCTGATGCAGGCCGTCGGACCAGCGCCGCCCCGACATCAGCCGACCGGTGAACTCGTCGACGATGACCACCTCACCGTCCTGCACCACATATTGCTGGTCGCGGAAAAACAGCGTGTGCGCGCGCAAGGACACCGTGAGGTGGTGCATCGACAGAATGTTGGCCGCGTCGTAAAGGCTCGCGCCCTCGGGCAGGATGCCCAGGCGTGTGAGGATCTGCTCGGCCTTCTCGTGGCCCGCCTCCGACAGATGGACCTGATGCCCTTTGCGATCGACCCAGTAGTCGCCGGGCGGCTCGGGCTCGTTGGGCTTGGGTTCGCTGGCCATGGCGGTGAGCAGCGGCGGCACCGCATTCATGCGCACATAGAGTTCGGTGTGATCTTCGGCCTGCCCCGAGATGATCAGCGGCGTGCGGGCCTCGTCGATGAGGATCGAGTCGACCTCGTCGACCACCGCAAACGACAGGCCGCGCTGCACGCGGTCGGCGATGTCGTAGACCATGTTGTCGCGCAGATAGTCGAAGCCGAATTCGTTGTTGGTGCCGTAGGTAATGTCGGCGGCATACGCCTCGCGCTTGTGCTGCTGCGGCATCTGCGAGAGGTTGACACCGACGCTCAGGCCGAGGAAACGATAGACGCGGCCCATCCAGTCGGCATCGCGCTTGGCAAGATAGTCATTGACCGTGACCACATGCACGCCGGTGCCGGGCAAGGCATTGAGATAAGCCGGCAAGGTGGCCATCAGGGTCTTGCCCTCGCCGGTGCGCATCTCGGCGATCTTGCCGTAATGCAGCGCCATGCCCCCCAGCAATTGCACGTCGAAGTGGCGCATGCCAAGCACGCGCCGAGCCGCCTCGCGACAGACCGCAAAGGCTTCGGGCAGGATGGCATCGAGCGACTGCCCCTGAGCGAGGCGCGCGCGCAGCTCGGGCGTCTTGGCGGCGAGCTGCTCATCGGACAGACCGGTGAGCGAGGATTCGAGTGCGTTGATCTGCACGACCACCTTGCGATAGTCCTTCAGCAGACGCTCGTTACGACTCCCGAAAATCCGGGTGAGAAAGTTTTGGATCATGTGTGTCCGGGCCGCCAGGCGGACCCGCACCAGGGCTGATGGACAGTCGATGAGTTTAGCATGCACGTCCTCGCGACCTTAGCCGCGCATCGGGCCACAGATCCGGGCGCACCCCCGCTCCAGATCGGGCACCATGAGGGACCTGATGTCCTTGTGGCACCCCTGACTTTCTCCCTGCCGATGAAGCCACCGCGATCCCGCAATGTTCTGTCATGGCTGAGCGCCGAACCGGCCTTCGCGCGCCTTGGCGAGCAGGCAACCCGCCTGGCCGCGCTCGAAGCCGATGTGCGACGCGCCCTGCCGGGCCTGTCGCTCACGGTGGTCGCCTTCGAACACAAGCAACTGGTGGTTGGCGCCGGCCACGCCGCGATGGCCGCCAAAGTCAGACAGGTCGAGCCGACCCTGATCGCCGCCCTCGGCCGTCAGGGCTGGGCCGTCGAGAAGGTGCGCTTCAAGCCGCTGTTTCGTGCACAGGCCGCCCCCATCGCGCGCCGCGACAAAACCGCGCCCGGCGCTGACGCGGTGGCGCACATCACCGATTTGTCGCAGAGCATCGAGCATCCGGGCCTCAAAGACGCGCTGGCCCGTCTTGCCGCACGCCACTCGGGCTGACGCTAGGCGCCGACCCAGTCGAGGGCAAACACCCGCGGCGCCTCGCGGCGCTGGGGATAGGTGGTGAGTTCGAAGGCGCTCTCATCGGCCAGCAGGGCGCGCAGCAGCAGATTGTTCATCGCATGGCCCGACTTGTGCGCCGAGTACGATGCCAGCAGCGGATGACCGACCAGATAGAGATCGCCGATCGCATCGAGGATCTTGTGCTTGACGAACTCGTCGTCGGATCGCAGACCATCTGAGTTGAGGACCCGCGATTCATCCATCACGATCGCATTGCCCAGGCTGCCGCCCCGGGCCAGGCCGTGCGAGCGAAGCGCTTCGACGTCCTGCATGAAGCCGAAGGTGCGGGCGCGCGAAATCGCGCTGACGTAAGACGCATTGGCGAAATCGACCTCAACCTGCTGCACGGTGGCATTGATGGCCGGATGGCCGAAGTCGATCGAAAAGCGCAGCTTGAAACCGAAATGCGGCTCAAGGCGCGCCCACTTGTCGCCGTCGCGCACTTCAACCGCACGCTTGACTCGAATGAATCGCTTGGGCGCGGCCTGTTCGAGCAGACCGACCGACTGGATCAGAAACACGAAGGAGCCGGCCGAGCCATCGAGGATCGGGATCTCGGGGGCGGTCACATCGATGATGAGGTTGTCGATGCCCAGGCCCGCCAGCGCCGACATCAGGTGCTCGACCGTGGCGACCTTGACCGATGCGCCCTCGCCGGAGTCGGCAGCGCTCAGGGTCGAGGCCATGCGGGTATCGGTCACCCTTGAGGCCGACACGCGAATGTCGACCGGCACCGGCAGATCAACCCGCCGAAAGACGATGCCGGTATCGGGCGGCGCCGGACGCAGGGTCAGTTCGACCCGCTGCCCGGAGTGCAGTCCGACACCCTGCGTGCGCACCAGCGCCTTGACGGTGCGTTGTCTGAGCATCGCGATACGCGCCGGTCGCCGGTGCCTGAGCCGCTCAGAGCTGCTTGAGCAAGGTCGCGGCGTCGCTGACTTCGAACTTGCCGGGCGCCTCGCGGTTGAGCTGCTTGACCACGCCGTCTTCGATCAGCATCGAATAGCGGTCGGAGCGAACGCCCATGCCGCGCGCGGTCAGGTCGAGCATCAGGCCGGTGGCGCGGGTGAATTCGGCACTGCCGTCACCCATCATGCGCACCTTGCCGCCGCTCTTTTGCTCGCGACCCCAGGCACCCATCACGAAGGCGTCGTTGACCGAGACACACCAGATTTCGTCGATGCCCTTGGCGCGCAGCGCATCGAAGTGCTCGACATAGCTGGGCACATGCTTGGCCGAGCAGGTCGGGGTGAAAGCACCCGGCAGCGCAAACAGCGCAATCTTCTTGCCCTTCACAAGGTCGGAGACCTTGAATGCGTTCGGGCCAACGCTGCAGCCATTGCCTTCGACTTCAACGAATTCGGTCAGCGTGGCTTCAGGCACGTGGTCCCCGATTTTGATCGTCATGCTCGCGACTCCTGTTGCATCAGATGGTTAAAAAGGTTTGACAGCGGCCACGCCGGCGATCCGGCATCAGCAGCCGCAGATTGTAGCCCGCCGCACGACACCAGACTGCAACGCCAGCTCAATCGGCCTGGCGACGCAAAAAGGCCGGGATATCGAGGCGGTCGACGCCTTTTTCCTCGAGTGCCGCCACCTGGGCTGATGCGCTGCCACGGGTATTGCGCCAGACCGCCGGTTTGTCGAGGTCGGTATAGGACGGCTCGACCGGCTGCGCATCGCTCGTGCCGGTCGCCCGGAAAGTCTGCGGCACCAGCTGGGGCTTGCGCTGCGTACGGCCGATGCCGGTTGCCACCACGGTCACGCGCAGGCGGTCGGTCATCGCTTCCTCGTAGACCGTGCCATGGATGATCGTGGCATCGTCGGCGCAGAACTGCTTGATGGTGTTGATCACTTCATTGGTCTCGCGCAGCTTGAGCGAGCGGCTGGCGGTGATGTTGACGATCACGCCGCGCGCGCCCGACAGGTCGACCCCGTCGAGCAGCGGCGAGGCCACTGCCTGCTCGGCAGCCAGCCGCGCGCGATCGAGTCCGGTGGCTTCACCGATACCCATCATCGCCTTGCCCTGCTCGCCCATGATGGTCTGCACGTCGGCGAAGTCGACGTTCACCAGGCCGGGCACATTGATGATCTCGGCGATGCCGGCCACCGCGTTGTGCAGGACGTCGTCGGCCCGCACGAAAGCGTCTTCGAGGCTGGCATCTTCGTCCATCACTTCGAAGAGCTTCTGATTGAGCACCACGATCAGCGAATCGACATGCTCGGCGAGCTGCTCCAGGCCCTCGTCGGCGACGCGCATCTTCTTGCTGCCTTCGAACTCGAAGGGCTTGGTCACCACGCCCACGGTCAGGATGCCGAGCTCCTTGGCAACTGCCGCCACCACCGGTGAGGCACCGGTGCCGGTGCCCTTGCCCATGCCAGCGGTGATGAACACCATGTTCGCGCCGGCAAGCGCCGCCTTGACCTGCTCGCGTTCTTTTTCGCAGGCTGCGCGGCCTGCGCCCGGGTTGGCACCCGCGCCCAGACCGGCATCGCCAAGCTGGATCACGCTTGCGGCAAGCGAGCGCTTGAGCGCCTGGCGATCGGTATTCACCGCAATGAATTCGACCCCCTGCACGCCGCGGCTGATCATGTGATTGACGGCATTGCCGCCGGCACCGCCGACGCCAACCACTTTGATCACAGCGCCGTCAGTTTCGTTTTCGATCATTTCAAAAGCAGACATCGTTAGGGCCTCCAACGGTAGATTGAGATATCAATAAATTCAGACAGACAGACAGGACATCACCAGGCTGAGAGAACTCAGCACACAGCACTCAGAAATTCCCCAGGAACCATTCCTTCATGCGGCGCAGGGTTTCCTTGAAGGATCCCGACTGCTCCGCAACCTTTCGACCTCGCTGGCGCTGAATCCGCGCCTCTTCGAGCAAACCGAGAACCGTGGCATAACGGGGCGTCCTGACCACATCGGCCAGTCCGCCCGAATAGCCCGGCACGCCGATGCGCACCGGCTTCAAGAAGATGTCTTCACCGAGTTCGGCCATGCCGCGCAGCATGCTCGAGCCACCGGTGATGACCACACCCGACGACAGCAGCTCTTCGTAGCCCGACTCGCGGATCACCTGCTGCACCAGCGAAAACAGTTCCTCGACCCGCGGCTCGATCACTGCGGCCAGCGCCTGGCGCGACAGCGACCGCGGCCCGCGATCGCCGATGCCCGGCACCTCGATCTTGTCGTCGGGGTCGGCCAGCACCTGCTTGGCAATGCCGTAACGCAGCTTGATGTCTTCGGCATCGGGCGTCGGCGTGCGCAGGGCCATCGCCACATCGTTGGTGATCTGGTCGCCGGCGATCGGAATGACCGCGGTATGGCGGATCGAGCCGCCGGTAAAGATGGCAATGTCGGTGGTGCCGCCGCCGATGTCGACCAGCGCCACACCCAGCTCTTTTTCGTCGTCGGTGAGGACCGCCGAGCTCGAGGCCAGCGGCTGCAGGATCAGGTCCTGGACCTCCAGACCGCAGCGGCGCACGCACTTGATGATGTTCTGCGCGGCAGAGACCGCACCGGTCACGATATGAACCTTGACATCGAGACGCACGCCGCTCATGCCGATCGGCTCGCGGATGTCTTCCTGGCCGTCGATGATGAACTCCTGCGCGAGCACATGCAGGATCTGCTGGTCGGTCGGAATATTGACCGCCTTGGCGGTCTCGATCACGCGGGCCACATCGGCATCGGTGACTTCCTTGTCCTTGATCGCCACCATGCCGATCGAATTGAAGCTGCGGATATGGCTGCCGGCGATCCCGGTGTAGACATTGCGGATCTTGCAGTCGGCCATCAGTTCGGCCTCTTCGAGCGCGCGCTGGATGGAGGCGACCGTGGTCTCGATATTGACCACCACGCCCTTTTTCAGGCCGCGCGATTCGTGCTGACCGAGGCCGACCACCTCGTAGCGGCCGTCGGGCTGCATTTCGGCCACCACCGCCACCACCTTCGAGGTGCCGATATCAAGCCCGACGATCAGGTCCTTTGTTTCTCGTGTCATGGTGTGCGCCTGGCGGTGGAAGGTCGAAGCGTCACGGCAGTCGGCCGCGGCGTTGCCCCTTGCGGGGCGCTGACAGCGCGCATTGCCGCCGGTTTGCGTGGGGTCTGATCGAGCGCACCGGGGGCACGCACGACAAATCCATTGGGATAGCGCAGGTCGACGCTCACCGCTTCGCGGCTGAGCCGGGCCTGCGCCAGGGCATACACCGACACCCAGCGGTCGATGCGGTTGGCGATCGAGACATCCTGCTCACGACCGAGCAGCAGGGTCAGCCCGTTATCAAAACGGGCGGTCCAGGCGTGGCGCGGCGACAGGGTCAGCGATTCGATGGTCAAATTCAACGGGGCGATCTGCTCGCTCAGTTCGCGCCAGCGTCGGGTCATGTCGGCCTCGCTGCCAGGCGGGCCGGAGAACTGGACCAGTTCATGCTCGGTGTCGGCCTCCTCGGGGTTGGCCACGAAGAGTTCGCCTTCTCGATTGACCAGCCTGCCGTCGCTCCAGAGGGCCAGCGGGCGATGTTCCTCGATGCCAACCAGCAGGGTGTTCGGCCAGATCCGGCGCACCTGGGCGCGGCGAACCCAGGGTACGGTCTCGAAAGACTCGCGCACCGCTTCGAGGTCAACCGTGAAAAAGGTGCCGCGGATCGGGCCTGAGGCAGCAGAGCGCAGCAGCGGCGCGGTGATGTGCGTGAGCGGCTGCTGGGTCGAGATCGGCTCGACACGGATAACCTGCAGGGCAAAAGCCGGGCGCTGCGCGAGCCACCAGCAGCCGGCGCCGAGCACCGCGCACACCGACACTGCCATCAGCGCATTGGCCGTGGCATTGAGCAGGCGCACGTCGTGCCAGGGATTCATCGCGCGCCCCCGGTCTTGAGCCGCGCGCTCGACAGCACCATCACGCACAGGTCTTCGTAGGAGATGCCCTCGGCCTTGGCCGCCATCGGAACCAGTGAATGACCGGTCATGCCGGGCGAGGTGTTGATCTCGAGCAGGAAGGGCTCATCGTCGACCTTGCGCAGCATCACATCGACCCGCGCCCAGCCTTCGCAATCGAGCGTCAGAAAGGCCTCCAGCGCCAGCGCCCGGATGCGGGCCGACAGGGCCTCGGACAGACGGGCCGGGCACTCGTAGCGGGTGTCGTCGCGAAAGTACTTGTTCTGATAATCGTAATTGCCGGCCGGTGCGATGATCTCGATGATCGGCAGGGCGCGGGCACCGGCACCCGTCCCCAGAATGGCGACGGTCAGTTCGCGCCCATCGATGAACTGTTCGCACAGCACCGCATCGTCGTGCCGCCGGGCAATCTCGAAGGCGGCAGGGCACTGGTCTTCGGACATCACTTTGGTAAAGCCGATGGTCGAGCCTTCGCGCGAGGGCTTGACCGCCAGCGGCAGACCGAATCGGCGTGCCGCATCGAGCACGTCAGCCGGCCGGTTGGCCAGGGCGAAGCCGGGCGTCTGCAACGAGTGGGTCACCCAGATCCGCTTGGTGAAGATCTTGTCCATCGCCACCGCTGAGGCCATCACGCCCGAGCCGGTGTAGGGAATGCCGAGCAGCTCGAGCGCGCCCTGCACCGTGCCGTCTTCGCCATAGCGGCCATGCAGTGCGATGAAGGCACTCGAAAAATTTTCTTTCTGAAGCTCACCGATCGGTCGCTGCGACGGATCGAAGGCATGGGCGTCGATCCCTTTGGCACGCAGCGCGGCCAGCACGCCGGTGCCCGACATCAGCGAGACCTCGCGTTCGGCCGACTGGCCGCCCATCAGCACTGCCACCTTGCCGAACTCAGACATCGGTCAGCTCCTTGATGCGCGCCGCCACACCACCGATCGAGCCGGCGCCCATGGTGATGACCACATCGCCCTCACGCACGGTATCGAGCAGGGTGGCCGGCATGGCGGTGATGTCCTCGACAAAGAGCGGCTCGACCTTGCCGGCGATGCGCACCGCGCGGGCCAGGGCCCGGCCGTCGGCGGCCACGATCGGCGCTTCGCCGGCGGCATAGACCTCGGCCAGCAGCAGCGCATCGGCGCCCGAGAGCACGCGTGCGAAGTCTTCGAACAGATCGCGGGTGCGGGTATAGCGATGCGGCTGGAAGGCCAGCACCAGGCGGCGTCCGGCAAACGCGCCGCGGGCTGCGGCAATCGTGGCGGCCATCTCGGCCGGATGATGGCCATAGTCGTCGACCACCGTGAAGCGGCCGCCGCCGTGGGCCGCCGGCACCGGGAATTCGCCCCAGCGCTGAAAGCGCCGGCCCACGCCCTTGAATTCGGCCAGCGCCCTGACGATCGCGGCATCTGACACACCAAGCTCGTCGGCGACTGCAATGGCGGCGAGCGCATTTTGCACATTGTGCAGACCGGGCAGATTGAGCACGACCGGCAACGGCGGCTTGCCGCCGTCATCGGCGCGCTGCAGCGAAAAGCGCATGCGCCCGTCATCGGGCGTCGGATCGAGCGCACGAAACTGCGCCTGCTCGGACATGCCGTAGGTGATGACCGGTTTCGAGACAAAGGGCATGATCTCGCGCACATGCGGGTCGTCGACGCACAGCACCGCCGCGCCATAGAAGGGCAGGCGCTGGGTGAACTCGACGAAAGCCTGACGCAGCCGGGCGAAGTCGTGGCCGTAGGTCTCCATGTGATCGGCGTCGATGTTGGTGATCACAGCGATGGTCGGCGACAGATTCAGGAAGGAGGCATCCGACTCGTCGGCCTCGACCACGATGTAGTCGCCCGATCCGAGCTGGGCATTGGCGCCGGCACTGTTCAGGCGCCCACCGATCACGAAGGTCGGGTCCAGGCCGCCGGCAGCCAGGATCGAGGCAACCAGGCTGGTGGTGGTGGTCTTGCCATGGGTGCCGGCAATCGCGACGCCCTGCTTGAGTTTCATCAGCTCGGCAAGCATCAGCGCCCGGGGCACGACCGGTATCCGCGCCGCGCGCGCTGCGGTCACCTCGGGATTGTCGCCCCGCACCGCTGATGAGGTGACGACACAATCGGCACCCGACACATGATCGGCCGCGTGACCGATCTGCACACGGGCACCGAGGCCGGCAAGCCGGCGGGTCGCGGCGTTGTCGGCCATGTCGGATCCGCTGATGACATAGCCGAGATTGAGCAGGACCTCGGCAATGCCGCTCATGCCCGAGCCGCCGATGCCCACAAAATGGATGTGCTTGACCTTGTGTTTCATGACGGATTCGAACGCTTGGCGATCGCCTCGCAGGCATCGGCCACACTGGCAGCCGCATCGGGCCGCGCCAGGGCGCGGGCGTTTTGTGCAATCACGAGCAGCCGCTCGCGATCGAGATTGGTCAGCAGGTCCGCCAGCCCCTTTGCGTCGAGTTGCGACTGCGGAATCAGCAGGGCCGCGTCGCGATCGGACAGGAAGCGGGCGTTGGCGGTCTGGTGGTCATCCACCGCATGGGGATAAGGAATCATGAGGCTGGCCACACCGGCGGCGGCAAGCTCGGCCACGGTCATGGCGCCGGCGCGGCAGATCACCAGATCGGCCTGCGCGTAGGCGGCGGCCATGTCATCGATGAAGCCAAGCGTCTGGGCGGTCACACCGGCGTCCTGATAGGCACGCTGCAAGGCCTCGATATGGCGCTGGCCGCTCTGATGCGTGACCTGCGGCCGATCCTGCGGCGCAAGCATCGCGAGGGCGCGCGGCACCACATCGTTGAGCGCCTGGGCGCCCAGGCTGCCGCCGACCACCAGCAGCTTCAGGGGGCCGGTGCGGTCAGCGTAGCGACGTGCCGGATCGGGCAGTGCGGCCAACTCGCGACGAACCGGATTGCCGCTCCACAGGCCGCTTGCCAGCGCATCCGGGAAAGCCACCAGCACGCGATCAGCCAGCCTGGCAAGCACCCGGTTGGTCAGCCCGGCGACCGAGTTCTGCTCATGAATGGCCAGCGGCGTGCGGGTGAGCGCCGCCATCAGTCCGCCCGGAAACGCGACATAGCCGCCCATGCCCAGCACCACCGCCGGACGCACCGCCCGCAGCGCAGCCAGGCTCTGCCAGCAGGCCCGGGCGAGGTTGAACGGCAGCATCAACCGGGTCAGCCAGCCCTTGCCGCGCAGACCGCCGAAGCGCACCCACTGCATCGGGATATCGTGGCGCGGCACCAGCGTGGCCTCCATGCCGCCGGGGTTGCCGAGCCACACCACATTCCAGGCGCGTTCGCGCATGACGTCGGCCACCGCCAGCCCGGGAAAGACGTGTCCGCCGGTGCCGCCCGCCATGATCAGGATCGTGCGACTCATGTCGCGCTCCCCCGCATCATTCGGCGGGACTCGAAATCGATCCGCAAGACCAGCGCCACCGCGACGCAATTGACCAGAATCCCGGAGCCGCCATAGCTCATCAGCGGCAGGGTCAAGCCCTTGGTCGGCAGCAGACCGAGGTTCACGCCCATGTTGATGAAGGCCTGCACGCCGAGCCACAGGCCGATGCCCTGCGCGGTCAGACCGGCAAAAAAGCGCTCGAGTGCGATCGCCTGACGGCCGATCTCGACACAGCGGCGCACGATCCAGAAGAACAGGATGACGGTGGTGAGCACGCCGAGCAGACCGAGCTCCTCGCCGATCACCGCCAGCAGGAAATCGGTATGCGCCTCGGGCAGGTAATGCCACTTCTCGACGCTGGCACCCAGCCCCACGCCGAACCACTCGCCACGACCGAAGGCGATCAGCGAATGCGACAGCTGATAACCCTTGCCGAGTGCGTTCTTCTCGTCGAAGGGATCGAGGTAGGCAAAGATGCGCTCGCGCCGCCAGGGCGAGGCCCAGATCAGCGCCAGGAAGGTCATGACCATGGTGAGCGACAGACCGGCGAAAAGCCTGACCTTTACGCCACCCAGAAACAGCAGGCCCATGGCGACCGCAACGATCACGATGAAGGCACCGAGGTCGGGCTCCAGCAGCAGCAGCAGCCCGATAAGCGCCATGCAGACCGCCATCGGCGCGAAACCGCGACGAAAGCTGCGCATCGCGTCCTGCTTGCGCACCGCGTAGTCGGCGGCATAGAGCACCACGAACAGCTTCATCAGCTCGGAAGGCTGCAGATTGATGAAGCCGAGCGAGATCCAGCGGCGGGCACCGAGCACCACCTTGCCGATTCCGGGCACCAGCACCAGCGCCAGCAGGATCAGCCCGATCACGAAGAGCCAGGGCGCGGCACGCTGCCAGCGCTGCATCGGAATCGCAAACGCAATCAGCCCGCAGATGAGTCCGACACAGACCGAAAAGCTGTGCCGCCACAGGTGATGCGTGGTGCGCAGGCTCGAGAAACGCGCCGAATCAGGCAGCGCGATCGAGGCCGAATAGACCATCACCAGACCGAAGAGCATCAGCACCAGCACCGCCCAGAGCAGCGGCAGATCGTAGTCGCGCAGCGACGAGACCGAACTGCCGCGGCCGAGCGGACGCGTCGCTGCCCGCCCTGCCCGGCGCGGATCGCCGGCAGTCGTGTTGCGACCGAAGTCGAGGCTCAGCATGGCTGGCCCTCGGCCTGCGCAAGGCGGTGGAC
>Ga0007791_10000395_pt1 | contig 13702 bp, 14 predicted proteins | sample CryBogmetaGMA05M_FD_60368 | JGI IMG/M metagenome (GOLD analysis project Ga0007791, IMG submission 60368) | Freshwater microbial communities from Crystal Bog, Wisconsin, USA - MA0.5M | ecosystem: Environmental > Aquatic > Freshwater > Lake | place: Crystal Bog, Wisconsin, USA | collected 2009-07-06 | reverse complement strand
ACAGGCTGGCCAGTGCGGCGCGCCCCAGCTCGTCATGCCCGGGCTGTTGCAGATCGAGCAGGGATCGACGCAGCCCATCTGGCATGGCCTTCGAGGCGAAGGCCACCGTTCTGAACTCGGCGCTGGAGGCGTCTGAATCGAACTCGACAAGCACGCCATCGACCGCATCGACGCTGGTGCCCGACATCAGCCCGATGAAAAACATCGGGGCTCGCGAGACCTATTCGAAGCGGGCGATGAGTTGGGAGTCGAGCAGACCGAAGCGAGCTCGAAGCTGCCCGGCAACCGCTGTAAACCTGGCTTTCTCTTCACCCAGCAGCAGGCGAACCGGAGACTGCTCGATGGCTGCCATCGGATCGACATGCTCGCCGTCGATATGAAACTCGAAGTGCAAGTGCGGCCCTGTTGACCAGCCGGTTGTCCCGACGGTGCCGATCACGTCACCTTGACGAACCCGGCTGCCCACTTCAAGGCCCTCGCCGAAATCGTTCAGGTGCGCGTAAAGGGTTTCATAGCGTGCGCTGTGCTGGACGACAACGACATTCCCGTAGCCGCTCTGGCGGCCGAGGAACTTGATCGTGCCATCGGCGGTGGTACGGACCTTGGTGCCGATCGGCGCTTGCATGTCGACGCCCTTGTGGGCGCGCCAATCGCGAAAGATCGGATGCAGGCGAGCTTCGGTGAAGTTGGAGCTGACCCGGGTGAACTCGAGTGGCGAGGCCAGGAAGGTCCGCGACAGGCTGCGACCATCGAAAGAATAGTAATCGCCGTTGCCATTGCCGCGATCGAACCACACTGCTTCGAGCTTGCGCTGGCCGCCGCGAAACTGAACCGCGAGGATGCGCTCGACGGTCGGCGGTTCAAGGCTGCCTGCCTCACGGACGGTCTGGTAGACCACCCTGAGCCGGTCGCCACGCTTGACGTCCTTGCGGAGATCAACTTCGGTGCCGAAGATGTCGCCCATGCGGGTGACCAGCGAATCGGGGATATCGGCGGCTTCGAGGGCCTCGGCCAGGCTTCGGCGAACTTCGGCGCTGCGGATCTCGACCGAGCGTTCAAGCGGCAGACGCTCTTCGACCGCTTCGAGCTTGCCGTCTGTACGGCGGATGACCAGCCGCTTGGCCTGGTCAATGGTGCCCTCGGTGTCAAGCCGGTAGCTCAGGGATTCGATTGAGCGATCGGCCGACAGGTTTGCCGAAACCGTTCGGCTGGGGCGCAGCTCAAGCAGACCACGCGCCGTGCGATCGCGACGGACAAACGCGGCGATCTCGTCGTCATTGACTCCCATGCGGGCCAGCAAAGACGACAGGGTCTCGCCGCGGCGGATTTTTTCGTGCTGCACGAATGAGGTGCCGGTGTCAGTTGCACTGACGGCGCTGATCGCGAGCGGCTCGCGCATCAGCCTTTGCTCGGGAACGGCAGAGTCGGCCAGCGGCGCAACACCGAAAGCAGTCACTGCCGCAAAGGTGCAGATGCCGCCGATGGCCAGAAGGACTGTTTTGACGTTGAACTGATGCATTGTCTGAAAGACGCTGAGGTCCTGGTTCGAAATGCCTGACGCGAACGCGCGACAAACATCGGCAAAAACAGCGCTCGAAAGGCTGCTGACGCCATGGGCTAATATCAACGGCTTGTCGCTTGAGCCGCGCGGAGTGTTGCTGCGGCGGCTCGAATCGAAACGATCGATCTGAAACGACCCGCCAGCGAGGCCCGCCTGCAGGCGCGATAGTAACAGAGAACTGTCCCGCTCGACCCTCTTTCCTAGTATCGCCCATGACCGAATCCAGTCCCCTCGCCCCACAGACCGAACTGCCGGTGACGGCCTCCGCCCGTCGGGCACTTGAGGTCGCCAAGCGCGGCTGCGACGAATTGCTGGTCGAGCAGGACTTTCTGCGCAAGATCATCCGCTCGGAAGCCAGTGGTCAGCCGCTGCGAATCAAGCTGGGTCTGGACCCGACCGCGCCCGACCTGCACCTCGGTCATACCGTCGTTCTCAACAAGATGCGCCAGCTCCAGGATCTGGGCCATACCGTCATTTTTCTGATCGGCGACTTCACCGCCATGATCGGCGATCCATCGGGGCGCAACATCACTCGCCCGCCGCTCACGCGTGAGCAGATCGAAGCCAACGCCCAGACCTACTTCCAGCAGGCCGGTCTGGTGCTCGATGCCGCCCGCACCGAGATCCGCTACAACTCGGAGTGGAGTGATCCGCTGGGCGCGCGCGGCATGATCCAGCTGGCGTCGCGCTACACCCTGGCACGGATGCTCGAGCGCGACGATTTCACCCGCCGCTATCGCGGTGGCATTCCGATTTCGGTGCATGAGCTGCTCTATCCGCTGATGCAGGGCTATGACTCGGTCGCGCTGAAGTCCGACCTCGAACTCGGCGGCACCGATCAGAAATTCAATCTGCTGGTCGGTCGCGAACTGCAGAAAGAGTATGGCCAGGAGCCGCAGTGCATTTTGACCATGCCGCTGCTTGAGGGTCTGGACGGCGTCGAAAAGATGTCGAAGTCCAAGAACAATTATGTCGGGATCACCGATGTTCCGGATCAGATGTTCGGAAAAATCATGTCGATCTCCGACGATTTGATGTGGAAATATTACGAACTTCTGTCATCGTCGACGATCGAGCAGATCGCCTCCCTGCGTGCCGAGTGCGCGGCCGGGCTCAATCCGCGCGACGTCAAGGTCAGGCTGGCAGCTGAGATGGTCGCCCGGTTTCATGGCGCGGCTGCGGCCGATGCCGCGCGGGCAGGTTTCGAGGCGAGGTTTTCGCGGGGTGCGCTGCCCGATGATCTGCAGGAAGTGCAGGTGGCCGGCGCGCCGATCGCGATCGCCCAGTTGCTCAAGCAGGCGGGTCTGGCCGCCTCGGGCAGCGAGGCACTGCGAAATATCGAGCAGGGCGGGGTACGAATCGACGGCGATCGGGTGACCGACAAGGGGCTCAAGCTCGACCCGGGCCGCTATGTCGTTCAGGTCGGCAAGCGCCGTGCGGCCCGGGTGACCGTCGTCTGAGCGGCGACGCATGATCGCGCTGCTGCAGCGGGCCGCCCGCGCCCATGTGGTGGTTGGCGGGCAAACCGTGGGAGAGATCGGCGCCGGTTTGCTGGTGCTGCTGTGCGCCGAGCGCGGTGACACGATGCGTCAGGGCGAGACGCTGCTGGCGCGAATGCTGGCCTATCGGATGTTTTCGGATGACGCAGGCCGCATGAACCGCTCGCTGACGGATACCGGCGGTGGTCTGCTGCTGGTGCCGCAGTTCACGCTTGCGGCCGACACTCGCAGCGGACTGCGGCCAAGCTTCACGCCGGCTGCGCCGCCCGACGAGGCGCGGCGACTCTTCGACGAGATGGTCGCGCGGGCAACGGTCTTGCATCGGCCGGTGGCAACCGGCGTCTTCGGCGCCGACATGCAGGTTCATCTGGTCAATGACGGGCCGGTGACATTCTGGCTGCGCGTCGATCCACTACAATAAAGGGCTTTCGCGAGACTGGCGAGTAAGGGTGAATCGACACCGTGAATCGCGGAATTCGGCGACGTCCGTCGCCAGCCGTTCGCCTGGGCAGTTGCCGGCAACCCGCCGGGCCCTTTGACTGCAACAAGGATTCAGCACATGTTTGATCGTTCCCAGGGCATCGCCCAAGTCGACCCGCAATTGTGGCAGGCCATCGAGGCCGAGACCCGTCGCCAGGAAGCCCATATCGAGCTGATTGCGTCCGAGAACTACGCCAGCCCGGCGGTCATGGCGGCCCAGGGCAGCCAGCTCACCAACAAATATGCCGAAGGCTATCCCGGCAAGCGCTATTACGGCGGCTGCGAGTTTGTCGACGTTGCCGAAGCGCTGGCGCTCGAACGGGTCAAGGCGCTCTTCGGGGCGCAGGCGGCCAATGTCCAGCCGCATTCGGGCGCTCAGGCCAATCAGGCGGTCTTCCTGGCCTTCCTGAAACCCGGCGACACCATCATGGGCCTGAGTCTGGCCGAAGGTGGCCACCTCACCCACGGCATGCCGCTCAACCTCTCGGGCAAGTGGTTCAAGGCGGTGTCCTATGGGCTGGATGCCAACGAAGCCATCGACTATGACGCGATGGAGGCGCGCGCCCGCGAGGCTCGGCCCAAGCTGATCATCGCCGGAGCGTCGGCCTATTCGCTGCATATCGATTTCGAGCGCTTTGCCCGGATCGCCCGCGAGATCGGTGCAATCTTCATGGTCGACATGGCGCACTACGCCGGTCTGATCGCCGCCGGCGTCTATCCCAATCCGGTGCCGCATGCCGACATCGTCACCTCGACCACGCACAAGAGCCTGCGCGGGCCGCGCGGCGGCATCATCCTGATGAAGGCCGAGCACGAGAAGGCGATCAACTCGGCGGTTTTTCCGGGTCTGCAGGGTGGCCCGCTGATGCACGTCATCGCCGCGAAGGCGGTGGCCTTTCACGAGGCGATGCAGCCGTCCTTCAAGGTCTATCAGCAGCAGGTGATCACCAACGCTCGGGTGCTGGCCGAGACCCTCACCACGCGCGGTCTGCGCATCGTGTCCGGGCGCACCGAGAGCCATGTGATGCTGGTCGATCTGCGGCCCAAGCAGATCACCGGCAAGGATGCCGAAGTCGTGCTTGGCGAGGCGCACATCACGGTCAATAAAAACGCGATTCCGAATGACCCCGAAAAGCCGATGGTCACCAGCGGCATCCGTCTTGGCACGCCGGCGATGACCACCCGCGGCTTCGGTGCCGAGCAGGCCGCGCAGGTCGGGCACCTGATTGCCGACGTGTTCGATGCGCCCCGCGATGCCGCCAACATCGACCGGGTCCGCTCGAAGGTCGCTGCGCTCACCGCGCAGTTTCCGGTCTATCGCTGAATGCGTTGTCCGTTTTGCGACCATGCCGAAACCCAGGTCATCGAGACCCGCGAGGCGGATGACGGCGATGCGCTGAGGCGTCGCCGTCGCTGCACCCAGTGCGACAAGCGCTTCACCACCTACGAGCGGGTCGAGCTGTCGCTGCCGGCGGTGGTCAAGAAAAACGGTGTCCGAGCCGAGTACGACCGGCGCAAGCTGCGCGCCTCGCTGGCGCTGGCGCTGCGCAAGCGGCCGGTGACCTCCGAGGACGTCGACGCAGTGATCGCTCGCATTGAGGATGAGCTGCTGTCGCTGGCGGCCCGTGAGGTGGCAAGCGAGAAGATCGGCGAACTGGTGATGCGCGAGCTCAGAAAGATCGACAAGATCGGCTATGTCCGCTTTGCCTCGGTCTATCGCAAGTTCGAGGACGTCGATGAATTTGCCGAGGCGATCAAGGAACTCGGGCCCCGGCGCCGGATCGGCCCCGAGAAATAAGCGCTGGCCTGGCACAGCCCCCCGTTTAGAATCAGGCGATGTTCACCCCGGCCGATCATGAGTTCATGACCCGCGCGATCGAGCTTGCGCGCAAGGGTCTTTACACCACAACCCCCAATCCGCGGGTCGGTTGCCTGATCGTTCAGGAGCAGCTGATCGTCGGCGAAGGCTGGCATCACCGCGCCGGCGAGCCGCATGCCGAAGTGATTGCGCTCGCCGAGGCTGCCGGCCAGCTGCGCGGTGCCACGGTCTATGTGACGCTGGAGCCCTGCAGCCATTTCGGCCGCACGCCGCCCTGCGTCGATGCGCTGATCGAAGCGCGCGTGGGCCGGGTGATTGTCGCGATGCAGGATCCCAACCCGTCGGTTGACGGCAGCGGTCTGAAGCGCCTGCGCGATGCCGGCATCGAGGTCCGATGCGGGCTGCTCGAGCAGGACGCGCGTGAACTCAATATCGGATTCGTTTCGCGGATGAGCCGCAATCGTCCGTGGGTGCGCCTGAAGCTGGCGACCTCGCTCGACGGGCTGACCGCCTTGCCCGACGGCACAAGCCAGTGGATCACCGGTGAGGCTGCCCGTCGCGACGGACACGCCTGGCGGGCCAGGGCCTGCGCGATCCTCACCGGCATCGGCACGGTTCGCGACGACAATCCGCAGCTCACGGTGAGGCTGGTCGAGACGCCCCGTCAGCCGATGAAGGTGGTGGTCGATTCGCGCCTCGAAATCGATCTGGATGCGGCCGTGCTCAAGGGTGCGCCAACACTGATTGCCTGCGCGATCGACAATCCGCCCAAGGTCCGTGAATTGCAGGATCGCGGCTGCGAGGTGCTGCCGATGGCCAACGGCCGCGGCAAGGTCGATCTCGCCGCGCTCATGACCGAGCTGGCCGCACGCGGCATCAATGAGCTCCATGTCGAGGCTGGCCACAAGCTCAACGGCTCGCTGATCCAGGCCGGCCTGGTCGACGAATTGCTGATGTATCTGGCGCCCTCGCTGCTCGGCAAAGGGCTGCCGGGTTTCGAGCTCGATGCACCGCCCGATCTGGCGCACAGCCGAACGCTTCGCTTTACCGATGTCGAGCGCTTCGGCGCCGATCTGCGCGTCCTGGCCCGATTCTGACTGCGGGCGCCTCACTCTTTTTCCTGGAGCTGATCTGATGTTTACCGGAATTGTCGCGGCGGTCGGCCGCATCGAGCGGGTCGAATCATTGGGGCAGGGCGCCGGCTTGCGCCTTCATGTCGATGCCGGCGGGCTCGATCTGAGTGATGTGGCGATCGGTGATTCGATTGCGATCCAGGGTGCCTGCATGACCGCCGTGGCGCTCGACGGACAGCGGTTCAGCGTGGAGGTGTCGCTCGAGAGTCTGGACAAGACCATCGGACTGGGTGCGCCCGGCGAGGTCAACCTCGAGAAAGCGCTGCGACTGGCCGACCGGCTGGGCGGGCATCTGGTGAGCGGCCATGTCGATGGCCTGGGTGAGGTGGTAGCGTTCGAGCCGGTCGGCGAATCCTGGCGCCTCGACATCCGCCTGCCGGCGATGCTGTCAAAGTATCTGGCCTACAAGGGTTCGGTCACGGTCAACGGCACAAGCCTTACGGTCAATACCGTGAAAGACCTCGCTGATGGCGGCTGCGAGATCAGCATCAACCTGATCCCGCACACCCTGCAGTCGACGACGCTCAAGCACCTGAAGGCGGGCACTCGGGTCAATCTCGAGATCGACCTGATCGCCCGTTATGTCGAGCGAATGCTCAGTTTGCAGGTCAGTCAGCCGTCGCACCCGAACTCTTGACCACCGGCCCCCAGCGGGCGATTTCGGCGCGGGTCATCTCGGCCATCTGGTCCGGGCCCGCGCCCACGATGACATAGCCGACCTCGGTCATCCGCTTGACGTAGTCAGGCGATTTGGTCGCCTTGACCGCGTCGTCGGCCAGTTTTGCGATGATCTCTTTCGGCGTGCCGGCCGGCACGGCCAAGCCAAACCAGACGCCCGATTCATAGCCCTTGACGCCGGCTTCGGCCACTGTCGGCAGATCCGGCAGGGTCGGGTCGCGACGCGCGCCGGTGGTGGCCAGCGCATGCAGTCGCCCTGCCTTGATATGCGGCAGGGCCGACGGGATGTTGTCGAACATCAGATTGACCTGGCCGCCGATCAGGTCGGTCAGCGCCGGCGCGCTGCCTTTGTAAGGCACATGCACGATGTCGATCTTGGTGAGTTGCTTGAAGAGCTCGGCCGACATGTGAATGCTTGTGCCGCTGCCGCTCGATGCAAAGGTCATCTTGCCGGGCTGGGATTTGGCCAGCGCGACCAGTTCGGCCACCGAATTGGCCTTGACCGCCGGATTGACCACCAGCACGTTGGCCAGCGACACCAGAACGGAAACCGGGGCCAGATCCTTGTTGGGGTCGTACTGCATCTTGGGATAGAGCACCGGGTTGATCGCCTGGATGCCGCTGGTGGTCATCAGCATGGTGTAGCCGTCGGGTGCCGCCCGTGCGACCTCGGCACCGCCGATGTTGCCGCCGGCACCCGGCCGGTTCTCGACCGTGACCTGCTGGCCGAGGGTCTTCGACATCTCGGCAGCAATCGCGCGCGAGGCGATGTCGACCGCGCCGCCGGGCGGAAACGGGCAGATCAGCCTGATCGGCTTCGAGGGGAAAGTCTGGGCCTGCGTGGTGGCCGTCAGGGCAGCAAACAGCAGCGCAAGTCCTGCGCGAATCAGCGAACTCGACATGGTCTTGAATCTCCGGCGAGAGGCCCTGGAGCGGGCCGTTCGGTGGCCAGTTTAGCTGGCCCTTTCCTGTGGCAACTTCCGGCGGCGCCAATGCCCGGCCCGGTATACTTCCATTTTCGCCCGCAATGCGACCCGCGCAGCACGGTCCAGCGGTCAATCCGGTCCGTCCCAGCCTGCGGTCTCTCATGTCGACGTCAAACGTTTCGCCCCTGCACCCGTCAGCGCCTGCGACGCCCCACAGCGATGCGATTTCGCCCACGAGCGAGATCATTGCCGAACTGGCAGCCGGCAGGATGGTCATTCTCGTTGACGAGGAAGATCGCGAAAACGAAGGCGATCTGGTGCTGGCCGCCGATTTCGTGACGCCCGAGGCGATCAATTTCATGGCGCGTTTCGGCCGGGGGCTGATCTGTCTCACGCTCACCGAAGCCCGCTGCCGCCAGCTCAATCTGTCGCCGATGGTCCAGGCCAACGGCACGGTGCACGGCACCAATTTCACCGCCTCGATCGAAGCCGCTGAGGGCGTCACGACCGGCATTTCGGCGGCCGACCGATCACGCACGGTGCAGGCGGCGGTGGCGCCTGGCGCCAAGCCCGACGATCTGGTGCAGCCCGGGCACATCTTTCCGCTGACAGCCAAGTCGGGCGGCGTGCTGATGCGAGCCGGACACACCGAGGCTGGCTGTGATCTCGCCGAACTCGCCGGGCTGACGCCCGCTTCGGTGATCTGCGAGATCCTCAAGGACGACGGCACCATGGCCCGTCTGCCCGATCTGATCGAGTTCGGTCGCGAGCATGGTCTGAAGATCGGCACCATCGTCGACCTCATCCACTATCGCAGTGCCAACGAGAGCCTGATCGAGCGGGTCGGTGAGCGCGTCGTGCAGACCGCCTGCGGGCCCTTTCGCATGCTCATGTTTCGCGACAAGCCCAGCGGCTCGCCGCACCTGGTGATGGTTCGCGGGGAGTTCGGGCCGCAAGACGAAGTGCTGGTGCGGGTTCACGAGCCGCTGTCGGTACTCGATCTGCTTGAAGTCGAACGCGGCGTGCATGCCTGGTCGGTTCATCGGGCCCTTGAGGCGATCGCGGCCCATGGCAAGGGGGCACTCGTGATGCTCAACTGTGCCCAGGACGGCGCATCACTGGTGCGTCGCTTCGAGGATCTCGCCAGCGGCCTGCCGGCCAGTCAGCGTCCGAAGCGTGCAGCCAAGATGGATCTGCGCACCTATGGCGTGGGAGCCCAGATCCTGCGCGAAGTCGGCGTGGGCCGGATGCGGCTGCTTTCGCAGCCACGGCGCATGCCGAGTATGGCGGGCTACGACCTGCAAGTCGTCGGTTTCGAATCGCAGCCCTGAGCTTTCTCGCGGCTGCTTCACAAAGGACCTCATCGTGGATATCGAAGTTTTCAATGCAGAACTCAATGGCGAAGGCCTGCGTGTGGGCATCGTCCAGTCGCGTTTCAACGAGCCGATCTGCACCGCCCTTCGCGAGTCCTGCCTGGCCGAACTCGGCCGCTTGGGCGTGAGCGAAGAAGATGTCTTCATCTGCTCAGTGCCGGGTGCGCTCGAGATTCCGACCGCCCTGCGCCAGCTGGCGGCGGTCAACGAATTTGACGCGCTGATCGCGCTCGGGGCGGTGGTGCGCGGCGAGACCTACCATTTCGAGGTTGTTTCCGATCGCAGCGCGCAGGGCGTGATGCAGGTCTCACTCGAATACGGCATGCCGATCGCCAACGCGATCCTCACCGTCGATACCGATGAGCAGGCTCATGCCCGCACGCGCGAGAAGGGCGCCGATGCCGCCCGTGTCGCAATCGAAATGGCCAATCTCGGTGCCTCGCTCGCATCGCTGGCGCCCGATGACGACGACGATGAGTGACCGGTCCTCATGAACCGTCCAGAGCGGCCTGAGCGGTCCGGTGCGCCGCGCGGCGAGGGCGCTCCGGGGGCGCAGACCTTTGAGCGCACGCCGCCCAAAAGCGCCCGCAGGCGGTCGCGAGAGCTTGCCATCCAGGGGCTTTATCAGTGGCTGGTCTCGCCCGAAGACGCCGGTGCGATCGAAGCTCACCTGGCGTCCACCTCGCCGAGTTTCGAGAAAGCCGACCGCGATCACTTCTGCGAGCTGCTGCATGGCTCGATCCGCGACATCGACCTGTTGCACGCCCAGATCTCGCCCTTCATCGATCGGCCACTCAACGAGCTTTCGCCGGTTGAGCATGCCGCCCTGCTGGTGGGCGCCTACGAGCTGACCTGTCATCTCGAAATCCCCTATCGGGTCGTCATCAATGAGGCGGTCGAGCTGGCCAAGACCTTCGGTGGCACCGATGGCTTCAAGTACGTCAACGGCGTGCTCGACAAGGTTGCTGCCAAAGCGCGGCCGACCGAGATTCGCACGCGCTGAGCGCCGGACCGCACGCCGATGGCGCTGGGCGAGTTCGAACTGATCAGGACTTTCTTCGAGCGATCCGCCGGACCTCGCCGGGCGCTGCTCGGTATCGGTGACGACTGTGCCCTGATCCGACCCTCACCCGATCAGTCCCTGGCGATTTCAACCGACATGCTGGTCGAAGGCCGACATTTTTTTGCCGATGTCGATCCGGCCGCACTCGGCCACAAGGCGCTCGCGGTCAATCTGTCCGACCTGGCCGCGATGGGCGCGCGCCCGCTTGGATTCACGCTGGCCATGGCGCTGCCGCAGGCCGACGAGCGCTGGCTCGCAGCGTTTTCGAGCGGCCTCTTTGCACTCGCTGACGCCCACGATTGCGAGCTGATCGGCGGCGACACCACCCGAGGCCCGCTCAATCTGTGCATCACGGTGTTCGGCGAGGTGCCGCCGGATGCCGCTTTGCGTCGCGACGGAGCGCGGGACGGTCACGACCTCTGGGTCTCGGGCACGCTGGGCGCGCCCGCCTGGGCGCTTGCCTGCCGGCTGCAGCCTGAGGCTTTCTCGATGACCGGCGTCGATGACCCCGGCGCCAGGTCGCCTGACCCGAATGTTGCTGCGAACCCTGATGTCGATGCTCGAGCCGACCCCGGCGCGCATGCGTCGTCGGCTTCGGCAGGCGCCTGGGGACGGCCTTGCCCCGAGCACACCGCGCTTGCCGCCGCCCGCGTGCGTCTTGAGCGGCCCCAGCCGCGGGTGGCCCTCGGGCTCGCTCTGCGCTCGGTCGCAAGCGCCGCCATCGACCTGTCCGATGGGCTGGTCGGCGATCTCGGTCATGTGCTGAGCCGATCAGCCGCCGCCCGCGCCGCACCGCTGGGCGCGCTCATCGACTGGCCCCGCGTGCCGGTCGATCACTCGCTCGATCATCTGACCGAATCGCAGCGCATCGCGCTTGCGCTTTGCGGTGGCGATGACTACGAGCTGCTTTTTTGCGCGCCGGTCTCGGCCCGGCCTGCCCTGACCGCGCTCAGCCGCACGCTCGGCCTTACACTGACTCGCATCGGCGCCGTGACAGGCCAACCCGGTGTGCAACTTCTCGATGCCCACGGCGATCGAATCGACTTTCATGCAGCCGCCTTCGACCACTTCCGCTGACGCGAACGGCCACAGCGCCCGCCCGAGGCCGGCTGAGTCGGCCATCAATCGTCCCTGGGCGAACCCCACCTTCGCCTTCATGCGTCCACGGCTGTCGCACTGGATTGCGCTTGGCTTCGGCAGCGGCCTGTCGCCGGTCGCGCCGGGCACCGTCGGCACGCTCTGGGCCTGGGCCGCCTTTCTCGTGCTCGATCTCTGGCTGTCGGATGCCGGCTGGTGGGCACTCATCGCGGCATCGTTTGCGCTTGGCTGTTGGGCCTGCCACAACACCGGTCGCGACCTGGGCGTGCTCGATCACAGCGGCATGGTCTGGGACGAGATCGTGGCCTTCTGGGCGGTCCTGCTGATCGTCCCGGCCGGCTTTATCTCGCAGATGCTCGCCTTTGCCGTGTTTCGGGCCTTCGACGTCATCAAGCCGCCGCCGATCCGATACTTCGACCGTACGTTCAAGGGCGGATTCGGCGTGATGTTCGATGATGCCGTGGCCGCCTTCATGACGGTCCTGGTGTTTGCAATCTGGATGGCGATTGACCGATGAACGATCTCGACAAGACCTTCGACGATGCCGCCGTCCATGCTGCCGGCCAGGCTTTGGGGCACGCATTGCAGGCGGTCGGCCTGATGGCGGTGACCGCCGAGTCCTGCACCGGCGGGCTGGTGGCGGTGGCGCTGACCGAAACCGCCGGTTCATCGGCCTGGTTCGATCGCGGCTTCGTGACCTATACCAACGAGGCCAAGCATCAGTCGCTCGGTGTGCCGATTGCGGTCCTCGAGGCCAATGGCGCGGTGAGCGAGCCGGTTGCGCGCGAGATGGCGCTCGGCGCCTTGCGGCACTCGGGCGCTCAGCTCGCGATGGCGGTCACTGGCATTGCCGGCCCAAGCGGAGCGACACCCGGCAAGCCGGTCGGCACGGTCTGCTTCGGATGGGCGATCCAGTCGCCGGCATTGTCCCGGGATGCGCCGCTGGTCTGGGCCCAGACGCTGCGTTTTGAGGGCGACCGGGCGGCGGTGAGGCGTCAGTCAGCCCGACATGTGCTGCACGAAGCGTCGCGTCGGCTGGCCGCAGAACTTGCCGATCGGCCTCCTGTGGCCTGATCACAGCCTGACCGGCGGTGAGGCTTCGACCAAACAGCCTAGGTCGAAAGACTGATTGTTTATACAGTAGTTTCGTGCGATACTTTTTTATCGATTTCACGCAACCCAGTCAATGATCCAGACCCGGTCAGTCATCGACTCTCAAACAGGACATTTCATGGACGACTCCAAATCCAAGGTCGAAAAGGCCAAGGCGCTGGCCGCGGCGCTCTCGCAGATCGAAAAGCAATTCGGCAAGGGCTCGGTCATGAAGCTGTCCGATGCCGAGGTCGCGGTCGATATCCCGGTTGTTTCCACCGGCTCGCTCGGTCTTGATATCGCCCTGGGCATTGGCGGTTTGCCGCGTGGTCGGGTGGTCGAGATCTACGGCCCGGAGTCTTCCGGCAAGACCACCCTCACACTCCAGGTCATTGCCGAGATGCAAAAACTGGGCGGCACCTGCGCCTTCATCGATGCCGAGCATGCCCTTGATGTGCAATACGCCTCAAAGCTTGGCGTCAAGCTCGAAGACCTTCTTATCTCCCAGCCCGATACCGGCGAGCAGGCACTCGAAATCACCGATGCACTGGTGCGTTCGGGTTCGGTCGACATGATCGTCATCGATTCGGTTGCAGCGCTCACCCCCAAGGCCGAAATCGAAGGCGAAATGGGCGATTCCCTGCCGGGTCTGCAGGCCCGCCTCATGTCGCAGGCGCTTCGCAAACTGACCGGCAGCATCAAGCGCACCAATTGCCTGGTCATTTTCATTAACCAGATCCGCATGAAAATCGGCGTGATGTTCGGCAACCCAGAAACAACAACAGGCGGCAACGCCCTGAAGTTCTACTCCAGCGTGCGTCTTGATGTCCGCAAAATCGCGTCCATCAAACAATCCGAGGAAGAAGTCGTTGGTAACCGTACCCGCGTTAAAGTCGTCAAAAACAAAATGGCGGCTCCGTTCAGACAAGCCGAGTTCGACATCATGTTCGGCAAGGGCATCTCCCGCTCCGGAGACGTGC
>Ga0007791_10000392_pt1 | contig 13744 bp, 17 predicted proteins | sample CryBogmetaGMA05M_FD_60368 | JGI IMG/M metagenome (GOLD analysis project Ga0007791, IMG submission 60368) | Freshwater microbial communities from Crystal Bog, Wisconsin, USA - MA0.5M | ecosystem: Environmental > Aquatic > Freshwater > Lake | place: Crystal Bog, Wisconsin, USA | collected 2009-07-06 | reverse complement strand
GGTTGTTCTCTTCGCGGATGACATGCAGCGAAGCCTAGTCGAGATAAAGGCTGTGAAGCGTAGTAAGTTAATCCCGTGCACGTAGTAATCATGGGTTGCGGTCGAGTTGGTTCTTCACTGGCTATTGAACTCGAAGCTGCTGGCCATTCAGTTGCAGTCATCGATCAATCTAAAGAGGCTTTCCGCCGACTTGGTGCAGATTTCAAAGGCCGTACCGTTGTCGGAGTTGGTTTTGACCGCGACACTCTTCTCGAAGCCGGTATCGAAGGTGCGCAAGCATTTGCTGCAGTAAGTAACGGCGATAACTCAAATATCTTGGCAGCTCGCGTGGCTCGCGAAAGTTACGGCGTCACCAATGTTGTTGCTCGCATCTATGACCCAGGTCGTGCAGAAATTTATCAACGTTTAGGTATCCCAACAGTTGCAACAGTTATTTGGGCAACAGATCAAATTCTTCGACGCATCGCTCCAGGTGGCGCACGTTCTGAATGGCGTGACGCAACGGGCACGGTGCAACTACTTGAAGTCCATCCTCATCTTGATTGGTATGGCCGACCTATTGCAGAACTGGAATCAGCTTCCCAGTCCCGCGTTGCATTTTTAACACGTCTTGGTGAAGGTCTTATCCCTGAAGCACATACTGTTCTTCAAGATGGAGATCTTGTCCATATGACCATTCGCGATGACATGCTGGCTGCAGCGGAAGCTGCCCTTACTCAAGGACCAGGTGCATAAGGATGAGAATTGCTATTGCAGGTGCCGGAAATGTTGGTCGCGCTATTGCGCGCGAACTTCTCGATAATGGACATCATGTTCTCTTAATTGATCGTGATCCAAAAGCTCTTAAAATTGATTCAGTTCCAGATGCTGAATGGTTGATGGCTGATGCATGCGAAATCGCAGCCCTTGATAATGCTCAGCTCAATAAGTGCCAAGTTCTTGTCGCTGCAACTGGCGATGACAAGGTAAACCTTGTTACAGCGCTGCTTGCAAAGACCGAGTACGGAGTTCCACGCGTTGTAGCTCGTATCAATCACCCAAAGAATGAATGGCTCTTTGATCAATCATGGGGTGTTGATGTTGCAGTATCAACTCCACGCATCATTGCCGCACTTGTTGAAGAAGCAGTAAGCGTCGGCGATGTCGTGCGCCTCTTCTCATTCCGAAAGGGTCAGGCGAATCTCGTCGAACTCACCCTTCCAGATTCATCTACCTGTATTGGAAAAACTGTTGAAGAGGTAACTCTTCCTGAAGATGCTTCACTTGCTGCAATTGTTCGCGATGGCCGCGTCATCGCTCCATCACCAAGTGATGTCTTTAGCGCTGGAGATGAATTGCTATTCGTCGCATCTGCTACCGCAGAAGACTTAATTAAGGGCTGTTTTATAGCTCAGTCGTAATTTTTGGCGCGTTCTTCAAGACCAGCCAAGATCCATATGCGGTTGCAATAAAGAGTGGGTATCCCATTGCTAAATTCACCGAACCGAGAAGATTGAGGTTTCCGCTTCGATAAATTGGATATTGCACGGCTATGCGAGTAAAGAACATCACTACCCATAGCCAGCTGGCTCGTAAATACGCGCGCTTTCGTTCAGGATGCTTACGCCACTGAAGGTTTTCGCCCAGAATTGGTCCGAGCATTAAACCCAGAATCGGCCAACCTGTGAGGTTCCCAATCAGATAGAGCGATCCATAACCAAGATTGGTCAAAAGCTTTGGAATATATACATCGCTTGGATTGCCAGTTCGGTTAGCAAACCAGGCGCAGATCAATACGCCAACCAATCCTGATAAAGCGTGCTGCAAGGTATCGCGCTTTATTAAACGAATAATCGTTAACACTGCAGAAGTAGCAATGGATGCAAAGAGCGCTGAGTGAAGATGGTGTGTCACATTAAATGCGACGAGAAAGATAATTGAAGGTATTCCAGAATCGACAAGGCCTTTTGTGCCGCCAAAAGCGCTGAGCACCTTGTCGCGATCTTCATGTGCGCTCATTGACGCCCCGTTGATCCGAATCCACCTGTGCCGCGACCTGAACCAGGTAATTCTTCGACTTCGATGAACTCTGCTCGTTCTACCTTTTGAAAAACTAATTGCGCAATACGATCACCGCGCTTGAAGGTAACGCTCTCCTTGGAATCATGATTAATCATGATGCATTGCAATTCGCCGCGGAAACCTGCATCAACTGTTCCTGGCGCATTCACCATCGTGACGCCATGTTTGATTGCTAATCCTGAACGAGGATGGACGAGGGCCACATATCCTTCTGGAAGTGCAATCGAAATTCCTGTCGGCACTAAGGCGCGCTCCCCAGGAGCTAACGTGATATCAATTCGAGAGACGATGTCTGCGCCAGCATCTCCACCCTTTGAATATTTCGGAAGTGGCAGATCAGGATCCAGCCGTGTGATTAATACCTGGAGATTGCTCATGGGTTGATATCGAATTCTGGATCGACAAATGATAGAAGTTCGGGATTCTTGCGCATCGCTTCCATATATTCGGCAGGCGCGTTTTCGAGGAAATGCTTCATTGGCACAATGACAAACAGTGAAGCAGCGCGGACAGCGATATCACCGTCTGGGCCGCCCAATCTTCCTTCGGCCTCAGAATAGACTTTTCGATTTACCTGACCCGTAATACGAGCGGTGATGTAAAGCTTGGTACCAATAGGAACTGGCTTTAAAAAATCTGTCTCTAAGCGCGCTGTCACTGCAGGTGCGCGTAAAAGCCACATTAGTTTTCCAAGCGCCTCATCGAATGCGAGCGAGAGCAATCCCCCATGAGCTAAACCAGGAGCTCCTTGGTGATTTTCTGTCACCGTAAATTCAGCGGTGATATCTGCGCCTTTGCCAACATGTGCGACGAGATGAAGTCCAGTCGGATGTAATTCTCCACATCCAAAACAATGTTTAAAGTGCGAAGGAATTTGAGTGCCGGTTGCTGGAGATAGTGGATGGCGTTCTGGAATCAGCGCACCCTCTGGTGGCGTAGTACTTGCAACGCGACTCATGAGAGAAGGCTACTTGATGAATTGCAGGATAACCTAGACCTCATGAGCTTCAAGGAAGTGATACGTCCCCCACTATGGCTCTTGAGCTTTATCTACTTCATGTTCTTATCATTGGTAGTCGCCGTGTGGGCGGCCTTCAATAATCGAATTACTTTCATTACGTGGCTCGCTCTGACTCTCTTGCTCATCTTTATCGCCTTCAAATCTCGCACACAGATCAGCTTGGATAAGAACGAATTGCGTATTGGGCGCGCTCATATTGAACTGCAGTACATTGAATCGGTCGAACTCTTAACCCCGGCAGAAATACGCCTACTTCGAACTCGAGATGCAGATCCTGCCGCCTATTTAGCAATTACTTTTTGGATTTCAACCGGTGTGAAAATCACGCTAAAGGATTCGCGTGATTCCACTCCGTATTGGTTGGTAAGTTCAAGAAAAGCTGAAGAACTTACGCGCACTCTTTACAAATTGCTTTAGCGCCTTCGCCCTTTGCAAGTTGTGTAATGTGATGAATCAAGAAACAACGTGAACATGTAAATTCATCTACCTGTACTGGTACAACTCGAACAGCGAGTTGTTCTCCAGATAGATCTGCTCCTGGAAGTTCAAGATTCTCTGCAGCTTCAGCCTCATCAACATCGATCTGACCTGATTGCGCATCTACGCGCTTAGCCTTGAGTTCCTCTAACGATTCCTCGTGAAGCTCCTCGTCGGTTTTTCTGGGTGTGTCGTAATCTGTTGCCACTGCTCTCACCCCGCTTCCATACATCTCTCATGAGCGGGTGAAGTTACCCGACATGCGCGAATAGTTGCGCATTCCTTGCCCTGTAGACGATACAACCGCCGGCGTGTCGCGTTTATTCCTGCTTTGCTGACTCTTTTTCTGTGGCTTTTTCAATAGCTTTCGCTAATCCACCATCAACATAGGCATGAATTGCAGTTCCTTCTGCCAGATGTTCCTCACTCAAAATTTCGCCTTGCTCATGGATCGCACTCACAAGATCTCCACGGCTATACGGAATAACGGTCGTAATTTCCACACTTGGATGAGGAAGTGATTTCTCAATTGCATGAACAAGGCCTTCAACTCCAAAACCGGAGCGCACAGAAAACGCATAGCTATTGGGTTCTCTGCGAAGAATTTCCATGACGACATCTGGGCTCGCAATATCGACTTTATTGATTGCAATAATTTCGGGAATATCTCCCCCGCCAATTTCAGTGATGACCTGGCGAACGGCTCGAATTTGTTCGAACGGGTCAGAGTGCGAACCATCTACGACATGAACAATTAGGTCTGCTCCAGATACTTCTTCAAGAGTTGATTTAAAGGCATCCACAAGTTGGTGCGGAAGGTGACGAACAAATCCCACAGTGTCAGAAAGTGTGTACACGCGACCGTCTGATGTCTCACATTTGCGCACGGTCGGGTCGAGAGTTGCAAAGAGAGCATTTTCAACCAGAACTCCCGCGCCAGTGAGCGAATTCAGTAGTGATGACTTTCCGGCATTTGTATACCCAGCGATAGCGACAGAAGGAATATTGAATCTTTTGCGTTCTTGTCGTTTTGTGTCACGCGAGACTTTCATCTCAGCAATTTCACGTCGTAGTTTTGCCATCTTGTCACGGATACGGCGTCGATCTGTTTCAATCTTGGTTTCGCCAGGACCACGTCCACCGATACCGGCACCACCAGCTGCGCGCCCGCCTACTTGGCGAGATAACGAATCTCCCCAACCACGAAGTCGTGGAAGTAAGTATGCAATCTGGGCGAGCTCTACCTGCGCCTTACCCTCTTTGCTTTTTGCATGTTGGGCGAAGATATCGAGAATGAGCGCAACTCTGTCGACAACTTTTACCTTTAGTTTATCTTCCAATGTTCGCAACTGCGCTGGTGAAAGTTCACCGTCGCACACCACCGTATCGGCCCCTGTTGCAACAACAATCTGACGAAGCTCTACCAACTTTCCAGAACCGATATAGGTTGCAGGATCTGGTCTATCTCGTCGTTGAATAAGCGCTTCGAGAACTTCAGATCCTGCAGTTTCGGCAAGTGCTTTGAGTTCAGCCATAGAATTGTCAGCCATCTCAGAGGTACCTTCAGTCCAGACACCAACAAGTACAACACGCTCTAATTGAAGTTGGCGATACTCAGCCTCAGAAATATCTTGAAGTTCAGTTGAGAAACCCTTTATTCGCCGTAGGGCATTTCGGTCCGACAGTTCTTGCTGATCATTTTCTTGGAAGTCATTTTCATCATAATCAAAGTCAGCTGCTACACGCGCACTTTCGCGGAGGAGCTCGTCAAAAAGTTTGTCGTAACCGTCGTCAGGAGTCGTCATTTATGCCAAAAACTTTGAAAGGTCATGATCTTCAAGAATCACAGCAGGCCCAGTAAGAGTGGCATTGGAATGGCCATCAATATCCACGATCAAACGACCGCCGGGAGGAAAAATTGTCCACCGCGATGGCAATCTGCCATTGGTCTTCAGCGTTGCAGCAAGGGCCACTGCACATGTCCCCGTTCCACAAGACCTAGTCTCGCCGCTCCCGCGTTCATGGACGCGCATCTTAGCTTCGAAGTTAGGAAGTAACTCTACAAATTCAACATTAACGCCTTCAAGATAGGAAGATGCCGGTGATACTGAAGGAGCACTTTCTAGAGAACCGACTTCATCTAAAGAATCTACAAAGACAACTGCATGAGGATTGCCTACATTGATGTTGTAACCGCTCCAGGTATGACCGTTGTTACTTGCTTCAATCTCTTCCATTTCATCAGTGACATGACCCATATTCACGGAAATATCGTCGTGTAATGGGACTCTCAAGTGTTTGATACCTGCACGTGTATCGATTGCAAATATGCCCTCGGGTTGCAGGCCGCGGGTAACGAGATAACGCGCCATGACCCGAATTCCATTGCCACACATCTCGGCGATTGAACCATCTGCATTTCGGTAATCCATAAACCATTTGCCATCGCGCTTAATTATCCGGATGAGCCCATCGGCACCAATGCCGGAATTGCGATCACATATTGCCGCAATCTGTGATTCGGAAATAGCTATCTCGTCTTCAGGATCGAAGATGAGGACGAAATCATTTTCGGTTCCGTGGCCATAAGTGCCGATTACTGGTGAAGTCATGAGGTTATGAGTTTATCTTCTGCAGGATTGTTTCGAGACGCGGTTGATGTTGTGCCACCCACTGAATGCGCGCATCACGCGAAAACCATGTCTCTTGGCGACGTGCATACTGGCGGCTCGCACGTTTCGTATCTTCCTTTGCCTCTTCTTCAGTCATTGAGCCTTCGCGCATGGCGATGATTTGGGCGTATCCCAAGGCACGTTGAGCTGTCACTCCATCACGAATTCCCTTGGAAATAAGTTCATCTACTTCATCGACAAAACCTGCATCCCACATGCGATCCACTCGAAGATCAATACGTTCTCGTAAATGTTCGCGATCCATGACCAATCCAAATTGCAACGCATGTGGATATTTCGAACTATCTTCACGAGGTAAGTTCGCTGTAAATGGTTCCCCGGTAATCTCGATTACTTCCAGAGCTCGGATGATGCGACGAGTATTTGCGCGATCAATGGCTAAGGCTGCTGCTGGATCCAATTCTTCTAAACGAGCAAAGAGTGAGGCTGAACCAAATTCCTCAACTTCCGCCTCAAGTCTGGCACGAACTTCAGGATCAGTATCTGGAAAGTTCAGGTCATCGAGAATCGCTTTAATATAGAGACCAGTGCCACCCACAATTACCGCATCTTTTCCGCGTTGATGAATATCGGAAATGGTTGATCTCGCAAGTTCTTGATACCAAGCAACTGTTGAGTCTTGGTTTACATCCAGGACATCGAGCAAGTGATGCGGAATGCCGGCTCGCTCTTTGAGAGTCAGCTTTGCAGTTCCGATATCCATTCCGCGATACAACTGCATCGAATCAGCATTGATGATCTCGGCATCCAACGCATTGGCAACGTCGATTGCGATATCGCTTTTGCCTGTTGCAGTTGCACCACAGATAACGATGACTCGGCTCACGCCCGAACCTTTGGGATTCCTAAAGTTGTCAATGCAGGAGCGGTACGAGCAGCGTGTGCATCTCCCCCGCGTGTACGAATAACTTTAACCGCATCACCAATTAAGTAGTGCGCAGATGCTTCAGAGATATTCACATCGACAAAATCACCCGGACGGGCATCTGTATCGCTACTGAAGTGCACCAATCTAAAGTCTTCAGATCTTCCGGTCATACGTGATTGCACTTCATCGCGTCGGCCCTCAATTTCGGAGACCATCACCCGGTGAGTAGTTCCCACTGATTCTTGATTGACCGAGAGAGAAATCTTCTGTTGATGCTCATGCAGTCGTGTATATCGCTCACCGACTACATCCTCGGGTACTTGGTTCTCCATCGCACCTGCAGGTGTACCGGGGCGAATCGAATATTTATATGTATAGGCCGCCGCAAATCGAGCTTGCGTTGCAATATCGAGTGTTCCTTGAAAATCTTCCTCAGTTTCGCCCGGGAATCCAACAATGATGTCAGTTGTAATCATTGCATGTGGCATCGCGGTGCGGACTCGTTCAAGAATTCCCAGATACTTATCTGTACGGTAAGAACGTCGCATTGTCTGAAGGATTGCATCTGAGCCGGATTGCAAAGGCATGTGTAGATGAGGCATCGCGTTGGGGGTTTCAGCCATAGCTTCGATGACATCATCAGTGAAGTCACGCGGGTGGGGTGACATGAAGCGGACGCGTTCTAGGCCATCGATCTTGCCCGCTTCACGAAGCAATTTTGCAAAGGCGCCGCGGTCTCCAAATTCAACACCGTAGGCATTCACATTCTGACCCAGCAATGTAATCTCTATAACCCCTTGGTCAACTAGTGCGCGCATTTCGGTAAGCACATCGGCTGCTGGTCGATCTTTCTCTACGCCACGAAGTGTCGGAACTATGCAGAAAGTGCAGGTGTTATTGCAACCAACAGATACTGAAACCCAAGAAGTAAAAGCCGAGAATCGGCGCGCAGGTAACGTTGAAGGAAAATGCTCGAGCGCTTCTAGGATTTCGATTTGTGACTCTTCTTCAACTCGTGCACGCTCAAGTAAGACCGGAAGTGAACCCACATTGTGGGTGCCGAAGACCACATCAACATATGGGGCTTTCTTGAGGATTATTGATTGATCTTTTTGTGCCAGACATCCGCCGACTGCAATCTGCATAGAAGGATTTTTCTTCTTGATTGGAGCTAGAAAACTGAGATTTCCATAGAGTTTGTTATCAGCATTTTCGCGGACTGCACAGGTATTAAATACAACAATATCGGCCTGTTGGCCTTCAGGAACTGGAAGATATCCCGCTTCATCAAGAAGCCCTGCGATGCGTTCGGAATCGTGCACATTCATCTGACACCCATAGGTCTCAACTAGATATGTGCGCGTCATGGCGCCTATCTTATTTCAGGTCTAGTTGGTGATGCGAATTGGTTCGATACCACGAGCAATTTGACGCTCGAAGTGGACTTCACGCTTATCGTTAAATGTAGCTGCAGCCTTATAAGTCGCATCCATGAAAGTTTTTAGTTCATTGCGAGCCTTAAGGCCATCTCCTGAAAGATCATTTCTTTCAAAGACGTTCCATGCGCGCAGCACTGGCGCAACAACATCATCAAGGTGCTGTTGCAGATCGTAAATTCCAGCGAGTGCAATCTGAACTGCCTTGCGACCAAAGCCAGGCATATTGGCGCCCGGCATATCAAAGTTGGTAACGACATCGGTAATTGCACGCATCGCAGCATTTGGTTCCATCTCTAGCGCAGCGTTGAGAGTATTTCGATAGAAGAGCATGTGAAGATTTTCATCAAGCGCAACACGCTGCATCATGCCTTCAGCGATTGGGTCATTTGAAAGTTTTCCAGTATTGCGGTGAGAAATTCTCGTAGCAAGTTCCTGAAACGAAACGTATGCAATCGTGTGCAACATATCGTTCTCGTAAGGAGTTTGATATCCAAGTGACATATGCGCCATGCGTAGATCTTCAAGTTCGTATGGATCAACGCCACGCGTCGCCATTAAGTAATCGCGGATGACAATTGAGTGGCGAGCTTCTTCAGCTGTCCAACGTTCAATCCAATTTCCCCATGCTCCATCACGACCCATCGAGATTGCGATTTCCGTGTGGTAGCTCGGCAAGTTATCTTCAGTAAGAAGATTCAGTACAAGTGAATCTTGAGCAACTGGAGTTAGTCGTGAATCCTTTGCTTCCCATGCATCACCGTTGAGCGGTCCTGCATAGTCGCGACCTTCAGACCATGGGACATACTCGTGTGGATACCAGTTCTTCTGAACTGCAAGGTGGCGTTCGAGTTCGACAGCTACGACAGGTTCAAGGTCACGGATCAGACGTGACTGAATGCGTGCTGACTCTTCGCTCATGGGTATAACAGTACGGCAGTAGATCGGTTACTTACGAGTTAGAGATTCTCTTTTGCACGCTTTTCTGCCTGTTGCGTGCGCCACTTTGCAATTTCTGCATGGTTGCCACTCAAGAGAATCTCGGGAACTGAAATTCCCCGCCATTCCTGGGGCTTTGTGAAATTTGGATACTCGAGATATCCCTCGCTGTTATGTGATTCTTCAACGAGTGATTCTGGATTGCCGAGCACCCCAGGAATAAGTCGAGTAATTGCTTCAATCATAACCATCGAGGCAACTTCTCCCCCGCCCAATACATAATCACCGATAGATACTTCATGGACACGAATATTTCGAGACTGGAATTCTGCTTGCGAGTAATACTGACGGACTCGATCATCGATACCTTCATATCGACCACAAGCAAAAATTAATTGCTGTGATCCTGAAAACGATTCGGCCATCTTCTGATTAAAACGCTTACCTGCAGGTGTAAGAATGATGAGATCGGCTCCGTCATTGATAACAGAGTCAATCGTCTTGCCCCACACTTCCGGCAACATCACCATTCCGGCGCCACCACCATAGGGAGTGTCATCGACGGTGTTGTGATTATCGTTAGTCTGCGCGCGCAGATCATGAACAGATATGTCTACGAGCCCAGCACTTTGAGCTTTGCCGAGCAATGACAGATTGAGCGGCGATAGATACTCAGGAAATATCGAGATGACATCAATCTTCATTAGATAGTTCCGTCGATTTCAGGTGGGATAACCGTCATTCGCTTGGCTTTGATATCAACCACCGGTACTAGCTGGTGGACAAATGGAATAAGTACTTCGCCTGCTTCAGTCTTGATGGCAAGAACGTCTTGGCCCGGAAGATTGAGGACATCTGTGACCTCGCCGAATTCATCACCATCGACGAGATACGCCTTACATCCCACAAGTTGAAGAACGTGATAATCATCTTCATCGATACCTGGAGCATCAATATCAACATCCGCGTAGAGAAGTTCGTTGCGTAGCTCCTCGATCGCATTACGATCTTCAATTCCCTCAAAGCCGAGCAACAAAATTCCGTTATGTACACGTGCAGAAGCCACGGTTAATTCACCGTGGCTTTCTGTCTGTAAAACTGCGCCGATAGCGAAGCGATCTTCTGCTTCATCTGTTCGGACTTCGATTGTCGCTTCACCAAGAATTCCGTGAGCTTTACCGATGCGGCCCACGTTTAATTTCATGGGTCTTGAAGTGTTAACGAACCTCGTCGGTATCGATGAGATCGACACGTACTGAGCGACCAGCAAGTGCGCTTACGACTGTGCGAAGCGCCTTTGCTGTACGACCATTACGACCGATTACCTTGCCGATATCGTCAGGATTAACACGAACCTCGAGCGTAGTGCCACGACGGTGTGTCTTCTCTTTGACATTGACATCGTCAGGGTTATCAACGATTCCCTTTACGAGATGTTCGAGAGCTTCATCAATCATTATTCAGCTGGGGTTTCTTCTACGGGAGTTTCCGCTACTACGACATCTTCTGTAGTCGCTTCTACCGCTGGAACCTCGGACTCAGTTGCGACTGCTTCTGGCTCGGACGCTTCAGTTACAGAACTTACTTCTGTAGCCACATCTTCAGCTGGAACCTCGGACACAGCATTCTCTGTTGCTGGTTCGGACGCAGGGTTTGCCTTTGCAGCCAACTTTTCTTGTGCCTTCTTCTTCAAAGTTGTTGCACCTTCTGCAGGTTCTGCAGCAGCAGCCTTAACAGCTGCTTCATATGCAACGCTCTTTGCAGGCTTTGGAGCTGCGAACTTAAGAGTTCCTTCAGTTCCTGGAAGACCCTTGTGCTTCTGCCAATCTCCGGTCACCTTCAGAAGTGCCTCTACAGCCTCTGATGGTTGTGCACCAACGCCGAGCCAATAAAGAGCGCGCTCTGAATTAACTTCGATGATTGATGGTTCTTGTCCTGGGACATAACGACCGATCTCTTCGATTGAGAGTCCGTTACGAGCCTTGCGAGAATCTGTAACAACGATGCGGAAATATGGTGTGCGAATTTTTCCCATGCGCATTAAACGAATTTTTGTAGCCAAAGAAGTATTGCTCCTAAAAAGTGTGTCGTACCAAATTGCTACAGCGGGGTGCGTAGCTAAGAGGTCCAACTGTGGATTGGATTGTTACCGGGGTAGAGGGCCCTGTAACAGGTGGCTAATCTTGCCAGTTACGCTCACAATGTGGAAATCAGCCGTTTTCCAACGCTCGCTTGGCTGGATTTCCAGACTTCGACTTCTTCTTCTGTGGCGGGGCGGCCTTCTTGGGCGCTGGTGGCAAACCGGGCATCCCAGGCGGCAGCGCCATTCCCCCTCCATTGCGCATCTGCTTCATCATCTTTTGAGCTGCTGAGAATTTATCCACGAGAGCATTCACATCAGAGACTTTGCGACCAGCACCGAGTGCGATTCGCGCACGCCTTGAACCATTAAGTACTTTCAGATCACGACGCTCAAGTGGTGTCATAGATTGCACAATCGCCTTAGTGCGCGTGATCTCTGATTCATCAAAGTTCTCAATCTGTTTCTTCATCTGGCCTGCACCGGGCAGCATCCCAAGTAATTTACCCATCGATCCCATTTTCGACATCGCCTCAAGTTGTTCGAGGAAATCATCGAGGGTGAAATCTTCTCCAGCTATAAATTTCTCTTCAAGCTTCTTAGAAGATTCGCCATCAAAGGCTTTCTTCGCTTGTTCGGCAAGAGTTGCAACGTCTCCCATACCAAGAATTCGGGAAGCCATGCGCTCGGGATAGAAAATATCGAAATCAACCAATTTTTCACCAGTTGATGCAAACATGATAGGTCGACCAGTAAGGGCTGCAATTGAAAGTGCCGCACCACCTCGCGCATCGCCATCGAGTTTCGTGAGAACTACTCCATCAAATCCCACACCATCTTGGAAAGCCTTGGCTGTTCGCACCGCATCTTGACCAATCATGGAATCCACTACAAAGAGGATTTCATCAGGATTTACTGCATCGCGAATTGCTATTGCTTCTTTCATAAGTTCTTCATCAACACCGAGACGACCTGCAGTATCGACAATGACAATGTTATGATGTTTAGACTTTGCAAATGCGATTCCATCTTGCGCAACTTTTACCGGATTGCCCACACCATTGCCTGGCTCTGGTGCAAAGACGGGAACGCCGGCTGCTTCACCAACAACTTGAAGCTGATTGACTGCATTTGGACGTTGAAGATCAGATGCAACCAAGATTGGGGTGTCGCCTTGATCTTTATAAAACTTAGCTAACTTTGCAGCAAGAGTTGTCTTACCTGCTCCTTGCAAACCTGCAAGCATGATGACAGTCGGTGGGTTCTTGGCAAAACGAACTCGACGAGCACCTCCACCGAGAATCTGGGTGAGTTCTTGGTTTACAACATCGAAGATTGCTTGCGCTTGGTTGGTGCCTGATTGAAGTGTCGGAAGAACTTCCAAAGATTTTTGATGAATCTGCGCCGTAAAACTCTCGACAACTTCAAGTGCAACATCTGCTTCAAGAAGTGCTAATCGGATATCAGCTGTTGTCGCATCGATATCTTTCTCAGAAATCTTTCCCCGAGATCGAAGGGCGCTAAAAGCACCTGCAAATTTGCTGGAGAGCGTGTCAAACATAATGGTGGAACTCTACTTCAGGGCAGAGCGAAGGCGAGTTGCGACTTCTTGAGCGCGATCTGAAGTCAGTGGTCCCCCACCAATCTCTGTGACGTACAAGGTATCAATGGCCTCTGCGCCAAGGGTTGTCACGATTGCAGAACGAATATCGATGTTGCTCTTTGTGATTGAGTCACCAATGCCAAAGAGAAGCGCTGGACGGTCATGGCTGCGCACCTCGATGATTGTTGCATCTGTTGCAGCATCTGAAAAAATATCAACGATCGGATCAGGTACGGGAATAGTTGGCAGTTGTGCATATGCTTCAATGCGCTCTTGTATTCGTCGGGCTAAGGAGCTCTTACTCTCAAGTGCCTGAAGTATCTCGCGGTGTAGAACAGTTTCAGTGAGCACAGGTGCATGCGGATCTGGGATAACAATCCACTGCATCACAGCCGAATTTCCATATGACTTTGTTCGGGCAGAACGCACATCAAGACGTAGCACATTGAGTACTCCGGCAACGGTAGAAAGCAGTCCTGTCTTATCCGGAACAACAATTTCAATCGCATAGACGCTCTCGCGATCTTCAATCGAAACAGCTAAGACTCCGGAATCAGCTTTAGCTC
>Ga0007791_10000391_pt1 | contig 13749 bp, 11 predicted proteins | sample CryBogmetaGMA05M_FD_60368 | JGI IMG/M metagenome (GOLD analysis project Ga0007791, IMG submission 60368) | Freshwater microbial communities from Crystal Bog, Wisconsin, USA - MA0.5M | ecosystem: Environmental > Aquatic > Freshwater > Lake | place: Crystal Bog, Wisconsin, USA | collected 2009-07-06 | reverse complement strand
ATCGAGCGGCGCCAGGGTCTGCGGGTCGGCAGCCCGGAGGAGGTTGCCTGGCGCAAGGGCTGGATCGACGATCAGCAGCTTGGCCGCCTGGCCACCGAACTCGGCAAGAGCAGCTACGGTCAGTATCTGGCGCGTCTGCCGTCCGAACGCATCTTCTGATCGGGGCGCGTAATGACCCCGATCCGGACACCCATCGATGGCCTGCTGGTGCTCGAGCCCCGCGTCTTTGGCGATGAACGCGGCTTTTTCATGGAGAGCTACAACGAGCGGACCTTTCGCGAACTGAGCGGTGTGTCGCCCTCATTCGTGCAGGACAACCATTCGCGCAGCGGCCGTGGCGTGCTGCGCGGGCTGCACTATCAGCTGCGCCAGCCGCAGGGCAAGCTGGTGCGGGTGGTGCAGGGCAGGGTCTTCGATGTCGCCCTCGATGTCCGGCGGGCCTCGGCCACCTTCGGGCAATGGTATGGCGTCGAACTCAGTGGCGACAACAAGCGGCAATTCTGGGTGCCCCCAGGCTTTGCCCACGGTTTCGTGGTGTTGTCGGAGACCGCCGATTTCCTCTACAAGACCACCGATTTTTACGCGCCCGAATTCGAACGCTGCATCGCCTGGAATGACCCGACGATCGGCATCGACTGGCATCTTGGCGATATCGTGCCGCAGCTGTCGGCCAAGGATCGCGCAGGCGTGGCATTCGCCGACGCCGAGGTCTTCGAGTGAAGATCCTGATCACCGGCGCCAACGGCCAGGTCGGCTGGGAGCTGGCCCGCGCCGCGCAGCCGCTGGGCGAGGTGATTGCCCTTGATCGCCGCGGCGCCGACCTTGCCGATGCTGAGGGTCTGCGCCGTCTGGTCAGGCGGCTGCGCCCCGATGTGATCCTCAATGCCGCGGCTTACACCGCGGTCGACAAGGCCGAGGATGACGAGGCCACCGCCATGCGCATCAATGGCGAGGCGCCGGGCGTGCTGGCCCAGGAAGCGCTTGCGACAGATGCGCTGCTGGTGCATTACTCCACCGACTATGTGTTCGACGGCTCGGCCCAGCGACCCTATGTCGAGAGCGATCCGACCGCGCCGGTCAGCGTTTACGGCCGCAGCAAGCTGATGGGCGAGCAGGCGATCGCCGCGACCGGCGGGCGCTGGCTGGTGTTTCGCACCAGCTGGGTCTATGCCCCGCGCGGCGGCAACTTCCCGCGCACGATGCTGCGGCTGGCCTGCGAGCGCGATGCGCTCAAGGTGGTGGCCGACCAGTTCGGCGCACCCACCGGTGCCCGGCTGATTGCCGATGTCACCACCCAGGCGGTCGCCCGCGCGGCCGATGAGTCGGCGCAGGGTCGCTTCGAATCGGGCATCTATCACCTGACCGCCAGCGGCAGCACCTCCTGGCACGGGCTGGCCTGTGCCGTCATCGAGGGCGCGCGCAAGCGTGGCTGGCCGATCAAGGCCGCGACGGTCGATGGCATCCCTGCCGACCAATACCCGACCCGCGCCCGGCGTCCCTTCAATTCGCGGATGTCGACCGCGGCGCTGGCGACGCGTTTTGGCGTGACGCTGCCGCCCTGGGAGCAAGGCATCGAGCTGCTGCTCGATGACCTCACCGAGAGGCGAGTCGTGGTCTGACCCGGCGTCGAGCCGAATGCCCATGCCTCACCCAAGCCTGCGCCAGCTGCCGCAGGGCATGATTGATCGGACCCGCGTCGCTCGAGATTTCGGCATCGATCCGATGCATCTCGAGTGGGCTGGCACCGGAGGTCAGCGCCATGGTCGTGCAGCAATTCATGCGGATTCTGAAGGCCCGTTTCGGGATCATCGCGGCCATCTTTCTGATGACGCTGGCGGTCACGATCGCGGTCAGTCTGGTGCTGACCAAGAAGTACCAGGCCGCCACCACGCTGGTCTTCGAGATCAAGGGAACCGATCCGGTGCTGGGCGGCGCGGTGATGATGCCCCAGACCATTCAGGGCTATCTGGTCACCCAGGCCGAGATCATCCGCAGCGAGCGGGTGGTCAACCGGGTGATCGACACGCTGGGCCTGGAAGGCAATCCGGTGATGCTCGGGGTGGCCAACGACGAGGGGGGCGACGAGGGTGGCCTTTTGCGAAGCCGCATCAAGCGGCATTTCGACAAGAAGCTCGCGGTCGATCCGTCGCGCGAAGGCACGACGCTCACGATTGCCTATGAGGGCACCGACCCGGCGCTGACCGCGGCGATCGTCAACGGCTTTGCCCGGGCCTATGTCGAGACCGGCCTCGAACTCAAGACCGAGCCGGCGCGCAACTTCAGGCTCTGGTTCGAGGCACAGAGCAAGGACTATCGCGAGCGGCTGGAGGACGCACAGAAGAAGGTGTCGACCGCGCAGCGCGCCAGCGGCATCCTGGCCAATGACGAACGCCTTGATGTCGAGAATGCGCGGCTCAACGAGCTGTCGACGCAGCTGGTCATGGTGCAGTCTGCGCTGGCCGAGAGTCGCTCGCGTGCGCAGACCGCACAGCGCGGTGCCCACTCGATGCCCGAAGTTGTCGCCAACCCGCTGCTGCAAACTCTCAGCGGTGATCTCGGTCGCGCCGAGGCACGCCTGAAGCAGCTCGCCGCCCGGCTCGGCCCGGCGCATCCCGAGTATCAGGCGGCTCAGGCCGAACTCGATCAGTTGCGCGCGCGGCTGCAGACCGAGATGACGCGGGTGGGCGGCAGCATCAGTGCCGGCAACGATGTCAATCTGCGCCGGGAGGCCGAGCTGCGCGGGCTTCTCGAGGCGCAGCGCGCCAAGGTGGCCGGCATCAAACTGGCGCGCGATCGGCTGCAGGTGCTCGAGCGCGAGGTGCAGGGCTCGCAGCGCGCGCTCGATCTGGTGGCCCAGCGATTTACCGAGACCAGCCTCGAAAGCCAGGCGCGCCAGTCCAATGTCAGCATCCTCACGCCGGCCTCGGTGCCGACCATGCCCTCGCGTCCGCAGCCGATGCTCAATGCCCTGATCGGCGGACTGCTCGGTCTGTTCGTGGCGGTGCTGGCTGCGCTCACGCTCGAGTCGATGAACCGGCCGCTTCGCACCGCAGACGACCTGAGCGCAGCCTGTGGCGTGCCGGTGCTGGCGGTGGTCCCGCAGGCCGCGACCCGCCGGGCGCAGCGACTGATCGGCACCTCCGGGCCCGGCGCGGGTCTGCCGCCGACGCTGCGTCTTGGCAACTGATCGATCCGACTCTCATCGATCTGACACTCATAAGGGGCGCGCAGTGAACAACACCGGTGTCGTGCACAGAATGAATCCGATGCCTGCCAGCACGGTCGGTGTGGAGGCCGGTAAGGTCGCTGCCGACATGCGCATCGGGCAGATCCTGTTTTCGAGGGGCAGACTGACCGCGGCCCAGGTGGCCGGCATCCTGACCGAGCAGGGCAGCTGCGCCCATCGCTTCGGCGAGATCGCGCTGCGGCTGGGGCTGGTCGCACGCAAGGACATCGACGACGCGCTCGCGCTGCAGTTCGGCTATACCTCGCTGGAGACGGTCGACAGCAAGCTGCCCTCGAAGCTGGTGACCGCCGCCAATCCGACCTCGCCGTTTGCCGAGGCGCTGCGGGCCCTGCGCAGCCAGCTGATGATGCGCTGGTTCGACGGCACGCCCGGCCAGACTGCGCTGGCGCTGATCAGCGTTGATCGCGGCGACGGCAAGAGCTTCATCGCGGCCAACCTCGGGGTGGTGTTCGCGCAGCTGGGTGAACGCACGCTGATCATCGATGCCGATCTGCGTCAGCCGACCCAGCATCTGAATTTCGGATTGCCCAATCGCATGGGCCTGTCGGGCATCTTGAGCCATCGGGCCGGGCTCGAAGAGATCGTGGCCATCGAGCGCATCGGCAGCCTGTCGGTGCTGCCTGCCGGGCCGCAGCCGCCCAATCCGCAGGAGCTGCTCGGTCGCCCCGAATTTGCCCGGCTGCTCGACGAACTCTCGAGTGCCTATGACGTGATCCTGATCGACACGCCCTCGGCCCAGCAGTCGTCGGATGCGCATGTGATCGCCCAGCGTGCGGGTGCTGCGGTCGTGGTGGGCCGCAAGGGCCGCACACGCAGTGCCGAGATCGGGCAGCTCGCATCGATCATGACGCACTCGGGGATCCGCATCCTGGGCACCACGCTCAACGAGCTGTGACCGCGGGTCACGCCCTCCGATCCCAAGCAGGCGACGACATGCTCAACTGGCTGCGATCGAATCCTGCCCTGTCGGCGTATCGGCTGATGCCGCTGGCGGTGGGCGCCGGCTTTGCCACGGCGGCTGCGATCGGTGGGGTGGTGGTGGCCTCGGGCAATCTGATGATGATCGGCCTGGCGGTCGGTGCGATTTTTGGCGTGCTGCTGCTGACCGCCGTCCAGCAGACGATCTGGCTGGTGCTGGTCGGCACGCTCGCGCTGTGCGGCCCGCTGGTGATGCATGTTCCGGCGCTGTCGCGGCTGCCCTGGCTGTTTTCGATCCTGGGCTTTCTGCTGCTGGTGGCCTCGGTGCTCTACGAAGGCACGCGGCGTGACGCGCCCGGGCAGTCCAGCCCCGGATTCGTGGCGGTCGCCGTGGTCTTCATGATCTATGCGACCGGCATGAGCCTGCTGAGCGATGCCCCGGGCGACCAGATCATCGCGGCCTTCAAGCGCTATTTCCAGTACTGGGGTCTGATGTTTGCGCTGGCGACCGTGCCCTTTGCCGCAAAGCAGATTCGCCTCTGGCTGCTCTTCATGCTCGGGCTGGCGGCGATCCAGCTGCCGTTTGCGATCTATCAGCGCATCGTGCTGATGCCGCTGCGCCTGAACATGCCCAACCAGGTCGTGCCGGTCGATATCGTCACCGGCACCTTCGAAGGCTCGATCTTCGGCGGCGCCAACAACAACGTCATGGTCTTTCTGCTGATCGCGGTGATTGCCGGACTGCTGGCCGTGCGGCGCGAGTCGATCATTCCGGCACGCCTGTTCTGGCCACTGCTGGCGGTGATCGCCGCACCGCTCGCCCTTGGCGAAACCAAGATGGTGGCGGTGTTTCTGCCGCTGGCCCTGGCGGTGGTCTACAGCGACCTGGCCCGGCGCAGACCCTTTGCCTTCGCATGCGGCGCGGTGGCCGCCTCGGTGCTGATCGCCGGACTGATGGCCTTCTATGTGCAGTACCAGGCGACCGAGGGCCGCACCGAGATGAGCTTCGATCAGCGGGTCAGGGAGAACCTCGATTACAACATCGGCAACCGCGGTTACTTTGGCGGCGCGAGCCTGAATCGCAGCAATGTCGTGCCCTTCTGGTGGAGCCGCCATGGGCTGGACGATCCGATCGGCACGGTCTTCGGTCATGGCCTGGGCGCCTCGCACGGCTCGCGTGGCGCCGAGCAGCTCGGCCATGTCGATCGCAAGTATCCGGGCTATTCGATCGGACTCACCGCCTTCGCCGGTCTGCTTTGGGATGTCGGCCTGTTCGGAATCGTGCTCTACCTGCTGGTGCTGGGCGGCGCGTTCAGGGCGGCAGGGCGGCTGGTGACGCAGGCCGCGCCGGGTCTGGATCGGGCGATGTGCCGCACCTTGCGGGCGGTGGTGGTCATGATCGTGCCGGCCTTGCTGGCGCTCGACGTGATGCTGATTGCGCCGAGCATGCAGGTGCTGGCCGCCTTCAGCCTCGGCCTGATTGCCTGGCGATGGCGTGCCGGCGCCGGCGTGTCGTGGGGTCGACCATGAGCCCGACCATCCTGCGCATTCTGCTGGCGACCGCCGAGCCGCATCCCTGCGCGCGGCCCGATGTTCGCGTGCTGTTCGGGCAGTCGCTGCCGGCACTCGGCGTGCAGGTCGATCTGCTCGCCCTTGGCGAGACACCGACCGCTGGCGCCACACCGCCCCCCTGGCCGGGCGGTGCGGCCTTCCTGCGCCCTGCTCGTACCCGCCTTCAGCGGCTTCTCGGCGATCTGGCGCAGCAGCTGTCGCTGTTTCGGCGGTGCACCCAGGGCTACGACGCGCTGATCGTGCGCGACAAGCCGGTGCTCGGCATCGTCGGCTTTGCGGCCGCGCGCGTCGCGGGCATCCGCTTCTGCTACTGGATGTCCTATCCCCTGCCCGAGCAATACCTCTGGCTGGCCGGCCGCCGCGACGGGTCGCTCGGTGTGGCGCGACGCCTCTGGCTGTGGTCGCGCGGCACGGTCGCCCGGTTTTGCCTTGAGCACCTGCTGGTGCCGCAGGCCGACTGGCTCTTCGTGCAATCCGATGCGATGGCCGCAGTGCTGCGTCGCGGGCCGCTCAGGCACGACCGTGTGAGTGCAGTGCCGATGGGCGTCGATGCGGCCGCGATGCCGCCTGCCGCCGCCGCCCTGCCGCCGCCCCTGCAGGGTCATCCGACTGCGGTCTATCTGGGCACCCTCGATCGCTATCGGTGTCCGGAGATCATGGTGGATGCGGCCGCACGGGTCGGTCGGGTCATGCCCGAGTTTCGACTGATGATCATCGGCGAGGCCGACGAGCCCAGCGACCGGGGCTGGTTGCGGCGCCATGCGGTCGAGACCGGTGCGGCGCGCTGGGTGCACTTCACCGGCCGCCTGCCCTTTAATCAGGCGCTGGCGCTTGCGCAATGCGCGCAGGTCGGGCTGTCGCCGGTGCCGCGCAGCCCGCTGACCGAAGTCGGCTCGCCGACCAAGGCGGTCGAGTACCTGGCCTGCGGATTGCCGGTGATCTGCAACGATCAGCCGGATCAGGCCTGGGTGATCGGGCAAAGCGGCGGCGGCCGGGTGGTCGCCCTCGATGCGCAGGCCTTTGCCGACGCGATCATGGCCACCCTGTCTGACCCGCTGGCCGCGCAGGCACAGGCCGAGGCCGGGCGCCGCTGGGTGACGGCACACCGCGACTATGCGGTGCTGGCACGGGGTGTCGAGGCATGCCTGCGTGCGCTGGCACCTCCCCGCGAACCGGCCCGCCATCGCGGTATCGGTGCACCCACATGACCGTCACCACCGAGCCTGAGGCGGGCGGCATCAGCACGGATGGGGTCTATGCGGTGTCGCGCATCAGGGCGAGTCTGAGGGCCTTTGCAGTGGGCAAGGCGATCAGCGCGCCCCTGTCGCTGCTGCTGATCCTGATGCTCGCGGCGGTCATGCCGCGCGCCGAATATGCCAGCTATGTTGCCGCCACCGCGATGCTCGAGATCGGTGTCGTGCTCGGCCCGCTTGGCATCGAGTGGGTGCTGCAGACCACGATCGCCGGCATCCGGGTCAATGGCAATGCGGCCCAGCTGCGCCGCGCGACGCTGCTGCTCGGGGCGCTGCCGTTTCTGACCTATGGCGCGCTGTCTGCCGCGATCTTCTATCTGGCCGCACCGGTCTCGGCGATGCTGGGTGGCGTGGCGCCGCCCGAGCTTGTGCGGCTGTATGCCATCGTGCTTGCAATCGAAGGGCCGACGCGCGTGTTGCGCGACGGCCTGATGGCGGCGCTGCTGCTGCAGCAGACCGCGCAGATTTCGCTGGTGTTGCGGGTCGCCCTGGTGTGTGCCATGACCGGTGGCATGGCGCTGGTCGGTGAACCGATCGAGGCGGTCGATGTGGCGCATGCCGAAGCCTTTGCGTCGCTGGCCGCACTGATTGCCGTGCTGACGGCACTCGCCGTGCATCTGCATCGTGCGAGGCCGCGCACCGAGATGAGTGCTGCCATTGGTGCCTGGCTCGGCTGGCGATCGGCGGGTTTCGCTTCGCATGCCTACGGCAGCATCGTGCTGATGCTGCTGATCGGCACCGACGTCATGACCGCACTGGTGGCGCGATTCCTGGGTGCCGAGGCGACCGCGGCTTTCGGGTTTGTCGTGCGGCTGATCGAGATCGTGAGGCGCTATCTGCCGCTCGATATGTTCTGGGGCGTGCTCAGGCCGGCGGCCATCGGTCGGCACGAAGCCGGCGGGCGGGCCTTTGCACCGCTGATGCGCGACTGCAATCACATGATCGATGCGAACCTGCTGGTGATCGGTGTCGCGCTCGCGCTCGCGCTGGCGGTAGGCGATGTCGGCGTCAGCCTGCTGTCGGGCGGTCGGGTCCAGACGCCGCTGCTGCTGCCGGCCCTGCTGCTGCCCTTGCTGGTCACCCACACCGTGCGGCGGGTGGTCGAGCTTGCGGCCTACACCCGCGGCCATTCGGGGGCTTTCGTGCGGGCGGCGCTGGTGTGCCTGCTGGCGCCGGCCCTGAGTGCGCTGGCGCTTGCGGCGAGCGGATCACCGCATGCTGCCGTCGTGTCGGTGCTCGCGGTCGATCTGCTCTTTACCGGTCTGGCGGTGGCCGGCATGCGCGCGCGGGGCGATCGCATGCACTTCAATCTGTCGCGCTGGCGGGCCCTGGCGATGTCTTGCGCAATCGGTGGCGGCGTCGGCGCTGTCGTGGCGCTGGGGCTGCAGGCGCTGGCGCCCGCCCTCATCACGACCGGCGTCGCCGGGTGCGTGACGCTGGTGAGCTTTACGCTCGCGGTGGTCGGCTTGCGGGTGATCGGTGCCGATGACCGCCTGTGGCTCAACACCGTGCTGCGTCCCAAAGCGGCCCCGTCGACATGAGCCCTGGCGCCTCGCCCCGACTGCTCAGCATCAACAGCTACCACTATCACCGTGGCGGTGCCGACAACGTCTATTTTCAGCATGCCGGGCTGATGCAGCAGCAGGGCTGGAAAAACGCTTTTTTTTCGATGCATCACCCTCGCAATCTGCCCAGCGAATGGAGCCGCTACTTTGTCGACGAGATCGAGTTCGGCCATGCGTATCCGCTTGCGCAGAAGGTGAGCAAGGCCATCAAGGTGGTCTATTCCTTCGAGGCCCAGCGCAAGCTGCGCGCGCTGCTGGCGGCCTGGCGCCCGGATGTCGCCCATCTGCACAACATCTATCACCACCTGTCGCCCTCGATCCTGCCGGTCCTGCGCAAGGCGGGGGTGCCGGCGGTGATGACCGCGCACGATCTGAAGATCGCCTGCCCGAACAACAAGATGTACAACGACACCGGCGTGTGCGAGCGCTGCAAGGGCGGCCAGTATGCGCAGCTGATGGCGCATCGCTGCATCAAGGATTCGCTGGCGGCCAGCACGGTGGTGGCCCTTGAGGCGGTGGTCCACCGGCTGCTGGGCAGCTATGGCGACAACCTCGAGCGCATCATCGTGCCGAGTCGGTTTTTCCTGAGCAAGTTCGTCGAATGGGGATGGCCCCCCGAGCGCTTTGCCTATATCCCCAACTGGATCGATACCGAGGCGATCCAGACCGATGATCGCGCCGGCGACTACTTTCTCTACCTTGGCCGGCTGGCGCCCGAGAAGGGCGTCGAGACGCTGGTGCGTGCCTGTGTGCTGGCAGGCGTGAAGCTCGCGGTCGCCGGCGACGGGCCGCTGATGCCCGGGCTGCAGGCCATGCTGCGCGATGGCGCAGGCAAGGTCAGATTGTTCGGGCACTGCGCAGGCGATCAGCTGGCGCAACTGGTGCGGGGTGCGCGCGCCGTGGTCGTGCCCTCGCAGTGGTACGAAAACGCGCCGCTGAGCGTGCTCGAGTCGTTTGCCGCCGGCAAGCCGGTGATCGGCAGTCGCATCGGTGGCATTCCCGAACTGATCGACGAAGGCCGCACCGGCTGGCTGGTCGAGCCAGGCGATGTCGATGCGCTGGTCAGTGCGGTGCTGATGGTCAATGCGCTGCCGGATGCCTCGGTGCGCTCGATGGGGCGCGCGGCCCGTGTGCGGGTCGAGCGCGACTTCCATCGGCGCGGCTATCTCGCTTCGATGATGGCCTTGTATGACGCGATCGGTGTTCGCGGCATCAGCGCCGGCTCAAGCTCCTTCGACGCTTCGGGGTTTCCTGATCTTGGGCGTGTTCAACCTCAGTGACACACTGGATCTGACGGGTCGCCTGTGCGGCTGCGTCGACACGAACAGAGCGATTGACCCGCGAAAAAAATGATGGAGGTCTGCCTTGAAGAAGATCTATCTCGCCGGTAGCGGCGGCATGCTCGGACAAGCCTTTCACGAGGTTTTCGGCAGCGACTACCAGCTGCGATGCACCGACAAGGATGTCAACGAGCCCTGGCTCGAGCTGCTCGATTTTCGCGACCTCGACGGGTATCGCAAGGATGTCGAATCGTTTCGCCCTGACTACCTGTTTCATCTCGGCGCGCATACCGATCTCGAGTATTGCGAGCAGCATGTCGAGGACACCTACCTCACCAACACCACCTCGGTCGAGAATGCGGTCTGGATCGCCAACCGGCTCGATATTCCGCTGCTTTACATCAGCACCGCCGGCATCGTCGACGGCTCGAAGGACAGCTTCGATGACTGGGATCTGCCCAATCCGCTCGGGCACTATGCCCGCTCGAAATATGCCGGCGAAATCTATGTGACCCAGAACGCACGCCGGCATCTGGTCTGCCGCGCCGGATGGATGATGGGCGGCGGTCCACGCAAGGACAAGAAGTTCGTGCAGAAGATCATGAAGCAGCTCAAATCGGGCAAGACCGAGCTCAACGTGGTGCGCGACAAGCTCGGCACGCCCACCTACACCATGGACTTCGCGGCCAACGTCAGGGCGCTGGTCGAGGCCGAATACTGGGGGCTCTACAACATGGTCTGCGAGGGCGTGACCAGCCGGCTCGAGGTGGCCCATGAGCTGGTCGATGCGGTCGGCATGAAAGACCGTGTGCGCATCAACGAGGTTGACTCCGACTTCTTTGCGGCCGAGTTCTTTGCCCCGCGCCCCGACTCCGAGCGCCTGCTCAATCGCAAGCTCACCCTGCGCAACATGAACCACATGCGCGACTGGCGGGTGGCGCTGCGCGACTATGTCGGATCCGCCTATTCGCATTACCTCTGAGCGGGGCGATCCTCATGCGCATCGCTGCCTTCGGGTTTCGTTCAATGCCGTCTCGCCCGGGCTGTGCCGGGGCCGACAAGTTTGCGGCAGAGCTGTTTCCGCGACTCGTGCAGCGGGGTCACTCGGTGGTGGCCTACAACCGCCTGTATCCCGGGGAGGCGGCGCTTGCTGAAGACTGGCGCGGCGTGACACTGCGCAACCTCGGCACGCTCACCCGCCGCAAGGGCTTCGATACCCTGCTGCACGGACTGCGCTGCACGATTGACATCATTGCTCATGACACCGCCGACGTGGTGCACATCCAGAACGGCGGCAACAGTCCTTATGCGCTCGTGCTCAGACTGTTTGGAAAAAAAGTTTTTCTGTCTCAGGACGGCGTCGACTGGCAGCGCGCCAAGTGGCCCTGGTACGCCCGCTGGTATCTGCGTGCCGCGCAATACCTCACCGCGGTCGCACCCAATGCAGTGATCTTCGACAATGTGTTCTGCAAGGCCGATTTCGAACATCGCTTCGGTCGCCACTACGATTACATCCCCTTCGGCAGCGAGGTCGACGAGTCGGATCTCGACGACTCGATCCTGGATGAGCTCGGTCTGCAGCCCGGCGGGTATTTCCTGTTTGTCGGGCGCTTCATCCCCGACAAGGGGCTGCAGTATCTGATTCCGGCGTTCGAGCGGCTCACCACCGATCGCAAGCTGGTGCTGGTGGGCGGCTCGCCCAATCCGTCCGACTTCGAGCGGCAGTGCCGCTCGACCACCGACCCGCGCATCGTGTTTCCGGGCTTCGTCTATGGCGGTCGGGCGCATGCCCTGATGAAGCGGGCCTGCGCCTATATCCAGCCCTCCGACATCGAAGGCCTGTCGCCGGTGATTCTCGAAAACATGGCGCTGGGCACGCCGGTGATCTGCAGCGACATCCGCGAGAATCTGTTCGTGGTGGGCGACACCGCGGTGACCTTCATCAAGGGCGACATCGACAGTCTGCTGGCGTGTCTGCAATGGTCACTCGAGCATCCCGAGACGCTGGCCGAACTCGGCGTGCGTGGCCAGCGGCGGGCGCGGGCGCACTTCAGCTGGGATGCGGTGGCCGACGCCCATGTGCGCCTCTTTGCCGGGCACAGCACCGGGCGCGGTCAAGCTACTCCAGCGGCGGGGGCGCGGATCTGAATTCGGCGACGCCGATCGCAGCGCCGCCGGGGTCCTGCACGCCGACATCAAGGGTGGCGAAATTGAAGGCGCGCCAGGTCTCGGTCACCCGCTTGGCACGCGAGACGCCAACGCCCGGGTTGTAGCTCGCCGGCGCGAAAGCCGACACCGGCGTGTTGCGGTCGGGATAGTAGTCGGCGCCCATCTGGATCAGGAGTCTGGCCTGCTGGCGGTCATCGGGCTGATCGGCATGATCCGGGACCAGCCGTGCCTGCAGGGTCACGAAGACCGCGGCCACATCGGGTGCATCGATTGCGAGCTTGCCGCAGCACCAGCCGTGATAGGCGAGATTGCCGCCGGGCGCCTTGACCGAGGTGGAGCCGTCGGGCTCACGGCGTTCGTCGGGCTTGCGGGTGGCATCGCCCTGCAGGTGCTTGGGGTACAGCTCGCCGCTGACCTGCGTGCTGGCGCCCACCAGCGTCCACTGACCATCGGAGCGGCGCTTGACGAAGACCTTCAGGTTGCGAATCTGCACGCGCGTGTTCGAGGCGTCGTGCCCCACGCCATCGAAGACCACGAACCATGGCAGGACCGTCGTCCAGTAGTCCTTGCTCTTGTAGCGACGATTCGCCGGCGTCCACCAGTCGGGCGTGCGGCTGCCGCGCGGATCATTGCCCATCACCACATGGCCCGGGCCGGTGGCCCAGCCCGGTCCGCTCGGTACACCGGCCAGCGCCATGTCGTTGAGCAGGCTCATGTCGCTGATCACGGTGTCGACTGTGTTGACCGGCGATGAATCGGCATTGCCCTTGCCTGAGGCGGGCGCTGGTGACGGCGTCGTGTCGCCGGGGTTGGCATGGCAGGCGGCGATCAGCAGCAGGCTTGCGCCGGCGATGCTCAGGACCGGTCTGACAAGCGCAAAAAGCGGTGTGATGTGAGGTGTCATGCCGATCTCCCTGAGCAGGGGTGCGGCAAGAAAGAGGCCCGCACCGGGCGGGCCTGAGATCGCACTGTCTGGCGGAGCCGAAAGACTTATTCGATCGGCGGCGGATTGGCGCGCAGTGTGGCCGCCGCGACCGTGGTCATGTTGATCGCCTGCCAGGTGTTGGTGACGTACTTCATGCGGCCATGGCCGGCTTCGCCGTTGTTCGGCTGGCCGGGGGCCCATTGCGAGGTCTGGTCACGCCAATAGTCGAGTGCGCCGTAGGCCAGAAAGCGCGCGCTGGCCCGGTCGTCCCGCACACTCGGGTTGTCGACGATCAGCCTGACCTGATAGGTCACGAAGATGCCACCGAGGTTGGGGCGATCGATCGGCATGCGACCGCAGCACCAGAAGTGATAGGCATACGGCCAGGTCGGTTTGGCCGAGACGCCGCCGCCGGCTTCATTGCGGACATTGGCCGGACGGACATCGTTGCCCTGCCGGAAGTCCTCGTTGTAGTCCGAGCCGTCGACATTGGGCGAGGTGCCGGCCAGCGTCCACCGGTTGGTGGTCCTGCTGAGCACGTAAAAGCGCATGTTGCGGATCTCGACTCGGGTATTGACCGCCGGATTGCCTTCCCTGGCAATGAAGATCACGCCCCAGGGAAGACCGAAGCCCCAGTCCGAAGGCGGGTTGTTGCCAAGGTCCAGGCCCGGGCCATTGAGGGTTCCCCAACCCGGAAAGGCGATCGGGGTGCCTTCATGCGGCAGGGTCATGTCGTTGACGATCGTGTCGATCGAATTGACGGTGCTGCTGACGACAACCGGTGCCGGGGTCGGCGTGGGGGTTGGCGTCGGTGTGGGTG
>Ga0007791_10000387_pt1 | contig 13777 bp, 11 predicted proteins | sample CryBogmetaGMA05M_FD_60368 | JGI IMG/M metagenome (GOLD analysis project Ga0007791, IMG submission 60368) | Freshwater microbial communities from Crystal Bog, Wisconsin, USA - MA0.5M | ecosystem: Environmental > Aquatic > Freshwater > Lake | place: Crystal Bog, Wisconsin, USA | collected 2009-07-06 | reverse complement strand
GATGTGCAGCTGATCGGCGGCATGGTGCTGCACGAGGGCCAGATCGCCGAGATGAAGACCGGCGAGGGCAAAACCCTGGTGGCCACCCTGCCGGCCTATCTCAATGCTCTCACTGGCCGGGGCGTGCACGTGGTCACGGTTAACGACTACCTGGCCCGGCGTGATGCCGAGTGGATGGGGCAGGTGCATCGCTTCTTAGGCCTCTCGGTAGGCCTGATCCAGCAGGACATGTCTCCGCCGGAGCGGCGGCGCAATTACGGCTGCGACATCACCTACGCCACCAACTCTGAGCTGGGCTTCGATTACCTGCGCGACAACATGGCGAATGACATCGCCGAGGTAGTACAGCGCGATCCCTACTTCTGTGTGATCGATGAGGTGGATTCGATTCTGATCGATGAAGCCCGCACGCCCTTGATCATCTCGGGTCAGGTGGAGCGTCCCCAGGAGAAGTACCGCCGGGCGGCGGAAGTTGCAGCCCAGCTGGAACGTGCCGACGAGATGGGTAAGGACGGTATTGACCCCGAGGGCGACTACGAAGTTGATGAAAAGCAACGCAATGTGACCCTCACCGATGAGGGCTATGGCAAGGCTGAGCAGATGCTAGGTGTGGCTGATTTGTTCAACCCCGAAGATCCCTGGGCCCACTACATCAACAATGCTCTCAAGGCCAAGGAGCTGTTCATTAAGGATGTCAACTACATCGTGCGTGGCACTGATGCGGTGATCGTCGACGAATTCACCGGCCGGGTGATGCCTGGCCGCCGTTGGAGTGATGGCCAGCACCAGGCGATCGAAGCCAAGGAAGAGCTGCCGATCCAGCCCGAAACCCAAACCCTCGCCTCGATCACCTACCAAAACTTCTTTCTCCTCTATCCGCGACTGGCCGGCATGACTGGCACGGCCAAAACCGAGGAGGTCGAATTCGAGAAGACCTACAAACTCGAGGTTACGATCGTGCCCACCAACCGGGTGCGTTCTCGCTCCGATTGGACTGACCAGGTCTACAAAACCGAACCGGCCAAATGGCAGGCCGTGGCCAATGAAACGGCCGCCATCCACAAGGAAGGTCGGCCGGTGCTGGTTGGTACCACCAGCGTGGAGAAATCCGAGCTTCTTTCAGCTCTCTTGGCTGAGCAGCAAATCCCCCACAACCTGCTCAACGCCAAGCCGGAAAATGTGGAACGGGAAGCCGAGATCGTGGCCCAGGCCGGGAGGGCCGGTGCGGTCACCATCGCCACCAACATGGCGGGTCGCGGCACCGACATCATCCTCGGCGGCAACAGCGATTACATGGCCCGGCTCAAGTTGCGCGAGGTGCTGTTGCCCCAGCTGGTGCGCCCGGAAGAGGGCCACAAACCGCCAATTCCCTTGCAGCGCTCCAGCGAAGGTGGCGGCGGTTTCTCCGCTGGCGCCAATGGTGCTGATGCTTCTGCCGCTGCAGCCTTCAAGGCCCCGAGTGAAGCCCGAGCCATTGGGGCCCTCTATCCCTGTGCCCTGAGCGAGGATGCCGACGGTGCCTTGACCCACCTGGCCAAGGATCTGGTGAAGGCCTGGGGTGATCGGGCCCTCACGGTGCTGGAGCTGGAAGACCGCATCGCCCAGGCAGCCGAAAAGGCCCCCACCGACGACCCCCAAATCCAGGCCCTGCGCGATTGCATTACCCAGGTGAAGGCGGAGTACGAAGTGGTGGTGACCCAGGAGGAGGCTCGGGTGCGCGACACCGGCGGTTTGCATGTGATCGGCACCGAGCGCCATGAATCCCGCCGGGTGGACAACCAGTTACGGGGCCGGGCGGGCCGCCAGGGTGACCCCGGCAGCACCCGTTTCTTCCTCTCACTGGAAGACAACTTGCTGCGTATTTTCGGTGGCGAGCGCGTGGCAGGGCTGATGAATGCCTTTCGAGTCGAGGAGGACATGCCGATCGAGTCCGGCATGCTTACCCGCTCCCTGGAAGGGGCTCAAAAAAAGGTTGAGACCTATTACTACGACACCCGTAAGCAGGTGTTCGAGTACGACGAGGTCATGAACAACCAGCGCAAGGCGGTCTATTTGGAGCGCCGTCGAGTGCTGGAGGGCCGGGAGCTCAAGCAGCAGGTGATTGGCTATGGAGAGCGCACAATCGTCGACATCGTCGAGGCCTATGTGAACCCGGATCTCCCCCCCGAGGAGTGGGATTTGGCCAATCTTCTTGCCAAGGTGAAGGAATTCATCTATCTGCTGGAGGATCTCACCCCCGATCAACTCCAGGGCCTGCAGATGGAAGAGCTCAAGGCGTTTTTGCAGGAGCAAATGCGAAATGCCTACGACATCAAGGAGGGCCAGGTTGATCAGCAGCGGCCGGAGTTAATGCGGGAGGCTGAGCGGTATTTCATCCTTCAACAAATTGATACCCTTTGGCGGGAGCACCTGCAGGCGATGGAGGCGTTGCGTGAATCCGTGGGCCTACGGGGCTACGGCCAGAAGGATCCCCTCATTGAATACAAGAATGAGGGCTACGATATGTTCCTTGAGATGATGACCCAGATGAGGCGCAATGTGATCTATTCGATGTTCATGTTTCAGCCGAATACAACGGCTGAATCAGCATCAGTTTGATGCCGATGCCTCGGTTCAATCGGGCAGATCGCCTGGCTCAGGTTGCTGGGCTAGATCCAGATATCGTTTTGCAGTTGCAGGATGTATGGCTAAGGATTCCTGTTCGAACCACCGAAACCCGAACCCTCAAGTCTGCCCTCGTGCGCTCCGTTACGGGTGGCGCCCTCCGGCGCTCCGCTGGAGGTGCGGTTATTGAGGCGCTCAGGGGAATTAACTGCACCATTAGGCACGGAGAGCGCGTAGCACTGATTGGTCATAACGGTGCCGGCAAATCTAGTTTTCTGAGGCTGGTATCAGGCATCTATCACCCCAGTTCGGGTTCGTTTAGGTCCGGTTGCCCCGTTTACCCGATGATCCAGAAAAGCTTTGTCACCCCTCCCGATCTCAGTGGAGTTCGTGCGGCCAAGGCCCACTATCTTTTGCTGCACGGGAACCTACGGGGCTTTGAAAGTTTTTTAGAAGAAGTTCTTGATTTCTCCGGTTTGGGTGATTTTATTCAGTTACCAGTCAAGGGTTATAGCGAGGGTATGGCCTCAAGGCTATTGTTTTCGCTGCTCACCTCGGGTTCTCACGATTGCCTTGCCTTGGACGAAGGCTTTGGAGCGGGTGATGCTCGATTTTTTGAGCGGGCTCAGCAACGGATGAAGGATTTCATCTCCTCCGCGGGAACCTTGATTCTCGCGAGCCACTCAGATGGTCTTTTACGCCAATTCTGTACCCGTGGCCTCGTCTTTAGTGAGGGAAAGATTGTTTTTGATGGGGATCTTGCTGCCGCACTAGGTTATTACCATGAACATCATCATTGAAGCTCTTGGCTATGGCTGGCGTTCCCGCCGCGCCTGGTGGTTTACAGCCACGTCCCGCACACGAGCGCGGTTTGCGCGTACCGCCTTGGGTGGCTTTTGGCTGGGTGTATCCAACCTTCTTTCGATCGCCGCATTGAGCCTTGTTTACGGAACGGTTTTCAAGGTTCAAGATTTTTCCCATTATGTCGTTTTTCTGGGTACGGGGTTGGTCGTCTGGAATGCCATGGCCGCAGCCGTTAGCGCTTCCCCACTTTTGTTTGAGGTGAATGCGGCTCACATAAAAAATACAAATCTCCATCCAATTTTTTATACGCTTGAGGAGTGGGCTTTTCAGGTTCAGACCTTTTTCCAGTCCTTCATCATGGTTCTGCTTGGGCTTTCGTTCTTCAAGCATGATCTATTTCTAAATTTGTTGATGTTTTCCTGGCTGCCCATCGTAAATGTTTTGCTTTTCTTATATTGGGTCCCGTTAGCTATATGCATTTTGGGGGCAAGATTTAGAGACTTTTATCAGCTTGTTCCAATTGTGCTGCAGCTTGGTTTTCTGTTGTCACCTATTCTCTACGACAAGAAAAATCTTGGTCAGTTTGGCTGGACAGCCGATTTCAATCCTATTTATCGGATTCTTAGTCCGCTGCGCCATGCGTTGCTTCAGGGTGAAGTTAATATCTCCCAATCCATGGCTGTTTTAGCTTTTAATTTGCTCGGCCTTTACCTGGCTCTCTGGCTTTTGGGCAGGGATCGTAAGGACTTACCATTTTTCGTCTAGGGCCTTTCTCTCAGGCGAGGGTGGATCCTTGGTTATCCCCTAGAAATTCCAGGATCTCGCGATCCTTCAGGTTTTGCGATTCACCGCGGCAGGTTTCGCCGATCGGTTTGCCAGCGGCCACATCCCGCAGGCAGGCCTGGGTGCGGGCCAGTTCCGTTTCGAGGCTGTCGATCCGCTCCATCAGGTTGCGGATCACCCGGGCTTCCGCATCCGGCAGGGCCGAGTGGGCCAGCGGGTCGATGCGCACGCCGGATTGGTGAATCACCCGGCCGGGGATGCCCACCACCGTGCTGTCGGGGCCCACATTCCGCACCAGTACCGAGCCTGCCCCGATCCTGGTGTTGGCGCCCACGCTGATCGCCCCCAGCACCTTGGCGCCGGCCCCCACCACCACGTTTTCCATCAACGTGGGATGGCGCTTGCCCACCTGTTTCCCCGTGCCCCCCAGGGTCACGCCTTGGTAGAGGAGGCAGAGGTCGCCGATCACGGCGGTTTCACCAATCACCACGCCCATGCCGTGGTCGATGAATACCCCCTTGCCGATGCGGGCCCCCGGGTGAATTTCCACACCGGTGAACAGGCGCCCCACTTGGCTCATCAGCCGCGGTAAAAGCGGTACGCCAAGCGCCCAGAGCCGATGGCTGAAGCGGTGCAGCACGAGGGCGTGGAAGCCTGGGTAGCAGAGCAGGATTTCCAGCAGGCCCCGGGCGGCCGGATCCCGCTCGCGAATGATGGCCAAATCGGCCCGGATTGCACTCAACACGTTGTCAGGCTCCCAGCAGGCCAATCTCCTTACGCAGGGCATCGATCGTGGCTGCCCCGAGGTAACTCTGGGCGCAATGCACGGCCGGCATGCGCATCAATTGGCTCCTGTTCTGGCGCAGGCTTTGTTCCACCAGGGCCAGGCTCGGCTTGTCGCACAGCACGTGGCTGGAGGCCCGCAGTAGCGCTAGCAGGCGACTACCCACGTCGGGGTTGGCTGTCATCACTAGCAGTTCGCTGCCGCGCATGCTGTGCAGGATCACTTCCGCTGCCCGCAGGATTCCGGGGCTGATACTCACCAGCCCCACGCAGCTGCCCTGGCGTAGTTCCTTGAGGATCTCGAGTTCCTGGCGGAAGTCGTTGAGATCCACGGGCACGGCCCGAACTCCGTGGCGTTTGGCGATCTCTTCCACCGGTTGCAGGAAGTAGCGGCTGGTCACCACCGTGCCGTTGTTGGAGGCGGTTAACACCGTTTCCAGCTCCTCCATGGGCACGACCTCCACGGGCACCTCGAGGTTGGGGCTGAGTTCTTCGGCAATCAGCAGGGAGGCGCCGATGTCTTCTTTAGGGGTGCTTACCAAAACCCGGGCGCCGCACCGGAGGCGCCAATCGATTTCCCGGGTGAACAGGTCGCGGGCCTGCTGCAGGGTGCAGCCGGCATTGAGCAGGCCATCGATGCCTTGACGCACGTCGCGGTCGATGTCCGGTAGGGCCCGGCTCCGGGGGCCGGGGGGGGCCTTGAGTTCCCGGGGTTTCTGCTGGTCGCGCACGTAGATGCCCGATCCGGCCATGGCTTCCACCACCCCATCGGTTTCCAGCTGCCGGTACACCTTGCTGATCGTGTTGCGGTGCAGGCCGGTTTGCATGGCCAGCTGCCGCGTACTGGGTAAGCGGTGGCCTGGGGGGTAATGCCGGGCAGCGATCGCGAAGCAAATTTGGTTGTACAGCTGGGTTGACGCCGGAATGTCGCTTTCCTGCTGGATGTGGAATCGCACGCCGGGGTGGGCCAGATGGGCTGGTGGCCACCTTACGGAGCTTCGGGCTTGGTGACAATTGCCCGGTTGGCATAAGGCCGCGCTTTCACAATGGTTTGACTGGCCCTATTCCCGTGCCCATCCGCTCCGAATGGATTGAGATCCCACCGGCTCCTGGCGCCGACCACCAACAGCCCCTGCTGTGCTGCTGGTGGTCTGTGCCCGAGCAGGAGCTATCGGGTGGGAACCAGGGGCTGCGGGGTGCTGTGTTGGTGCTGCCGGAGGTGTTTGGGCTCAACGGTTGGGTGCGCAGCGTGGCCGACCGTTTGGCCGGAGAGGGCTACGCGGCCTTGGCCATGCCGATCTTCGAGCGCACGGCCCCAGGGCTGGAGGTGGGCTACGACGTAGCCGGGCTGGCCACCGGGCGGGAGCACCGGGATGCGGTTACCGCTGAAACTTTCTTGGCCGATGCCCAGCGGGCCATCTCCTGGCTGAAAGGCCAGCAACTGGGCCAGGAGCCGGTCCTGCAGATTGGTTGTGTGGGCTTTTGCTTTGGCGGCCACCTGGCGCTGCTGGCGGCCACCTTGCCGGCGGTGCGCGCCACCTGCGCCTTCTATGGGGCCAGGGTGTCCAGCTTTCGCCCCGGGGGCGGAGCACCCACCCTGGCGGTGCTGCCCCAGATCCCAGGCCATCTCCTCTGTGTCTGCGGCGATCAGGATCCCTTGATGCCCCTCGAGGAGCAGCAGGCGATCGCAGCAGCGTTGTCGGCTGACTCAGTAGCCAGGCAAGACCAGCCCGGCCCGGCCCTCGAACGGCGCCTGGTGGTGGCTCCGGGGGCAGGCCACGGCTTTCTCTGCGAAGCCCGCTCAGACTTCAACGCCGAAGCTGCCAGCCTGGGCTGGCGAGACATGCTGGCCCTCTTCGCTAAGGCTCTTTAAGCCGCAGTCTCTTTGGCGGCCCCTTTGGGCGAAGCCGCCTTGCGGGGGCTCAAGAACATGATCATGTTGCGGCCTTCCCGCTTGGGATGTTGCTGGATGTCGGCGTTCTCTTCGAGGTCTTTGGCCATCCGCATCAGCAGCACTTCGGCAAGGGCCGTGTGCTGGATTTCGCGGCCGCGGAAGATCACGGTGCACTTCACCTTGTCGCCGTCCTTGAGGAAGCGAACGGCCTGACCAATCCGCACCTGGTAGTCGTGGGAGTCGATCTTGTAGCGCATCTTGACTTCCTTTACCTCCGTTTGGTGCGACTTCTTCTTGGCCTCCTTGGCCTTCTTTTCCTGCTCAAACTTGTACTTGCCGTAGTCCATGATCCGGCACACCGGTGGATCGGCTTTTTCGCTCACCAGCACCAAATCCAGTTCCCTGTCTTTGGCCACCTCTAGAGCGTCTTCCCGTGTGATCACCCCCAGTTGGCTGCCGTCGGCATCCACCACCCGCAGGTTGGGGTAGCTGATCCGGTCGTTGATGTTGGGCAGCTCCCGCACGGGAGCACGGCGGTCAAAACGGGGACGAGGAGGCATTCAGGGGGGCGAAGGTTGACAGGTTGCGCCAATTGGCAACGCTTCACCCTAGAACGCGCCCCAACTCTTGCAAGCATTGGGCGCACTGCTGGTCCGGATTTGAGCCCCCAATCCAAATGGGTTGGTGCTGGCGGCGAAACCAGGTGCGCTGGCGTTTGGCGAATTGACAGGTGCGTTGGGTGGTGATCGCGATGGCGGTTTGTTCGCAGAGATCGCCTGCCAGCACTTGTTTGGCTTCGCCATAGCCAATTGTATGGAGCAGGGGGAGATCGGCGCCATAGCGCTGGATCAGGGCCTGGGTTTCGGCGACCAGGCCATCGCGGTAGAGGGTCTGGGTGCGTTCGGTGATCCGCTGGCGCCCATTGCTGGGATTGAGCCCGAGCTCCACAACCCGCCACGGCGGTGGGCTGTGGTGCTGCTGGCTGGTGAGGCTTTGGCCCGTGGCGTAGATCACCTCCAGGGCGCGCTGGGTGCGCACGGAATCGGCGGCGCCGATCCTGGCGGCGGCGATGGGGTCGGCCTGGGCCAGTAATTGGTGGCAGGTGGCCTGGCCCAGGGCGCCAAGCTGGGCTCGCAGGTCTGCCTGGGGCGGTACGGCTGGTGGTTGCATGCCCTGGGTGAGCCCCTTGATGTAGAGCCCGCTACCGCCGGCCAGGAGCGCCATGCCGCGCCGTTGGTGTTCGGCCGCGATGGCGGGTTCGGCGATGGCCCTGAATTCCTGGAGGTTGATCGGGTGGTTGGGTTCGCGGAGATCGAGTAGTTCGTGGCGCACCTCGGCCCGCTGGGCCGGGCTGGGCTTGGCCGTGCCCACATCCATGTGTAAGTACAGCTGGCGTGAATCCACGTTCAGCACCGCCAGGTCGAGGGCCTTGGCTAGCTCGATTGCCAGGGCTGTTTTGCCGCTGGCGGTCGGCCCGAGCAGCACGATCGTGAGGGGTTGGGGCTGGTCCATTCCGGCCACAATGGCAAGCGATGCAGTCACCGGTTCACGGTGGTAAATTGCCCTTTGGAGAAGAGGTTTTCGACGCCTCTCGCCATTCTCGCCCCGGGATTTCACCTTCCTGTGCCTAGCTCGCCAGCGATGAAACCACCTGTGCTGATCCTCTGGGGATTTCTTCCTGCATGAGTCCCGATACCCAATCCTCTAGCAAGGTTCAGGCCGCCTACGGCGCCGAGCAGATCCAGGTTCTCGAAGGCCTAGAGCCCGTACGCAAGCGCCCGGGGATGTACATCGGCACCACCGGTCCCCGGGGGTTGCACCACCTGGTGTACGAGGTGGTCGACAACTCCGTTGACGAAGCGCTGGCGGGCCACTGCGACCAGATCCTGGTCGTGCTCAACGAGGATGGCTCCTGCGCTGTCACCGACAACGGCCGGGGCATTCCCACCGATATTCACCCCCGCACCGGCAAGAGTGCCCTGGAAACGGTGCTCACCGTGCTCCACGCCGGTGGCAAGTTTGGCGCCGGTGGTTACAAGGTTTCCGGGGGCCTCCACGGCGTTGGTGTGTCTGTGGTCAACGCCCTCAGTGAGTGGGTGGAGGTCACGGTTCATCGCCAAGATCAGATCCACGCCCAGCGGTTTGAGCGCGGTGCGCCGATTGGCATTTTGGAGTCGGCCCCGGCCGAGAAGGGCCGCACGGGTACGTCCATTTGCTTTAAGCCCGATATCGAGATTTTCTCGATCGGGATTGAGTTCGATTTCCAAACCCTTTCTTCGCGCCTAAGGGAGCTCGCCTATCTCAATGGTGGGGTGAAAATCGTCTTCCGGGACGAGCGAACCAGCGCCCGCGGGGCCGATGGGGAGCCCCACGAAGAGATCTATCTCTACGAAGGCGGGATCAAGGAATACGTGGAGTACATGAATGCGGGGAAAGACCCGCTTCATGCCGACATCATCTATGTGAACGCCGAGAAGGAAGGCGTTCAGGTGGAAGCGGCTCTGCAGTGGTGCGTAGATGCCTACTCCGACAGCATCCTGGGCTTTGCCAACAACATCCGCACCGTGGATGGTGGCACCCACATTGAGGGTCTGAAGGCGGTGCTCACCCGCACCCTCAATACCTTTGCCAAAAAGCGGGGTAAGCGCAAAGACGCCGATGGCAACTTGGCCGGCGAGAACATCCGCGAGGGTCTCACTGCCGTGCTGTCGGTGAAGGTGCCCGACCCTGAATTCGAGGGTCAGACCAAAACCAAGCTCGGCAATACCGAGGTGCGCGGCATCGTCGACACCCTGGTAGGTGAGGCGCTGGCCGTCTACCTCGAATTCAACCCCGGCGTTATTGATTTGATCTTGGAGAAGGCCATCCAGGCCTTCAATGCAGCTGAAGCGGCCCGCCGGGCCAGGGAGCTGGTGCGCCGTAAGAGCGTGCTGGAAAGCTCCACCTTGCCCGGCAAGCTCGCCGATTGTTCATCCCGCGATCCCAGCGAATCTGAGATCTACATCGTGGAAGGGGATTCGGCTGGCGGTTCGGCCAAGCAGGGTCGGGATCGTCGCTTTCAGGCCATCCTGCCCCTGCGCGGCAAGATTCTCAACATTGAGAAAACCGACGACGCCAAGATCTACAAAAACACCGAAATCCAGGCCTTGATTACGGCCCTTGGCCTTGGCATTCGGGGCGAAGAATTCGATGAGAAAAATCTTCGTTATCACCGGATCGTCATCATGACTGACGCCGACGTGGACGGCGCCCACATACGAACTCTCATCCTCACCTTCTTCTTCCGCTATCAGAAGGCGCTGGTTGAAGGCGGTTATATCTATATTGCTTGCCCTCCACTCTACAAGGTGGAGCGTGGTAAAAATCATACCTATTGCTACAACGAAGGTGACCTCAAGAAGACGATCGAAGGCTTTGGTGAGAAGGCCAATTACACGATCCAGCGCTTTAAGGGCCTCGGCGAAATGATGCCCAAGCAACTCTGGGAAACCACCATGGATCCCACCACGCGGATGATGAAGCGGGTGGAGATTGAAGATGCCCTTGAAGCCGATCGCATCTTCACGATCTTGATGGGCGACAAGGTGGCGCCGCGCCGCGAATTCATCGAGACCCACAGCGCTTCGCTGGATCTCGCCCAGTTGGATATTTGAAGCCCGTTCCCCTTTGGCGCTGGGCGGCCCTGTTGGGCCTCGCCCTCGTGGCTCCTGCCGGCCTTCCCGCCGGTGGGGCCGATCGCCGTTCGCCTGAGGTGCGGCGCCGCTCGTCGGCCCGGGAACCGGTGCTGAGCGCTAGCTCGTTCCAGCTGCGTTGTGCCCCCCAGCGCCAGGCCCCGGCCTTGCTGGCGGTTGCTTCGGATTCACCCTTGCGTGTGCTGAGGAGCTGGTGGGAACCCAATGGCCAGCGCTGGCTCCTGGTGGAGGGGGCTGGGCCAGAGGGTTCAAGGCGCGGTTGGTTGGCGGGTTAGGCGGCGATCGCAGCCTCAATCGCAGCGGTGAGTTCGGCGGAGTCGGGTTCCACGTTGCTCTTGTAGCGGGCGATCACGCTGCCATCTTTGGCCACCAGGAACTTCTCGAAGTTCCAGGCCACATCACCGGCGGGTTCGGCTTGGGTGAGGGTGTCGTAGGGGGCCGTTTTGCTGCCGGTGGCATGCACCTTGTCGAACAGGGTGAAGTTGGCGCCGTAGGTGGTGGAGCAGAACTGCTGGATTTCGCTGAGGGTGCCGGGTTCCTGGGCACCGAAGTCGTTGCAGGGGAAGCCCAAGACGGCCAAGCCTTTGGGGCCATAGGTGTCTTGCAGGGTTTGCAGGCCCGCGTATTGGCGCGTAAAGCCGCAGCGGCTGGCCACATTCACGATCAGCAGCACCTGGCCGGCCCACTCACCCAGGCGGCGCTCTGCACCCTGGGCATCACGCACCACCACATCGCTCACATTGATGGCCATGGTTGTTGGGGTTGGCGCGTTGACGCCATAGGGGGAATGGGACCTTAGCCACGGCTCCATAAACTCTGGGTTGCCGAAGCACCAGGCCAATGAGCGAGGCAAATGGGGTGCTGGTGGCCGAGGTGGTGGCCAAGCAGTTGGAAGCCCTGCTGGAAGTGGGCAACTACGACGGCGCCAAGTTGTTGCTCCAGCCCGTGCAGGAGGTGGATACGGCGGAAGCGATTGGCAGCTTGCCCCGCACCCTCCAGGCCCTGGCCTTTCGCCTGCTGCCCAAGGACGAGGCGATCGAGGTCTACGAATACCTGGAGCCCTCCGTGCAACAAAGCCTGCTGGAGCGTCTGCGCTCGAGTGAGGTGCTGGAGCTGGTGGAAGAGATGTCGCCCGACGACCGGGTGCGCCTCTTTGATGAATTGCCCGCCAAGGTGGTGCGTCGGCTGCTGGCGGAGCTGAGTCCGGCGGAACGGCGGGTCACCGCCCAACTTCTTGGGTATGAGAGCGAGACGGCCGGTCGCCTGATGACCACCGAGTTCATCGACCTCAAGGAATTCCAAACGGCAGCCCAGGCCCTGGCGATCGTGCGCCGCCGCGCCCGGGATACGGAAACCGTTTACAGCCTTTATGTGACCGATGGCTCCCGCCATCTCACCGGGATCCTGTCGCTGCGGGATTTGGTGGTCGCCGACCCCGATGAGCGCATCGGCGAGGTGATGACCCGGGAGGTGGTGAGTGTGGCCACCGAAACGGATCAAGAGGAGGTGGCCCGGGCGATTCAGCGCTACGACTTCCTGGCCGTGCCGGTGGTGGATCGGGAGCAGCGCCTGGTGGGGATTGTCACGGTGGACGACGTGATCGACGTGATCGAGCAGGAGGCCACCCGCGATCTCTACGCCGCAGGGGCGGTGCAGGCCGGCGATGAAGACGACTATTTCCAAAGCAACCTGTTCACCGTGGCCCGGCGCCGGGTGGTGTGGCTGTTGGTGCTGTTGATTGCCAACAGCGGCACGGCGGCGGTGATTGCCGCCCAAGACCACGTGCTCAAGCAGGTGGTGCTGCTCGCTGCCTTTATCCCGCTGTTGATTGGCACCGGCGGCAACGTGGGCGCCCAGAGCTCCACGGTGGTGATTCGTGGCTTGAGCACCCAGCGCATTCAGGCGATGGGGAGCTGGAAGGCGATTTGGCGGGAATCGGTGGCCGGAGCCCTCTTGGGTCTGTTGATGGTGTTGGTGGTGGTCCCTTGGGCCAGCTATGTCTCCCACAGCTGGATTGTGGCTGGGGCGGCCGGGATCAGTCTGGTGGCGATCACTACGCTGGCGGCCACGGCCGGAGCGGCCCTGCCCTTGCTCTTCGATCGGATTGGCCTGGATCCGGCCCTGATGTCGGCCCCGTTCATCGCCACCGCCACGGATGTGGCTGGGGTGTTCATCTACCTGCAAACCGCCAGCTGGCTGCTGGTGAAGCTCTCTCCCGCGTAGGGCGCCGGATGGGGGAGCGGGGCCCTAGATGAGAGGACTTCACACTTCTTCAGGTTAGGCTTTACACATCTTCAAGGTCATGGCTCCGTGGTTGTCGCTATCGCCTCTTCGCCGGCTCCTGTTTCCGACAAGCCGGCTCGCCAAATGCCCCATGGGGACGGCGACCTGGTGCGTTCGTATTTGCGAGATATTGGTCGTGTGCCGTTGCTGAGCCACGAGCAGGAGATCACGTTGGGCCGTCAGGTGCAAGAGCTGATGGCGATTGAGGAACAGGAGCAGGAGCTGGCGCAGCAGCTGGGGACAAGTCCAAGCCAGGCGGAATTGGCCAAGGCCGTGGGTTTAGGCGATGCGGTGCTGAAAAAGCGGATTAAGGCTGGGCGTAGGGCCAAGGAGCGGATGGTGGCGGCGAATTTGCGGCTGGTGGTGAGCGTGGCCAAGAAGTACACCAAGCGGAATATGGAGCTGCTGGATTTGATCCAGGAGGGAACGATCGGCTTGGTGCGTGGGGTGGAGAAATTCGACCCGACGCGGGGGTACAAGTTTTCGACCTATGCGTATTGGTGGATTCGCCAGGGGATCACCCGGGCGATTGCGGAGAAGAGCCGGACAATCCGTCTGCCGATCCACATCACCGAAACGCTGAACAAACTCAAGAAGGGTCAGAGGGAGCTGAGCCAGCTGCTGGGGCGTACGCCGACGGTGACGGAATTGGCGGAGGCGGTGGAACTGCCCGAGGAGGAGGTGAAGGATTTGCTGTGCCGTGCACGTCAGCCGGTGAGTTTGGAGATGAAGGTGGGTGATGGCGACGACACGGAGCTGTTGGATTTGTTGGCTGGGGATGGGGAGTTGCCGGATGAGCAGGTGGATGGGGAGTGCCTGAAGGGTGATTTGCGAGCGCTGCTGGACCGGCTGCCAGAGCTGCAGTGCCGAGTCTTGAAGATGCGTTATGGGATTGATGGTGAGGGGCCGGAGGGCGCCGAACCCATGAGCCTCA
>Ga0007791_10000382_pt1 | contig 13817 bp, 10 predicted proteins | sample CryBogmetaGMA05M_FD_60368 | JGI IMG/M metagenome (GOLD analysis project Ga0007791, IMG submission 60368) | Freshwater microbial communities from Crystal Bog, Wisconsin, USA - MA0.5M | ecosystem: Environmental > Aquatic > Freshwater > Lake | place: Crystal Bog, Wisconsin, USA | collected 2009-07-06 | reverse complement strand
GGCACCGACAGCACCGAGGGCGAGGACGTCCTTAGCTGGCACGGGATTGATAGGACCTGGCCGCATCTGCAGGGCGGCCCGGGCACCATGGGGTTCCAGGTCCCAATTTGCACCGCTCAGGGTCTGCCAGACGCCATTGAGATCTGGGTGTATTTTGTCAGGACCGCGGGGCGCGCGATAGACGGCGGACTTTGCAGCAACGGGCTTAGCGGCAGCCATAGAGGCGGTTGTCGCCAAGGCTTGGCATCCCAGAACGCAGGCGGCCATCAGAAGGGCGGTCGCTGTTCTCATCGCATAGTCCCCAATGTCGTTTCCAGTCCACGCCTCGCCCTTACGACGAGGCCGACCGTCAGAGCGGCCTTTTGTTTATCTTCGACGTTCAGACCGCCTATGTCTAGGTTCCATATCCAAGGTAGGCTTGGAGGCTTGGTCTATCGGTCGCTAGGTGTAGACTATAAGCCATGCGCGCCGGATCCTTTTGATTCAGGCACAAGACGCAGCAGTCATGTGGGAGCCTTCAGGTGTTGAGATCATTTTCAGGTCTTTTCGGCTTTGTCCTAGCCGCGGGGCTTGCAAGCTCAGCGATAGCACAATCGCCGCCGGCATCCCTGGGCCAGCAGGTCTATGAACGGGCCTGCGCCAGCTGCCACGCCGCACCTCCGCCCGGCAGTCGCGCCTCGTCGGTGGACCTACTGCGCAAGATGAGTGCATCCACCCTGAAGACCGCCCTGACGTCGGGCCCCATGCGCGGAATTGGTGAAAGCCTCTCCCCCGAAGAGCTCGAAGGCGTGGTGAGCTATCTCGCCGCAAAGACAAATGCGGCCTCAGCCGAGATTCCCGCCCCGCCCATGTGCCAGAAGGATCAATTGGAGATCAAAGTCCCCGCCGGGACGGTCCCCAAGGGCTGGGGCTTCACCGCCGACAATTCACGCCAATTATCCGCTGCCGAAAGCGGGCTGACCTCAAAAGACCTGGGCAATCTCGAAGTCGCCTGGACCCTAGCCTTCCCTGGCACCACCACATTGCGGTCCCAGGGGGTGGTTGTCGGATCCACACTCTTCTACGCCGCGGGACAAGCAGGGCGTTTGTATGCCCTAGACACTGCAACGGGCTGCGCAAAATGGATCTCTCAGACGCCTTCAGAAATCCGGACAGGACTGTCCTTCGGCAAGCTATCTAAATCAGGGCGCTTCGCCCTCGTGGGCAGCGATGGCGGTGGCCAGGTCCAGGTCTGGGACGCACTGACTGGCAAGCTGATCTGGAGGGTCGATCCGCGGACCGCCGGCCTGGGCATGCTGACCGGCACCCCCGCCTTTGCTGGAGACAAGCTGATCGTGCCGATCTCCGCCATCGATGTGGCCCTGGCCATGCGACCGAGCTATGGCTGCTGTAAGGGCCATGGTGCTGTCGCGGCCCTCAAGGCTGAGACTGGCGAGCGCCTCTGGACCTATCACACCATGGTCGATGCGGCACCCCTGGGGGTGAAGAACAGCCAGGGCGTGGAAATGCAGGGCCCATCTGGCGCGCCGATATGGTCCTCTCCGGCCATCGATCTGGCCCATGGCGTGGTCTATGTCGGCACGGGAGAGAACACTTCCCCCCCCGCAACAGGCACAAGTGACTCCATTGTCGCCATTGACCTTTCCACAGGGCACGCAAAATGGGTCTTTCAGGCCCTCAAAAACGACATTTGGAATATGTCTTGCCCGACAGGTCGCGGCTCAAAGCGGCCGCCGGGCGCGAACTGCTTCTTCTTCGAAAGCGATAGTGTCCTTCGCGACCATGACTTTGGCGCAGGGCCGATTATCGCCCGCGCAAGTGGCAAGAATATCATTCTTGCTGGACAAAAATCTGGGGACGTTTGGGGCCTGGATGCTGCCACCGGCGTGAAAATCTGGAACCAGAAATTTGGTCCGGGCACGCCCTTGGGCGGCGTCCATTGGGGACTGGCGGCGGATGCGCGACGGCTCTACGCCCCCATTAGCGATCCGGGGGTACCTGCGAATCTATCTGCGGCCGGACTTCACGCCCTTGATCCTGCCACAGGCAAGGTTCTTTGGAGCTGGCGTGTCCAGCCGGCCTGCGACCCGCCAAGGGGGGCAAAAGTCGCCGGTTGCCTGGCCCATGCCGGGATCTCTGCCGCACCCATCGTCCTTGACAAATCCCTTGTCGCCGCCGGCCTGGATGGCCGCGTTTGGATCCTCGATGCCGCCACTGGCAAGGTCATCGCAACCCACGATACCATTGCCAGCTTCACCGGGATCAATGGTGCTATGGGCGTTGGTGGTGCCATCGATGCAGCGGGCGTCTTCGCTGGCGGTGGGTCCTTATTTATCAACTCTGGCTACGGCCAATTTGGCCAGCAGCCGGGGAATGTCCTGATCGCCTATCGGGCCAAGCGATAGGCGATGGGCGGGCTTTTGGACTTGCGCAAGGAGTGACATCATCTCCTCGTCCTCAGCCAAATTAGGGCAATACCTGCTCAAGGAAGGGCATGGGCCTAAGACCCTATTGTGGGTCACCGTCGGGCTAATTTTGGCAAGCCTGGGCTTGGCAGGGTGCGCCAGCTTGACTGCCCCCAAACCTGACCAAGCGGTGAAGCGTGGCCACGCCATAGCCCTTGAGGTCTGCTCGGCCTGTCACAATGTTGATGGGGCAGATCAAGACCCTCAGGATAAGGCACCCAGTTTCTCAGACCCCGGATTTCGTCACACGTCGGCTTTAACTGGCCGACTCAGGCAGCTAACTCAAAACGGCCACTACGCCATGCCGCCACGAGCCTTGAGTCAGGCGCAGATCGACGACCTCGCAGCCTATATTGGGCGAGATGCGGGTCATGAGTGAAACTTCCGTCTGGGCGCGGTGGTTTTGCACGTGTTATGGCGATCCTGCGTTTCCGGCGAATGGGCTAGAGCGTCATCTAAGAATGAGGCGCACAGTGCCAATGGGCATCTCAGGATCATCCAAGAACGGGCGTGGTGCCTCTGAGATCGGTGGCGCAGCATGACCTCGCCACGTGACGTCGCCAACCGCATCCCCATCACGGGTGCCTTGATGCTGGCGACCTTGATGAACACCTTGGATTCCACCATTGCCAATGTGGCCCTGCCCCACATTCAGGGCAGTGTTTCGGCGGCACAGGATCAGATCACCTGGGTCTTGACCTCTTATATCATCGCCACAGCAATTATGACGCCCTTGTCGGGATGGTTATCCCAGAGGTTTGGCCGCAAGCGTATGTTCTTGCTGTCAATCTTTGGCTTCACCGTAGCGTCCATGCTATGCGGGGTCGCCACAAACCTACCGGAAATTGTTCTATTCCGGTTGCTACAGGGCATTGCTGGGGCCTCAATGATGCCCCTGTCGCAGACCGTTATGCTGGATATTTTTCCGCCCCAGCAGGTGCCTCGGGTCATGGCCCTGTGGAGTTCCGCCGTCATTGTCGGGCCAATTCTGGGCCCCGCACTTGGGGGCTGGCTGACGGACAATTTGTCTTGGCGCTGGGTGTTTTACATTAACGTGCCCATCGGGATTTTGGCTTTCTTCGGCCTCTCAACCTTTATGGACGACGACGCTGGAGGGCGTCAGCGCCCCTTTGACACCCTAGGATTTACCGCCCTCGTGGCGTTTGTCGGCGGCCTGCAGCTTTTAGCGGACCGCGGACCGGGACAGGACTGGTTCCATTCTCCCGAAATCTGCGCTTACGGCATGGCCGTTCTCATGGGACTCTGGGTCTTCGTAACTCAGAGCCTCACAGCGAAAAATCCCTTCTTCCACCGCGACTTGATGCGCGATCGGAATTTCGCAACCTCGACCATCATATCCTTCTTCATCGGCGGATTGATGTTTTCCACCACCGCCCTGCTTCCGACCATGATGCAAAGCCTCATGGGATATTCGGTTCTTCAGGCCGGATATGCCAGCATGCCGCGAGGTATTGGCTCCCTTTGCGCCTTCCTCTTGATCCCGCAGCTTATGATCCTGATTGGTGCACGTCGCGTCCTCATGGTCGGCTTGGCTGTAAGCTCAATTGCTGTGTTCCTGATGACCCGGTTTTCCCTGGATATGACCTCCAACTCGATCATGGTGTCGGGGGTCATTCAGGGCTTTGGGACCGGCATGATGTTTGCCCCCCTCTCGATCCTGGCCTTTGCGACCCTGTCTCCGGCCCACAGCGTTGAGGGGACTATCCTCAACACCATGGCGCGGAGCCTGGGCTCAAGTGTCGGAATTTCAGCAGCCCAGGCCTTGCTCGTCCGGCAAAGCGCCTCGGTTCATTCGGTGCTGGCAGGCAATATCCAGACCTCAGATCCCATGATTGCAGCGGCCTTGCCGCCCTTCCTGAACCCGACAACTCAAACCGGAATGATGGCCCTCAACGGCGAGCTCTCGCGACAGGGGGCCATGGTGGCCTATGACACGGTGTTTTCCACACTCTTGGTGGCCTCCACGATCATTGTGCCGCTTTTGCTGATCATGCGGTCACCCCCGCCCGTAGCCCAGCCAGCCCATGAAATGGTTGGCGAATAGGTCTAGAATTTGGGCTCGCTCAAATGTCCCGGCGACAGCTCGGCGGCCGGCATCGGACGACCAAAGTGGAATCCCTGGAGCATTGTACAGCCTGACGCCATCAAAATGGTGCGCTGGTCCTCAGTTTCAACGCCTTCAGCGACGACGCTCATGCCCAAGGATTTCGCCAATTTGGCAACAGACGCGACGATAACGGCGGACTGGCGCTCGCGAGCGATATTGTCGACAAAGGATTTGTCGATCTTGATGCAGTCGATGGCAAATTGCTTCAGGTAGACAAGGCTGGAATAGCCCGTTCCAAAGTCATCAAGGGCCACACGAACCCCGGCTTCCCGTAGAATGCGGAGATTATAGGAGGCGCGCTCCACATCATCGATAATCGCAGTTTCTGTCAGCTCGATTTGAACGCGATGGGGGGACACATCGGCATCGGCGGCATACCGCAGGATACGCTCGCCGACATTATGACGAAGGAACTGTCGCGACGAAAGATTGATCGAAACATAAGGCAGGTTCCACTTGCGGCAGTCGCGCAGGGCTTCCCGGGCAATCCATTCACCCACGTCCAGGATAAGGCCTGTTTCTTCGGCTATGGGTATAAACTCATCGGGCGGGATTGAGCCATAATCAGGACTATCCCAGCGAACCAACGCCTCATAACCAAGGATGGCTCGGGTGTCGGCCTTCACAATCGGCTGATAGACCATTTTCAGCTGGCCCGCATTCAGCGCGCGCTCGAGCCCACTTTCGAGGGTCAATCGATACTGGGTAACTTGGTCGAGGGCATCATCAAAAACCCTGAAGCGATTACGACCTTCGCGCTTGGCGGCGTACAGGGCGAGGTCGGCTTGCCGCATGAGCTCCACTTCACTGTGAGTTGCCCCCTGGCGGGCAATCCCTATTGAGGCGCTAACCTGAACATCGTGTCCGGCGATAATGCGACTTTGGCTGGCGACCCGAAGGATCTTGTTGCAGAGCTCTGTCATGGCGACGTCGCTGAGGGATTCAGCAATAATGCCAAATTCATCCCCACCAAGTCGCGCCAAAATGGCTCCACTGGGTAGAACAGCAGCCATACCGGTGGAAATTTTACGGACAAGCTCGTCGCCAGCCGCATGCCCCAAGGTGTCGTTGACAGCCTTGAAGCGATCCAGGTCGATCATCAGAACATTCTGTAATTGACGATTGCGCGTCAGCCGCATGTTCAATTCTTCAACAAAGCCACTCCTGTTGAGGCTGCCCGTCAGGTGATCATGGCGCGAAGCATGCTTTGCAATATCTAGGCGGGCGCGAAGCTCCTCGATCTGCACCTCGAGGCCCTTAATTGTTTCCGAGCTATCGCGCATAGCCCGCTTGGAATGGGCCCCTGCCCTTTGCCGCTCAGCCACCGCCTTTAGTGTTCTGACCATTAAGGTCCCATCGAGGGGCGCCGTCAAAAAGGTCATTCGTTCAGTCGAGCCCGCGATCTTCAGACAGGCAGCGAGGGCTGGGCTGTCGGTTGCGTCAAACAGGATGATGAGCTCTGAATTCCTCAAGGCCTGACGCAATTCGGTGACGCAATTGGTCAAATGGTCAATTGCGGTCCCACGAAAATCCAGCAGAAAGACTGCCGTGGTGCGACCGAGGTAGCGAGCTTGTTCGAAGTGGTGAAGCGCCTCACCTGCATCCTGGGCAGACGCCAAAGTCTCGGTCGGTAAGGCCTGGCGAACCCACGGCTCCAAGACCTCTAAGGCATCCAGGCGCGGGCTAATTATGACCGTCAGTATGGTCGATGACGCAAGACCTGCGCCCCGTCCGGCCAAATCGGAAAATCCGCTAGGCGACGGATGTCTGGACTGAGAGAAAGAAATAGGTCCGCCCCTTTACGCGAGGCCGGAGAATGACTTTGTAATTCCAACAAACTCCTAACACCTGGTCAGCCATCGTGCGACTCTCTGTCACAGTTGGCCGGGATCAGAGGGGGCAATCACGATCATCTTTGATCAGAATGCGCGCTGCATCGCCCTGCGGATCTTCATATTGATCGTGCCCCAGGGTCCACCAAAAGGCCCCTAAGGCAACCAGGGCAAGGCCTAGGGAAAAGGGTGCCAACAGGATGAAGATGTTCATTTCCGATCGCCCCTAAGAAGACGCAAGGCATTCAGGGTGACCACCAGAGACGACCCCGACATGGCAAGTGCAGCAATGAAGGGGTTGATCATGCCCAACATGGCGGCTGGTCCAGCGATCAGATTGTAAAGGGCTGCGAAGGCGAAGTTTTCCAGGGCCCTATGCCTTGCTGCCCTGGCGACATCCATCGCCTCGAGCACAGCGCCGAGCTTGTCGCCGGAGAATATCAGATCTGCTGCGTTTTGGCTGGCATCCAGGGCTGTTCCAGGGGCCATGGCGGCGTGGGCCTTGGACAAGGCGGCCACATCATTTAGGCCATCGCCGACCATCAGGACTCGCGCGCCCTTGGCGGTCGTTGCCGCAACTGCCAAGGCCTTGTCCTGCGGCGTCAGCTGAGACCGCCAGTGGGCTATCCCCACGCTTTTAGCCACCAAGGCCGTCGGACCTTCAAGGTCACCGGAAAGGATCTCAACCTCGCACCCACGACGTCGGAGCCCCTGAACCGTCGCTGCGGCATCTGATCGAACCGAGTCCGCAAACTTAAAGCAAACCGGAACGCCACCGACTTCGGTAAACCAGAGTTCTGTCTCGCCCGACGTATATCCAGCCCCGCCAACATAATCGGCGCGCCCCATCCGATAGATGCGGCCATTGATGGTGCCCTCGAGACCTTGACCTGGCGTTTCCTTGATGTGCTCGGCGATTGGCCCTGGGCCAGCCCCCCGTGCGAGGGATTTGGCGAGGGGGTGGGCCGACGCCCGTGCCAAGGGCGCAGCGCGCGCGATCTCCAAGGGATCGGCGTCGAGCAGACGGGGCCGCCCCTCGGTCAGGACCCCGGTCTTATCTAGAAATACATAGCTTACCTCGGCCATTCGCTCCAAGGCCGCGCCAGATTTCACCAGAATACCCCGTCGAAACAGCCGCGAAGCTGCCGCAACCTGCACCGCTGGAGCCGCCAAGCCCAAGGCGCAGGGACAGGTTATGATCAGCACAGTTGCCGCCCTCAGTAGGGCCTCTCGGGGCGACAATCCAAATCCCCAGCCTAGACCAAAGGTCAGAGCCGCAGCCGAATGCACAACAGGGACGTAGATGGCTGCGGCCTTATCGGCCAAGCGCACATAGGAAGACTTCGACTGGGAACCTGCCTCTACCAAACGTGCGATTTCTGCCAGGGTTGAGTCTTCTGACCTCGCCAAGGCAACAAGCCTCAGCATGCCGTTGAGGTTCAAGGCACCAGCCCTGCAAATCTCTCCGATCCTGACCGGAACGGCCGCAGTCTCGCCCGTGAGTAAGCCGTTGTCGAGATCAGCTGTCCCGGAATCGACCCTCGCATCGACTGGTATGCGCTCGCCGGGACGCACCAACAGCAGGTCGCCGGGAGCCACCTCGCGCAAGGGGACCCGCCTTTCATGGCCTTGTCCGTCCAACACTATGGCGGTCGCGGCCTGGAGGGCTAAGAGGTCCGCTGCTGCGCCACGGGCCTTACGGCGGAGGCTGTGGTCCAGCCACCTTCCGATCAGCAGTAGGAAGAGCAAGGTGACAGCCGCGTCGAAATAGGTATCACGACCGTGCAACAGGGTTTCCTGGAAACTCACGGCCAGGGTCAGCAGGACGCCGATTGAAATCGGCACATCCATATTGGCTTGACCGGCCCTTAAGGATCGCCAGGCCGACTTAAAAAACACCATGCCAGCAAACACCGCACAGGGTGCGCCAATCACGGCGCTAGACCATTGCATCAGAGTCCGCGTCGCTGGCCCCAATTCCTGGCCGAAGAGACCTGCCCAGATCGGCACGGAAAACATCATGGCATTGCCGGCTCCGAAGGCGGCAACGGCCAGGGCCATGGTGATGGCGCGCCCCTCGCGATCCTGAGCGTCTTCAGCCGCAACGGGATCGAAAAGTGTGGCGGGATAGCCAATACGATCGAGGGCATCGAGTACCAGCACCGGATCGCCGTCCCGCGTCATGGAAACAGCCAGTTTCCCGGTGCTGAGATTCAGTCTTGCAGCGGAGACACCTTTTAGCCGTCTGATTTCCCCCTCAACCTTGGCCATACAGCCCGCGCAGTGGGCTCCGGTGACCAGGAGTTCGAGAAGGCCATCGCCGTCAGAATTAGGTTTTATGAATGCAGACAGGTCGGCGTGGGGGAGAGGCGACTCGACTAGGGCCAAGTGAGCCTCCGCTCGGCTTCGAAACGCTGGCCAGCAGGATTTGTGGCAACCAGGGTGAGGTCCCAGGCACCCCGAATGCCTGGCAATTCGGCCACATAGACCCCTGGGGCGGCCTCATGAAGCCTTGGGGCCAGTCGCCCGGATTCGGTCGCTGGATGCTCTAGCTTGGTGGTAAAGGTCAGGCCTCGGACAGGACCGCCCTTGGCGTCTTTGAACTCGACTAAGATGCGCCCGGGTTGAGCGCCCGCCGCCACCTTCCAGCCATATCTTTTCTGCGTCGCTAGCTGCGAAAGGCTTCGATTATAGGCAATGCCATCTTCGTAGGGCGTCACCGACACCTCACCCGGAAACGTCTTGTAGGCTTGAATGGCAAAGAGCACGTCCACAGTGATCACCACGGCAAAAAAACCCACCACCATGGCCAGAACATGCCATCCGGTCAGACCGCGTTCGGGGGTTGCAGTCGTTTCAGTCATTGGCTGTCCTCGGCATCAGAAACAAAGGTCGTCTCAACGGCTTCCGTCCCGCCCGGAAGCGTCACTGTGAATTTGGCCGGCAGGCGCGGACCGTGGAGTGACCCTTCGGGCACCGTCACAAACACGCGCACAGCACGATCGGTATTGGCCTCGACCAGGGCGTAGAGCGGTCCATAGGTATCTGCAGAAGCAGGCGTTTCGAGATGGGCACCCATGGGGCCCTGAAATTCAATCTTCGCCCTGCCAGTGGTAAAGCTACGATTGGAGATTTTGAGCGTATAGCCATTTCGGATCGCCCCATCATGCAGGCGGACAAAGGTGGGATTGCGATCCTCCAGCACGTGAACACTGATGAAGGTGCGATGTGTCAGGCCCCAGAGTGTGATGAGGCTGACCAAGGCTAGCGCCCCGGCATAGACCAAGGTCCGTGGCCGGATCAGGCGATAGACAGCGTTTCGTCCTTCGACACGGTCGGTCACAGCTGAATCCGTATCATAGGCAATCAGGCCAGTCGGGCGTCCGACCTTGATCATCATTTCGTCGCAGGCATCGGCGCATAGGCCGCAATTTATACAGGCGAGCTGAGAGCCTTCGCGGATATCGATCCCCATCGGACAGACAATGACGCACTGACCACAGTCAATACAGTCGCCTCGCCCCTCCCAGCTTGCGTCCCTCTTGTGAGGCCCGCGAGGTTCGCCCCGGTCGTACTTATAGGTGATCTGGAGTGAATGATTGTCCAGCATGCCCCCCTGAATGCGAGGCCAGGGGCACATATAGATGCAGACCTGCTCGCGCATACCGCCCGCGAAAACGTAGGTGGTAAAGGTCAGAAGCGCGCAGAAAATATAAGCCGTGGCTGGTGCGTGCCCAAGCCAGAAGGCTGGCAGGACGGTCGGCGCATCATGGAAATAGAAAATCCAAGCCCCCCCCGTCGAGAAGGCCACGACCAGCCAGGTCACATGCTTGCCGACCTTGCGCCAGACCTTGTTGAAAGACCAGGGCGCGGCGTCCAGACGCATGCGGGCATTGCGGTCGCCCTCAAACAGCCGCTCAACATAGATGAAAAGGTCGGTCCAGATGGTCTGCGGGCACGCATAGCCGCACCAGAGACGACCAAAAAGGGCCGAGACCAGAAAAAGGGCCAGGGCCGATATGACCAGAAGGCCAGTGACGAAGTAAACCTCCTGCGGCCAGAACTGCAGATCAAAGAGGTAAAACCGACGTCCTGCGAAATCGATGAGAACGGCTTGGTCTGGTAAGCCGCCTGGGCGATGCCATCGGATCCAGGGCGTAATATAATAGATCGCCAGGGTGAGGATCATCATCGCCCACTTGATCTGCCGCCACTGGCCATGAACCAGCTTGGGATAGATCGGCGTCCTTTTCTTATAGAGGCCGCCGCCCGGGTCGCTTTGATTACGAACCCGGTCGGCAACCGAGACCGGGCCCGCAGCATTCTCCCCAGAGACTTTGCGAGTCCGATCTATGACAACGACCATGCCGCTTACCTTCCAGCCGCGTTTGCGTGGACGTAGACCGCCAGGGCTTTAATGGTTTCAGGGGCGAGGCGCTTTTCCCAGGTCGGCATGACACCGCCACGACCGTTCCAGATCTGACCGCGGATATCTTCGCGGTTCGGACCATAGAGCCATTCCTTGTCCGTTAGATTGGGAGCCCCCTTCGTCTGGTCTCCCATCCCCGCCGGGCCGTGACATACAATACAGTTGGCCTGGAAGATGGGCGCTGCCCGTTGGACGGCGGCGTGGTCGGCTGTTCGACCCGACAAGGCGACCACATATTCGGTCAGGTCATCAATCTGCGCTGCAGGCAGGATCTGGTCCTTGCCAAAGGCGGGCATGATCGAAGATCGCGCCAAGGGGTTATCAGACCGGATGCCTACCTGGATGGTGTGCTGGATGTCTTCCAGTGTACCGCCCCAGAGCCAGACGTCATCGCGTAGGTTTGCGTAACCCTTCCCGCCTATGCCGCCTGCGCCGTGACAGGTTGCGCAGTTGTCGCCAAAGACTGACTGACCAACCGCAAGCGCATAGGCCTGGAGCTTGGGATCGGCTTCGATCTGCTGGAGGCTGGCGGACTTCAGCAACAGGCCTTCGGTGCCGCGAATCTTATGAAGCGCCGCCAGGTCGGCCACCACATCTGCCCGATCAGACTTGTGGAGGAGACCCTTGGTGTAACCGAAAGGGGTCGGCCATGATGGCATGGCGATCCAATAGCCAATCGCAAAGACGATACAGGCATAGAAGACATACAGCCACCATCTGGGCAGGGGATTGTCCAACTCGCGGATACCATCCCACTCATGCCCCGTTGTGCCCACGTCCTTGGGGTCTGTAGGGTCTTTAACGTCACGCTCCGACATGGTCGTCCTCATCATCTTCTAGCGGAAGGCGTGCGAGGTCTTGGAAGGCCTCCCGATGCTTGGGCCAAAGTGCGTAAACAAAGGCGGCGAGGAACATCACGCCGAAATAGACCGTGCCGCCTTGCTGAGCGAAGCGAGCGACGGTTTCGTAGTTCAGACTGCTCATCGCATGTTCTCCGGCGACTCGGCCTTGTAGGTCCGGAAGTCGACGAGCCCCCCAAGCATCTGCAGATAGGCAATCAGGGCGTCCATTTCGGTGATCTTGTCTGGGTTACCGTCATAGTCGCGCTGGATCACCTTGGCGCCGTAACGCTGGTGCAGGCCGGTTCCAGATGCGGTCGCGTCGGCTTGGGCTTCCAAGTCGGCCTTCGCATTGGCGATGTCAGCCTTGGTGTAGGAGACACCGACGCGGGTCAGGGCAGCCAACTTCAGCTGAATATCGCTCTCATCCAGCTCCTTCTTCGCCAGGAAGGCGTAGGGGGGCATGACAGACTCCGGTACCACCGAGCGTGGATCTGTCAGGTGGGCGACATGCCAAGCGTCGGAATACTTTCCACCGACCCTGGCGAGGTCAGGCCCTGTCCGCTTTGATCCCCACTGGAAGGGGTGATCATACATGCTCTCTGCGGCCAGGCTGTAGTGACCATAGCGTTCGACTTCGTCCCGCAGGGGTCGGATCATCTGCGAGTGGCAGAGATAGCACCCCTCCCGCACATAAATGTCCCGACCAGCCTGTTCGAGGGGCGTGTAGGGCCGCATGCCATCGACCTTCTCGATCGTGCTCTCCAAGAAAAAGAGCGGGGTGATCTCCACCAGGCCCCCGATGGCAACCACGACGAGGATGCCGAGGACCAGAAGGAGGGAGTGGCGCTCGAGTTTACCGTGTTGCTTCCACATATCGGATCCTCCCTTAAGCCTGAGCAGACAAGGCCGCGGCCGGACCCGAAGACTCGACCTGTCTTACGGAGCTGGGCATGGCGATGGTTTTCCAGACATTCACGACCATGATCAGGGTGCCGGAGAGGTACATGAGCCCCCCGATGACCCGGATGACGTTCTCGATGTGCTTGGCCGCCACCGTCTCGACGAAGCTGTAGGCAAGGAAGCCCTGGGGCGTGTATTCGCGCCACATCAGACCTTCCATGATGCCAGACACCCACATGGCCGCGATGTAGAGCAGGATGCCGATGGTCGCGATCCAAAAATGCCACTCAATCAAAGTGTTAGAGTACATACGCTCCTTCTTCCATAGCCAGGGCACCAGGCAGTAGATTGCGCCGAAGCTGATGAAGCCGACCCAGCCCAGGGCGCCAGAGTGCACATGGCCAATGGTCCAGTCTGTGTAGTGGCTGAGGGCATTGACCGTTCGGATGGACATGAGCGGCCCTTCGAAGGTCGACATGCCGTAGAAGGCGATGGCGACCGTCATCATGCGGATGACAGGGTCCGTGCGGAGTTTGTCCCAGGCCCCAGACAGGGTCATCAGACCATTGATCATGCCACCCCAGGAGGGCATCCACAGCATGACGGAGAAGGTCATGCCCAGGGTCTGGGTCCACTGCGGCAAGGCCGTATAGTGCAGGTGGTGTGGACCCGCCCAGATGTAGATGAAGATCAGCGACCAGAAGTGGACGATCGAGAGTCTGTAGGAATAGACCGGCCGCTCCGCTCGCTTCGGCACGAAGTAGTACATGATGGCGAGGAAGCCTGCGGTCAGGAAGAACCCCACCGCATTGTGGCCATACCACCACTGGGTCAGGGCATCCTGGACCCCAGCGAAGGCTGAGTAGCTCTTGTGATTTAGAAAGCTGATCGGCAGCGAGATATTGTTGACGATGTGCAACATGGCCACGGTCACGATCATGGCCAGGTAGAACCAGTTGGCCACATAGATGTGCGGCTCTTTCCGCTTCCAGATGGTGCCCAGGAAGACCAGCAAGTAGGCAACCCAAACGACCGTCAGCCAGATGTCGGCGATCCATTCTGGCTCTGCGTATTCACGACCTTCGGTAATGCCTGCGAGATAGCCAATCGCCGCCAAGGCGATGAAAAGCTGATACCCCCAGAACACGAACCAGGGTGCTAGCCCCCCGGCCAGGCGCGCCCGGCAGGTTCTCTGAACGACGTAAAAGGACGTGCAAAGCA
>Ga0007791_10000381_pt1 | contig 13845 bp, 13 predicted proteins | sample CryBogmetaGMA05M_FD_60368 | JGI IMG/M metagenome (GOLD analysis project Ga0007791, IMG submission 60368) | Freshwater microbial communities from Crystal Bog, Wisconsin, USA - MA0.5M | ecosystem: Environmental > Aquatic > Freshwater > Lake | place: Crystal Bog, Wisconsin, USA | collected 2009-07-06 | reverse complement strand
GGCAGGCTGCTTCCTCACAGACCGTAGTCAGGCCATGGGTTTTCACGATCTCCCGCGTCGCATTATAGCCCGCCGAGCCAGGCGCTCGAACTCTAAGCCATTCCGGCTTCCGAAGAACTGGCGTGTCTGGTCGCGCCTGCTTCTCAGGGTGACGGGCTCTTGGGCCCTGCCGCGTATCGATCACTGTAGCCATGCGCCATAGATCGTCCTTCAGAGGTCCCGGATCAAGCCGCAAAGGCACACCTTGCACCATCAAAGGAAAATGGGCTGATAGGTGTATGTTTTGGCGTTTGGTCCTTGTCGTCATGATCGGCGGACTGGCAGCAGGGTGCCATGGCCCTGTTCCGGTGCAGCCTTTTGCCGAGTCTCGCACGCCCCCTGACTTGGCTTCTCGGTTTTTCCAGCCCGAGGGGTGGGCTTGGGGGTTCATACAGGTCGGGTCAAATCCCCCTCAAAGATACGGCGTGGCGACCACCTGGCGCGTGCCAAGGGCGACAATCATAATCCTGCCAGACACTCAAGATTGCACTGAAGCCTGGTTTGAGACCGCCACAGACCTTACCCACAGGCGCTATTCCGTGTGGGTCCTAGACCGCGCCTCTGAATGTGGATCAGGGCGGATTCGCGCGCCGAGTGACCGGGTTGATGTGGCCTCCTTTGCGCCAGATCTTGCCGCCGTAAAGGCTCTACTTAGGATCGTAGTGCGGCCAAACGGCGATTCACCCGTTATCCTCTTAGGCCAGGGTCAGGGTGCAATTCTTGCGCTCAGCGCGGTAGAGACCGGCCTTCAGGTCGACGGATTGGTCCTCTCCTCGCCCTCAATGAAGAGCACCGCAGAATGGCGACCGTGGTCGCGATCGACCCCAGATGCTTTCCAATCGGGAAAAACCCATGATCCTTGGCGTGGGCATGTCACGCAATCGTGGATGACTGCCAATCCCGACCTTCGTGGCTCTGGGCCGAGTTCAAGATGGTTGCGTCAAGCTACCCAATTCGACCAAGACGCGCGCAGGAATGCTAAGGGCCTAGGCTTAACAACCCTCATTCTTAGCCCCGGCCCCGCCCTTACGAAGGATCTGGACCTCTGCGAGGCAATCGGAACCTGTTCCTTGATCCCTCTGATAGACGCGAGGCCAGCGCTAAGCTTGGAACAGGATACGTGGCGAGGTTCCTGGCTTGACGCCATCGTTCGCTTTATTGCGGTGAAAGCGGATGCCGCTAGACGTGTCGGACCAGATCGGAATGCGCCAGCCATCCCTTCGGTCCCAAGCCCGCTTAGCGAGGACCAGAGGTCGAAGGATACAATCTCAGGATCGGATCAGAATTCCGACCTTTGAATTGTGCATGATGCCTCGCTTAACCCATGGAAGTTGCGCTCACGGAAGGTAACGGACCTTTTCAAGGCTTTGCGCACTGGCTAGGCTAGCCTCAAGACAGCCGACAATCGGTCGGGGAGGACAAAGCACTTGTCGGAAATATTTGATCCGCGCGCCGCAGAGCGCACCGTATTTCAAGCCCTGCTGGACGCCCGCACCAAATTCGGCGCCAAGAAGATGATCCTCGAAGATCAGGACCGTAACCCGCTCAGCTATACCGACCTCGTCCGGGGGGCCTTCGCATTGGGCCGCAAGATTGCAGCGATGACGCAACCGGGTGAGCGGGTGGGCGTTATGCTCCCCGCAAGCTCGGCAGTGGTGGTGACCTTTTTTGCTCTTCACGCCTTTGGTCGGATACCGACCATGCTCAACTTCACCTCAGGCCTTCGAAACCTGAAAGCGGCCTGTGAACTGGCTGGGGTGAAACACGTCCTGACCGCCGGAAAATTCATTGAGCAGGGCAAGTTGCATGACCTGACCGACGCCCTCGAGTCCGTGGCCAAGGTCGTCTATCTCGAAGACGTCCGCGAAAGCGTTGGTTTGGCTGACAAACTCTTTGCAGCCACCGCTGGCCTGATGCCACAGGCCTTTCTTGCAAAAGCCCAGGCCTCCGACCCCGGCGTTATTCTTTTTACGTCGGGCAGCTTTGGTACGCCCAAGGGTGTTGTTTTGAGCCAGGCCAACCTGGTGGCCAATGTGCTGCAAATTGCCGCTCACATCGATCTGGACCCTGACTGGGTCATGTTCAATCCCCTCCCCACCTTCCACTGCTTTGGCCTGACGGCGGGGGTTCTCTTGCCGATCCTGACAGGCATGAAGGCCTTCCAATACCCCTCGCCCCTGCACACAAAAATCATTCCGCCTCTCATAAAGGACTGCAAGGCGTCGATATTGTTGGCGACTGACACCTTCGTGAACCAATACGCTCGGGTGGCTGAGCCTGATGAAATGAGTGGGCTTAAATTCATCGTCTGCGGTGCCGAAAAGGTTCGCGAAGAAACCCACAACCTGATCACCGAGCGCTTTGGAAACGTGCCTGTGCTTGAAGGCTATGGAATGACAGAAGCCGCGCCTGTGGTGGCGGTGAATAAGCCGACCGATAATCGCCGGGGCACGGTGGGTGGCCTCTTGCCTGGGATTGAAGTGCGCCTTGAGCCCGTCGAGGGCATTTCCGGAGGTAGTCGCTTTTATGTTCGCGGAACGAATGTGATGTCTGGCTATCTCTTGCCAGACGGGACGGTAGAGACACCCGAGGACGGTTGGCATGATACCGGTGACGTTGTGTCTATTTCCGACGACAACTGGATCAAAATTCTGGGTCGAGTGAAGCGCTTCGCCAAGGTCGGCGGGGAAATGGTGTCCCTGACGGCGGCGGAGGACTTAGCGGCAACTGTCTGGCCAGAAGCGCGCCATGCCGTGGTCGCTATGCCTGATCCAAAAAAGGGCGAGCGGCTGGTCCTCTTCACCGATCAACAGGACGCGGACTCTTCAACCCTCTTGGCTCATGCCCAATCGATTGGGGCCCCAGAGTTGGCTGTGCCCAAGAAGATCCTGCGGATCGCTGAAGTTCCCGTGCTGGGAACAGGCAAAACGGACTATGTGGCCCTTCAACGCATGGCCGAAACGGACGGGCGGCGAGCCGCCTAGGTCGAAGCTAGATGTGAAGGACCTTGCCAAAGGCATCTAGGGCCGACTCGTGCATGGCCTCGCTCATGGTCGGGTGCGGATAGACTGTGGCGTGGAGTTCAGCCTCTGTGGCTTCTAGGGTCATGGCCAAGGCATAGCCTTGGATCATTTCGGTAACCTCTGCGCCGATCATGTGTGCGCCAATCAAGGCACCGGTCTTGGCGTCGAAGACGGTTTTCACAAAGCCCTCGGTCTCACCGGACGCAATGGCCTTGCCATTGGACCGAAAGGGGAAGCGACCAACCTTGATCTCGATGCCCTCTTCCTTGGCCTGGGCTTCTGTAAGGCCGATGGAAGCGACCTGCGGCGTCGAATAGGTGCAGCCGGGTATAGGTGCCGTCAAATTAGAGGATGGCAGGCCAGCAATATGCTCGATGCAGTGGACCCCCTCGTGGCTCGCCTTGTGCGCCAACCAGGGCGGCCCGGCCACATCGCCAATGGCATAGAGCCCAGGAACCCCGGTCGCGCCATGGCCGTCGGTGACGATATGGGTGCGCTCAATTTGAACGCCGAGCGCCTCCAGGCCCATATCCTCGACATTTCCCACAATGCCAACCGCGACAATGGCCACATCTGCACTCAGGGTTTCTGTCTTACCGGCCGTATCCAGATCTAGACTGACCCCAGTCTTAGTCGCCCTCAAGCTTTTCACAGTGGCACTGACCCGGAACGTCAATCCGCGCTTCTCAAAGGCCTTTTGCGCAGCCTTTGAAACCTCTTCGTCCTCCACCGGCAAGATGCGCGGCAGGCTCTCGATGACGGTCACATCCGATCCCAGGGCGCAATAGAAGCTGGCGAACTCAATACCAATCGCTCCAGAGCCGATAACCAGGAGGGATTTAGGGGCAGCCTTCGGAACTAGGGCTTCTCGATAGGTCCAAATTCGCTCACCGTCTGGGACTAGGCCAATGGCAGGAAGGGTCCGTGCTCGCGCCCCTGTGGCTAGGATCACGTGTTTCGCTGTCAAGCTGCGGGAACCGCCAGCCTTCAGGGCGACAACCACCTTTGGGGCCGCTGTGCCCTTTTCGAGCTTGGCGTACCCCTCAATCACCTCGATCTTATGCTTCTTCATCAAGAAGGCGACGCCGGCATTAAGCTGGGTAGAAACCCCTCGGGAGCGCTTCACAACGGCATCGAAGTCGAAGCTGGCCCCCTCAACCTTCAGGCCGTAGTCGCCAAGATGACCGAGCTGCTCGTAGACCTCAGCAGACTTAAGCAGGGCCTTGGTGGGGATACACCCCCAATTTAGGCAGATACCGCCTAGCAGTTCTCGCTCAACAATCGCCGTCTTAAAGCCCAGCTGGCTAGCGCGGATGGCCGTAACGTAACCGCCAGGACCAGATCCGATAACAATGACGTCGAAATCCATGGCTTTGGCCTCAAACGATCATGGTGATGGGATCTTCGATCAGAACCTTGAAGGCCTGTAGCCAACGAGCCCCCACAGCCCCATCGACGACCCTGTGATCGCAGGTCAGGGTCACAGTCATCATCGTGGCGATCGCCAATTGATCGCCGACCACAATGGCTCGCTTCTCACCGGCTCCAACGGACAAGATCGCACCCTGGGGCTCGTTGATGATCGAGGCGAAGGCCTTAATCCCAAACATGCCTAGGTTGGAGATAGAGAAGGTGCCGCCCTGAAATTCTTCTGGCTTCAGCTTCTTTGAGCGTGCTCTGGCTGCGAGATCCTTGGCCTCTGTCGCGATTTGCGCCAGGCCTTTAAGCTCTGCGGACCGGATAATCGGTGTGATAAGCCCCCCCTCCACCGCCACAGCCATGGCAATGTCCGCATGGTGATGCAGAGCTATGCCTTCGGGGGAATAGCTGGCATTTGCCTCAGGCACTTGCTTCAAAGCCACTGCCGCAGCCTTGATCACGAGATCATTGACGCTGACCTTGATGCCTTGGGCTTCCAAAATGCCATTGACCTTCGCCCGCGCCGCCAGCAGGCCGTCGATATTCAGGTCGATGGTCAGGGGGAAGTGCGGCACATCCCGGAAGCTATCCGTCATCCGACGGGCAACGGTCTTTCGCATGCCATCCAGCGGGACCAAATCATAGCTGCCGTCGGCAATGCCCATCTGTGCAAGGGACTGGGCCTGACGCGGCGCCATTGGCAGTACAGGTACAGCAACTGGCGCTGGCCTTGGCTGTTCAGTGACCTTAGGCGCGCCCGGAACCGCGGTTTCAACGTCAGATTTGATAATGCGACCATGGGGTCCCGTTCCCCTGATCGAAGACAGATCTAAGCCTTTTTGATCTGCGATCCGGCGGGCCAGGGGTGAGGCAAAAATCCGCCCGCCCCTGTCGGTCGCCGTTTCAAGTGGCGCAGGCGCGAGCATCGCTGGCGACACCGTCACGACGGGTGTTGCAATCACAGGCACCGTTGGCACGACCACAGGCTTTGTTTCACCGCCCGATAGCCGCGCAATGGGCGTATTGACCTTGACCTCCTCGGTCCCCTCAGGAACCAGTATGGCTTCCACAACCCCCTCGTCGACCGCCTCCACTTCCATGGTGGCCTTGTCAGTCTCAATTTCGGCAATGACATCGCCGCTTCGGACGGTATCCCCAGCCTTGATGAACCACTTGGCGAGGATTCCCTCTTCCATGGTCGGCGATAAGGCGGGCATTAGAATATCAGTAGACATGGTCAGGCGCTCACGCAGGGGGTCATGGCTATTCCTGTGACAAGTGGCTGAGATGGTCGGCGTTTGCCTCCCAGTTCTGTCCATCAAATTCAGAGAGGTTCAGGGTGACGGGAGCGTCAAGGCAGCGCGCATTGACCGACCAGCCATCAGGATTTGATCGAGGCCGGTAGAAGGATTTCACCCCACAGGCCTTGCAGAAGAGGTGCTTGGCAACGCCTGTGTTGAAGACATATTCCGTGAGTGCAGGCTCGCCCTCAGTCAGACGGAAACGGCTGGCCGGTACAATCATGTGAACAAAGCCGACCTTTGCACACATGGAACAATTGCAGGTCTGAGCCTCCACTGGCTCAACAAGCGCGACGTCAAATCGTACTGCGCCACAGTGACAGCCGCCGGTGTGCCATTTCAAATCACTCATCGATAGCAAACCGCCTTGGCGGCCAGAACGATTTTCTCGACGCTTGGCAAGGACAGCAGTTCCAGATTGGCCGCATAGGGCATGGGAACATCTTCCTGGCAAACCCGCGTGGGAGGAGCGTCGAGGTAGTCGAACGCATGCTCTAGCACCCGCGCCACCACTTCAGCGCCCACCCCCATAGGGCCCCATCCCTCTTCAGCTGTAACGAGGCGATTGGTCTTCTTCACGCTCTCGACGATGGTTTCGTGGTCCAAGGGCCGAAGGGTGCGAAGATCGATAACTTCAGCGTCAATCCCTTGGGCGGCAAGGTCGTCCGCAGCCTTCAGCGCCAGACCCACCATGCGAGAATGGGCGGTGATGGTGACATCCTTACCCACCCGGCGGACCTTGGCCTTGCCAATCGGGACCACCCAATCGACATCTGCCGGGATTTCGAACTCGGTCCCATAGAGCATTTCGTGCTCCAGGAAGACCACAGGATTGGGATCACGGATGGCAGCCTTGAGAAGGCCCTTAGCGTCCGCGGCGTCATAGGGCGCAATGACCTTCAACCCGGGGATCTGCGCATACCAGGCTGAATAGTCCTGACTGTGTTGGGCGCCAACGCGGGCAGCAGCACCGTTTGGGCCGCGGAACACAACAGAGCACCGGATCTGGCCCCCTGACATATAAAGAGTCTTGGCTGCAGAATTGATGATGTGATCAATGGCCTGCATCGCGAAATTGAAGGTCATGAACTCGATAATGGGCTTCAGACCGGCCATGGCAGCCCCGACGCCCAGACCTGCAAAGCCATGCTCAGTTATGGGGGTATCGATGACCCTCCGGTCCCCGAACTCCTGCAGCAAATCCCGGCTGACCTTATAGGCTCCCTGATATTGGGCGACTTCTTCACCCATCAGGAAGACGGCGTCATCCCGACGCATTTCTTCGGCCATGGCATCCCGAAGGGCGTCGCGCACGGTGATCTTCACCATCTTGGCGTCAGCGGGTAGTTCCGGTGGGATGGCCACCGGGATCGAAGGCGTCGGGGCGAGATTCACGGGTTCGGGTGCGACCACAGGCAAGGGTGGCGGTGCTGGCGCCGGCGCGACCGCAGCTTGCCCCACAAGCCTAGCAATCGGCGTGTTGACCTTCACCTCTTCAGAGCCTTCAGGGATCAAGATCGCTTCGATCACGCCCTCGTCCACCGCCTCGACCTCCATGGTCGCTTTGTCAGTCTCGATCTCGGCAATCACGTCGCCGCTACGCACTGTGTCCCCGGCCTTCACAAACCATTTGGCGAGGGTCCCCTCTTCCATGGTCGGGGACAGGGCCGGCATAAGAATGTCGGTCACTGAGCGGCCTCCAGATAGACGTCTGTGTACAGCTCCGAAGGATCGGGCTCCGGACTTGTGCGGGCGAACTCTGCGGCATCGGCAACGATCCGCTTCACATCCGCATCAATGGCCTTCAAGGCCGCGTCGTCTGCCCATCCGTTCTTTTCCAGAAGTTCTTGAAGGTGGTCGATCGGATCCCTGGTCTTGCGGACCTGGTCGACTTCCTCCCGTGTGCGATATTTCGCCGGATCACTCATGGAATGGCCACGATACCTGTAGGTTTTCATCTCAAGAATATAGGGGCCCTTGCCCGAACGCGCGTGCTCAGCGGCCCGGCCAGCGGCATCGCGGACAGCCACGACATCCATGCCGTCCACTTCCTCACCTGGGATCAGGAAGGACGCGCCGCGCTTATAAAGATGGGTCTCTGCCGAGGACCGCTCTATCGAGGTGCCCATGGCGTATTGATTGTTCTCGATCACGTAGACAACCGGCAGGCTCCACAGCTCGGCCATGTTGAAGCTCTCATAAACTTGGCCCTGGTTGGCTGCCCCATCGCCAAAATAGGCAAAGCAGACATTTCCGTTGGCCTTGTATTTGTTCGCTAAAGCTAGGCCGGTGCCAAGGCTTACCTGCGCACCGACAATGCCATGGCCGCCGTAGAAATCGGCCGTTGTCGAGAACATGTGCATGGAGCCGCCCTTGCCTTTAGACGACCCTCCCGCCCGGCCAGTCAGCTCGGCCATGACCTCCCGGGGATCCATGCCACAGGCCAGCATGTGCCCATGGTCTCGATAGCCGGTGATCACTTGGTCGCCGGCTTTTTTGATCGCCTGGACGCCAACAGCAATGGCTTCCTGCCCGATATAGAGATGGCAGAACCCACCAATCAAACCCATGCCATATAGCTGCCCCGCGCGCTCTTCAAAGCGACGGATCATAAGCATGTCCCGGTAATAGCCGAGCAACTCGTCCTTCGTAGCGGTAGCCCCGACCGGAGCCTTCTTCGTTTTAGACGCTGAGACAGCGGGGCTTCTCGCCATGAGTCACTCCAGGTATTTATCTTCGAGGTCCGGCGTGACCCGCATGAGCAGCCCCCGGACCTTACGGGTTCAGCCTGATCACATAGTCCCTTGGATCGGCGAAACCTAACAGGGAACGAGCTCGCTCCTCCAGAAGATCGGCCGACATAGACTCGTCCCGCAATAGGTGCGCGCGAGCCTCCAAGTCTTCTCTTTGGCTAAGGATAGCTTGAAGCTCAGCTGTCTTGGCCGCAAGCGTCGCGTCGCGCTCACCTGTCATCAGAATTCCCCGGTCACCCGTCAAAGCGTGAAATCCGAAGTAGGAAATCAGCAGGGCCAACCCGAAGGTTGTGAAATAGGTGCGAAGAACGGAGAGCACTGGGCCGGAATCACCTGATCAAAAAGATGAGTTAACATTGCTCGCACATGCTTAACCAAGGCTTTCCGAGGCGATGAACCCTCAGCGCTTCAGAGCCTTGCGGCCCAAATAGATTGCCTGATCGCCCAGTTCTTCTTCAATCCTGAGAAGTTGATTATACTTGGCTGTCCGATCCGAGCGCGCCAAAGACCCCGTCTTGATCTGTCCGCAGTTGGCAGCAACTGAAAGGTCCGCAATGGTGGAGTCCTCGGTTTCGCCCGACCTATGGCTCATGACCGAAGTGTAGCCAGCCCGATGCGCCATATCGACGGCATCCAGTGTCTCCGACAAGGTGCCAATCTGGTTGACCTTCACCAGGATAGAATTGGCCAGTCCCCGCTCAATGCCCTCGGCTAAGCGCAAGGGATTGGTGACAAAGAGGTCGTCCCCGACCAACTGCACCTTGCTGCCCAGCTTATCGGTCAGAAGCTTCCAGCCATCGAAATCATCTTCGGCACAGCCATCTTCAATGGTCGCAATCGGGAAAGCTGTCACCAGAGCTGCCAGGTAATCCACCATGCCAGCGGGATCGAGGATCTTACCCTCGCCGGCAAGATTGTACCTTCCGCCACTGAAGAACTCCGTTGAAGCCACGTCGAGGCCGAGCAAAAAGTCAGACCCGGCCTTATAGCCAGCAGCCTCACCTGACTTCACGATGAATGCCAAGGCTTCTTCCGCTGTCGCGATATTGGGCGCGAAACCGCCTTCGTCCCCAACATTGGTGTTATGGCCCGCGGCCTTCAAGGCCGACTTCAAGCTGTGGAAAATCTCAGCCCCCATCCGCAGGCCTTCGGCAAAGCTCACAGCACCAGTGGGCAGGATCATGAATTCCTGGATGTCGATGGGGTTATCAGCATGGGCCCCGCCATTGATGATGTTCATCATTGGCACAGGCAGGACGCGGGCGTTGACGCCCCCAACGTATTTATAGAGCGGTAGGTCCGCTGCGCAGGCCGCCGCCTTAGCAGCGGCCAAGCTTACCCCCAGAATAGCGTTTGCACCGAGGCGAGACTTATTTTGCGTGCCGTCCAGTTCAATCAGGAGAGTGTCCAGCCGCCGTTGATCCTCTGCGTCGAAACCAGAGAGGGCGTCATAGATCTCACCATTCACGGCATCGACGGCGGCGAGGACGCCCTTGCCCCCATAGCGCGACTTGTCGCCATCGCGCTTCTCGACGGCCTCGTGTGCACCGGTCGACGCCCCAGAGGGTACGGCAGCGCGGCCCATGGAGCCGTCTTCCAGCACCACATCAACTTCAACGGTCGGATTGCCCCGGCTATCGAGGATTTCGCGCGCGGTAATGTCGACGATCTCGGTCATAGCCGGTCTCCGAATGGAAATTTATACAGCGAGCCTTAGCTAGCTTCGTCCGACCGAGCAATCGCGCGACCTTGACTTTGGTTGCTGAAAACGGACTTTCAGCACCTCGTTTTGGAGAACGGCTATGATCCTGGTGGAGATTACCAACGCTGTCGCCCTGGTGACGCTCAATCGTCCTGAGGCCATGAATGCGCTTTCAAGGGCCTTACGGGCAGAACTCCACAAGACACTCAGCGCCCTGGACGCAGACCCTGCGGTGAAGGTCATTGTCCTGACCGGCGCCGGTGACCGGGCTTTCACGGCAGGGCTGGACCTTAAGGAACTGGGCGAAGACCCCGACGGCCTTAAAGCTGCAAACGCAACAGAGCCGTCTGAAAACCCAGCCTGGGCGGTCATAGCCTGCAAGAAGCCAGTTATCGGGGCCATTAATGGGGTGGCCATTACGGGCGGATTTGAAGTGGCCCTGGCGTGTGACGTCTTGATCTGCTCGACCCGGGCGCGGTTCGCTGACACCCATGCGCGGGTCGGTATTACCCCTGGCTGGGGGCTCTCGCAAAAGCTATCGCGTTTGATCGGCCCCTATCGCGCCAAGGAATTGTCGCTGACAGGTAATTTCCTGGATGCTGAGACCGCTTATGCCTGGGGTCTTGCCAATCGCGTGGTTGCCCCAGAGGACCTCATTCCCGTCGCCTTAAAGCTGGCCTCGGACATGGCCCAGATCGAACTGGGCATGCTGACCACCTACAAGGCCATGATCGATGAGGGGTATGAGATAAGCCTTCGAGAGGGCTTGGAACTCGAGCAAGCGCGCTCACGCGCTCACAATAAAGGCGTCACACCAGACATGGTGGAACAAAGGCGGGCTGGGATCCAGGCCCGAGGCCGCGCGCAGTAACCTGCGCGCCGGGCCCCTTAGTCTTGCTTCGGCGTGATGACCTGGCGGCCTTTGTACATGCCAGTCTTGAGGTCGACATGGTGCGGGCGCTTCAGTTCGCCGGTTTCCTTGTCCTCGACAAAGCTATTGGCACCCAGGGCGTGATGCGAGCGACGCATATTGCGACGAGACGGGGATACTTTGCGTTTAGGAACGGCCACGGGAGAATCTCTCAGGCGTAAAATGGATGCGGCGACCCAGGGCCCCCGACGTGAGCGCGGGTGTATGCCTTAATCGCTCGATCGATTCAAGAGCCGTTCGGACCCATTCGAAATTGCGGCACGCAATCTCGAACTAGACCAGACGACTGCGCACCTTTGCAGCGCCGACAAAACTCGAAAATAGTGGGTGAGGATCAAAAGGTCGGCTCTTGAGTTCGGGATGAAACTGGACCCCCACAAACCAAGGGTGATCCTCCCGTTCGCAAATTTCAGGCAAAATTCCATCCGGAGACAGACCGCTAAAATTCAACCCCGCGCCCTCGATTGCTTGGCGGTAGTCAATATTAACCTCATAGCGATGACGGTGACGCTCATGGATCGATGTCGTCCCATAGATCTTAGAGACCAGAGATCCAGGCGCTAGGACGGCTTCGTAGGATCCCAGACGCATGGTTCCTCCGAGATCGTCTCCCTCCCCACGCATTTCCTTTTTGTTGCCCTTGGTCCACTCGGTCATCAAACCGACGATGGGTTCAGATGTTGGCCCAAACTCCGTCGATGAAGCCTCCAAAAGGCCTGCAAGATTGCGCGCAGCCTCGACCATGGCCATCTGCATGCCAAAGCAGATACCAAAATACGGAATCTGATGTTCCCTGGCGAATTGGATAGCCCGGATCATTCCCCCAGACCCTCTTTCCCCGAACGCACCAGGAACGAGGACCCCGTGAACATCAGCCAGACGCTCGGCGATCAAACCCTCTTCCCGCTCAAAGGCCTCACCCTCGATCCAATCGAGTTTGACCCGAACATTATTGGCGACACCGCCGTGCACAAGGGCCTCGACGAGCGACTTATAGGCATCCGTCAGGCCGGTATATTTGCCGACCACGGCAATGTTCACCTCGCCGTCAGGATGGGTCAGTCGATTGGAAATGTCCGCCCATCGCGCGAGATCTGGGGCGGGGGCCGTATCGCGTAAGCCAAAGACGTCCAGCACTTCACGATCCAAGCCTTGGGCATGGTAGTCCAACGGAACGCCGTAGATATTGCTAGAATCCATGGCCTGAATGACCGCGCTTTCGCGGACATTGCAAAACTGGCCGATCTTACGACGTTCGCTATCTGGGATAGGCTGCTCACAGCGACACAGTAAGATATCGGGCTGGATGCCAATCGACCGCAGTTCCTTCACAGAATGCTGCGTCGGCTTAGTTTTCATCTCACCCGCAGTCTTGATGTAGGGCAGCAAGGTTAGGTGAATATAGCAAGCGTAGCCGCGAGGCAGCTCCTGTCCAAGTTGGCGAATAGCTTCAAAGAACGGAAGGCCTTCGATGTCGCCAACTGTGCCGCCAATTTCAACGAGAACGAAGTCGACACCGTCGCCTGGGTCGGAAAGCACGAACTGCTTAATCTCGTCGGTCACATGCGGGATGACCTGCACCGTGGCCCCAAGATAGTCCCCCCGGCGCTCCTTCTCGATGATGGTCTTATAAATTTGGCCTGTCGTAATGTTGTCAGCACCCGTCGCACTAACGCCGGTAAACCGCTCATAGTGGCCCAGGTCTAGATCGGTCTCGGCGCCATCATCTGTGACGAAAACCTCGCCATGCTGATAAGGACTCATGGTCCCAGGATCGACGTTCAAATAGGGGTCTAATTTACGCAGACGTACCTTGTAGCCACGCGCTTGCAGCAGCGCACCAAGTGCAGCGGACGCCAGACCTTTTCCCAAGGAAGAGACCACGCCGCCGGTGATGAAAATGTACCGGGCCATGGGAATTCAGATTAGCCGTGATTCGGGGCGAAAGCTCGGCGTCGATTTCGCTGACCGGGACCAGATCACAAAACCCAATTCAAACGCGCAAAGGGGTTCGATCCGCGAACGCGGCGTTCTTGCATGCTGCACGTGAGTCGACCTTAGGGTTTTGAGGGGGCTGCCGGGTCAGGTTCACCGGCGAAAGGGTTATTTACGGTCGGAGTTGGTGCCTGAATAGGGCTAGGGGCGCTGGACGGTGAACTTGAAGCCCCCTGCCCCTGTCCAGCAGGCTGTCGATTTAGGGTGCTCGGCGCGAGGTTATTCATTTTAACCCGATCGACGACCGAGGTCGTGCCCCTGGACTTCCCCGATAAGAGGGTCAGGCTGATGCTCAGGATGAAAAACAGCGAGGCCAGAATCCAGGTGGTCCTCGTCAATAGATCGCCAGCACCCCTAGCGCTCATCATGCCCGTTGGCCCACCGCCCATGCCAAGTGCACCGCCTTCAGACCGTTGAAGCAGCACGACAGCAATCAGAGCGATGCTGACCAAGATATGGCAGGCGAGCAGAATTCCTAGCATTTCCATGTCCGATGACTTGGGGGCGTGCCCCAAAAACCAAGTCGCGCATCTAGCATCCCCACGCACTGAAAGCCATAGCAGCGGATGATTGGTCAGTGACGAAAAGTGGCCTAAATGACGACAGGCCTAACTGCCATATTTGCTTAAGTTCGCCTCTGGCATGTGGTTTGAGTTGCTAGATATCTAGCCTCATACGTTTC
>Ga0007791_10000380_pt1 | contig 13853 bp, 14 predicted proteins | sample CryBogmetaGMA05M_FD_60368 | JGI IMG/M metagenome (GOLD analysis project Ga0007791, IMG submission 60368) | Freshwater microbial communities from Crystal Bog, Wisconsin, USA - MA0.5M | ecosystem: Environmental > Aquatic > Freshwater > Lake | place: Crystal Bog, Wisconsin, USA | collected 2009-07-06 | reverse complement strand
GCCATCGACGATCACACGGATCTCATAGCCGGGGCTGGGAATGCCGCAGGCCCGGAGCTTGCCGAGGGCCGGGTCGTGGGCCTCGGGCGGCAGATAGGTTCCGCCGCCAATGGTTTCGGTCAGGCCATAGAGCTGCATGAACCGCGAGCCGAGCCGTGCCTGGGCCCTGGTCAGGACCTCTTCGGAAATCGGCGAGGCCCCGTAATAGACATGGGTCAGGCTGGAGAGATCGGCCCCTGCCTGATCAGGATGCTGCAGCAGCATATTGATAATGGCCGGAGCCATAAAAGCATGGGCGATGCGGTGGTCCTCGATCTGGCGCAGCATCTGGCCGATATCGACCTCGCGCATGACCACAACCCGGGCGCCTTGCAGCAGACCCAGCATGCCCAGATTTGCCCCCGCCACATGGAAGAGCGGCATGGCCACCAGCACGCCGTCACCAGGTTCAAAATTGGCCCAGGCCTGGACTGCCCCATCAAAGCACGCGGCGTAATTGGTCTCAGTCAGCTGGACGCCTTTAGGCAGGCCCGTGGTGCCAGAGGTGTAGAGCTGGATGACATCGTCATCTGGTGATGCGACCCGCATGGGGTCCGTGGCAGGATAGGTGCCTATCCACTCGCGGAATCCAGGCCAAGCCCCATGGCTGGGTTCAAACTGGATGCAAGTGGTCAGGCCCGGCAGGTCGAGATTGGCGACCAAGCCTGCATAGTCGGCACCGATCACCGCCAGACGACATCCGGCATCGCCCAGGATGAAGGCCACTTCTGGCGCGGCCAGCCGCCAGTTGACCGGGGTCAGGCAGGCCCCCGCCTTCAGACAGCCCATCCACAGCACAAAGAAATCAGCATTGCCCTTGGCCAGGACGCCAATCCGGTCGCCGGGCTGAACCCCGCTGGCGATCAGGGCCTGGGCGCATTGGGATGAAAGGGTATCGAGTTGGCCGTAGCTTACGGCCTCGCCCTCAAACCAGAGGGCTTGGGAATCGGGTGCTTGCTGGGCCTGAACCCGCGCGACATCGGCGACACATTGGATGTCCATAAGCCCCCCAGTCTGTCCCCCTCTTGTGGAGGGATTACCCCTCCCCGTTTCCGGGGAGGGGATGGTCCGTCTTACTTACTCAGCCGCTTCCTTGGGCGCGTAGCCCAGGATGGCCTTGGTTTCGAGGAATTCGTGGAAGCCGAAATCGCCCCACTCACGGCCGTTGCCGCTCATCTTGTAGCCGCCGAAGGGGGCCATCATGTCGCCGCCGCCGCCGTTGATCGACACCTGGCCAGCCCGCAGCTTTGACGCCACTTCACGGGCCTTGGCGAGGTCTTCAGCTTGGACATAAGCCGCGAGGCCATATTCCGTATCGTTGCCGATCTCGATGGCCTGATCCAGGGTTTCGTAACCGAGGATTGAAATGACCGGGCCAAAGATTTCTTCCTTGGCGATGGTCATGTCGTTGGTGACGTTGGCGAAGACGGTGGGCTTTACGTAATAGCCCTTGTCCAGGCCTTCCGGACGGCCGACGCCGCCGGAGACCAGGGTCGCGCCCTCGTCAATGCCGGCTTGGATCAGCTTTTGGATCTTGTTGAACTGGACTTCGGACACAACCGGACCCAGCTGCGAATTGCCGTTAGGATCACCGACGGTGACGGTGGCGGCGGTTTCACGGGCCACGGCGATGGCTTCATCCATTCGGGTGGAGGGCACCAGCATACGGGTCGGGGCGTTGCAGGACTGACCGGAGTTGGTCATCATGGTGGCGACGCCGCGGGCAACGCCCTTGGCGAAGGCGCTATCGTCGAGAACGATGTTCGGGCTCTTGCCGCCCAGTTCCTGAGCCACGCGCTTGACGGTCGGCGCGGCGTTCTTGGCCACTTCGATGCCGGCGCGGGTCGAACCGGTGAAGGAGACCATGTCCACTTCCGGATGGCTGGACATGGGCACGCCCACGCCAAGGCCGTCGCCGTGGACCATGTTGAAGACGCCAGCAGGAACGCCGGCAGCATGCATGATTTCAGCGAAGATTTGGCCAGAGAAGGGGGCAACTTCCGAAGGCTTCAGCACCATGGTGCAGCCCGTGGCGATGGCAGGTGCCACCTTGCAGACGATCTGGTTCAGAGGCCAGTTCCAGGGGGTGATGAAGCTGCAGACGCCGATCGGCTCTTTGACAATCCGGGTCGGTCCGCGATCTTCTTCGAACTTGAAGTCCTTCAGAACGGCGACGGCGGTGCCGAGGTGGCCCATGCCGATCGGAACCTGGGCCCGCTGGGCCAAGGAGGCGGGGGCGCCCATTTCTTCGGTGACGGCGGTGGCCAGGTCGCCAAAGCGCTTTTGATATTCAGCCAGGATACGGTTCAGAACATCCAGGCGCTCTTCGCGGCTGGTCTGCGACCAGCTGGCGAAAGCCTTGCGGGCGGCCATGACGGCCTTGTCCACGTCTGCTGCAGCGCCCAGGGCGATCTTGCCGCAAACGGCTTCCGTAGCCGGGTTGATGACGTCGAGCGTCTTCAACTCCGTAGGCTCGACCCATTGGCCGTCGATATAAAACTTTAGGTACTCGCGCATGGCGTCCTCCCGGATCGATGTTGGTAAGTCGCACCGACGGGACGCGCCCCGCCGGGCTTCGGTTGTCTATTTTAGTGATCGCTGATCACTGTGAAAGTCGTTTTTCCAAATTCACGCCCTTGAGACGCGAATTCTGCGCTTTAGAGCTGGTGGATCAGGGGCAGGCCCGCAACCGGACTGCGCGCTTTGAGCACATAACCGGCGCGGATAGACCCAATATAGAGGTCCTTAAGGTCTGGCCCACCCCAGGTAACATTGGTCGGGTGATTGACCACATCGCCCGTCAGGTCGTGGATCACCGTCACAACCTCAAGACTGGGGGTAATGGCAACCACCTTGTCCGCAGCAGGCAGGCAGACCCAGAGATTACCCTCAGCGTCCATGCCGACTCCGTCGGTATAGCCAAGGCCGTGCGGATCAGCGCCAGGGGCGGCAGGGTCCTGGAGGGCACCCAGTTGCGGGCCATAGCGACGCCCCGGGCCGAGCTTTCCACCCGGCAGGATATCGAAGGCCATGACGTCGGCACCCGAAGTCTGAGCACAATAGAGGGTCTTATGATCGGCGCTGAGCGCCATGCCATTGGGAAACTTCAAGCCCTCGGCGACAATACTGGCCACGCCATCGGGCCGCAGAACGAAGATGAAGCCGTCGGTCCGCCCATCGAGGGCCTGGGGCCAAGTCTCAGCGTGGGTAGAATTGGCACACCAGATGTTCCCGTCGCGATCCATGACCGGATAGTTGGCGCTGGTCAGCCGCTTGCCATCCACTTCCGCCACCAAGGTCTCGTGCTTGCCGGTGGCGGGATCAAACCGCTGCAGCGGACCCTCTTCCCGGTCATAGATCCCAAAGTTCGCGATGAGAATACGGCCTTGGGGGTCCATATTGATACCGTTGGGGGCCCCACCCTTTGGCCCCAGCCTCTTGAAGGACCCGTCCGAGAAGATTTCGGCGACGGCGCACTGGTGGTCGCTAGCGAAGATTCGCCCCTCCTTGGACACCACCACGTCTTCGGGGCGGTCTATGCCAATCGCGATCTTGGTGAAGGCCTCTGCTGGGATGGGATTTAGGGGCATTGTCGTTTCCTCGGGGCTTTTTCTAACAGTGCCTGGGGCCTCGAAACGGCGCAAGCCTTGCCCGACGCTACTGACCCCGCTAAAGCCGAGGTCGAACTCTCACCCTATGAGGCGCCCATGAGCCCGCTCGGTATCATCATCCCATTCTTCATCGTCATGTTGGCGCTGAACTGGAAGGACTTTGGCCGCCTCGACTAGACCAAAGCCTATGAGCAGCCGTGGCGCGGCCCTGATCACCGGCGGCTCGCGTCGTATCGGACGAACCCTGGTCCGCGCCTGCGCCAGCCTCGGCTTTGATGTGGCAATCCATTGCCGCCTTGCTGATGACGACGCCCACGCCGCCGCCGCTGAAGTGCGGGGCCTGGGCCGCAAAGCGACCCTCCTCATCGCTGACCTGCGCCACGAAGCCGAGATCGCCCCTCTGGTGGGCCTCGCTGAAGCCGAACTCGGTCCCGTCACTCTGCTGGTCAATTCCGCTTCGGTCTTCGAGGACGAGACGTTTGCAGACATGAATCGCGCCTCCTGGGATCTCCATATGGAGACCAATCTGCGCGCGCCCCTGGTCCTGGCCCAGGCCTTTGCCCGACGCCTGCCCGCTGACCGGCACGGTATGATCCTCAACCTGCTGGACCAAAGGGTGATGAATCCGAGCCCTGCCTTCTTCAGCTACGCCCTGTCCAAGAGCGCCCTATGGGACGCCACCCGCATGCTGGCTAAGGACCTCGCACCCCGGATTCGGGTGAACGCTGTCGGCCCAGGGCCGGTCCTGCGGTCGATCCATCAGACCGAGCAAGACTTCGCCGACGAAGCCGCCGCCACGCCCCTCCAGCGGGCAGTCGATCCTGAAGAGATCGCCCAGGCCATGATCTATTTCATCGACGCGCCATCGGTCACCGGACAGATGCTGATCGTCGACGCCGGCCAACACCTGTCTTGAGGACCCCATGGCCCAGACCCCAGACCCCGCCGAAAGCACCGAAACCGAAGCCGCTAACCCCGGCCGGATCGTCATGACCAAGATCTTCGTTACCGGCCTCAAGGTCGAAGCCCAAATCGGCGTCTACGCCCACGAAAGGGGCCGGGCCCAGCCCTTGATCATCGATGCGGAGCTCGACGTGGCCACCGCCGCCTTCAACCGTCTGGCTGACACAGTGAACTATGAAATGGTCGGCCAGGCCGCCCAGGCCATTTTGGCCGAGGGCCATATCGGCCTCGTCGAAACCTTCGCTGAACGCCTCGCCCGCGCCTGCCTGTCAGACCCCAAGGTCCTGCGCGCCCGGGTGCGGGTGGAAAAACCCATGGCACTTGCCCCCCACGCCCAATCGGCGGGGGTGGAGATTACGGTTGTGCGAGGGTAGGCGCTGTCAGCGCTATTGTGACCTCAATCCGCAAGTCGCCTAGGCTCATTTGAACAGTACTGCACAGCCCGTGCCTGCAAGGATGGCGTCAACGCGGCCTTGCTCAGGGGGCGTCAGCGCCGAATAGGCCTCGCGTAGCCTCCGCAAGCACTTGGCCTGATAGACAAAGGGGGACTGCCTCCAGGGCTGGCCATCAATTTCACAAATGACCTGCTCCGCACCGCGCGCCACTGCGTCTGCATTGGCCAGCATGAACGGCGCATAGACTCGACCAATCTCAGTTAGGAGGGCACGAAACGTCTCGGAAGGTTCTTCAAGGTCTATCCAGTCGTCTTCACTGACATCAAGGCCGCTTAGATCTTCGCACTGTTCCGTCCAGGCATAGGCGCGCGGCGAGATGTCAAACGCAATCGCAGCCGGCGTCGGATCGGTTATCACCAGCATGGTCATTTGTCCGTAACAGGCGAAATCGCCTGCGCCGGGGCGGTTACCGAGCAGGAAAGGCTGGTTCTGTATGTGGGCGTCAAAGACCTCTAGGAAGCGGTGCCAGCTCGCTTCGATCACCGGCCTGGTTGTCTCGTTCGAGCCGACAACGCCGATACGAGACATCTGACGCGCGGCGAAAGCTGCACCCGCCTGCACGCCCTGATCAGGCACCAACTGCATGGCTGTGGTATAAGGAAGATAGGCGCTGGCACGCTCCGTGTCGGGTCCATAAGACCAGCGGTAGTGGAACATGCACTTGCTGAGCCACTCGTCGCCATAGTCCTCTATCAATAGGTCAAGGAGTCTAAGCGCGGTGTCAGCCGGCCGCAGCAGCCGCCGTCGATAGGCTTCGTCGAGGAAGGTCAGGATTGGGGTCGAGTCCGAATGCACCTGCGTGAGCGCGCCATCAGCATCTGGCGCTACCAGGTAGGGGAAAAGGGGTAAGGACCGCTGCGGGAGGGCGTAGGCCTCTTTGCTGCCCGCCACCACAAACCGAAACGGCAGACGGCGAAACCGCGCCGCTGCACGGAGTTTCCGCGTGTAGGGAGACGCGCCGACTCCGACAACCCTGAACTCCCGATCTTCCGGCATTGAAATTCATCCTTGTACGTCGTCAGAACATTCGAGACATTCGGGGGCGTCTCTTTAGCGAAGAATGGGCCTCGTCCGGGATTGATATCCAGGCTGCGATTTTGCGATGTCGCAGTCGGCGATGCTCCATGGTGGCCGGCGCCGTAGAACGACAATTGGTCTCCGGCCAATGGCAAACGGCCCATCCATCACGCCCCCCTGGCACATGACTGTGCGCCATTCCGCCATGGGCGCCGAGCGCGGTTCCAGGTCGAGTTATCGTCTACCGGGTCAGGAAAGCCGGCGACTTAAGTCAATGAGGCCATAAGGGCGACGGTCGGCGCGATCGCATTGCCGACAAGGCCACGCCAGGCTGCCACTATCGCATCCGGCCCGCGTTCCTGGCGGACTTCCAGACTGCCCTTCATTTCCGTCGAAATGCGCGCGGACTCAGCCTGGGCGCGGCGCATGATTTCCCCCGGCCCCCAATCAACGTCACGCTTGGCGAACTGGGCTGGAGCGAAGAAGAAGGCGTGAGGTATGGCTGGCTGCTCCGGCCGATAGCGGCCGGCACCCCAATGGGTCGCGCCAACAGCGCAGCTCAGCTTTAGCTGAGCGCCGAATTGCCCGTGAATGGCACTGACGACCTCACCAGCGCCGGACATGTCGACGAAGGCGGTCGCTATTGTCGGATCCATGGCGGCGATTGCGTCATAGGTCACCACCTCATCGCAGGTCCCGAGGCTTTCTACGAAACCGACATTGCCCGGGGAGGTCAGGCCCACAACCCGGGGTCGACCCTCGCCGTGTCGTGACAGCAGGTTCGTCAGGCCAAGACCCGTCTTGGACGAGGCGCTACCGACCAGCACCTGCTGCGCGCCGAAGAAGGCGTTGTCCACCAGATAGTCGTAGAGAACATAGGAGGTCGAAAAGAGTGGGAAGAGCACACACCGCGCGTCTTCCATGGCGGTCAGAGCGGCCGGATCGCCGCTTGTGCGTTGATAGTTGTTGTAGAGCGCCGGGAGTTCGGACCGGTGGGCGGCGGCATCCGAAAAGGATCGGTCCGTTACTGCCGCCGGGCGCATGACCAGGTGGCTGGCCATGGGCAGAAAGCCCCAGATGCGCTCACCCACGGCTATGCCCGGAGCCTGCGAAGCGACAACGTCGGCAAATCCCCAGACAGGGACAATTCCCCAGGGCTCTTCAGCCGGGAAGAACTTCCAGTATCCGATCATGTCGCCGGATAGGGCGTAGCTGACATTGTTCGCCGTCATGGCGAATTTGTCGATGGCCACAAGGATCTCGCCGTCCGCCAGGTCCGGCGTGTCGAGGGAAACGACCCGGGTTTCAGCAAACGAGGCCCGACGGGCCTGAACCTGGGTGATCATGTGGTCAACTCCGATTGGGGGCGCCGCGGGCGCAGGGACAGAATGAGGAAGATAAGGCTCAACACCAGAAATACGGTGTGGCCATAGTGGCCTGGCGGATGATGGTCGCCATGGGCGCCTTTCCAGAACCAGGCGGAATAGGAGCTCAAGGACTGCAAGAGGATCATCAAGAGTAAGACCAGGGGTACAAGGGATTGGTACCTCAAGGCGATGATCAAGATGAGGATCCCGAATGGAATCTGTATCGCGCCATTCCAGGCGAACAGGGAGATTATGACGTCTGCGCGGGTCGTCAGGTCTATGTGGGCGATGACCCCGGCGCCGCCGTCGGGCAGGAAGTAGTGGATCATGCCCGGACCGATGGTTAGCACCGCCGAGAGGCACAGGAACCAGGCGGCAAAGCGTGAGCCGCGATAGTCGGCATTGGTGCTAGGGGGTAGCAGAGCCATGGGATCGGTCTCCTTAATTCACATCAAGAAAATCAATGATGTGGGCGAGCAGTTCCTCCGGCGCGTCTTCCTGGATGAAGTGGTTCGCCGTGGGAATGTTGTGGTGCTTTTGGCCCGCTGCGCCAGGAATATGGGCCTGGGCCCGCTTGTCCCATCCATTGGAGACTGGATCGAGATCTCCGAACAGCGTGAGAAATGGGCGGTCGAAGGTCGCCAGCTTCGCCCAGGCCTCGCGGTTCAATGGGGCACCCGGATTGTCGGTCTGTACAGCGATCAGGACGGGGAACTGGATGATCCCGGCTTCATAGTCTGACGATGGGAACGGCGCATGATAGGCGGCCAGCTCGCCCTCGGTCAGCTTGCGCTGCATGCCACCTTCCAGCATCTGCCAGGGAAAGACTGTGGCTTCGCGCATCATGCCGACCCACATCTTCATGAAGTCACTTTCGCCCTCGCCCAGCGGCAGGCCGGTATTGGAGGTGATTACCCGGGCGAAGCGCTCGGGGTGCTGTGCCGCAAGATAAAGGCCGATCGTGCCGCCCCAGTCCTGGCAGAACAGGGTAATGTCCGTGAGATTCATCTGGATGAGCCATTTATCCATCCAGTCATAGTGCCGCGCTAGGGTGTAATCGGTCTTCGCCGCAGGCTTGTCAGAGCGTCCGCACCCGACGAGATCGACAGCGATAACCCGTCGCCCCGTCGCGAGCAGTCCAGGGATCATGTGGCGATAGAGGTAGGCCCAGGTCGGATTGCCATGCATCAACAGGATCGGGGCCGCGTCGCGCGGACCTTCGTCGATGCAATGAATGCGGACCTCGGTCCCGTCATCGTCTTGGACGGTCATGTAGTGCGGTGCCCAGGGAAAATCAGGCAGGTTTTCGAAGCAATCGTCGGGAGTCCGCAGAATTTTCATGGATCTACTCTGGTCTGAAGGTCGCGCCGAAACGTCGAATATATTGACAGTATCTATGTCATTATATGATGCGATAATGCTTGGCAACGGGAGCTGCCAGCGAGATGGGAAGATAGCCCCCCAACAGCCTTGGATGCTCAGATGGACAGCAGCCGACTCACGGCGGCGACGATCGCCTGCTGGCTGAGGTCAGCGCTCAGGCCCTGCGCGCGACGCAATCGGAGCCAGCCCTCCATGGAGGTCAGAAGTTCGACCGCCGCAGCAACCTCGGGCCGGTCTCCCACCTCCGGCAAACAGCCGAGGAGTTGGCGGCGCTGTTGTGTCGCGAATTGCGCCCTGGCGCGTTGGAGCGTCGGTGAGGTGTGAAGGCGCGTTTCGCCCGAGAGATAATAGGGGGTGATCTGCTCGAATATACCTGCCCTGGCCTCGACCAGTTGCTCAATCCTTTGCGCCAGGGGCCCATCCCAAGACGTTTGCAACAGCAGCGGCTGCACCAAAGAGGTGAGCTGGGTGTTCATTTCCTCAAACAGCGATTCCATGTCCTGGAAGTGCCGGAAAACAGTGCGATCTCCGACTTTGGCATACTGGGCCACATCATCAGCTGTCGGGCTTAGATTTCCCGCGCGAATGAGGTCGAACAAGGCGGCTGTGATCCTCCCGCGGGTCACGCGCCCCCGCTCCATTCGCCCATCCAGTTCCGGCGGCGGAGCGCGCCGGGCGCGGGGGGGTGGCGGCTTGGCTGAATCCGAAGTCATAGCCTGCGGATACGGGCTGTCCCCAGGCTATGCAAGGGGCCCCGCCGCCCAGCCAGCGGGGGTGGGGATTATGCGTATGAGGGGGCAAGCGCCCAAACATGACACCGAATTAAGCTAGATATCCTGCGAAAAGCCCCCACATTCCGAGGGACTATTTCAAAGGAGGCCGCATTGAGCGACCAGACCACCCATAATCCCCTGCCCGTCGCCGTCGAGGACAAGACGCTGACATTGGTAACCTATGCCCTGTTCCTGGGGGCATTCATCTCCGGAGGGGCGACGGCGATCATTGGGGTGATCATCGCCTATGCCAATCGCAGCACGGCGACGGCGCGGGCCCTGTCGCACTATACCTTCCTGATCCGCACCTTCTGGATCGGGTGCGCTGTCATGCTGGTTGCGGGGGCCATGTTCTTCTGGGGTGCCATTCTCAGCATCATCCTGATCGGCATTCCCATTCTCATGCTGGCTAAGCTGACCTTGGCGCTCAGCTCGATCTGGTATGGCCTTCGCTGCGTGGTCGGCTTGGTCAAAGCCCTGCAAGATGAGGCCTACCCGACACCTCAGAACTATATTCTTTAAGCCAGACGGGGTGAGGTCACCCTCACCCCCAATTCCGGCCTAGGCCAGGACCAGCTGGCGGCGGACCAGCTTGGCGTAGTCGTTCATCAGACCCAAGGACAGGGCACCTGGGGTGAAGGTGTATTCGCCGATCTGCGAGACCGGGGTCACCTCGGCCGCTGTACCCACCACGAAGCATTCGGTGAAGGTCGCCAGTTCCTCAGGCATGATGTGGCGCTCGGTCACGGTCACGCCCTGGCTGCGGGCCAGTTCGATCACCGACTGACGGGTGATCCCGTTCAGGAAGCAGTCGGGGGTCGGGGTGTGGAGGGCGCCGTCCTTGACGAAGAAGACGTTGGAGCCAGTGGATTCGGCCACATAGCCCCGATAGTCGAGCATCATGGCGTCGGTATAGCCGTCCTTCTCCGCCGCATGCTTAGAGATAGTGCAGATCATGTAGAGGCCTGTGGCCTTGGCATGGACTGGTTCGGTCTCTGGCGACGGACGCTTGTACTTGGCCCAGCACATACGAATGCCCTTGGCCTTTTCCTCTGGCTTGAAATAGTCGGGCCAGTCCCACACGGCGATGGCCACGTGGATCTTGGTGTTCTGGGCGCTGACGCCGATCATTTCCGTGCCCCTCCACGCGATCGGGCGCAGATAGGCGTCGTTTAGGCCATTCTTCGCGCAGGTGTCCTTGCAGGCCTGATCGATCTGGGCGACGGTGAAAGGGATTTCGAAATCCAAATACTCCGCCGATTTGAACAACCGCTCAGTATGGGCCGTCAGCTTGAAGATCTCTCCGCCGTACATGCGCTCGCCTTCAAACACCGCAGAGGCATAGTGCAAGCCATGGGTCAATACGTGCACCTTCGCCTCGCGCCAGGCAACAAACTGGCCGTCCAGCCAGATCCAACCGTCGCGATCATCGAAGGGAACGAGAGCCATCGGGAAAGTTCCTCCTTTCAAGGAAAACCCCTTACAGACCTCCCGGCGCGCCGCGTCAAACATTTTGGAGCCTTCGCCGCATGTCGATGACCTCCAGCTATGCCGCCGACCGCCACCTCCTGGTGGTGGATGACGATGACCGCATTCGCCAACTCTTGAAAGAATACCTGTCTCGGGCCGGCTTTCGGGTCTCGGCGGCTTCGGGCGGGGCGGCGGCGCGGGGCCTGATGGAGGCCTTGGATTTCGACCTGGCGGTCTTTGATGTGATGATGCCCGGCGAAGATGGTTTTTCCCTCACCCGGTGGCTGCGCGACCGCAAGGGCGCGGCGGGTCGAACGCCCGTCCTGATGCTCACCGCCCGGGGCGAACCCAGTGATCGGATCGAGGGCTTGAAGCTCGGCGCCGATGACTATCTGGCCAAGCCGTTTGAGCCTGAGGAATTACTGCTGCGGATCGAGGCCATATTGCGCCGCTCTGACGCACGTCCGACCTTGGCCGTAGCTGGGCCTGTTGTCCTTGGGGCCTGTCGTTATGATCTTGAGCGGGGAGAACTCACCAAGGATGGAGCGGTCATCCGTCTGACCGAAGCCGAGGTCGCCCTCCTGCGCCGCCTCGCCCGTAGCCCCCACGAGCCCGTGGAACGCATGGAGTTAGCCAAGGAGACCGTCGACGCCTCTGGTCGGGCGGTGGATATCCAGGTGACCCGCCTACGCCGCAAGATCGAAGCCGATCCGAAGATCCCGCGCTATCTGCAGACGGTGCGAGGCGTCGGCTATTTGCTGGCACCCGACTAATGCGCCTTCGGATCTTTTCATCGGCAGGTTGGCAAAGGCTGATCAAGCGCAGCCTGCCCACCACGCTGTTCGGGCGAAGCCTGCTGATCATAGTCCTACCGGTCGCGATCATGCAGATCGCGGTAACCTGGGTATTTTTCGACGCCCATTGGCAGACGGTGACGAGCCGCCTGTCAGAAGGTTTGGCTGGCGATGTGGCTTGGGCTGTGGAGAGCTATCACGACGACCCCAGCCCTGCGGCCCTGGCCAAACTGACGGACCGAGCCGAACGGTCCATGAGCCTGTCTATCGCCCTGCAGCCGGGGCGCACCCTACCGGAGGCGCGTCACCACAATCCCTTCGCTGTGGTCGATCGGGTGTTGGAGAAGGCCCTGGCCGCCCGGCTCGATGCCCCCTTCTGGTTCGATACCACGCGCTATCCCGCCTATGTGGACATCCGCGTTCAAACCGCCAATGGCGTCATGCGGTTTTTGGCACCCCGGGAAAGGGCGGTGGCCACCCAGGGGCATATTTTCGTCCTTTGGATGACTGTGGCGACCCTGCTGCTCACGGCCATATCCATTCTCTTCATCCGCAATCAGGTGCGGGCCATTGAGCGACTGGCCACCGCCGCCGAGGACTTTGGCCGGGGGGTCGACTCCCCAGCCTTCAAGCCCCACGGAGCCCGAGAAGTTCGACAGGCCGCCAGGGCCTTCCTGGCCATGAAGTCGCGGATACAACGCCATATCGACCAGCGGACCGCCCTGTTGGCCTCTGTCAGCCACGACCTGCGCACGCCGCTGACCCGATTGAAACTCGAATTGGCCCTGGCTGAACCCAATAGCCGCACCGTCGAGATGAAGCGCGACCTCTCCGAAATGGAGCACATGATCGACGAATACCTAGCCTTTGCCCGAGGCGAGGGTGGTGAGATCGTCGAGTCCTTAAACCTTAGCCAGCTGATCGCCGACGTCGAACAAGGGGCAAGGCGCGCCGGCGTTGAGGCTCAGGTTTCTGTGGACGACACCCTACAGGTCCAAGTTCGTCCCAACGCCCTGAAGCGTGCCCTATCGAACCTGATCATGAACGCGGCGGCGTTTGGTGATCGCGTCCACATCGCCGCCGCCGCCCTGCCCGAGGGCTGGGTCGAGATTGTTGTGGAAGACAATGGCCCAGGCATAGCGCCCGAACGCTATGAAGACGCTTTCAAGGCCTTTAATCGCCTCGATGAGTCCCGCAACCAGAACGAAAAGGGCGTCGGCCTAGGCCTTGCCATTGCCCGCGATGTGGCCCGCGCCCATGGGGGAGACATTGTCTTGGCGCGCTCGGCCTTAGGGGGATTGAAGGCGACGGTTCGCCTGCCAGGTTCCATAGACACGCGTCTTTAGGTGCCGCAAAATCGCCATCGGTGGCGTTTAGTTTAGCGATATCGCCCATTTTGCTTTCAGATTCAGTGGACCCGACGACATGCTCAAGACCCTCGCACTGACCTCATTGATCGCTTCATTCGCGCTTCCAGCTATGGCCAGTCCTTCTGTCCAGGGCACCTGGCTCATTCAAGACAAGACCGCCAAGGTTCGCATTGCACCCTGCGGTCCGCGCCTGTGCGGCACGGTGGTCTGGATCAAGGATCGGGTCGACAAGACCACGGGCCAGCCACCTGTCGACGCGAAAAATCCGGATCCGAAACTGCGCAATCGCCCTATTCTCGGCCTTCAATTGCTGCGCGACTTCACACCAGCCGGGGATAACAAATGGACCGGAGGCGCGATCTACGATCCCAATGTCGGCAAGACTTTTTCGTCGAAAATGACCCTGACGCCCAAGGGAGAACTCAAGGTCGAGGGCTGCGTGTCGGTGATCTGCCAGGGCCAGACCTGGTCGACGGCGGACTAGGCCATCGTAGGTTCTCCTAGTGCTTGGACACTTCGATCCGCCAGTCCGGGCCTGATGCCACCCCACGGACCTTGGCGTAGTCGCCTTGGTTCAGGGCCACGCTGACCTTCAGCAAGCTGTTGACGTA
>Ga0007791_10000379_pt1 | contig 13876 bp, 10 predicted proteins | sample CryBogmetaGMA05M_FD_60368 | JGI IMG/M metagenome (GOLD analysis project Ga0007791, IMG submission 60368) | Freshwater microbial communities from Crystal Bog, Wisconsin, USA - MA0.5M | ecosystem: Environmental > Aquatic > Freshwater > Lake | place: Crystal Bog, Wisconsin, USA | collected 2009-07-06 | reverse complement strand
CCCTGTTCCTGGAGCCCATCCGCTGGGAGCGGTCGTTGATGCGCGAGGAGATGCTGCCGCTGTCCCGGGCGGACTTCCTCCCAGGGGCGAACGAGGCCGCGCGTTTGCGCGTGCAGGCAGCCGTGAGCCTGTTCGGCGAGGTGCCGCGAGTGGTCTTCACCGGCAAGGAGGCGCCGCGACACACCCAGCGCCGCGTCACCCCCACGGCGGCGGAACTCCGGCTGCTGCGCGAAGCATCGCTGAGCCCAGTGGCCGAACCGTCGGTGCCGGCCGAAGGGCAACTGCTGTGAGGGCCGACCCGAATCGAGCGTCGAGCGACCCGCAGCTCGATGCGGCGCAGTGGCGGATGCTGTGCGCGATCGCCCGCGACGCCATCGCTGCGGCCTGCACCCACGGCTCCGAGAGCGTCGTTTTCCACGGCTATCGCGTGGCGGCCCGGCGAGTCGAGATCGGTAACTCGGCTGCCATCGAGGTCACCGTCAGTCCGTTGGCTTCCGCCACCTCTTGCCCTCCCACCGCTGTCCGCACTGAGGTTGCGCTTCCCGTCGAAGCCGGAACAGCATCGGTCATCGCGTGGCGCTGCGCCTGTGGGCGGGCGGCCTGCGCCGAGGTTTCCACCGCTGGCTGAGTCAGCCCGATTGATGCGCGTAACGCATCGCCCGAATCCGGTCAGATCTCCTGAAAACCGGGAGCCGCAAGGCTCGGAGATGTCGTGAGTTGCTTCAACCCAGCCGGGGAGCTCCGTCCCCGAGCAGGGGGTGGTCTTCCCAATTCTTGTGTTCCATGTCCATAGGAGGCCATCATGTCCGAGTCCACTCAAGCCAACAGCGCGTCGTTCTTCAACCTGCATGTCGAGGGCGTCGGTTATCTCAACCGCGTCCGCGTCATCAAGCCGAAGAAGGGTCAGGAGTTCCTGGCCTGCACCGTCTCCGCCCTGCGCGGCAGCGATGCCGACGTCAGCTACACGAAGTTCGACTGCCGTGTCAGCGGTGCTGACGCCCAGAGCGTCGTCAAGCGCCTGGAGGCCGACGTCGCCGCCGAGAAGGCGGTGATCATCGGCTTCCGGATCGCCGACATCTACCCCGAGCTGTTCACCTTCGAGAAGGGTGAACGCAAGGGGCAGTCCGGTGTCGCCATCAAGGGGCGGCTGCTGCGCATCAAGTTCGCCAAGGTCAATGGCGTGGCGATCGATGTCCCGCAACCCGCTCGCCCAATGGAGCGCGAAGACGTGCCGTTCTGAGCCGTGCTGATCGTCTGACCGTCGTTTCTTCATCCACCCCCTGGGGAGTCTCCTCCCCTCGGGGCGGAGCTCTCCGGACACGTTCCATCAGGAGAGTTCCATGCGTTCCACGATCCAGTCGCTGTCCGACGCCGATCTGCTCGGCGCGCTGGTCGGCACCCGTACCGCCGCCCATCTGCTCAAGGATGCCAGCGGCAGCCTCGCGCAACTGCTGCACGAACCCGTGCCAGCTGTCTACGCCCAGCCCCGCGCCGCCAGCAAGTTGCAGGCGGCCCGCGAGTTGGTGCGCCGATCGCTAGCCGAGCAGATGCAGCGGCGCGACGTGCTGGCCTCGCCCCAGGCCGTGCGCGACTACCTGCGCGTGGCCCTGGCCCGTCTGGAGCACGAGGTCTTCATGGCCCTGTTCCTCGATGCGCAGAACCGCGTGATCGCCGCGGAGGAGCTGTTCCGCGGCACCTTGACCCAGACCAGCGTCTACCCGCGGGAGGTCGTCAAGCGTGCCCTGGTGCACAACGCCGCGGCGGTGATCCTGGCCCACAACCACCCGTCGGGAGTCGCCGAGCCCAGCCGGGCCGACGAGTTTCTGACGCAGACGTTGCGCCAGTCGCTGTCCCTCGTGGACGCCCGTGTCCTCGACCACTTCATCGTCGCCGGCAACGGCGTGGTGTCGTTCGCCGAGCGCGGTCTTCTCTAGTTCGTTCTTCGTTTCGAAATTCCGTTGTTCCCACCGCACGGCTTGCCGTGCATCCCTCCGGCCCGGGGCTTCTCCCGGTCCGGTTCACCACCCCAGCGGGGATGCGCATCCCCGCAAGGCGGGGTGCCGTCCTCGCGTTCTTCAAGGAGCTTTTCCCATGAAAACCGGACGCACTCTCGTCGATCTGGCTGGCGAACTCGAGCGCCAGATGTCCTCGAAGCGCGACCTCGTCGTGCCTTCGTCCCTGCTTCAGTGCCGCACCGACGAGGGCGGCGCGCTGAAGATGCTGGTCGATGTCCGCAGTGCTGACACTGCGGTGGCCAGCGAATACGGCGTGACGGACCTGGTGCGTCGGCAGCTCGCCGACAAGCTCAAGATCCCGTTCGCCTACTTCGAGCGCATGCGCAGCGAGCAGCCCGCGCTGCTGGACCGCAACGTCAACACCTGGCTGCAGTCGGACGGCGATTGCCGGATGATCCGCACGCTGGATGGGCAGGTGAGGGCTGTGTTGTCTGATCGCTACCGGCGGCTGGACAACTTCGACCTTGCCGAGAACGTGCTGCCCATCCTGCAGCGGCTGGAAGGTGCCCGCTTCGAGTCGGTGGAACTGACCGACACGAAGATGTACCTGAAGGTCGTCACACCGCGCGTGAACTTCGAAGTCGCCCCGGGCGACATCGTGCAGGCCGGTATCGTCATCACCAACTCGGAGGTGGGTTGCGGCACCCTGTCGGTGCAGCCGCTGATCTATAGGCTGGTGTGCCGCAACGGCCTCATCGCCTCGGACCACGCCCTGCGCAAGACCCACGTCGGTCGGGCGCTGGGTGCGGAGACCGAGTCGGTGAACGTCTACCGCGACGACACGCTCGCAGCCGACGACCGTGCCTTCTTCCTGAAGGTGCGGGAAGTGGTGGAGGCAGCCGTCTCGGAGACGACGTTCCGGCAGATCGCGCTGAAGATGCAGAAGACGCGCGAGGTCCCGCTGACCGGTGACCCGGTCAAGGCCGTGGAGGTGCTGGCCAACCGCTACACGCTCAACGACACCGAGCGGGCAGGGGTGCTGCGGCATCTCATCGTCGAAGGCGACCTCACCGCCTACGGCCTGGTCAATGCCGTCACCCACTACTCGCAGGAGGTGGCGGACTACGACCGTGCGACCGACTTCGAGGCGCTGGGAGGCAAGCTCATCGAGCTGCCAGCAAGTGACTGGAGGGAGGTGGTGACGGCGGGGTGAGGGGGACTCCCGGTGGGCTGGCCGATGGGCTGGCTTGCCGGGTGTCACTGTTTCTACCTTTGTCGCTCGGCGCATCCTATTGGGGCGCCGAGCGGGTTTTCTGTCGGTAGACCAGTAGGCCGTTTCCGGCTACATGCGGTCGATCAAGGCTGGGGTGCCAAGCGGTCGCTCAGTTCACTCAACCGCGTACGAATGGAACTTGGCCGGAGGCGCGAACAACTTGAGCCTGTCATCGATAAGGCTAAGGAGGGGGTGTTGTGCGATTCCGGGCCCAAAGGAAGACGTGCCGAGCGTCATCGCATACGCTACGACGATGGACACGCCGCGCGACATCCCTGCCGTTCTGTACAAGTACATGCCAGCCGAGCGAAGCAAGATTTTCGACAACTGGCTGATCCGCTTCACGCAACCCGGGGCGCTGAACGACCCGTTCGAGATGCGCCCGCACATCGCTGGATACAGCACTCCCGAAGAGGTTCGCGAGATTGCGTCCCGCCGCTGGGAGGAGTACGCGAGGGAGCGATACGAAACCATGGCTCGCGCTCGAACAACAGACGACAAGCCCATCCCATTCGATGTCTTCAGAGCACGCATCGAGCCTCATCGCGTGGCCCAGATCGAGGCAGCTCTGGTACGCTCACCCGAATACAACGCTCCGATGGCTGCACGTATTGAGGAACTGATGAACAAGAATGTCTGCGTGCTGTCGCTCTGCGAACACGCCGACAGTCTTCTGATGTGGCCCCACTACGGTGATAGCCATCGCGGCTTCGTCATAGCGTTTGACACTAGTGCTCCGTTCTTCAATCAATCGACTCCACCTGCCCACGTGAACGCGAGCACCGAAGAAGCCGCGCAGTTCGCTGAGGAATACGGCCGGCTCCGGTGTGTCTGTTATCGGGAAGAACGCCCCAGTGCTGTCGTGACCGACATGACGTTCGACACCATCATGACCAAGGGGAAGGCCTGGGAGTACGAAGGGGAGTGGCGCATGCTGATGCCGCCCGACTACGCCGACGTAAAACTGCCGCCCCACCTGGGCTTTCCCGTTTGCCTGTTCTCAGTGCCACCGAGTTCCGTCAAGTCCATCCTCCTCGGGTGCAATGCTGATGATTCCCTTCTTGCCTGCGCTTTGACGCTTCGGGAGCACCCGGAAACTCAGCACATCGGCATTGCGAGGGCCCGCGTGGACGAGCGGCACTTTCGTCTGCACTTCGAGGCCGTGGAGTAGGCGCGTTCGATGCGCTAGTACGCATACTCGACTGCAGGAGCTCCCTCCGGTCGGTGTTCGTAGCGGTAGCCACGCGAGCCTCGGGGGACCTCTTTGGGTCGATCGCCGTCACCGCCCCAAGTACACCGCCGTCACCTGCTCCCTCTCATGCCCCAGCTCCGCGCTGATCGTGAGCCGAGCCTCGCGATCAACCGCCTTCTGCTCGGCCGAGAGATCCCGTGACCGCGGCCCACCAGCTGCCGGCGCCGCCCAACCCGTCAATTCCCGATACCGCACCTGCGCGTACTGGTGCCGGAAGCCGTGCACCCGGTGGATGCCAGCGGCGGCGCACTGGTGCTCGAAGCGTCGCAGCTGCTCGGCGTAGGTCTTGTCGGCCGGGATGAGGCTGCCCCTGCCGGCCAGGGCCTTGGCTTCCTCGAGCAACTGACGCTGCTCCGCATTGCGGACGGGTACTTCCCGCGGGCGGCCGCCCTTGGTCCAGGTGTCCTTCAAGGCGAGCACGTTGCCCCGGTCGGCCCACTCGGGCCGGATCTTGATGGACTCTTCCCGCCGCAGCCCGAAGGCGGCCTGCAGCCGCAGTGACATGGCCGTGTAGGGGTCGGTCACCCGCGTTAGGTCGCCGGACCGCAATACCTGCGCCTTGCTGACGTTGGTGACGTGCTGCCGGTTGCCGATGCCGTAGTGGTGGTTGTCGCGGGCGATGACGTTGTTCTTGCCGATCTTCTCGGCCCACCAGCGCAGTTCGGCCATGCGGTTCTTGATCGTGCCGACGGCCAGGCTCTCGGCCTGCCAGCGGGCCACCAGGCCTTCCACATGCTTGGGCTTGAGGCTGGTGGCGCCGAGGTGGCGGTAGCCGGCTTCCTGGAGCTGGTTGGCGACGAGGTCGAGCACACGTTCGCGGTCGCGCTGCGTCGCGAAGCTGCCGTCGCGGTTGCGGTGGCAGAGCTGCTTCAGCTGGTAGTTCAGGTCGCGCATCCGGTTGCTGCTGGCGGTCTCCGTCGTCGAGTCGGTCGGCTGCCCCTGAGGGCAGATCGGGTTCGTTGTCGCTGGTGTGAAGTCGGTCTGGTAAGTGTTTCTGTCCGTCCCGAGCGCCTGAGCGCAACGGGAACCACGAGGGACACGGGACACCACTCCCGTCTTGTGCCGAGGACTTGCTGCTGGCCACCGCGGCACGCGGCGTTGGCCCCGACGGCGCTTGCTGCGGCAAGTCGGTTCGTCGGTTCGAGCCCATGCCCTGGGCTCAGGGGATGCACCGCCGGGTGGTGCGCAGGTCGACGGTGCCTGCTGGCGCAGGCGGCCTGACGGTCTTCGGCGACCATTAACGTCGCCCCTTCGGCCGCTTTCGCGGGCCGGGGCCGGCTCGGCGGAGCCCGTCACGCGGGTCCGTCACTTGCGACAGCCTGGCGATTGCCCGGGCACGGCCCGGGCGTGCTGGGGATGCGTGCGCGTCGTCACTACCGGCTCGCGCCGCGTAGTGACGACGCTGTCGGTTGGCGCAGCCGGTTGCGGCAGGGCGCCGCCACGGTCGCAGCAGGGCGCCGCCACGGTCGCAGCAGGGCGCGATGCCGGCCGTGGCGCGCGATTCGCCGCCGAGTTGGGGCAGGCAACGCACGCCGGGCTGTTCGGCCAGGCTGGGGCAGGGGATGTCGGCGAGGCCGACCTCGGACGCGTATCTCCAGGCCTTGCGGCCGCCGGGTTGCAGGAGATCAGGCCGGCTGGGGAGCCCGCCGAAGCGGGCAGGGCGATGCGGTGACGGGCATCAATCGGGCTGACTCAGCCAGCGGTTGATGGGCGGGATGCTGCGCCAGGTGTGTTCAGGGTGCAACCGCAGTGGCGGCGGTCGGCTGACCCCGGGTGCGTTGGTCGTCAGCAGTGCTGACATCTCGGGTGAGGGCAGACTCAGGCGGCTTACCCACCGCCGCGCGAGTCTTGCGTGAGAGGCGCCGATCGCGCGGCCGTGGATAAGCACTATTTGCCCTGCGGGTTGCCTCTGATCCCCGGCCATCCTAGTCGTCGTCGTCGACGTCGTGCCTGTCGCGACGCGTCCCATTCACATGGGCCCAGAACGCCGTCTTGCGCCCATGGCGCGCGCGTATCTCGGCTTCGAATTCATCGTGCGACGACAAGGGCAGGAGGCCGGTGGTGCCGTTCGCGATCTCCTGCAGCCGCGACCAGTACCGCGCCGCATGCCCGTAGGCGCGGGCATAGGCCCGCTCCAGGATGCCTTTGAGTAGCGCCCGGTAGATGACGGTCTCGCCGCGTGGGCAGTCGTGGTTGCGCAGCGCCTTGGCCAGGGGGACAAGGCTTCCGTACTGGGTGCCGTCGATCCGCCCGGGCTCGGCCAGCAGCCGGGCTTCCGCAGCGGTGGCGTCGTCGAGTTTCAGCAGCACGGTGGCGGCGGCCGCCAGGTTGGGGTGGGAGAGGGTGAGGTTGCGGGCATGATCGCGCGCTTCAGGTCGAGCCGCCTCCGGCAGGTGCTGCAGCCAGAGGTCGAGGTAGAAGTCCGACATCGTTCCCTCGAAAATCCCCCGACGGATCGGAACACTCTCCTCGAACCGGCCGAGCTTCTCCAGCGCCTCGGCCAGCAGTCCGAGGCGGCTGCCTTCGAGATGTCCCCAGCCGTCCTGCAGCCATTTCAGGGCATCGGCCGGCCGGTCGGCTTCGATGTAGGCCCGGGCGAAGGATTGGCGCTGCACCGGGTTCGGATCCGGGCTGTAGCGCAGGGCTGTCCGCACCGTCACGTCGGGGTCGCGCAGGGATTCGGACAGCAATGACAGTGCTCCCGAGATCCGGAAGACTTCATATGGCGGGTTCTCGGGCGTGGGGCAAGCCTCCAGGGTGGCCGACAACTGCGCATCGAGCTTGGTAACCAGCTCACGCTGCGCCGCCTCGTCGAGCAGCAGGCCCGCGTTGCTCAGCAGCTCACCGCGAGCGCCGTACTGATCGGCCAGGTAGAGCGCGAGCAAGCGGTCGGGCCAAACGCTTGCCGGGGTCTCGCAGCGCGCGGCGGCGCGCAGCCAGTGCTGGCAGGCCGAGCGCACGGCATCGCCGATCACGCCATCGGAATCATCGGCACGCTCGAACCAGGACGCGTCCGCCTCGATGAAGGCCTGGAAGAGGGCGAGCGCGGCCGGGGGATCCTTGGGGCAGAGCTCTCGCTCCACCTGTTCCAGCCAGCCTTCGAGGTCTCGGCCGAACTCGCCGGCTTCCCGGTAGCCGTAGAACTTGCTGGAGCGCTTCCAGGCGGCCAGGGTCTTCTTGAAGCCGGCGGCGAGTTTGTCGGGTTGGTCGGCTAGCTGCATGCGGCCCAAACGAGCCTGCACGGCTTCGTGGTCTCGCGCGAGCTCCAGCAGCAAGGCAACCAGTGCTTCCTTGGGCTGCCGGGCGAGGAAATCGGCGGGGTCTTCGGCGGGGGGCTTGGCCATCGAGTTCAGCGGCGTTGAGGTGTTCAGTCCGATGGCGGGCCAGTGGCCAGATCCCAGAAGCTGCCCTGCCAGTTCGAGATCTGCCCTTCGGTGCCGCAGGCCACGCAGTGCCAGATCACCCGATCATCCTCGGTGATGCCAGTGTCGACCGCGCGCCGGTCGCGCTTGCGGCACTTGAAGCACAGCGGTCCGGCCGTCTCGTCAGGGCGATCGAAGTCGGTGGCGTGGGCGACCCCGGCGGTGAGGAAGTCGGCGAACTTGCGGGCAGGCCCCCGATCCGGGGCGATGGCGCCCCTGGGGTCGAGGTAGTGGGTGAGGTCGATGACGTACATTCCAGTCGGGCGAAGGGATTGCTGGTGCACAACCAGACCTGCGAACTAGGGCTGCGAACTCGTCGGATAACTGGCGGCTTTCTGCAGCAAGTCGATGAGGAGTTCTGGATGCTCATTTCGAATGGCAACCTTGCGGTCGGGTGCGACAAGGCGAACCGCGTGGGCCAGTACATCCATGTCGTGCCCCAAGCCATTCGAAAGCTCCGTGGCAGTCAGCAGACCGAAGGTTTCACCGCGTGTCAGGGCTTCCATCCTTTGACTCGTGATTGCGAGGTTTGCGCGCAGCGTGGCCAGCGCGTCGATCTCTGCCGCCGCCAGTATCAGGATGTCGGTGCCAAGGCTGTCCGTTAGGGAAAGAGGGCGAGGCACATGCATACGCAGATCGATCGTCCGCGAGACCGTGCCGCCTGCATGAAGGGTGGTGATGGCTGCATCCATAAGCCGCTTCGAGTCCATCAGGCCTATCGCCACGTCGACGAGCTCAGCGGCGATAAGGACCTTTATCTTGGCAACCCGAAGAGTTGCTTCACTGAGAAGGCGTCGCCACTCGCTGATTCGATTGATCCAGTTGCCCAGCAACACCGCGGCGCCGCCGTACATTGCGCCCGCAAGGGCTGCAGCTGAAGGGGCGTCTAGAGACCACGGCTTGTAAACGATCACCCAGGTTCCCACGAAGGCGAGGAACAAGAAGAGGATCAGGTCGATCCACAAAACGGGTCTGGCCATCGAGCTAGCTGAAATGACTTTGATCATGATGCGCCCCCCGGCGCAGTCACCGTTTCGAACTCCCTCGCCAGGATGGTCTGGGCGAGCAGACGTTTAGGCACGCATTCGCCGAACTTGACCGACTCGGCGAAGGTGGCAATCTCAGCGTCTGTCAAGGTCAACTGCCCCGGCGCTGCATCGGCCAGCAGCGATGCTGGCGCGTGAACACTCATGGCATCGAATCGAACCTTCTGACCACCGACCGAAGCCTGGTGCGCCCACGTGCGGTTGGCGCGCGTGCCGGCAAAGGTCCAGGTACGTACGGGTGCAGCATCAGATCGCGCCATCACGAAGTGCGCTCCCAGCGTCATGGGCAGCTCGTCGGTTAGCGAACTAAGGGCCGCCCTTGCACGCTGCGATAAGGTGACGGTCGGCGGCGCGCCTGTGGCGAGCACCATTCGAATGGCCTGGCAAACATCGCGGCCCAGGCTGCGCGCCCCGCCCATCCAACGCGCCTTGCCACCTTCCCGTGCCGGCTCCAGCCACACGATCCGTTTGGACCACTCCACCTCGGTGACACGCCAGCTGCGTCCGGCCAGCAACAGGAGCCGGTTGTCCTGCTCACCCGTCAGAACGGTGGGGTCGATGTAGCCCACCTCGCTCGACCCATGCCGACCAGTCAGCAGCATGGATCCGCTGAACGAGGCGAGCAGGTCGCGGTAGTGGCCGCGGGCATATACGCGCTCGGTCTCAGGTCCGACCCTGACCACGCCCTCGGAACGGTCTAGAAACTGCTTCTCCACCAGGTGCTCAACCAGCGTCCTAATGTCGTCTGTCGCCAGCTCTGGAAACGATCCATGAAGCAGCTGGACCAATTCCATCGTTGGAACCTCGCCGCGCTCCAACACCAGAACCAGTGCTTGCTGCGCGAGGATGGGCCAGGGCTCGGCCGGTGGCTCCGCCGCTTCGACCCATGCTTCCGACCACTTCTTGGTGACACCCAGGGCCAGCATGAAGGCGTCGTCATTGGTCGTCAGGAACAGGCAGTTCCGCAGGGCGCCTGCACGTCGGCCGGTTCTGCCCATGCGCTGCAGGAACGACGACACGCTCGATGGCGAATCGATCTGGATCACGCGGTCGAGGTCACCGACATCTATGCCCAGCTCCAGTGTCGAGGTGGCGACGATGACGCAGTCCTTTTCTTCGGTGAATGCCGCCTCGGCTTGCCGGCGTTCGGAAACGCTGAGGGAGGCGTGGCTCACGAAGGTGCGCATCTCCTTGGCGCGCAGCATGCTGCTCAACTGCTCGGCGCTGCTTCGCGAATCGCAGAAGACCAGACGCTTCTCGCCGCGATGCAGGCGCGAGATCACGGTGGCTGCATTTTCGAGCGATGCCACATGATCGATCGTGACGTCGGCCTCCGTGCTCACCGATGCACTGCCCACCACGGCGCGAGTACCGTTGGGTGCGAACCAGGCCAGCAACTCGGTGGGGTTGCTGACCGTTGCCGACAGACCGATGCGTTGCAGCGGTCGTTCCAGATACTGGTCCAGCCGATGCAGCACAGAGCGCATGTGCCACCCTCGGTCATCGGCCGCGAACGCATGCAGTTCATCGACGATCACGGCACGCAGGTTGCCGAACCATGTTGGCCGATCGACCCGCACCGAAATCAGCATGGCCTCGATGGATTCGGGTGTCGTCAGCAGGATGTCGGGGGCATCTCGAAGCGCCCGGTTCTTGCGGGACTGCGAGATGTCGCCATGCCACACCTCCACACGCCGACCCACCAGGCCGGCGTAGTGGGTGAGCCGATGCTCCAGGTTATTCAGCAGCGCCTTGATCGGACAGATGTACAAGACGCTCGTCCCGGGCCAGGCCTCGGTCAGCATCCTCGACAGCATCGGAATCGCAGCGGCTTCCGTCTTCCCCCCGGCGGTCGGTGCGAGCAGCAAACAGTGTGAGCCCGCATGAATGGGCGCAATGGCTGCCAGTTGCGTCGGTCGCAGCGTGCTCCAGCCCAGCGTGTTGACGACGTGGTACTGCAGCGACGGGTGCAGCTGCTCGAACTCGTTCACAGCTCGATATCGTCCACGGACGCCGCACTCGCCGCAGCCCGCTCCGTCGCGGACATCTCGGTCTCGGCCAGCGTGAGGGTGTAGTGCTTGCGGGGGTCGAAGTCTTCGTGCAGGTCCACGCGGTCCAGCACATCCGACACCAGTTTCTTGAGGAACAGCCGGGGCGCGACACCGACCTTGCCACCCAGCCCGCCGGCCACCGCGCGTGCCAGGGCGTCCAGATAGCTGTCGTCCACCACCGACCGAAGGCGCTGCTCGTTGGGGCGCCCATCTGCATAGATGTCGCGTACCCGGCGTCCAACCGCGAGCAGCGAGGTGTGATCGAAGGCCGCCAGCCGGATCTGGACTGCTCTCGGGTTGTCGAATCGCCGATCGGTGCCGAAGTCCACATGCAGCCGTTGCGCCAGCGGGGCGAGCCTCTGCACCCCTTGCGGGCCGTCATAGAACGCGGGCGTTCCCGTGATCACCAAGTACAGCCCTGGATAGCGGCCGGCATCGATCTCGTCGATCCACTGACGCAAGGCGTTCAGCCCCTTTTCTCGGGTGTCAGTGCGCATGCGCTGCAGCGTTTCCACCTCGTCGAGCACCATCACCAGGCCAGAGAAGCCGCTGTCGCGCAGGATGGTCAGCAGGCCGACGAGAAAGTTGGTGGCGCCGAAGTGATCGAGGTCACCCTTGATGCCCGCCGCACGCTTGATGCTCGCGGCCACGTTCGGCTGTCCTGCCAGCCAACTGATCAGCCCATCCGCCAACATGCCGTCCCCGGCTGCCAGGGCGCGGCGATAGGTTCGCAGCACTGCAGAGAAAGCCGGCGCCGTCTTGCTGATGGCGCCGAGCCTGGCCTCCATCAGCGCGTTCGTGCGCAGCAGAAGCCCCTCCGCGTCGCTGGCGTCCACCGAATCGTCTGCCAGCACATCCTGCTCCAGGGCATAGAACCAGCCGTCGATCACGCCCCGAAATGCGCCACTTGCCGTGTCGGCGGTGCCCAGGTGTTCGACCAGGCGGCGATAGACCGTTTCCAGGCGGTGCAACGGAGTCTCGGTCTCGTTGATCTGCACTTCAGTGGCTGCGAAGCCGCGCGCGCGAGCCCGCTCCTGCAGCCAGCGGCCAAAGAAGGTCTTGCCGGTGCCGTACTCACCACGTACCGCCTTGAAGCCGCCGCGGCCGGCGCTGACCGATTCGAGCTCGTCGTCAAGGGTCGGCGCGAACGTATCGATCCCGACGGCAAGCGCATCCAGCCCGCTGCTCGGTACCGTGCCGCGTCGCAGGGCGCTCACGATGTCTTCCCGGCGTGCGGAACTGATCATCGTTGGCCCCCCTGACCGGGCAGCCGGAATTGCTGGTGCAGCAGCACCACGTTCAGCTCAACCGTACCCGCAGTTTCGTCAACGGTCAGCACCGACGCCTGGTCGACGTTCAAGAGCCGCCTGACTGCGCTGAGCAAGCCACCGATCCGAACCTCAGGCAACGACAGTCGGGTCGCCAGGGCTGCCCGGGACAGCTTGCCACCCCGCTCAGACAAGGACGTCAGGAGCAGTCGCATCTTGTCGTCGGGCGGCGCCACGCGCGCGGCCAACTGCCGCTGAGACGCATAGATCGGGCTGCCCAGCAAGGCGCCGATCCAGGCCAAAGCCACGGGTGCCGTTGAAGCCTCTGGTGGCGGCAGATCGACCGGCTCGAACAACTGCGGCTGCCCTTGCTGCGCGGTCGGTTTGCGCCGCGTTGGCTTCGGTGCTGCGGCGGCTGCCGATGGCACACCTGACGACTTCGGCATGGGCGGCAGTTCCCACCACTCAGGCTGAGCCGGCGGTGCCGGGGTCCACCCGGCCAGGTCGAATCCGAGCGGCACGATCACGCTCAAGGGCACCGTGACTTCCTGGGGCGACAGCCCACCGTGATACCCGTTCTTGCGACCCGCATACCTAGTGCTCTCGCCCCACAGGCACACCACCGCGTTCGATCCGTCGGAGGTGACTACGCGCCCCCCGCTGACCGCCATTTCGTTGGGCGTCTGCGCGTTCTTACCCGGGCGCCAGCGGTCGCTCTCGCCACCGGGCAGCTGTGTGGTGCCGTCTTCGAGCAGATGCCCATGGTCGGCCGTGATCACCACCACCCTGCGTGCTTCGCGCGCCTCGCGCAGCAGTGGCAGCAGCAGACGCAGGTCCTCCAGTGCCCAGCGTTGATGCAACTGATCCGGGCCGCTCAAATGGTCGTCTACGGCGTTGTAGACCACGCCCACCACACGCTGCTGGGTGCTCGCAATCGCGGTGCGCACCTCCTGGGCCAGGTTGGTCGCATCCGCCAGGTCACCCTTGTGGAACAGCCGTGGTGGCGCGCCTGCGCGGCTGTGCGCCAGCAGGGCAGAGTTCGCTGCGAAGCCGGTCTTCTCCTGCGCTGAAGCGCCGACGGTCAAGCGCCCACACAGCAGGCTGGCGCGGCTGACCTCGGTGATCGTTGGCAGTGCAGCCACACCAGCCAGCGGCTGTCCCAGGCTGGAAGGCACCATCTCGGCCCAGCCTTGGCTGGCAATCCGGGCGAACAACTCCCGGAAGATGCTGGTGCTCAAACCATCCATCACCAGCAGCAGGGTGGGGTGGGCGGCGGCGATCGGTGCCAGCACATGCTCAAGCACCGACTCCAGCGGGATGATCCGACCCTCAGGCGCCGGCTTCTGGGCGTTCCATTGCACCAGCGCCTGTGCGAATGGCTTGGCGAAAGCATTTCGGCGCGCGATGACGGCTTCGCGGCAGGCGCTGTAGGCCTGTGACAGGTCCGGCAGCTCGTCGCCTCCCAGCAGCCGAAAGCGCGCCCAGTCGACGAAGGCGCCTTGGTCAGACTGCCAGGCCACAGCAATCTGCAAGGATGAAACGGTCGGCGTGGCGCTCATCAGCCAGCGTGCCAATCGGCGCGCCATCTCGACGCGTTCCATGCGAGGCT
>Ga0007791_10000378_pt1 | contig 13889 bp, 15 predicted proteins | sample CryBogmetaGMA05M_FD_60368 | JGI IMG/M metagenome (GOLD analysis project Ga0007791, IMG submission 60368) | Freshwater microbial communities from Crystal Bog, Wisconsin, USA - MA0.5M | ecosystem: Environmental > Aquatic > Freshwater > Lake | place: Crystal Bog, Wisconsin, USA | collected 2009-07-06 | reverse complement strand
AGGCGGGCCCGCGCCTCACCGATATCACTGTCGGCGAACTGCGCCAGCCCCGCGAGCTTGCCGCCGATCTCGGAGGGCGCAAGCTGAATCGACGTACCGTTTGAGCGCATCACCTTGATATCGAGCTTGCTGGCATCGAGCTCGTTGCTCACCAGCTTGAGCTGAGAGAACGTGTTCCCGACCACCAGCGGCTCACCCCGGGCAGACGCGACCGTGACCGCCCCATCCGCGCCGATCGTGGCATTGGCGCGCAGGACCGCATTCAGATCGCCCAGCAACTTGTCGCGCTGGTCCAGGAGATTGTTCGGAGCGGAGAGGGACGCATGGGCATTGCCGAGCTGCTGGTTGAGCGCTGCCAGCGATTTCAGCGTGTCGTTGGCCTTGTTCACCTCGGTCGACATCTGCCCGTGCGCCGAATCGGCAAGCTGCTGCATCTGTCCATCGATCTGTGACGCACGGCCCGCAAAGGCCGAAACCTGCGCGAGGACCGCGCCGCGGGCCGACGAATCGGAAGGATGCGCGGTGACGTCCGCAAACGAGGCCACGAGGGTGTCGTAAGCGGCGCCCATGCCGGTTTCAGGATTGCCGAAGAGATTGTCAAGCCGGTTCAGGCCATCGCTGCGGGCGGTGTCCTGCGCAGCGCCGGATCGGTTCGCATTCGACTCGCGAACCAGCAATTCGTCGTAGACCCGCTGGATCTGGGCCACATTGACACCCTGCCCGATGAAGCCCGAGGTCCCATTGTTGCCGGCCTCCTGCAGGACGGCTTCACGTCGCACATAGCCGGGCGTCGAGGCGTTGGCAATGTTCTGCCCGGTGGTTTGCAGCTGGATCGATGCGGCATTCAGCGCACTGCTGCCGATCCTCAAGAGATTACTCATCGCCGCCTCCGGATCATCAGGTGGTCACCCGGCGCAGCGACAGCGCCTGGGTGATTGTGCTCGTCAGCTTCGACGCATAGTTGGGGTCGGTCGCATAGCCCGCGCGCTGCATGTTTTTCGCGAAAGACTCGACCGATCCACCGGCCTGCAGCACGCCGGCGTAGCGCGGATTCGAGGCCATCAGCCGCGACCAGTCGGTAAAAGCCTCTTCATAGCTGCCATAGGCTCTGAATCGCTCGACCGTCTTGATCATCCTGCCGCCGACAAACTCGCTGGTGGTGGCATCGACGGTCGCACCTTTCCAGCCTGGGCCAGCCTTGATGCCGAAAAGGTTGAAGGAGGTTCGGCCATCGGCGTACTTGAGTTCCTGACGGCCCCAGCCTGATTCGAGTGCCGCCTGACCGACGATGAATCCTGCCGGCACGCCGGTGGCGCGCTGGGCGCTGGTCGCCGCGCCCCACATGCGATCGACGAAAGCAGCCGGTGCCGCACCGGATTTTCCATTTGCACCGTTGGCTGCCGACGCAGCCGCGCTGTCCGGACCAAGCATCGGCATGCCGCTCAAGGCATCGCGCTGCATGCCCGGCGCGCGCATCGACCTGGCGCGCGCTGCGGCTGCGGCTCCGGCCGCCACCTGCGAGCCCGAGGGAAAGATATCTTCCCCATCACCCGATCGGGCATTGGCAGACATGGCATCAAACGCCGCCAGATGTCGCTCGATGCCCGCAGACGACACTTTCGGCGTGGCTGCGGCTCCGCCCTTTGCGGCCGCGTCCGGTGGCATGTTGCGCATCAGCTGCTTGGCGATCAGCTCGCCAAGCCCACCCGGTTTGCCGGTCATTCCCTGTGCGAACTGAGTATCGAGCATGCTCTGGAACGTGTCGCTGCCTGTGCCCTCGAGCATCCCGCTCTTGGGTACCGCATCGCGCATGCTCTTCATTACCATCTGCATGAACAGGGCCTCGAACTGCGACGCAGCCTGGCGGATGGCGGCCTTCGGATCGCGCGCAGCGCCGGTTTTCAGCGCATCAAGCGAGCGAGCGTCAGACGCCAGCGAGCCGGATACGTTCGCTGTCATATGATTTCTAGCTCCGCCTTCAGACTCCCCGCTGCCTTGAGCGCCTGCAGGATCGTGATCAGATCCTGCGCGGTCGCACCCAGACTGTTGAGCGCCTTGACGACGTCAGCAAGCTTCGCAGCCCCATCAATCATCATGAGTGCCGCGCCGTCCTGCTTGATCTGGATATCGGCCTTTTCGGTGACAACTGTAGAGCCCTGCGAAAACGGACCCGGCTGACTCACCATCGGCGTGGTCGAAATCGACACCGACAGATTGCCGTGGGCCACTGCGCTCGGTGCCAGCGTCACGGTCTGATTCATCACCACCGAGCCGGTGCGCGCATTGACGATCACCTTGGCCGGCGGCAGACCGATGGCAACATCGATGTTCTCGAGCTCGGACATGAAGGCGACCCTTTTTTCAGAGCCCGGCAGTTTCACCTTGATGACCCGCGCATCGATTGCCTGGGCAACAGGCTCCTCGCCGGCCGGGACGCGATTGCGACGGTTGATTGCTTCGGCCACTTGGGTTGCGGTCGAGAAGTCGGTGGTCTTGAGCTCGAGATGGATCGATTCGAACTGCAGGGTGTTGTTGGGCACCGCGCGCTCGACGGTCGCACCGGCCGGAATCCGCCCGGCACTCAGGGTATTGATCACCACCTTGCTGCCGGCGGCCGACGCACCGGCGCCACCGATGATCAGATTGCCCTGCGCCATCGCATAGATATTGCCGTCGGCACCCTTGAGTGGCGTCAGCAGCAGCGTGCCGCCGCGCAGGCTCTTGGCATTGCCGATCGACGAAACCGTCACATCGATGTTCTGGCCCGGCTGCACGAATGCCGGCAGCTGCGCGGTCACCATCACCGCAGCGACGTTCTTGAGCTGGGGATTGACACCGGCCGGCAGGGTGATGCCCAGCTGCTGCAGCATGGTGAGCAGACTCTGCGAGGTAAACGGCGCCTGGGTGGTCTGATCGCCGCTGCCGTCCAGTCCGATGATCAGTCCATAGCCGTAGAGCTGATTGGTGCGAACGCCCTGCACCGAGGCGAGATCCTTGATGCGCTCGGCGCGGGCGCTGTGATTGAGCGCCAGCATCAATACTGCAGACATCGCGAGAATCAGCAGCCCCCGGCCCGACAGGCGCATGGAGGACCTGCGAACAATGTCAATCAGCCTTGCAAGCAAAGGGTTCATGTGCTTCCTTACAGCGGCGCGAAGCTGAAGAAAAGCTTCTGCATCCAGCCGGTCGTCAGCGCGCGATCAATGTCGCCGCGGCCTCTGAATTCGAGCCGAACGTCGGCCACCTGGGTCGAGGCGATCATGTTCGGCGGACGGATCTGACGCGGGTCAATCACGCCCGAAAACCGCAGCGAATCGACGGTCTGATTCACGCCGACCTGCTTTTCGCCGACGATCAGCAGATTGCCGTTGGGCAGCACTTCGGTGACAGTCGCCGTGATCGTGCCGGTGAACACATTGTTGCTGTCGCTCGACCCCTTGGCCGCCGAGTCATTGTTGAGCGAGCCGGTGATCTTGCCGCGGGTGACGATGGGTGCAGTCGGATTGACGAAGGGCACCGCGGTGACCGAACCATCCATCTTGCCGGTGCGATTGACCGCGGCATTCGAGCTCTGGCTCGCGGTGGTGTTTTCCTGAATCGTGACCAAGACGATGTCGCCGACCATGCGCGCCCGGATGTTTTCGAACAGCGGCCGATAGGCGTCGCCACCCGGAAAGATCGCACCGGCGCTAGCCGGCGCCACCACCGGCATCGCCGTCATCTGTGCCCACGGACGCGCTGGCGCCACATCGACCTGCGGCCGGGTGAGATCGGCGCATGCCACCAGCCCGCACAGCACCGATGCGGCAAGCGCACGTGCCATCCATTGCGAAACCATTGAACCGGTCATCATGAGCCTCACAGCTGGGCGAGCTTGCCGAGCATCTGGTCGGACGTCTGGATCGCCTTCGAATTGATTTCGTAGGCGCGCTGGGTCTGGATCATCGCAACCAGTTCTTCGACCACATTGACATTCGAGGTCTCGACATAGCCCTGGCTGATCGTGCCGTGGCCGCTGACGCCGGCTGCCGCCACCGCCGGCGTGCCGGAAGCCACCGTCTCGCGATACAGGTTCTGTCCGGCAGGATCGAGACCGGCCGGATTGATGAAGGTGGCGGTGGTGATTTGGCCGAGCGTGGTCGTACCGGTTGCAGAGGTCGAGGTCACGATGCCGTCCGAGCCGATGCTGAGCGCCGTAGACGTTGCCGGCACGGTGATCGCCGGGATCAGCGGATAGCCGTTGGCAGTCACCATCTGGCCCTGCGAGTCGACCTTGAAGCCACCGTCGCGGGTGTAGGACGTGGTGCCGTCGGGCATCTGGACCTGGAAAAAGCCGTTGCCGTTAATCGCCAAGTCCATCGAGTTTTCGGTCTTGGCCAGATTGCCCTGGCTGAAGAGGCGGGTCGTGCCGACCGGGCGCACGCCGGTGCCGAGCTGCAGACCGACCGGTGTGGTGGTGGACTGCGTTTCCTGCGAGCCCGACTGGCGCATATTCTGGTAGAGCAGGTCTTCGAACTGCGCGTGGGCGCGCTTGTAGCCGTTGGTGCTGACGTTGGCAAGGTTCTGCGAAATGGTGTCGAGCTGCATCTGCTGCGCATCGAGACCGGTTGCCGAAATCCAGAGTGATCGAATCATGGTTCCTTACTCCCTAGCCATTGTTGGCAAGCAGCTTGGCTGCCCGCTGTTCGTTACTTTCAACGGTCTGCATCATCTTCATCTGCATCTCGAACTGACGGGCCGCGCCGATCATGCCGACCATCGAGGCCACCGGATTGACGTTGCTGCCTTCGACCGCACCCGAAGCGATCTTCACCAGCGGATCGGCGGGCGCCGGATCACCGCCCTGCATGCGCATCAGGCCATCGACACCCTTGCGCAGCTCACCCGGCCCGGGGTTGACCAGCTTGATCGTTCCCATCGTGGTCGGCGGCGTGTTGCCCACCTTGGCACTGACCGTCCCGTCAGAGCCGATTGCCACCTCTGCGCCCTGAGGGATGACGATCGGGCCACCGTCGCCCATCACCGCCAGTCCGCCAGGCGTTTGCAAGGTGCCGTCCGCCGAGACCGCCAGACTGCCGGCACGGGTATAGGCCTCGTTGCCGTCGAGCCCCTGGACCGCAATCCAGCCCGCCCCCTTGACCGCGATATCGAGCGCACGCCCGGTCTGGGTCACCGGCCCTTGCGTCGCATCGAAGCCGGCGGTGGCTTCGAGCGAATGCACCCGAGTGGTCAGACCGTCGCCCCGCACCGGCACCGCCCGAAAGGCGCTGAGGTCGGCACGAAACCCGGGCGTCGTGGCATTGGCCAGATTGTTGGCGAGCGCGTCCTGGCGAGTCATCGTGGCCTTGGCGCCCGACATCGCGGTATAGATCAGACGGTCCATGACGGCTCCTCCGGCTCAGTCTTGAAGAAAGGCATCAACGCAGATTGACGATGGTCTGCAGCAACTGGTCATGCGTCTTGATCGTCTGCGCATTGGCCTGATAGACCCGCTGCGCGGTGATCATGTTGACCAGCTCACCGGTCAGGTCGACGTTGGAGTTCTCGAGCGCCTGCGACTGCAGCGGGCCGAGCGTGCCGGTTCCCGGGACACCGAGTGTCGGCTGGCCCGACCCTGCGCCCTCCGACCAGGCGTTGTTGCCCAGCGGTGTCAGACCCTGCGGATTGACGAAGTTGGCAAGCACCACCTGGGCGAGCGCCTTGGTCTGACCGTTGGTATAACGACCGACGATCACGCCGCTGGTATCGGCACTGAACCCCGACAATCGCCCCGACCCGTAGCCATCCTGCGTGATGTTGGTGGTGCTGAAGGGCGCGCCGAACTGGGTCGCGGTGCCGACATCGGTGGTGAAGGTCAGACTGGTGCCGGCGTCGGCACCCACAGGGATCGTGACGCTGAACGGTGCGGCCGGAGTGGTCAGGCTGCCGGTGGCATCGAAGGCCAGATTTGTCAGGGGTTTGGTCGGCAACTCGGTGCCGTCGGCCGAACCGTAGACCGCCCAGTTGTTCGCCGAGGTCTTGGCGTAATAGAGGGTCACCTGATGCTGGCGACCGAGCGAGTCATACACCGACATCGAATTCGAGTTGTTGTAAGAGCTTGCATCAGTCGACGAAAAGGTGGCGGCGGGTACCGTGGCACCGGCGTCCAGATTGAACTGGGCAGCCGTCGTCGCGGTCGCCTTGGGCGAGATGTCAGCCTGACTGATCTGAAGCGGATTGGGGGCGCCGCCCTGAATCTTGCCGGCCGAATCCGCCGCGTAGCCGGTCAGGTTGGCGCCTTGGGCATTGACGATAAAGCCGTCCTTGTCCATCCGGAACTGGCCGTTGCGGGTGTACTGAACCGAACCGTTGAGCGAGGTCCTGAAAAAGCCCCGGCCGTTGATTGCCATGTCCATCGGATTCTGGGTGGTCGAGATATCGCCCTGCGTAAATTGCTGGGCGATGCTGCTGACCGCGACACCGATACCGACCGCACCGGTGCCGGAGCCACTCAGCGCGTTGGCATACACGTCTGCGAATTCCGCCCGCGAGGTCTTGGCACCAACGGTGCTGGAGTTGGCAACGTTGTTGCCGATCACGTCGAGGTTGCGTGCCGCGGCGTTCAGACCGGAAAGACCATCCTGGAAACTCATTGTCGACTCCTGCTCAAGAAAGATTCAAATTCGTCGTTAATCGATGGGAAGGCGTCAGAGCACGCCACGCACATCGGACAAAGGCCGCGATCCGAGCCCACCGAGCTGCAGCGATGTGCCGCTCGAAGTCTTCAGTGCGGCCTGCACCGTCGCGGCAGTCAGCGCGGTCGCATCAACCGGTTTGCCGCCACTGACCGCGGTAATTCGAAGCCCGTAGGTGCCCGCCGGCATGGTCTTGCCGCCAGCGGTGCCGTCCCATGCGAATGTCTGGATGCCGGCCTGCACGTTCTTGCGCAGCTGGCTTTCAATGACCTTGCCGCTGGCATCGAGCACATCGATCGTGACCGCGCTCGCGCCACTACGCAGCTCGAAGCCGGCCTTGGCCACCCCATCGGCGGGCAGATCAAGGGTCTCGCCCGGCACCAGCACCTGACGGCCCACCATCGGCACGGCATCGGCCGGGCCGCCGGTCTGAAAGCGATCGAGCAGCTTTTGCATCGTGCCGTTGAGCTGATCGATGCCCTTGACGGTATTGATTTGGGCAAGCTGCGAGGTGACCTGCGCGTTATCCATCGGATTGAGCGGGTCCTGGTTATTCATCTGGGCGACCAGCAGCTTCAGGAATCGGTCGGCACCACCGTCGTCGGCCGTCGCCGATGAACTGGTGGCGGATGAACTCGAGGTGGAGACGGAGGACGTCGCTGCAGCCGTCGCCGACGTGTCCTGGCCGATCATCGAATTCACCATCGAATTGAAGGCATTGCCGCCCGAGGCCCGCGCAGCACCGGCGGCGGTGGACGCTGCCGATGCGGCGCCCGAGGCCGCACTCGAGGTCGCACCGGTCTGATTGGCGTTGAAAGATGAGATGGCCATGGTGATTCTCCTGCGCCTGAGCGACTTATGACTGTCCGAGCTGCAGCGTCTTTTGCAGCAGCTGGCGAGCGGTATTCATGACTTCGATGTTGTTCTGATAGGAGCGCGAGGCCGACATCATGTTGACCATCTCCTCGACGACATTCACGTTCGACTGGGTGATGAAACCCTCGCCGTCAGCCATCGGATGGCCGGGTTCGTACACCCGTTTTGCCGGGGTCTTGTCTTCGATGATCGAAGACACTTTCACGCCGGCGCCGCCGTCCTTGGTCGGCTCGGTCTGAAAGACCACCTGGCGCGACTTGTAGGTCTGGCCGTCCGGGCCGGCGAGCGATTCGGCATTGGCCATGTTGCTGGCCACCACGTTCAGGCGTTGGCTCTGCGCGGAGATCGCGCTGCCCGAAATATTGAAGATCTTCATCATCGACATGGTGTTTCTCCTTGCGCGCTGACGCGTCAATCGCCCCGGATCGCGGAAAGCATGTTCCGCACCGAACCGTTGATAAACCGCAGGGCCGCTTCATAGCGAAGGGCGTTGTCCGCGAAGTTGGCTCGCTCGCGGTCGAGATCGACGGTGTTGCCATCGAGGCTGGGCTGCTCGGCATTGCGGTACTTCATGGCAGTCGAATCGATCCGGCTGGCACCGGTGTCACCGCTACCGGAACCGGCGACGTGACCGATGTGAGTGGTCGACACGACGAAAGCCGAGGCCGACGGCTTGGCCATCGCCGGACCCGACTGCGCGCCGGTGGCATCTGCCAGGGCGGCCTTGAAGTCGAAATCACGCGCTGCAAACCCCGGGGTATCAGCGTTCGCAATGTTGCCGGCAAGGACCTTCTGGCGCTCGGCGCGCAACATCAGCGCACTGCCGTGAAAATCGATGGACTCGGTCAGACGTGCGGGCATGACAGGAAACTCCGGTGAAACCTCATGCAGGCAATGGTCGCCTTCGGTCCGGAAACTTAAGCGCCGAAAAGCGGGGAGTCGGTGACGTTTATCGGACGGAGTCGGTGCTTTCCGACCCATTAATCTGGCCACATCCGAAATCGGGCCAATGCACTCACATGAATCCTTATCGATCCGCGTCAGCAACACGTCTGTCAGCCGCAGCCAGGTCTGCCGCGGTCATCGGTCTGCTTTGTGCGGTCTGGGGATCGGCAAACGCGCAATCCGCAACCGATGGCGTCAAGACCTTCATCGAACAGCAGATGCCAAGCGGCAAGGGGCGAGTCGAGATCAGCGTCGGCTCACTCGACCCCCGACTGCAGCTCGCACCCTGCGGCCGCATCGAGCCCTACCTCCTGCCGGGCACGCGCCTGTGGGGGCGCACCTCGATCGGCGTTCGTTGTCTGTCGGGCGCGAACTGGTCGGTCTCGTTGCCGATCACGGTCTCGGTCTACGGCCAGGCGGTGGTGGCGACCGAACCCTTGGCCGCAGGCGTGAGCCCGTCCCTGAGCAGCCTTCAGGTCGTCGAAACCGAATTGAGCCGTGAACCGGGAACGCCGGTCACCGATCCGGCGCTGCTCGTCGGCCGGACATTGACCCGGTCGGTGGCGGCAGGGCAAGTTATCCGGACCGAGCAGTTGCGAATGGCTCAGACCGTGGCCTCAGGCGACCCCTTGAAGATCGAGATGATCGGACAGGGCTTCGTGATCCAGGGGGAAGGCCAGGCGCTTGGCGCGGGTTCGGAAGGTCAGCCGATACGGGTACGCACGGACAATGGCCGCATCGTTGCAGGCACCTTGCGGGGACGGACGGTCGAAATCCGGATTTAATTCACGAAATTTGTATGGATGTGTCGGGGATGTTGCGTTTATCGGACTCAAGTCGCGAAATTCGAAGCCGATAATCACCATAAGAGGCGGTTATTGCGCCGTCCCTTCAGGAGAACACCATGGACATCAAGCCAGTTAGCAGTCAGTCGCCGATGGTTGGCAGCGTCACCGGGAACGTCGAGCAGTCGCCGGCGGTTCGGTCGGGTGCTACTACCAGCCCGGTTGCCGAGCCGACCGCAGTCGACCGTATCTCGCTGTCGAGCGCAGCAACCACCACCGTCGTCAATGCCGGCGTCGTGCCATTCGACGAAAAGAAAGTCGACCAGGTCCGAGCCGCGATCGCAGAAGGCCGGTTTCCGGTCGATGCCAAGCGAATCGCCAACGAGCTGATCGACAACGCCAGTCAGATGCTGGGCATCACCGGCCGCGGGGCACAGGGCGCGTGAGCATGTCAGCCGCTTCCGCAGCCAATGCCGGAGCCGGTGAACGGGCGTTGAATGCGCTTGAGCAACTGCTTCACTCCCAGCGCGAGGCCATCGTTACTGGCGATCTGGGTGCGCTTCAAGGCGCGCACGCAAAGATTCACGCTCTGCTGAACAATCCCGGCTGGCAACGCGATGCTGCCAAAGGCACGTCGGTCAACCGGCTGCGAAACGCTTTGCGCACCGCCGCAGTCAATGCCGGCCTGGCCGCACGAGGCGAAGCGCAAGCCGCCCGGGCACTCGCCACCTTGGGCGTCGGCCAGGCACCGGGCGTCTACAACGCGGCCGGGTCGATGGCTCGCCGCTCAGGTCCGTCGCGCGGCTACGCCGCCTGATCTGCGCCCGATCTGCATCGGACGTCTGCCTGACCGCTGATCCGCGGCCACCCCGCCCGGCTCAGGGTTCCGGTTCAGAAGAGATAGGCGATCCGCAAACCACCCCAATGGCGTCCCTGCACCGTAATTGGCGCTGACAGGTCTTTCATCAGCACGAATTGGCCACCCCCCATATCGCGACGGTAGGTCTGCAGCAAAAACCTGCGGGAATTGCGACCGGCCGCCAGACCGGTCCGATCATTGAAGATCCGACGGTTTCGGCAGTGCGCCGCATTCCAGACCGGGTCTGAACCCTGAGGCTTGGAAAACGCGCGATTGTGCGTCGGCAGATAGCCGTTGCGGTCGACCGCTGCGCAAAAAACCACCTTGGGCAACGACGACACGACCGGCTCCTGCAATTCGGGCAAAAGACGGTCGGCCAGGCTGAGAAAACGCGTGGTGTGCTGCAGCGGATTGGATCCGGGAACCGGCACATAGACCTCGTCGAAGAGGTCGGTACTGTCGATCATCCGCTCGGCGATTGCGGTCTCGAAGCGCTGACTGATGAGCCCAGCCAATTGCAGCACCCGCTCGATATAGGGTGAGTCGACCGTCTCGACGCCGCTGGAGGCGGTCAGTTCAATCATCGACTCGGAGACCCCCAGCAACGCGGTGGCATTGTGCTGGGCACCGGTGAGCGACTCGGTCGTTCCCTCGACCTGCCTGGCCAGCCGTCGGACCGAATCAAGCACCGCATCGCAGGTCTCGGCGTTGTGCCGGGCGGCGACCGCGATCTGGTCGACCGACAATTCAGCGCGGTGCAAGGCCCGATGAAAGGGACTGCTGCGCCCACCGTCGTCGACGATCTCGCGCGACAGCTCGGCCACCCGACGATCGAGTTGCGAGACCGTGCCCATGATCAGCTTGGCCGATTCCTCGACCTTGCTGGCCAGGTCGCGAACCGCCTCGGCCACCACCGCAAATCCCCGCCCTGCCTCACCGGCCCGCTTGGCTTCAACCGATGCATTGAAGGCAACCAGTCGGGTCTGCAAAGCGATCTGCGTGATGTCACCTGCGGCCGATGACACATGCCGGAGGGTATCGATCGTGCTCACCACGCCCTGCGCCACCTGGGACACCGCCTCACGAGCCTCGTGCACCGAACGGTTGCCCTCCTGCGAGGCGTCAGAAATCGCGCGGTTGGCGGTATGGATGCTCTCCATATCGCCGGCGAGCTGTCGCATGCCCAGGCTCTGCAGCGCGCTGGTGGCGGCAAGATCGTCGATGACGCCATGCAACTGAGCCGCATCGCGCCCAAGCTCGCCGGCCTGCCGGGCGATCTCATCGAGCGCAGCGCCGTCGGATGTCGGCACAGGATTCGGCATCGGGGCGTTGTCCGCAGTCGGAATCATTCGCCTGATCAGGCCGGAAATCATATTGGGCGCAGACAGAACGACCTACCAGCCCTTGAGCTTCGTGCGAAGACGGGCGACCGCCTGACTGTGCATCTGGCAGACCCGCGATTCGGTCACGCCCAGCACCGCGCCGATTTCCTTGAGGTTCATGTCGTGCTCGTAGTACATGCCCATGACCTGCTTTTCACGCTCCGGCAGATTCTCGATGGCGGTGGCCAGCGAGGCACGGAAACGCTCATCGCTCATGACCCGTGCCGGATCGGCCGCCTCATCGCCGACATGACGATCGAGATAGCCTTCTTCGGAATCGCTGCCGCCGAAGTCGTCGATATAGAACAGCTGCCCGCCGTGCGCGTCGCCCAGCATCTGCTGATAGGCCGCCAGGGCGATGCCCAGGTGGGCCGCGATCTCGGTTTCGGTGGCCGGGCGCTTGGTGCGCTGCTCGACCGCATTGACCGCCGTCTCGATGGCGCGCTGATTGCGCCGCACCGATCTTGGCAGCCAGTCGCTGCCACGCAACTCATCGATCATGGCACCGCGGATACGCTGGGTGGCGAAGGTCTCGAACTGCGCGCCATGCCCGGTTTCGTAGCGGGCCAGCGCATCCATCAGACCGATCATCCCGGCCTGAATCAGATCGTCGAGTTCGACATTGGCCGGGAGCTTGGCGATCATCTGCGAGGCGAGACGGCGCACGAGCGGTGCATAGCGCTCGACGGCTGTGCTTCGGTCAAGGGTTCCTCGCGCGGTATACATCGTTTCTCCGGCCATCAGTGTGGCAGGCCAGCCCAACGCCCGCTACGGTTTCGCGACCAGTCTGCCAGATCGTCAGCCAGACGGCGATATCCGCCCGGCATCGAGATGTCGGGTGCAGCACCGCCGTAAGCGATATCGATCCCCAGAAACCGCCATGCGGTCTGTGCCAGGCGATCATGCCCAAGACGAATCTCGGCGCTCGCGCTGCCACGATCAAACAGCGTGCACACATCCCTGACCGATCCGAGTCCGACCAGCGCCTTGATGCGCGCATAGGCGGTCGCAATCGCCTGGGTGTCGGATGAGGCCAGAACAATGGCCTCGCTCGCGCGCATCGTCAGTCCGCGAGCCAGTCGAGCATCATCGACCGCCACGAGCGTGAGATCGGCGCTGGCACTGATGACGCCGAGCCGCTGCAGGCTCGAGCCGACCTCGAGCGAGTGCATGGCCGCCAGATCGCGTCGCGGCTGCCCCCGGTTGATCTGCTCGAGCACATCATCGAAGTCGCTGACCAGCGCCACGCGCAGTCCGCCATCGCACAATGCCTGCGCGAGCCTTGCGACAAATCCCGGGTGCTCGCCGGCGCCGGCAACCGGCAACACCGGGCCACCGTGAGGCGTCATCGACCGGCGCAATCCGGTCGCCTGATCCACGCCGCGCTCAAGCATGAGCCGCCTCGCTCTGTAGCGTCGAGGCGACACCGAAGAGCGTCGGCAAGCTCTCCTCCTCCAGCCCGAACCAGTTCGGGCGACTCGTCTTGAGCGCGCGGGCGACCAGCATCCGAGGATCGGGCGAGTGCCAGTCCTCCGGCACCCGCTGCCCATCGCAGACACCCAGGATCGGCAACTTCTGACGGATCGCGCAGTCGAGGGCACCGCCGATGCGGGCCGCCTCATCGAGCTTGGTGAAGATGATTCCGTGTGACTTGCGGGCCTGGTAGGCACGCAGCGACTCGTCGATCGTCTCGGCCTGTGCCGCGCTGCTGGCCACCACCACATGGCGGATCTCTTCGCGCGACAAGGTCGCGAGCAGATTGCGGATGCGCTCGTCGCGATGCCCCATGCCGACCGTGTCGATCAGGACCAGCTGACGGCTGGTGCGAAGCCGCAGCAGATCATTGAGCGCTGCTGCGTCGTGGGCGATATGAACCGGCACACCGAGGATGCGCCCGAAGGCACGCAGCTGGTCATGGGCACCGAGGCGATAGGTATCGACGGTGATCAGCGCAACCGACTGCGGGCCATACTTCAGCACATGCCGCGAGGCGAGCTTGGCGGTGGTCGTGGTCTTACCCACTCCGGTCGGGCCGATCAGGGCATAGACGCCGCCGGCTTCAAAGGTCTCGGAATCAGGCAGGCAGCGCAGATTGCGGGCCAGTACCTTCGAGAGCCATTGGGCTGCCTGGGCAGGCGTGCCGTCCTGCGGAAAATGCGAGACCAGCGAACGTGCCAGCTTGAGCGAAAAACCGCTCTCGACCATGGTGCGCAGCATCTGCCCCTGGACCGGATCGCGGGCAACGCCGTCGAACCAGCGCATGGCTTCGAACTGGCTGGTGATCATGCCCTTGAGCGCCTGCAGCTCGGCCACCAGTGCCTCGGAGGAGTGGGCGGGCCCGATGATCGGCGGCACCGGCGCGCCGGTG
>Ga0007791_10000374_pt1 | contig 13933 bp, 17 predicted proteins | sample CryBogmetaGMA05M_FD_60368 | JGI IMG/M metagenome (GOLD analysis project Ga0007791, IMG submission 60368) | Freshwater microbial communities from Crystal Bog, Wisconsin, USA - MA0.5M | ecosystem: Environmental > Aquatic > Freshwater > Lake | place: Crystal Bog, Wisconsin, USA | collected 2009-07-06 | reverse complement strand
AGATAGCGGCGCCCATAAAGAGCAAGTCGCCAATAGACAGATTGCTGACTCATGCCATCAATCTAGCAAGCTCTTCTGCAGCCCTTTCCGAGGCACCGGAGTCGCCCATTGCCTGCCACAAGTCCTGGACAGCTTGCAGGCAACCTTGCCGATTGTCCACCATTTCGCGTACGGCACGCACAATGTTGCCAGCTGTCACCTCACGCTGCAGTAATTCAGGGAAAAAAGGTCGTCCCAGGACCACATTGGGAAGGCCCAAAATGCGGCGCCCAATCACTAACTTGGCCAAGATATAGGTCAGGAAGGAGAAGCGATACAGAATCACGTGGGGACATCCCAACAGGGCCGCTTCCAGGGTTGCTGTACCGGAGGCAATCACACCCGCATCCGCCGCCGCAATCACGTTGTAAGCATCGCCCTCCACAATCGGAACGGGAAAGGGAAGGGCCCCATGGATCTGCTCGAGGTAGGCCTGATCAATGGTGGGAGCTTTCAACAAGGCCACCTGCCAGCCATCGGCCCTCAAGATTTGGGCTGCCGCCAACATCGCAGGCAACAGGAGTCGAACTTCCGAGCGCCGGCTGCCGGGCATCAAGACCAACAGCGGCTGCTGATCTGAGAATCCATGCATCGCGCGGCTGTCTTGGGCCAAGCGTGTGACCTGGAGCCCATCCACCAAGGGATGGCCCACGTAGCGGGCAAAGTCACGGCCGTGGGCGTTGAAAATCCCCTCCTCAAATGGAAAAATCACGGCGAGTCGGTCGATGATACGGGCCATTTTTTTGGCCCTGCCCTGCCCCCAGGCCCAGACCTGGGGCGCGATATAAAAGAAGACCGGGATACCCCGCTTGTGGGCTTCCTTAGCCACAAACATGTTGAAGCCCGGGTAATCCACCAGGGCCACCACATCGGGCCTGTGCTGATCCATCTGGGCCTTGAGCAACTCCATCACCCGGTGATGGCGCGGAATGCTGCCGACAATCTCGACCAACCCAGCGGCCGAGAGGGTGCGCACATCGGCCAAAACCTCCATCCCACTGGAGCGCAAGTGATCTCCGCCCACGCCAACCACGGTCACATCGGGCTGTTGACGTCGCAGGGCTTGGACCAGGGCACCACCATGCAAATCGCCAGAGGCTTCTCCCGCCACCAGGAGGACACGCTTGGGCTGCGTTTCAAGCATGACCAATCAAGCCAAGCAGCTGCTGGACCAAGGGATCGAGGGCCCCGGGATCGATGCTCAAAGGGATCGCTACGACCTTGCTTCGATACTGCAATGGCAGACGATTGGAATCCTTGATGGTGGTGACGAGGACAGCACCTTGGGATTGGGCCACAGCCAATAGGTGTTCCAACTCGGCCTCAGCATAGGGATGGTGATCGGGGAAGCTTTTCTGGGCAATCACCCGCAGGCCTAGGGAGCTCAGGGCCTGGAAAAACTTCTGCGGCAAGCCAATACCGCAGAAGGCCACCAACGGCCTTCCCAGCAGTCCATGGGGTACATCGAGCTGAAAGCGCAAGCTGCAGCAGGGCTTCTGGCTGGGCCAAGGCAGCTGACTGGGCCAAGGCAATGGGCCTGCGCCCCCAGCACCCGTGCCCGTTCCCGTGAGAACCAGAAGATCGGCCCTGCCCAATTGGCTGGCCGGCTCCCGCAACGGTCCGGCAGGAAACACCTGACCATTGCCCAGCCCGTGCTGGGCATCCAGCAGCGTGACATCCAGATCCCTCGCCAGCGGCCAGTGCTGGAGGCCATCGTCGAGCAACAGGAGCGTTGCGCCCTGGTCAATCGCCAGGCGAGCACCCAGGCGCCGATTGGATCCCACCCAAATCTGCACCTGCTCGAGCTGGTGGGCGTACTCCAGCGCCTCATCCCCCACCTCGGCATAGCTTGCCGCTGGCGTCACCCGCATGGGTTCGCGCCGCTTGGTGCCATAGCCCCGCAACAGGACAGCCACTGCATAGCCCCGCTGCTGCAAGGCCCGGGCCAGGCCCATCACCACAGGGGTTTTGCCTGTTCCCCCCAGGGTGATGTTGCCGATGGAGATCACCGGCACCGGCAACTGCATGGGCCGCGTCGCCGATCGGTGCAACCAAACCCCAGCCCCATAGAGCCAAGACAACGGCAACAACACCCTGGCCAGGCCGCTAAGGCTGGATTGATACCAAAAGCTGGGGGCGTCGCGGGGCATGGCGCTAACGATCCGAATGATCCAGAGACTGAGCCCCACCGGCAAGGGCCTCGATCAGCCCAATGGCGATCTGGCGGGACGGGCCTTCCAGGGCTACACCAGCTAGGACGCCCATGGGTTGACCTTCCCTCTGGGTTTCCCTGTGGGTTTCAAGCAAGCGCAGCACGCCATCGAAGGCTTGGATGGCCGTGGGGTACTGGTGCAAAACACCCGCTTCAGCCAGGGCTGCGGTGACATCGGAGAAGTTGGCCATGTCGGGGCCGCAGACCACTGGCTTAGCCAAAGCCGCCGGCTCTAGGGGATTTTGGCCGCCATGGGGTCGGCCATTGGGATAAAAACTCCCCCCCATCACCACCACTGACGCCGCGCCAATCCAGGAGCCCATGGCGCCGATGCAATCAGCCACCACCAGGTCGCAGGAGACCCGCTGCTCTCTGGCCGCAAGCCCGCTGGCCACAAGCTCAGTCCAAAGTGCTGCCCTGGGCAACGGGTTGGCTTTCTGGCGGGAAAAGGCCGCCCGGGCGAGCTCCAACACCTGGGCCGAGCGCTGGGGATGGCGTGGAGCAATCAATAACGCAATCTCGCCTGGCCCCTGGCGTCCCGGCGAACCAGCCAACCAGGCCTCGATCCACTGCTCTTCTTCACCGGCATGGCTACTGGCCAAAAGCACCACGGCCCGCTGACCAAAAACCTGGCCCAACCGCTCCACGATGGGGCGGCTCACCGCCAGGGGGGCCGCATCCCGCTTGGTGGAACCAGCCGCCACCACGGCCTGGGCCCCCAGCCGGCGAAAGCGCTCAGCATCCTGCTCCGATTGGGCAAAGCAGCGCTCACAGCGGCCAATCACCCAAGCGGCGAACCAGCCCAGCCGTTGGTGGTTGCGAAAGGAGCCCGCACTCATGCGGGCATTGATCAGCTGCAGCCGCGGCATGGCATGGACGATCTCAGGCCATAACTCCGCTTCCGCTAAAACCCCCACACTCGGCCGCCAATGCAGCCGAAACGGCAGCCAACACAGCCAATGGTCGATTGGCACGTATTGGTGGATCACCCCAGCAGGCAACACCGATGGGGCCAGGCGAGCGGAGCTGCGGGTCACCGTGGTGAGCAGCACCGGAATCCCACCACCCAGCTCCTGGAGGGCAGCGAAAACGGGCAGCAAACTGTTGAGCTCGCCCACGCTGGCGGCGTGGAACCACAACAACGGGCCCGGGGGGCGTGGGCAAGTGGACCAGCCGAGGCGCTCTTGAATCCTGGAGGGATCTTCCTTGCCCTGCAGCAACCGCCAGAGCAACAGCAGCAGCGCCCCGGGGGTGAGCAGGAGCCACAGAAAGCGATAGAGCAGTAGAAGCATGGTCAGGTCACCCGATGGGCAGCCCGAGCCACCGTGGCTTGAATCGCGGCCTCAAGCTGCTGCTGCAAGGGCTCAAGCGGCGCTTCGGCGGGGCAATACATCGGCTCTCCTAGTTCAAACACCGCCTTGGAAAAGGGCAGGGGCAAAAGACTCCGATCCCACGACTTCAAGCGATGAACCCGCGAGCAGCCCAAGGCCACGGGCACAATCGCGCAGCCCGATTGCTGGGCTAAGTGGATCACCCCACTTTTGACCCGCTCGGCGGGCCCCTTGGGGCCATCGGGGGTCATCACCACCGACTGCCCACCTTGCAAAACCGACAACAGCTGGAGGTAGGCCTTGGCTCCACCGCGGGTTGAGGAGCCAAACACCAGCCGAATGCCCCGCAGACGGGCCGCCACGCCAACAATCTGGGCATCGCGGTGGGCGCTCAACAACACCGAAACCGCCCGCCGTTCATAGCGGCGAAATAGCGGTACAAAAAACACATGGCTATGCCACAGGGCATAGATCACCGGAACCCGCTGCTCTCGCACCAGGCGCTCCACCTCGGGATCGGCCTCGATGCGCAGGCGGGAGGTAATCAGGAACAGCTGGCCGTAGGCATTGAGCAGGGAGCCCACAAGCCAGGTCAGGCCCCTGTTATTGAGCAACGTCCGCTTTTGGGCCAAAGGATTTCACCAGTGTCTCAAGGGTGTTTCTCAGAAGGTGGCTGGGCCAGATACAACAATCCCCCGGAGGGTTCTGCAAGGGCAGCCCGCCAGGGGATTGGAGGATGGTCTGAGAAGCTGAAAAATCCGGTTGTTAGGCGGAACCGACGCCCACATAGGAGCCGTAGAAGAACAGACCCACCACAAAAATCACCGCCATGCCACCGGCTGTGGCCACGAGCCACAGGGGGAGGACGCCTTCAGTCCAGCGAGAACGCCAGGCCACTGCGGGTCTCCCATCGGGGAGGCGATCGGGGATCCGGCCATCAGGCAGGGAAGATTTCTTGCCGCTCATTGGATGCGCTCCCGATCAGTTGAAGAAGTAGCTGGAGAACAGGATGCCAATGACGAACACAAACAGCAGGCCCAGATAAAGACTGGTGCGGTTGAGCTCGACAGGCAGGTTGTTGGGGTTGGGGTTGCGTTGCATGGCCTCAGCGGCGAACGAACTGCATGGCAGCCAAGGCGCCCAGGAAGAACACCGTGGGGACGCCGAGGGCATGAATCGACAACCAGCGCACCGTAAAAATCGGGTAGTTGCGCGGGGTCGTGGAGATGGGTGCTTGGGTCATGGCTTATTTCAGACGCGAGTCGAGCGATCCCTTGGCTTCATAACGCTGGCTCACCACAGGAGCCTTACTTTCCTGGGCCTGGAAGTAGGCGTCAGGGCGGGGGGTTCCAAAGGCGTCATAGGCCAGGCCCGTAGACACGAACATGAAGCCGGCCAAAAAGATGGCAGGCAGGGTCACCGCATGGATGACCCAGTAGCGGATGCTCGTAATGATCTCGAAGAACGGGCGTTCTCCAGTTGAGCCGGCAGCCATAGCGACAAGCGTTCAGCTCTGGAAGTTTAGGGGTCAAGGCGAGGCTGGCGGGAGCCAGCCGGGAGCTTGGTTACAGAAGTTGGCGGGAGGGGCCCACCGAGGGCCCTGGACCTAGGAGAACCAGGCTCCCTAACCCACCCAGCGCAACAGGGATCCCCGCTCACCGAGCACAAATCCCTTGCCATCGGCACTGAACAGGATGCGGGTGAAATTGGTGGGTTGCTTGGCACCCACGGGATCCTTTTGCCAGGTTTTGCCGTTATCGGTGCTGACCAGCAGGGTGCCACTGCCGCCACCGGTCCAAATAGCGCCCTGGGGATCCCAGGCCATATCGAGATAGCCAAAGCCATTGGTAATCGGCACAACGGCCTTGCCCCAGGTGTCCACATCGCTGGGATCGGCGTTGAAGCGCAACTGGGCGCCACGGGCCAGCATCCAAAGGGAACCATCGGGCTGGAAACCCATCGATTGCAAGCGTTGGCTGCTCATGCGCTGGTGGGGTGTCCAAGCGGCTTCACCGGGGGTCCAGGTGGCAAAGAAATTGCCCAGACCGCTCACACTCACGTACTGGCCATCGGCACCGCGCCGCAAATCACGCACGGCCCCAGCCGCGTCTTCCACCTCCGCCTGCCAGCTATTACCGCCATCGCGGCTGTTGTAAATCGCGCCCACATTGGTGGCGAGCTCGGCCTGGTTGGGGCCAAGGGCCGTAATCAAGTACGGCTCACCGGGGAGCTTGGTGTCAAGAAACAGGCGACTCCAGTTCTGGCCGCCATCGGTGCTGTGCAGCAACAGACCAGGTTGGCCAGCAATCCAGCCCTCATCGCCCTGGAAATCGATGCTGAGCAGGCGGAAGTTTTCCTCTTCGGGGAGATCCAGGGCCCGTTCTTCCCAACTGCTGCCCCCATCGTTGGTTTCGAGGATCAGGCGGTTGCTCCCCACCAGAAAGCCATGGTTGGCATCGGTGAAGGCCACATCCAGGGGGTTGGCCTTGGTGGCGATGGGCACCGGTTGCCACGGACTAGCCGAAGCGGCGGGCAGGCCCGTGGTCACGCAACCACCCAGGCCCAGGCCCAGGCCGATCATCATGACAAGGCTGAGCAGCTGGCGAAGAACGGCAGTCATTAGCGCAGGGAATACAACGAAAGGAAGAAGGCGACGGCCAAGGCAAAGCCACCAAAGATCAAGACATTCTTCTGCCCGGGGGTGAGGCGGTTCACACCAAGGCCAAAATTGAGGTTCTCCTCAAAGCCGCTGGGCTTGTTGCGGGGGCCGATGTCCTTGAAGGCGCCCATTTTGCTGCGGCAAACCGGACAGCGAAAACTGGCTGGATCGAGCTCAAGGAAAGGGATGCCAACCCCAATCTTCAGCTTTTTGATCCCCTCTGCCGGGTCGTAGACAAAGCCACAGCTCAGGCACTCAAAGCGGTGGTCGGCCGGATCATCATCGGCAGATTCGGTGGTGGCGCCAGGAGCTGCTTCTGGCGCCAGCTCGAAAGCGGGTTCCGAAGTGAGTTCGGGCGAGAGTTCCGGTGAGGGTTCTGAAGCGGCTTGGGCCTCGGCGTCACTCATCCCTATACCCCTGGTTGGTTGGGCGAACTGTATCGACGCCCCAAGGCGAGCTGCAGATGCCAGACTGAACAGGCAGGTTGGCCTGGCCCGAATGTTCGTGCTCTCCGGCTATGACGCCTTTGTCGGCTTTTTGCTGATCGCGGCAGCCGTACCCGTACTGGCGCTGGTGGCCAACAAGCTGTTGGCGCCAAAAAGCCGGCAGGGCGAGCGGGAGCTCACCTATGAATCCGGGATGGAGCCCATTGGCGGCGCCTGGATTCAATTCAATATTCGCTACTACATGTTTGCCCTGGTCTTCGTGATCTTCGACGTAGAGACCGTTTTCCTGTATCCATGGGCCGTGGCATTCCATCGACTGGGCTTGCTGGCTTTTATTGAGGCCTTGATTTTTATTGCCATCCTGGTGGTGGCCCTGGCCTACGCCTGGCGCAAAGGCGCCCTCGAGTGGAGCTGATCTGACTTCGCCATGACCCCAACCCCTGCCTCCCCAAGCCCAGTGCCAAGCGTCCAAGCCCTCAGGGATCTGCGGGCCGCTAGCTGCAACCCCGTCGGTGCACCGTCGATCACCTCGGACCTCTCCGAGAACGTGATCCTCACCACCCTCGATGACATCCACAACTGGGCCCGATTGAGCAGCCTGTGGCCGTTGCTCTACGGAACGGCCTGCTGCTTCATCGAATTTGCGGCCCTGCTCGGCTCCCGCTTCGACTTCGACCGCTTTGGCCTGGTGCCCCGTTCCAGTCCCCGTCAAGCCGACCTGCTGATCACCGCAGGCACCGTCACCATGAAAATGGCCCCAGCTTTGGTCAGGCTCTACGAACAGATGCCCGAACCGAAATACGTGATCGCCATGGGGGCCTGCACCATCACCGGCGGCATGTTTTCCGCCGATTCCACCACCGCCGTTCGCGGGGTAGACAAACTGATCCCTGTCGACATCTACCTGCCTGGCTGCCCGCCGCGGCCTGAAGCGATCTTTGACGCCGTGATCAAGCTGCGCAAAAAGGTGGGCAACGAAGCCCTCGCAGAGCGGGGCAACCTGCAACAAACGCACCGCTACTCCACGGTGAGCCATCAGATGAAGGCGGTGGCCCCCATCGTTGACGGCCAATACCTGGCCTCGGAAACCCAGAAAAAAGCCCTTGCCTCCGCCTCGGGCCTGCCCATGGCAGTCCCCCAGGCCCAAGGGCAGCCCCAGCCGGAGAGCAGCAATGCCTGAAGAGATCAACCCAGCCCAGGAGCTCACCGAAACCCAGCCCGGCCCGGTGAGCCAATGGCTCAAGGGCCAAGGCTTTGACCACGAGGTGCTGGACAACGATCACCTGGGCATCGAGAACCTTGGGGTTGAAGCGGCCTTCCTGCCCTTGCTGGCCACAGCCCTCAAGGCCAACGGCTTCGATTACCTCCAGTGCCAGGGCGGCTACGACGAAGGACCGGGTGGACACCTGGTCAGCTTCTATCACCTGATCAAAATGGGGGCGTTGGTGAACTCCCTCTCCAGCACCGGCGCCCCTCCCGAGGGTGTCAAGGTTGAAGAGGTGCGGCTGAAGGTGTTCCTATCCCGCCAGGGCACCCCCAGCATCCCCAGCCTCTACTCCCTCTTCCGTGGCGCCGACTGGCAGGAGCGGGAAACCTTCGACATGTATGGCATCACCTTCGAAGGCCACCCCCATCCCAAGCGCCTGCTGATGCCTGAAGACTGGAAGGGCTACCCCCTCCGCAAGGACTACATCCAGCCGGACTTCTACGAAATGCAGGACGCCTACTGAGCACTCCAAGGGAGGAGTACTAAATCAATCCCTCAGGTTCTGCTTGTAAAAACGCATCACCGCCAGCGCCACGCTGCGGGGATCGTGGCGCAGGGTGGCCGTGGGTTTGGCGCCCTGGAGGGGAGCCTGCATCACCTGATATCCCTGCTTTCTCAAGTAGCGCGCATCACAGGTGACCGGTTCGGCCCCGTGGTGGCGATAGATCTTCAGCAAGGGGGACCGGCCCAGATCCTCCTGGGCCAAAACCGCTGGGAACAGCCGTTGATCGATCCCCAAGCTGGCCAATTGGGCCTCAATCGCCCGGAGGTGGCCGGCCACATCCAAGCCATCGGTTTCGCCGGGCTGGGTCATCAGGTTGCAGATGTAGAGGCGGGGCGCCTTGCTGCGCCGAATCGCCGTGACCAATTCGGGCACCAACAAGTTGGGGAGCAGCGAGGTGTAGAGGCTGCCGGGGCCTAAAAGAATCAGATCCGCATTGGCAATCGCCTCCATGGCCCTCGGCAAGGCCGGCGGGCGATCAGGCGTGCAGCCCAAACGCACGATTGGGCTGGTGGCTTTGCCAATTTTGGATTCGCCTTCCAAGCGCTCTCCGTTTTCAAGCTCAGCCCAGAGGCGCACATCGGCGTTGGTGGCCGGCACCACCTGGCCCTGCACCGCCAGCACCCGACTGCTGGCCGTAATCGCCGATTCCAGGCTGCCGGTGATCGCCGTCAGGGCGGAGAGGAAGAGGTTGCCGAAGCTATGGCCCTCCAGGCCGCTGCCGGCTCGAAAGCGGTATTGGAAGAGCCGGGTGAGCAAGGGCTCTTCCCGGGAGAGGGCCGCCAAGCAATTGCGGATGTCGCCCGGGGGTTGCACCCCCAGCTCCCGGCGTAGCACCCCGCTACTCCCGCCGTCATCGGCCACGGTGACGATCGCGGTGATATTGCTGCTGTAGCGCTTGAGGCCACTGAGCAGGGTCGAGAGCCCGGTGCCCCCACCAATCGCCACGATGTTGGGGCCCCGATTCAACCGGCCTTGGGCGGCCAGGGCATCCACCAACAGGGTGCCCTTATCCGGTGCCAGGGCCTGCTGGATCGAACCAAAACTGCGACTTTGCCCCCAGAGGACTAGGGCCGCACCCGCCACCAGCACCAGAGGTCCCGTAACCCCGCGGGGCAAGACTCGGGTGACTTCCTGGAGCAACCATTTGATGGTGCTAAGCATCCAATAGATGGGCTGGAGGTCAGCCCAGACCGCGGCTCCCAACAGGGCCAAGAGCAGCCCCAAACCGGAGGTCAGCACCCACCGCTTCACCACCAGCCCAGGTTGTAACCAGCGCACGGCCCGCCGGGAGCGACTCATCAAATCGCGCTGGCGGAAATCTTTTTGGCGCTTGAGTCTTCGGGGCAACGGTGGGGAAGGAACCCTGGCGCAATTGGGTCAACTTTAGGGAGGGTTGGAAGAGGCACGGGGAATTGCCCTAGGCAAAGGCGCCAAGATGGATGCACTTGCCTTAAGACCCCTGGCCACCGCCGCGCCGCCGACCGCGCAGAGCTCCGTTCCCATCGCAGAAATGCACGACTTGAGCGTGCGCTGGGGCAGCCGCACCATTCTCAATGGCGTCAATCTCAGCATCGAACCCGGCGAGCAACTCGTGGTGGTGGGCCCTTCTGGCGCCGGCAAGTCCACGGTGCTGCGCCTGTTGGCTGGCCTGCTCCTCCCCAGCAGCGGCCGCTTGAACCTCAATGGCCAAGCGCAGACCTACCTCCGGCTCGACCAGCAACAGCCCGCCGATGTGCGCCTGGTGTTTCAGAACCCAGCGCTGCTGGGATCCCTCAGCGTGAAGGAAAACGTGGGCTTCTTGCTCTATCGCGATGGGAGGCTCAGTGAGCGCGAGATCACCGATCGCGTCAATCAAGCCCTCGAAGCGGTGGGACTCTTGGGAATCGCCGACCAAATGCCGAGTGAACTCAGTGGCGGCATGCAAAAACGGGTGAGTTTTGCGCGGGTCCTGATCCAGGACCCGCGCAAAACCAACGACCAGACCCCCCTGCTGCTGTTTGACGAGCCCACGGCCGGATTGGATCCGGTGGCCTGCACCCGCATCGAAGATCTCATCGTGCGCATCACGGATGTTGCCCAGGCCGGATCGGTGGTGGTGAGCCACGTGCACAGCACGATCGAGCGCACCGCCGAGCAAGTGGTACTTCTCTACGACGGGGCATTCCGTTGGCATGGAAGCATTGATGACTACCGAACCACAACGAATCCCTATGTCGTTCAGTTCAGGAGCGGTAGCCTGAGCGGACCGATGCAGCCAGCTGAGCTTTAACCCATGCGCCGCAGTGTCCGGGAGGCGATAGTTGGGTTTTCGTTACTGGCCGCCATCTCCAGTGCCGTCGGATTGTCTTTTTGGCTGCGGGGCATTTCCATCAGCCGCACCAATTGGACCGTGCAAGCCAATTTCGACCAAGCCAGTGGCCTGGCTGAACGCTCCGCCGTGGTCTATCGCGGGGTCCAGGTTGGGAACGTCCGCAAGGTTCGGGTGACTCCCCAGGCGGTGGTTGCCGAATTGGAAATCACCAATCCTGATTTGCATCTGGCCAAGCCAGCCCATGCGGAAATCGGCGAAGCCTCCCTCCTGGGCGGCGAGGCCCAGGTGTCTTTGGTCAGCACAGGTCCCGTGCTACCACCCAACGCCCAGCCTCCCTATGCCAAGGCCTGCAATCAAGCCGTGATGCTCTGCAACGGCAGCACCATTGCCGGACTCCAAAGCCCCAGCCTGAGCAGCGTGACCGCGCTGATGAGCAAGATGCTGACCCAGGTGGATCAGGAGAAGTTGATCGACAAATTCACAGCCCTCACCGGTAGTTTCGACAAGGCCGCCGTGGATGCCTCCAGTTTCCTCAAGGATGGCAAGGTGCTGGTGAAAAAAGTGGATGGGAGCGTCGACAAACTTCAGCCCACAATCTCCAATCTGAATGCGGGCACCGCCTCTTTGAAGAACCTCATGGCAGCCCTCGACAATCCCAAAACCGTCAAGGAGCTGCAGAGCACTGTGACCAATGCGGAAGTCTTGACGGCCAAATGGAAAGCGGTCGGTGGCGACGTCAAAAAGCTCACCGATGATCCCCAGTTCATGGATGGGGTGCGCAGCGTGGCCATGGGTCTTGGCAAATTCTTCGATGAGCTCTATCCCGAAGGCAAAGTCCCGACGGCCAAGGCCGTACCGATTCGCTAGGGACCCCCATTACCCCCACCTAAACCCCGTTAATCGCCTCCATGGCAATGGCGGCAATGGCCTGATCGCTCGCCTTGGGGAGTTGCACATATTTTCCACCGGCGGCCTCGGCCAGGTCTTTACCCATGCCGCTGCCGATGAACTTCCGCTCGGTATCGATCACCAAGAGCTTGATACCGAGGGCTCGATAGCGACTGGCCACCTGCTTCACCTCTTCCTTGAGATCGACCGGTTCCTCCCCTTCCAATTCCGGCTGACCAAGGGAACGGGAGAGGGGCACGTTGCCCCGGCCATCGGTGATGGCAACCACCACCACCTGGCCGAGGTCCCCCGTGGCCAAGGCATTGGCGCCAACCCGAGCCGCCTGGGTGAGGCCGTGGGCCAGGGGAGACCCCCCGCCACAGGGCATCGATTCCAGGCGCCGGCGGGCTGCCGTGATCGAGCGGGTGGGGGGCAAGAGCACATCGGCCTGCTCGCCGCGGAAGGGAATCAGGGCCACCTCATCGCGATTTTCGTAGGCCTCCGTGAGCAGCCGAATCACCGCCCCCTTGGCGCTTTGCATGCGGTTGAGGGCCATGGAGCCACTGGCATCCACCAGAAAAATCACCAACGCACCAGCCTTGCGTTGCAATTGCTTGGCGCGCAAATCACCGTCTTCGACGATGACCTTGCGATGGGGCTCCCGCTCGCGGCGGGTTTTCTGATAGGGCGCCGCCGCCCGCAGGGTGGCATCCACGGCGATGCGCTTCACCGGGCCCCTGGGCAACATCGGTTTGACATAGCGGCCGCGGGAATCGCTAAACACCACAGCCCGGCTACCGCTGCCGCCTGATTTGGACTTGGCCGCAGAAAACAGCAACAGATCGGGATCAATGGCCGTGGCTTCCGGATCCAACAAAAACTCTTCCGGAATCGAAGGGGGCGCCTGATCCTCTGGGGTGTCGTCCTCCTGGTCGTCGTCGGAATCATCCTCCGGGTCGTCGTTGTCGGGCTCGTCGTCTTGGTTTTGATCCTCAGGCGGCTCCGGCTCCTCCGGAGGCTGCTCCCCCTGGGGTGGCGGCGGCGGCGGGGGCTCCATCTGTTGGTTGGGATCCTGGGGTGGCATCTGCAGGGCCCGCGGCGCAATCACCAGGCGCACGGCAACTTGGAGGTCGTCGGCTTCCACCTGGTCGCGGCCGCTGAGGGCCGCATGGGCCCGGGCCACCCGCACCGCATACAACTCGGAGCGGTGGCCTTCCACCCCGCCCCGCAGGGCTTCTTGCACCAGGTAAGCAATCTGCTCGCGGCTGATCTGCACATCGGGAAGCCATTGGCGCGCCAACAGCAACTGGGTGGCCAGGGCATCGGTGTCCTCCTGCCACTTCGCCCGAAACGCATCACTGGATTCCGCCTGGGCCAGGGCGCTTTGGGTGATCTCCACCCGCTGCTGGAGCTCCAGGATCTGGTTGGCCGACAGGCAGATGGCGAAGCGATCCAGTAGGTGGTCGCGCACGGCCCCCTCTTCGGGGTTGTAGGTGGCGATCAACAGGCAGCGGCAGGGGTGGCTCAGGCTGAGCCCCTCCCGTTCAATCCGATTTTCACCCGAGCCCACCGCCGCCAGCAGCAGGTTGGTGATGTTGTCGTCGAGCAGGTTGAGCTCGTCGACGTAGAGCACGCCCCGATGGGCTTCGGCGACCAAACCTGGCTGAAAGATCGCTTGCCCTGAGGCCAACGAAGCCGTGACATCGACCGAGCCCACGAGCCGGTCTTCGGTGATGCCCAAGGGCACCTGCACAAAGGGGGCCGAAATCACCTTGGTGGGCAGCAGGGCTGCGGGATCGCCGCCGGTGGGATCACCACCCAACTCTTTGATGCGTGAGCGGATGGCCCCATCCCAATCATCCGGGCGCTGGGGATCGGTGTTGAGGTTGAGATAGGGGCCGGGCGGTGCCCCATCAGGGGCCGCCAAATCCAACACATCAATGGGCGGCAGCAGGGCATGCAGCCCCCGAGCCAACACCGATTTACCCGTGCCGCGGCCGCCAGCGATCACCACCCCACCCAAGCCCGGATCCACCGCAGCCAAGAGGAGGGCCAACTTGAGGGTGCCGTGGCCAGTAATGGCCACCAGCGGAAACGAGCGTGCTGCCACTCCGCTTGCAACCATGGAAGAGCCCAATCCCTGAACTGTGGACGCCAGTCTCGCTGATCAGCTCGGGGCGATGCCGCCTGGGGCAGGCAGCATCGCGATTGCCCTCGGCGCCAACCTGGGCGACCCAGCAGCCACCTTGATCGCGGTGCGGCCCCTGCTCACGGA
>Ga0007791_10000372_pt1 | contig 13964 bp, 12 predicted proteins | sample CryBogmetaGMA05M_FD_60368 | JGI IMG/M metagenome (GOLD analysis project Ga0007791, IMG submission 60368) | Freshwater microbial communities from Crystal Bog, Wisconsin, USA - MA0.5M | ecosystem: Environmental > Aquatic > Freshwater > Lake | place: Crystal Bog, Wisconsin, USA | collected 2009-07-06 | reverse complement strand
GTTTGGCGTGGCGGGTGCATGCCCCCGTAGCTCAGTTGGATAGAGCGGAGCTTTCCTAAAGCTCAGGTCACAGGTTCGATCCCTGTCGGGGGTACTGAGTTTCCGCGTCCTTCACGACGTCAAGCGATTTTTCGCGGGCTTCGTGAAGCGTTGACGGCTCTTGATGGCCGCTGACGGCCGTTGATGGTGCCGGAATTGGTGCCGGAGTTTTCTCCGCCGATCCAGTGACCGCCGCCCAGTCCTCCGGCCGCACCCCGTGGTAGTGGCGGCGGCGCATACGGGCGGAGTTGCCGATCCATGCGTTGATCGCCTTCTCCGGCACGCCGGCACGCTCGAGATCGTCCGAGCAACTGCCCCGCATGTTCGTGAAAAACTTCTGCCACACCTTGAAGCCCGCCTTCTTGACGAGCCGCTTGGCCTGCGTGCCGAGGTTCCGCCCTCCCCGGGCGCTGGGCACGACATAGACCGCCCCGGGGTCACGCTCGCGGAACGCCCGCTCGAGGTGCGGCCTGAGCGCCGTGAAGATCGGCACCTCGCGCCGGCCGCGACCGGGATGGTGCTCGACCTTCGTCTCGTGGACCGTGAACCGCGAATTCGCGAAATCCACGTCCGTCCACTTCAGGCCTTCGACCTCGCTCGGAAAGCGGACGCCGCCGTGCCGAACCAAGGCGAAGATCATCCGCCAGCCCTCGGTGGGGCAGGTAGCGATCACCGCCTCGATCGTGGCCGCCGGCACGTACTCGATGCGATCCTCGTTCGTCTGCGGCCCGCAGGGCACGTCCGCGAAAGGGTTGGCAGCAATCAGCCGGCGACGGACGGCTGCCTTGAGGAACTGCCGCGCCCGCCGCAGGTCGACCGATACGGATGCCGGGGCGTAGGTGTCGAGAAGCCACCGCTTGTAGGCGTCGGCATCGCCCTCGGTGATCGAGTCGAGCACACGGTCCTTGCCGAAAAACTCCTCGAGCAGGTTCCGGGCTCGCTCGTAGTTGCGGGCCGTATTCGGCTTCTGCTTCCCGAGCCCAGCGAAGTAGCTCGCGAGATGATCGCCGAGGGTCGTGATCGTGGCGGTCGCCTGCTCCCGCGCAGTCACGAGGCCGGCCTTCACGAGCCGGCCGTGGATTTCATCGCCCAGCCGTCCCACCCATTCCGCGGTCTCCCGGTCGGGAGAGTGCCCGGCGGCCTTGGCCGACTCCAGTGCTTCGATCATCCGGCGTGCCGTCTCGGCGATCCGCTGGCTCACCTTGCCGAGGCGGATTGGATATCGCCCCTTCTGCTTCGTTCGAATCATAACGCGTGCCGTGCGGCCGCGTTTACCATTTTCCCAACTCAGAACAGCCATAACGTTTCTCCTATAGATGGAGGACTGAAAACCTCCGCCTGAACCTCACGCGGGCTCAGGCGGTGTCCGGCGTGAGACGCTGCTCAGCCTGCAACAGGAACTGTTCGAGGCTGGCGACGCGATAGAGGATGGCTCCGTCCAGCTTCACGAACGGAATGCGGCCCGCTTTGCGGAGGCGGTCGAGCGTCGACTCACTGATGCCGAGCTTTGCGGCGGCCTGCCTCGCACGTAACGCGAGCGGCTCGCCGGCGTCGGCGTCATTGCCTCGATAGAAAGCCTTGGAATCCATCCCGCACCTCGCGGGCCCGCGGCCCGCTTGGCGAGACGTCTTCGCGGTCCCCGCGAAACTCGTCTCGCACGGCCTATTTTCCCGTGCGAGACGTAGATCCGCCGTCCCAGTGGCGCCGGAGAAGCGCCGGAGTCAGGACGGCGCCGTGGTGGGAGGCACGGCCGACGCTACGACCGCTTCTTGCGAGCGGCCTTCTTCTTGGCAGCCTTTCGCTTCGGGCGAGTAAGCGGCGCCCACGTGAACGATTCGCCGTCACCGGCGCAGGTGAATCGCATTTGCTTCAGCCCGTCGTTCAACGACTCAACAGCACGCCGTCGCTGCGCGCTATCGCCGCCTGCGGTGATAGGGTCATCGATCGTGCGTGGCCACCCGCTTTCCTCGAAGGCCTCGAGTATTCGTACGATCGTTGAGGCTTTCGTCTGGTTGCGTATGGTTCGCACGACTTGGCCGTCGAACCAGAGTTCGCCGGAGCGGTTGATCCATCGGGGCGTGCCGGCTGCATTCGCATCCTCGCCGAGCGCCGCAAGCAGGGCCTTGCACGTCTTTGTGTCCAGCCAGTCGAGCGCGTACCCGATACCGACGATTGCCCGCTCCTTCGAGACGCCACGAGCCGCGGCCCACATGCCCGCAGTGCGGCCGTGATGCTTCCACGCCAGATAAGGGTCGTCACCCAGCGCCTTCCGGTCGGCCACGGTGAAGTGCTGCTCCCAGATCACGACCGCGACGTCGGGGCTCTTTACCCGCGCCTCGAGGGCATCGAGTTGTTTCCGTAGCCGCGCCGGCAGATCGGAGCGACGAATCCGCGGCTTCTCCGGCACGTCTCTGTTCCTGTTCCACACTCGCCAGCACCAGTCTGGCGAGCATGTCTATCAACTCTTTCTGGGCCCTCGCGGCGGCCGTCCATACAGCCGCATCAGCAGAAACCCTCATCGTACCGTCTTTTATGGAAGCATTGGTCATTGGTGTTGGCATTGATCGATGCACCTCGGGGGATATGAAAACACCGATGGCGTGGGCGGCCGACTTCGTCGACCGGCACCACGCCATCGGTGCAGATAGAAATGGAATCAAATCAGGCCGCACGCCGACGTGCCCGTCGGGCGCTCAGCCGCCGGCGACGGCGGTATAGCCGGGAATCGTCGGCAGCATCCCAGTCAATTCCGTGAAGTCCCATGTCGATGGCGTGTTCGTCGTCGGCACACCGCCGCGAGCTCGATTGGGCGGGTCGCTGATCGTCGCCGCCATTGCCATGCTCCATATGGAACCCACGGCGGCGAACGAAGGCGATCGTTTCGCCCAAAGCGGCCGCGACCGCGGCGAGAAACTGTTCATCGGTATCAAGAGACATCGGCATACTCCTTCCCCGTGAGGGGATCAAAAGGAAAGCCGGCGACGAGAAGTGCCGCCGGCGAGAGAAGCACCCCGGAGCGGCAACGTGCCGACCGGGGCTACAGATAGATGTCGGACCGCTTGCCTGCGATCCGACGGCATGGTGGCAGGCCCGGGGTCACCGGGTCAGCACGCTGAAGCTCTGCAGGAGCTGTACCAGCAGCTGCGGGGCATGGGCCGGCAACGTAGCCCGCACGATCGGCGGGCACTTGTCATATGGCACGAAGCGTTCCCGAAGATGCGGCGGCTCGTGATTCGACTCGCCGTATCGCTCGGCGTGTTCGTCGGCTCCCCAGAGCGTACAGCCGAGACCGCCCGGCATAACGAGCGCCGCCGCGTAGACCACGCGGGCATCGTCGAAGTCCGGCCCGTATCCAGCGGCGCGTGAGTAGACGAGCGGTCCCTCCAGTTCGAGGTTTTCGAGCCCCATCTCAGCGAGCTCGTCGAGCTGAGCGTTGATCGGCGGGATCGCGGAATCGGCCAGCGAGAGGCTGGTCCGTATCAAATCAGTGAGGTGGGCGAGCTCTTCAGCCCGCCCCAAAAGCGTGTCGTGCATGGGCATGTTCCTCGGTGAGACAGAGCGGCCGATACCACACGGCTACTCACCAGATATGCCCGGATTTCGCCGTTTATTTAGGTACTGCGCAAACCGTCGTTGGTCCGCAGCGAGCCTCGATCGGCCGGAGGTCTCCACATCGTGCTCGTCACGGCCCAGTAGCAAGCACGGTGCGACCGGAGCTTCAACGATTTGCCTCTAGGCCTTAGTCGGTCGATTATTAGACACACCTAATGGAGCGGGTCTTCCTACCCTCCCAGGAGCATGGCCAGATGACTTGGCGAACGCAGTTGGGCGAACGGCATGTCGTCGGTGCTGAGGCCACACTGTTACGCAGTGCGATCGCATTCATGCACGATGTTGTCGAAGCTGAAATCCGTGATCGTGCTGATGCGTGGGACTACGGGGTGCCGGTATTCGACAATCTTGAGCCGGTCTCGAAACTCTCCTTGTTGGCAGACATCGGAGAGGCACTCTTGTACGAAACACCGCTCCCACCACTGACGGCGATAAAGGAGGGTGCTGTTGCGGCCATCTTTGGTGCGATCAGGCAACTACTCGATTTGGAAATCGACGTGCAGAATGGCCAAGAGACCTCCGAGGACGGCGACGACCACTACTTCTATCGCACACTCGTGCTGGAGATCGCGAACAGCGACAAGGCTGCAGGGACTGACAATGAAGAGGACATCCATGAGGAGGACGCCCTGCCCACTCGGGAGTCGAGCGACGTGTCGGACTGGGAGTGGCTCGTCGATGCGATTAGCGAGAGAATCCTCTGGGACGAGGATTACCTGTACGCGGATGAACTTCTTGACGCTGCTCCGGAACAAGCGCGCCGCGAACGAAGGCGACTTGGCATCGCAAGGAACTACTACCTTGACGTGCCGCCGGATCCTGAGGAGACGGATCTCGAACTAATCCGGAAACGGCTCGAGAAGATCAAGCGCGACACGATGTAGCAGGCAATCGGCTTGGCTGCCGTCGCCAGCGAATTCCGCCGAGAAATCAGTCGACGGCGACGCCGAGCATCTGCCAAAACACTGGCTCGTGAATGATTCGCTTGCCGTACTGGCGCGCCTTTCGAGCTTTGCCTGACTGAGTGTGCGGATCGGCAACCACGAGAATGTCGAGTTTCTTCGTCACTGAGTCGGCGATTTCCATGCCAGCAGCCCCCGCCAAGGCGGCCGCCCGCTCGCGAGTGATTGTCTCCCCGCCTTGGCTGCAGATTGAATCCCCCGTGAAACAGACCCGCTGCCCTATCAGTTTCTCGCCCGCCAAGGGCTTCCCAAGCGGCGCCGAAGCCGCGCTTCCTTCATGGCCGCGTCTGCACCGGGCAACCATGTCGGCCAGACAGTGGTCATCAACCCCCAGAAGACGTCCGACCGACTCGAGATCGCGTTGCTCCGTCGGTGTAATAACGCTATCCGTTAATGCAGCAGCAACGAGTCGCTCCAGGTATGCCTCGTGGAGCAACCGTATTGCGTCCCCGTCGAGCCCAAGCGAGGCGGCGAGCGTCACGAGGGCCTCACCTTCGCGCTCGTCGACGTGACGATCCTCGAGCACTCGTTCAAGCAGGCCTGAGTAGTCGAGCGCCGCTTCTTCGCCAACGGTCATGACGCAGAACGGCCCGGCATGCGACAAAAGTCGCCGAAGGTAGCCAGGGGCCTCTGCTGTCCGTTGCCGTGCAGTGGCTCTTGGAAGTGGCGTGGCGACTGCGTGAGGCACTCGAGGCCAAGCGACGGGGGGCATCGCCAGCAGTTCATCAGCGGACACAAGCCCTTCCTGTAGGAGGCTCATCAGCAGGCGGGCGGCCGCCCTCGCGTCCTCGAGCGCGGAGTGTGCTGTCTCGGGGTCGAACTCTATCCCCAGATCGCGGCAGCAGCATTCGAGGTTGCCGCCGCCCGCAATTCGCATCGTGCATAGTGTGAAGATGTCTGGGATTGCGATGCCGGCGCGATCGAACTCACAGCGGAGGAAGCGGTGGTCGAAGCTGACGTTATGTCCAGCGAGAGCAATGGTGCCGTCGAGGGTCTGAGCCAAGTGGCCGGCGACTTGCTCAAACCGCGGGGCCTCGGCGACGTCGCTCGCGGTTATGCCGTGAAGTGACGTCCTCCCGACATCTCGGCCGGGGTTGATCAGGGAAACAAACTCCCTGACTATGTCGCCGTCAGGATCAATGACGACAGCAGCGATCTCGATCACACGGTCGTGCCGAGCCGCATTAAGGCCGGTCGTCTCGCAATCAATGACTGATATGAGTGGCATGGTTGGTGCCGGCACGTTAGAAGTTTTCCCTTAGCATTCCGCCAATAACGAACTTGCTGGCGACGTCAATGTGCTCGGGTTCGGTCGTTTCACTTTCGGCCAAGTCGGCCACCGTGCGAGCCACCTTCGCCAGCCGGTCCATCGACCGTGTGGAGAGCGTGTTCGCGTCGATCGTGGCCTTGTAGTGCTCCAGCGCCGCGGGCGAGAGCCGGCAATAGTCGATCACTGATCCGCCAGGAATCGCGGCGTTGAATGCGATCTCTGTGCCCTTAAACCGCTCCCGCTGTCGCGCTCGGGCCGCCTCGACCCGTGCCCGCAGCTTCGGCGACACTTCGTCCTCCGTCGGTGCAAACCGTTCATCGGTCGTGAGCGGCTTGAGGGTCACCTGCAGATCGATGCGGTCGGAGATCGGGCCGCTGATCTTCGCCTGGTATTTCTTCACGTCGGCGGGCTTGCAACGGCAGCGGTCGGTGCCGAAGAAGCCGCACGGGCAGGGGTTCATCGCGGCGACGAGCGTGAACCGGCAGGGATACGTGAAGCTGCCGCCCACCCGCGTCACGGTGATCTCGCCCGACTCCAGCGGCTGCCGCATTGCCTCGAGCGTCGACGACGCGAATTCCGCGATCTCGTCGAGAAAGAGCACGCCCAAATGGGCCATCGTAATCTCGCCCGGTCGCGGCACTCCCGTCCCGCCCCCCACGATCGATTGCTTCGACGCGGTGTGATGGATCGACCGCATCGGCCGCCGCGTCACGGCCTGGCCATCTTTCTCGAGGGCGCCCGAGGCCGAGTAGATCCGTGTCAGCTGCACCTTCTCGGCGTCATTGAGCCGCGGCAGGATTCCCGGCATGGCGCTGGCAAGCAGCGACTTCCCTTCGCCGGGCGGTCCGATCAGCAGAAGGTTGTGGCCGCCGGCCGCCGCCAACAGTGCGGCCTCCTTGGCAGTCTCCTGGCCGCGGATCTTCCCGAAATCCACCGCTCGCTCGACCACGCTTTCAAACACGATCCGCTGCTTGAGCGCGTTTTCGAGCGTGCGACGGCCGGCAAAAAACTCCGTCACTTCCGAGAGCAGGCTCACTGGAAACACGCCGCAGCCTTCGTGGCCGGGCTTGGCCATGATTAGGGCGGCTTCCTTCTCGTTGCCGGTTGGCACGATCAGCTTCTGGCCCGCCTTGGCCATATAGGCGAGTGACAAAACGCCCGGCACGCGGCGCACCTCGCCGTGGAGGCCCAGCTCGCCCACCACGATGTAGTCACCTTCCTTGTGGTCAGGCAGATCGGGCAGACACCCGGCGGCCTGCAGCATGATGATCGCCAGAGGCAGGTCGAGCCACGTGCCGTCCTTGGGAACATCCGGCGGCGTGAGATTGATGAGGATCTCGACTTTCGGGTCGGGGATGCCGGTGGCCCGAAACGCCCCACTGATGCGGTCGAGCGCCTCACCGACCGCGCCCTTCGCCATACCGCTGATCTTCACGGCCCTGCGCCACGGCAGCCCGTCTTCTTCGACGTTCATCGCCCGAGCTTGGATCTCGATCATGAGACCATCGAGGCCCACGAGCACCGCGCCATTGAGCGTATGGCTGCGGTCGAGCAGGCGGACGAGCTGATCGTCGGGAAGGGTTTGCCAGAGGGTGTCTGACGTGTTGGCGTTGGCCATGAAGTCGGCTCCAGGGTCACCTGTTCCGCGGGAGGGCACAGATCCCGCGGGCGAGGGGTATCTTAAGGGCTATCCGTCGGTTGCAAAAGGAACCCGTTAGCCCTCCGCCTCCCCGCCGACATACGGGTTGGCGTCGAGGCTGACGATCGCAGCGCCGAGGGTGGCGTAGTTCTCGGGCCGGCACGCGAGCACGATGACCTGCAGGCCGCGGCTCGCCGCGAGGTCGAGCAGCCGCTGCAGGGCCCGCTGCCGGTCGGTGTCGGAATTGACGAAGGCGTCGTCGAACACCACGGGCAGGCTGCCGTCGTAGTCTTCGGCGAGCACCTCCGCCATCGCGAGCCGGAATGCCGCCGCGACCTGCTCCTTGGCCCCCGCGCTCAACTGCGAAAACTCGAACGTCGCGTCGCCCACGCCGCGCCGGGAGAGCGTGAGCCGGCTAAACCGACCGCCATCGTGCTCGACGTTCACGCTGGTCCCGTCGCCGTACAAACGCTCGAGGTAGTCGCGCACACGGCCGGTGAGCGGCGCCACGAACCGGCTCTCGACTTCCCGCTTCTTCTCGCCGAAGAGCGACGCCAGAAGCCGGATCGCGTCGGCCTCTCGGGCCGCACGCGCCTGCTCCGCCGCCGCGATCCGCCGCCGGGCCGCGGCCCGCGCGAGGTCTTCACAGGGATCGATCGTGCCCTCCCGCTCGAGCCGCGCCCGTGCGAGTGTCCGTTTTGTTTCGGCGTCCTGCTTGGCGGCCTGGAGGTTCGTGATCGACCGGTCGAGCCGCTGGCGGTCCAGTTCCAGGGCGTCGGGGGAAAGCCGTTGCAGTTCGCGGTGCGATGCCTGGAGCCGCGCGGCAGCCTGGCTTCGTGTGTCGTCGAGCGCTGCGATCCTCGGGGCCCGGCCGGTGCCATGACGCTCCTCGAGCACTGCGGCCTTCGTGCGAAGCGCCTCGACCTCCGTGCGGGTCACCCGCAGCCGGTCGCCGGCCTCGTGCCGCTTCGTCATGACGGTGTCGAGACGGTCACGGGCAGCTGTCACGGCCGCGCTCGCCGTGGTCACGGCCTCCCCGGCGGCAGTCAGGTCGCGTTCCGCTGTCGCGAGGGCCGCCTGCGCCGCGGCGAGGTTCGCGGGCCGCGCGAGTTGGCCGCCCGACCGTCGCCTGATTTCAGCGGCCAGTTCGGCGATCTTGCCGTCGCACGCGGCAAGGCTCGCTTCAGCCTCGTCGCCACCGAGCCCTTCGATCGCGACGTTCGCGGCGTGGATGTCGGCCTCCAGTGACTGCCGCCGCGCGCGGGCAGCACGGGCAGCCTCGACCGATTCCAAACCCCGCGCCGCGAGAGCCGCCTCGATCGCGGCCCGGGCCTCCTCGAACCGCTGCGTCGCCTCGGCAAGCGTGCGGCCACCTCCCGGAGTGATTCTCACGGTGGTCGCCCCCGGCCCGCCGACGACGAGTTCAGACGGTGCCGTGATCGTCACGGCCGAGCCGATCTCACACTCGGCACCGCCGAGCATCACGAGAGCCGTGGACTGCGTCACCTCGACCCGCGTCGCGATCGCCTGCAGCGTGGCGTCGGCCGACTCCCGCGCCCGATCGAGCCGGGAGAGTTCGATAACCTGGGCCTCCGTGACCGCCGGAATCGTGGCGAGGTCGGCCTCGAGAGTCCGCGCGCGGTCCCGCTGCTCCGCGATCCGGGCGCAGCGGCCAGCGATACCCTCGCGATCCGCGAGCAGCGTCTCGTGCTTCTCGTGAAGGTCAAGCAGGCCGAAGGCCGTCGCCGCAGCCGTCTGCAGCCGGCCGGCGTCGGCCATCTCCCGTGCGGCCGCGTCGCACCGCGCTCCGCACGCGCGTTCCTCGGCCTCGAGGTCGGCGAGGGCCTTGAGGGCGGGGGCCATCTTCGCCTCCCGCTCCGCGATCTCCCGATGGCAGGCCACGATCTCCGCGTCGGCCCGCACGGCCTCCGCATGCGCAGCCTCAGCTGCCACGGCGGCGGATTCCTCCTGGGCGATCCGCACGCCGAGATCGGCAGCCTGCCGCTGTCGCGCCCGGACGGCGTCCATCTCCGCGCGGGCGTCTGCCAGTTGCGCCTCGCACGCGGCGATCGTGGGGGTGGCGGCGTCGATCGTGCGGACGGCCTCGTCGAGGGCCTCCACCGCGGCGGCAGCGCCGGCGTGTTCAGCCTCGGCCCGCTCGAGTTCCGAGTTCGCCAGGCCAAGGGGGGAGTTGGGTCGGACCTTATCTTTGTCTTTGGTTTTTTCGCTGTAGGTCTCGGCATGCCGCGCTGCGACGTCGCGGGCTGCCGCGGCGTCGAGTGCCGATTCGAGCACGCCTCCGCCGTCGACCCTGGCAAGCCGCTCGCGGAGCAGTTGACCGTGCCGGTCGGCATTGGCATGGGCAAGGGGGTCCTCGGTAGCCGCGCCCTGCCAGATCCAGAGGTGCGACCACTGCGACCGGATCCGGTTTTCGACGCCGCGACCGCCGCCGACATCCTCGGCCTGGAGGATCTCGTGAATCTTCTGTTCGGCCTCCTCGTCGCGGAGCGTGCGGCCGCCGCCAGCCCCGCCTGCACCACCTACAGCCGGCAGTTCCTTGAGGATCGTGCTCGCCGACGAGCCGCCGGAGAACACCTTCGTGATTTCGTAGACCCGGCCGCCGCTTTCAAACCGCAGTTCAACGGTCGGATGGCCCGCATGCAGTTCCGAGAGCATCGCCTTTTGGACGGCCCCCGTCGCCCGGGAGCGGAGGAAAAGCGCGTGGTGCACCGCTTCCACGATCGTGCTCTTGCCGGCCTCGTTTGGCCCACCGACCAGGGTTCGGGCGGCATCAAACGAGACGGAGGTGTCTTTGTGGACGCGATAATTCTTGATGGTGACGGAGATGAGTTTCATGCGTTGGCGGCTCCTGTGCTGGCGGCGTTGGTTGTGGTGTGGGCGAGTCCATGAAGGATGTGCAGGGCGTGCCTGACGACCTCGAGGTCGGCACCGGCCTCACCCGCCTCCAGGCGACGCACGAGCTCCGTGGCGACGCGGGCGATGATCGGGTCGTCGGGCCGCACTGTGAGGTCGTGGATCTCATCCGGCGTCGGCGCGATCCGCACGTCATCGGCGAGGTCGAGCCGCAAGAGCCGGGCCTGCCACGACTCGATCACGCGGTCGAGTTCGACTCGGCCAGCGAGCGACACGGTGCCGGTGAGTTGCACGTCGGCCAGGCACCCATCAAACCCCGGTTCGCCGGGCGACTGCGCCTCCGTGGCCTGCGTGAGCACATCGTCGACGTGCGTAGGACCGTGCCCGTCGTTCATGGCGTCGAGGGCCACCTGGCGGGCGAGCCACCGGAACCGTCCCGTGCGGACAGCCGTCACGGTCGGCGCGGCGCCGCGGGCGGCTGTGACGCAGGCCACGTGCCCGGGCTCCTGCCCGTCCTTCGGGAAGCGGTCGATCTCGGGCGTGCCGGAGTACCACGCCTTCGTGCCGGCGGCCGTGAATCCGTGCCAGTCGCCAATCGCGATGTAGTCGATCTCGTCGAGCGAAAGCCGATCGAGCGAGATCGTGTTGGTGCCTGTACGGCCGGCATCATCTTCGTCGTCATCGCGCCTTGAAGCACCGCCGCCGCCAAACGACGTCGTGCTGCCGTGGGCGATGACAATCCGCGGGCTCTCTCCGAAGTCGCCGAAGTCGAGTTCACGAATCCAGACCGTCGGGTCGTCAGCCTCGTGCCGACGCAAGAGCGGGCACGGCAGCAGGACGATGTTCTTCGGACCGTCGCCACGGTCGCGGAGCGCCACGTTGGTCGGCACCCGCGAGTCGAGCAGGTGGAAGTCAGGGGTGAGTCGGGCGCGTTCCCGCTTGAAGAAAGGCTGCTCCCACAGGCTGTCGGGTCCGCCGTGGTCATGGTTGCCAGGGATCGCGAACACGGGCACACCGAGTTCGGCGATCGCCCCGAGGGCGGCCGAGATCGTGTCGTTCGTGGGTGTCGGCGAATCGAAGAGATCGCCGGCAACGATCACAAAGCTCGCCTGGCGGTCACGGACAACCGCGCCGATCCGGCGGACCACCTCGTACCGCTCCTGCTGCAAGCGACCGCGCTTGAGCGGATCGGTGATGGAAGCAAAGGGTTTGCCGAGCTGCCAGTCGGCGGTATGGATGAATGTGATCGGTTGGTGGCTCTTTGGCCGGAAGGTGTTTGTCATGGGATGGCTCCTGGGCAGGGAATGGCAAGGGTTCACGCCTGGATCGGGGGGGCGTCGCTGTCGCCGAGCAGCCGTTCGAGGGCGTCGAGGCCGCCGGCCGATTCGCCGAGTTCGAGGATCCGCGTGATCTCGGGCGGCGGTTCGGGCATGTCTTCCTTGGCGAGATCGAGGTTCACTGCGCCGGTCTCCATGGCGTGGCGGATCACCGGGTCAAACTGCCTCACCGCCATCAACAGGCCAGCGATCGCCCGATGCAGCTGCTCCGCGCACATCGGTGCCTTCTCCAAGGGGATTTCGATGTTCGGTTGCAGGTGGCCGTCGTCCTCGAGGTCGTACCTGACGAGCTTCACCTTGGACTGAAGCCGCGTGACCGCCTCGCAGACGGCCGCCAGGTGTTCGCAGCCGGCGAGGTTCCATGCCCGGGGCACGAACGCCACGCAAAACTCTCCCTGTTCAACCAGCCGCACGATGACCTGCACGTGCGGATCGCCGTCGGCGTCTCGGTAGGTCGTGTCGTCGGGCTCGCCGCTGAAGCCGATCGCGATAACGTGGTGTTCCTCATGGGCGTCGTAGTTGAGACCGGCTTCGTCGATGAAGCGCTTGAGGTCGTCGAATGTGGTGGCCATGGTGTTCTCCTGACAGGAAAGGGGGTGAGGATGGTGTGATGGGATTGCTGATCAGTTCCGTTCGCAATCGCCGCCGCGCTGGTCGAGCCAGCGGCGAAACTCGGCCAACGCTTTCAGGCGGTTGGCGTGGCCGCCGGGCTTCGCCGAGATGGCCGCTGCTCGCATGAGCGAGCCGATCGACGGGCCGTGAGGCTCGTCGGCTTCGGCATCCTGCTCCACGACGTCAGGCGTTGACGTCGGGTGGGCGTCGACCTGCGGCGCGTTGGTCTGGGCCGCGTTGGTCTGGGACAGGCCGATCCGGGAGAGGTTGATGTGGGCCACCTTGTTGGGATCGAACTTGCCCTTGTGCATGGCGGAATCGACCTGCGGGTGCCAGGCCTCCACAAACGACCTCAAGAGCTCGAGCGCCGTAAGCACGTGGCGGTCGGAGGCGCCCTGGTCGCCGCATTGGCAATCCACCCGCAGCCGGATTTCCCCGTCGGCCGGATCGAGCGAGGGCCGCAGGAGAGGCGTTCGAAACGAGGCCGCCATCAGGCAGGCGAGCGTGGCCTCACGGTGCTTGGCCGCCTTGAGGTCGAACGCCCGGAGCACCTCCACGGCCACGCAGTCGTTGGGCTTGTCGAAGGTGAGCAGGATCTCGAGCGTGTTTTCGCCGGCGGGGTTCTTGTAGGTCTTGGTTTCCAGCCGCGTCGCCAGGATCACATCGAGCATCTGCTCGCAGGCGTAGCCATGGCCGGTGAGGAGGGTCTGAAGGTCGTCGAGCGTCTTTGCCATTCGCGTTTCCCGGAGTTCCGGGCTCCCAGTGGTGATGGGAGAGATTCTGCGAACGGCCCTTGACGGCACCGGTCAAGGAGGTCGGGCGCGGGCTACGGCCCTGCACCGGGGCACTCCGGTGCGGGCTCGCGGGCGGCCATTTCGTACATCTTCACCGCCGACCGCACGCGCCGGTTGCGGAGCGAGGCGAGCAGCCCCGGGGGAAGAGTGGCGGCGGCGAGGGCGTCGTCGAACTCCCGCTTCATCCAGCGGCTGATGAGTTCATCGATGCGGTGCATCTGGGCTGCGACGAGCGGCGAATAGCCGAGCAACGCGTGCTGCCGGGGCTGCACGAACCGCCTCCCGCTGATCCACACGCGGCCCGCAAAATGGAATCCTCGGTGGATCCTCAGCACGGTCACCGAATACGGGCGGCTGCCCGAGCGTGCCGTCCGGGCCGGCCTGGGTGGTCGCGGGGGCCGCGGCACAGGCATGGTTGTGCCGGCCGTCTTGCTGCCAGGCCGGCGGACGCCCACGTGGTAGCCGAGCATGCGGTTGATCGTGGCGGTGGCGGCGATGTATCGCACCAGGGGCGACCTGCGATCGCCCGTCCCATCGATGATCCGCCACGCCCTGCTCAGCAGTTTGTTCACCGTGCGATGCCGGGCCCGAAACAGGCCGTCGGCGTAGAAGTGCACGCCCAACAGGTCAAGTTCCCGGTGCACCGGGAGCGGCTTCGGGAAGCCAGGCACCCGAAGGGTGTCCTGCGGCGGCGTGCCCGGGCCCAGATAGGCCACCTGCGTCTTGCCGGCATTGAGTTGCAGGCCGAGCCCACGGATCAGCCGCCTCGCCAGGAAAATCTGCTTCTTCAGTTGGTCGGGCGAGGTGGCGACGAGCGTGATGTCG
>Ga0007791_10000371_pt1 | contig 13966 bp, 10 predicted proteins | sample CryBogmetaGMA05M_FD_60368 | JGI IMG/M metagenome (GOLD analysis project Ga0007791, IMG submission 60368) | Freshwater microbial communities from Crystal Bog, Wisconsin, USA - MA0.5M | ecosystem: Environmental > Aquatic > Freshwater > Lake | place: Crystal Bog, Wisconsin, USA | collected 2009-07-06 | reverse complement strand
GGGAGCCATCCCCAAGCGTCGTCGGGCTTCACGTTGGGATTGATCTCCTTTTCGTCGGCGATGACGACCGGGAAGAGGAGGCGGGCCAGATCGCCGCCATTGGCGGGATAGTGCCGGCCCGCTTCGAGGGCCTCGTTCGGCACCATGAGGTTGGGACCACCGACGATCCTCGGGGTGCCGTCGATGAGAACGTCCTTCCAGAGCATGAACGGACGGTGCGGCACCGCTTCGGCATCATCCTCGTCGATGGGAACGCCATCCTCGTCCACGTACTGGGGCTTCCCCGATTCTGCATTAATGCCCGGCATCCCGACGAGCGTGGCCTTGCGACGCCCCTGGCGATCCGTGACGAGGGAATCGGCAACGTTCGCCGGTGTGAAGTGAGGGGAAAGGAAAGGGTAGTCGGCCGACTCCTGCCCTTCACCGAGAGATTCAGGCCGGTAGCGGACGTCCCAGCGATCCATCTGGAGCGTATGGCAGCCGCCACAGTTGTACTGCTCGGCGACTTTGAGTCCGGAGAGCCGGGCCTGCTCCCGATCGCTCGGCGCGTAGACAAACTGCGGCGCCGGCGGCTCGGCGACGAGACCGAGGACAAACGTCATCACCGCTTCCCGTTGCGTGTCGTTGAACGGGAACTTCGGCATCCGATAACGCTCGTTGTAGCCCTTGTTCTCCGCCTTCTTGTAGTCGTAGCTCCGCGGCGCCCGGAGCTTCTGCCAGAGAAAGCCCTCACGCTCGTGGGCGAGAAGCTTTTCCAGGAAGAAACCGGTATTGGGGTCGACCGACTCCGGGGTGACATGGGCCTCCTCGGCCGCGGCGTAGGCCAGATCCGAGTCGAGACCGTCGACGGGTGCGGCCTTTTCGGCATGCCCGTGGGCATCGCCGTGGTCGGCTCCCGTGACCCCCAGCATGTGGTCGGTTGACGCTGCATGGCCGTCGTGCTCAGCATGGGCAGCACCGGCATGACCACCGTGATCGTGAGCGAGTTGGTGCATCACGAACTGAGACACCTGCTCGAAAGCGATCTTCGACGATTCCTTTCGGCCCCAGTCGGCCAAGGCAGCCCCAGCGGCCTTCGCATCCTCGAAGCCGGGGATGTCGTGACAGCCAGCGCAGGAGAGCTTGGCGATCGTCTTCTTGCCGACGTAGTCGAGGAGTTTGGCGTCGCGGTTGGCTTGGGTGACATCGAGGAGCATCCGCTCGTCACCCAGGATCGAGGCCATGTCGGCGCCCAAACCGGTGGCAAGAACGTTGCGGGCCCGCACCTCCGGAAACCGTTCCTTGAGGTACATCAGCGCCAATTCCTCGGTCGCGGTCCGCTCCGCCTCGGTGAGCGACGTGGCCGACGGAACATCGGTCGCCTGCCAGCCCTCGGTCGACGACAGCAGGTAGGCGGCGGCGTCGGCAGCCGGATCGCTGACGCTTCCATCGGCCTGTTTGACCGGTTCGAGAAGCACGTTCGGCATGATCGTACGCGGGTGATAGCGAGCCGGCTCGCGGAGCCAACTGTAGAGCCAGTCACTGCCGCGGGGGTGCGAAGCAACCTTGGCACCGATCCGGGAGAGATTCGGGCCGTGGGTGCTGGTGGCTTCGGGGAAGTCGCCGTGCTGATGGCAGGCGAGGCAGCCGCGCACCTGAACGACCTTTTTACCTCGCTCGATGTCCGGGGCCGAGGTGATGCCGTCCCACGGTGCCACATAGTCAAACGGAGCGCTGGCGCCCTGGAGGTAGGTGATCATCGAGCGGATTTCGATCGGCTCGTAGCGCTTCGATTCCTCCAGGCTCTTGCCCGAGAGATGTTCCCAGAGGCCGAAGAAACGGGGCATCTTGGTCGAAGGACGGAAGTCCTGCGGATTCCGCAGCCACGAATAGAGCCACTCGAAGCTGTCCTTCGAGGCGACGTGGCGGAGGCTGGGGCCGACCTTGGGGAGAGTGCCTGGGGTCTCTGGGTCCTTGAGTTGGGCGGCGAGCGTGTGAGAGCGGGCCGAGAACTTGGCATCGTCGCCAGATGCGGCGTCGAGTTCGAGGAGTTCGCGGAGCTTCTCACGGGAGTGCTTCCCGTCCGGGCTGGAGCGGACATCTTCAACGATCCGCTTCGCCCCTTCCCCGAAGGAAGCGAGCCCTGGGTCGGTGGCGATCGCTTCGGCGACTTCGTGGAAGTTGGGGGAGACGCGCATGTCGGGCCCGATGCGCTTGTCGGGGCCGGCATAGCCATTGATCTCGTGGCATCCATAGCAACCGTATTGACGGATCAGATGGTAGCCCTCGACGAGCTTCGGGGCGGGAGGCTCGGGGAATCGCTCGCTCGGCTCGAGATCGACAACCTGATGATGGCACTTCAGGCAGCTCGACTCCTCGAACCGGTTCGGGAGCATCGGGAAAATCCAGTGGTGGTTGTTAGCCCACCCATGCTCGTCGTGCCACTCATGACCCTGTGTGGGAGTGTCGGGGGTGTGGGAGGCCCACATGAAGCTTGTGGCACTTCCCTGCCCCTGGTGGCAGATCGTGCATCCGAAGGTTTGCATCGGATGGGGGCTGGTCGATCCGACGAAGAGATCGAGGCGCGGATGAGTGGCATAAGGCTGGGGCACGCCGCGACGAATGGCCAGTTGGAGCGGGCGACCCGCCTCCGGCGTCTCGACGAGGGTGGCGACGGCTACCTCCCGCGCGAGGGTCTTGCCTCCGTCGATGCCGGCGATCACGTCGCCAGCAGTGAGCCCAGCCACGGCTGCCGGCGAACCGGGGATAACGAAGCTGACCGTCGGATCCTCGGCGTGGAACAGGCCCTGCGGAGCGAGCGCAAATCCGTAAAGCTTCTCGAGCTGCGCATTGCCGTTTCCCTCCACCGAGGGGCGGGAGGCTGCCGAATCGGTGGCCGTGGGGAGCGTGATCGCCAGATCGGACTGCTCGCTATACGCGGGCTCCGTGGGGGCACCGGGAGCTGACTTATCCATCCCCTTGTGGCAGGTGATGCAGCGGTCGAACCGAGCGACATCGCGGAAGTTGTTGTTGATCGTGAGTTGCGGGAGCCAGATCTGATCGATGCGGAGAGGGCCGTTGAAGGCGTCGAGAACAGGAAGTTCGAGGAGCGTTTTACCCGAGTTGGGGGCGCGATCCTTGAGGGTTTTCGCGAGTTGCCCGACCTTGTTGCGATGGTCGGCGAGAGTCTTGGCGGCGGCATCCTCGGTCGCCGTGATTTTGCGGAGGGTCGCCTCGAGGCCCTTGCGGTGGGTATTGGCAACCTGATTGGCCTGAGTCGCCTCAACCACCTCGGCCTGCTTCGCTTGGGCGATCGCGAGCAAAGAGTCGAGCCGGTCTTGTGATGCCCCTTCGGCAACGGCCAACTCGTAGTCGGCACGGCATTTGTCGAACTCGGCCTTCCGGAGCTTGAGACGTCCGGAAAGATTGTCCTCGCGAAACTTGGCTCGTTTGGCGATGTCACGCATCCGCTCGACGAGGTCGCCACGGATCGCAAGTCGCTCGCCTTGGTCGGACTGAGCAACAAGGCGGTCAACGTCGGTCTGGACCAGGTCGGCCGCAACGGTGTCTTCGTCGATCGTTCTTGCCTGCTGGAGGAACTCTGCCGTCAGCGATGGGTCGATCGCCGCGCGACGGGCGTCGGCAAGGGCTGCCTCCAGATCCGCCGTTTTCGTCGCGTACGTGTCGGAGCTTTCCTCTGCCACGCGGGCGGCCGCCGACCATGTCTCCAGGTTTCGGAAGCCCTTTTGGTACTTCTTCCAGGGACGGTTGTGATCGGCTGCGAGCATGGCGATCGTCGTCAGCAGCAGCACGATCGCCGTGATGCCGAACACGACGTGCAGCTGCTTCAGGTTCCACCAAGTTTGTTCTGTGGCAGGCATGGAAACGGCTCGAAGGGAAGGAGGCCCGCAGTGGCGACGCGAGATTCGACGGCTGGACGCTCGACGGCGTTAGAAGTTGAGAGAGAACTCCGGAATGCTGATGAGATACCGCAGGTTCAGCGTCCAGCGGAGGATCATTTTCAGAGGCAGTGTGAGCATCAGCAGCATGAGATTGATCATCACCAAGTAACGGACGAAGCCCATCTGGGCGAAGTACTTGCGGAACACCGTCACGGCGAGAAGCGGCGGGAGGATGAACAGATAAGCGGCCATGATCAGGAGGCCGGGGGCCTCGCGGAGAAGAATCGTGCCGACCTGGGCATACCATGGCGCGTCGGTGGCAACGCGCGGCAGCGGCTGATTGAGCAATTTCACCCAGAACAGTTGCGGGAGATCGACGTTGTTGAGCACCTCGACTTTGTACGGGCTCCAATACTCGAACGGCCCGAAGAAGTTCCAGTTCGGGCCGCGGAGGAATGTGCCGAGAATGATGAGGGTGATCCACAGTTCGAGAAACCCGAACTGGAACGTGAGATAGGCAAACTTCCGCTCGTTGATCGAGTAGTAGCCGTTCCCCTTCTTGTTGAAGTCGAGGTAGGGCATTGCCATCAGCCCGAAGATGACAATGCTCGGCAGGGTCACGCCGGCGTACCAGGGATCGAAGTAGACGAGCATCTCCTGAAGGCCAAGGAAGTACCACGGCGCTTTGGAGGGGTTTGGGGTCTTCACACTCGAGGCAGGCTCTTCGAGCGGAGCCGGGAGCAGCAGCGCCCAAGCGAGGAGGAACGCTGACACCGCCACCATGCAGATCAGTTCGGTGTAGACCAGATCAGGCCAGACGAGAACTTTCTCGTCATTGAGCTTCTCGAGCGGTGGCAGCCCCTGCGCGATCCGCTCGTCGTTCTCGACGGCCTGTTTCGTTGCTACCCACGTGAAGAAGGCAAGAAGGAAAACGAGGCCAACGATCGGCACGTTGTCGGCCTTCATGACGATCGAGGCGAAGTTTTCATCCGCCATCGCCAGCCCCATCAGCAGCAAAGCGGCATTGAGGACCGTCCACGCCACCATCGGCTTGACGAAGAACTTCCTGAAAACGAACGCCCCCACGAACAGGGCTGTCGTTCCGGCCGTGTAGTTCACCGGCCCGGAGAGCGTGTTGACGAGTCTGCGGACCCACCCCGGGAGATGGGGCACCCAGGTTGCCGATCCCGACATCGCCAGGCTGGCGAGGATCAGCATGGCTCCGGCAACGGTAGCCCAGAGAATGGCATCGCCCGTTCGCTGCTTCCGTCTCCAGAGCAGGAACGCCATCACGGCGTTCATGATCGCCAGGCCGGTGTAATACGAGCCCAGAAAGCCGGCGACGTCTTTGAGGAAAAGTCCGTTTGAATGCATAGAAGTCGCACTACAGCGGGCCGCTGATGCCGCCGTCCTTTCGCACACGCCAGAAGTGGATCGCCAGAAGCAGAGCGACCGCCAGAGGGATCGCGATGCAGTGAAGGACGTAGAACCGGTTGAGCGTCTCTTCACCCACGAAGCGAGCGCCGAGCAACCCAAACCGGGCATCGGAGCCGTCGGTAATCATGTCAATGCCGCCGATCGTGAGAAGCTGCTGGCCGGGACCCTCGTAGCCGAGCAGCGGCGAGGCTCGGGCCATGTTCGATCCGACCGTGATCGCCCAGATCGCCAGCTGATCCCAGGGGAGGAGATAGCCGGTGAAGGAGAGGAGGAGGGTGAGGAGGAGGAGAATCACTCCGATCACCCAGTTGAACTCACGGGGCGGCTTGTAGCTGCCGGTCAGGAACACCCGGTACATGTGGAGCCAGGTCGTGATCACCATCGCGTGGGCCCCCCAGCGATGGAGTTCGCGGAGGACTCCCAGGCTGGTGACGTCACGAAGGGCGAGGATATCGTTGTAGGCCCACTCCAGCGTCGGCCGGTAGTAGAACATCAACAGCACGCCGGTGACCGTTTCGACCAGGAAGAGGAAGAACGTCACCCCACCCATGCACCACGTGAAGGAGAGGGCGATCCCCTGCTTCTTGATCGACACGGGGTGGAGGTGAAGGAAGAAGTTGGTGAGCATCACCACGATCCGGTTGCGCCGGTCGAGGGGCATGGGATGCCGGAAGATGCTTTTCCAGATCTGGGAATTGCGGATCGTTTCGCCGATGGCCATGGGTCGGTTGCCGGAGGTCGGGGACAGGTGCTGGCGCGGAAGCGATGGACGGAAAGAAACGGTACTGCGAGCGATCAGACGGTGATGTACGACTCGGGATCGGCCCACTGGCCGAGTTCCTCGTGGTAAGAGCGTCCTTTGTCGATCTCAAGTTGACCGTCATCGGCGATGCGGATCGCATAACGCTCGAGCGGACGGGGAGCAGGCCCTTCGAAATTGACACCGTCCTTGTAGAAGCCACTGCCGTGGCAGGGGCACTTGAACTTCTGCTCCGCCTCGAGCCAGTTGGGGGTGCAGCCAAGGTGGGTGCAAACGGTCTTGAGGGCGTAAATCTGCTGCTGGCCGCCGACGTCGCTGTTGACGACCCACACGCCGTACTGAGCGACGTACTTCGTCTCCACCTTGCCGGTCGGGAATCCCTCACGGAACCCGACCTTGAATCGGCTCGGCGGTTCGGCCAGGACGTTGGGGAACATGAACCGGGCCAACCCCAGGCCAAACAGGCCTCCCGTCATCGACAGCGCGGTGAAGCCGGTGGCCATGAACGACCCGAGAGCCATTTCAAGGAATCCGCGCCGGTCCTGCTCGGCTTCGGCCCCCTTTTTCGCGACCGGCTTGACCGGCTTCGGAGGGAGAACCGGTGCGGAGGCGAGTTTGGCTGGCGGCGCTTTGACGACGGTCGATGCCGGTTCGGCCGCGGTCGCCGGACGGGCGGGGGCGTCGGCTTTGCTCACCGGGCCAGGCTTGGTGCCCGTCCGGGCTGCCGCGAGGATGCTCGCGGTGTCTCGGGTGAGCGATTTCGGTGCTGCCGCCTTGGCTACGGCCGGCTTTTCGGCAGGCGCTTTCGCCACGGGAGCCTTGGCAGCCGCGGGCTTTGACGCTGGTTGATCGGCCGGGGTTGCTGGGACACCCCCCTGCTCCGCTTCCTTCTTGGCCCTTGCCAAGGCCATGATCTCCGCGACGCTCGGCCTCCCGCCGGCGGCACCCGCAGGCTTTGCGGCGGCAGGCTTGGGAGCGACCGCCTTCGGGGCCGGGGTGTCGATCACGTCGGCCGGCGGCGCTGCTTCAGCGGCCTCGGATTTGGCCGCCTTCGCGGCTCTCGCGGCCGCGAGGATCTCAGCCGTCGACATCTTCTTGTTTTCAGCCATGTCTAGCCTCAACACTCAAGGTCGCCGATGGCCCCCGATCGATCGTGGTCGCATCCGTGCGGTGGCACTTCGGGGAATAAAGTTTCGTCGTCCGTCCGATCCCAAAAGAGGGCCAATCACCAGCCTGCATGCAGTGCTATCGGCCCGTCAACCAGCAAACCCCATCGCCGATTCGATTTCCTGCTCTCAAACGTCTGCCTGAAACAGCCAGATGTTGCTGAAAACCAGAGAAATTGAGGGGCTTGAGTGAGTTTGTGATTTTTTTCACGAACTCTCTTCTAACTGTATCGGCTGGGTCATGGCTGTCAACGTCGGGTCGAACGTGGAGACCGCGAATTCAGCCCTACCCGCACGATTCCCAAATCCTTCGCCGACCGTCGGAGCGGCGAGGGGCTGCGCCATACCCTCCGGCAGCCGAGTCGGGGCAGAGCCCGCGGGGTGCTGGCGGCCAAATCGTATCCCAGAAGGGCCGTTGGTCAGGAGCGGAAAGTCGATTCGCATCCCGAGACCCTTCCGGTAGTCTGCTCCCCTCCGGGACCGTCCGGGCTTCGGTGGCAAAGCCCACTGTTCCCGAACCGTCTTCGGCCCAACTCCATTCCTGAAAGGATCGTCCCCAGTGGCAGGCCCCTCGCGTCGCGTCCTCGTTGTCGGTAGCGGTGGTCGCGAGCATGCTCTGGCCTGGAAGCTCGCCTCCGACGGCGCCGAGGTGCTCATTGCTCCGGGCAATGCAGGAACGGCACAGATCGGCGAGAACGTCGCGGTGAAGGCCGCGGACATCACGGGGCTGGTGGGGCTGGCCCGGTCCCGCGCGGTTGACCTCACCGTGATCGGCCCGGAGGCTCCGCTCGTGGCCGGGGTTGTCGACACCTTTCAGGCCGAGGGTTTGAGGATCTTCGGCCCTACCGCCCGGGCAGCGCAGATCGAGGGAAGCAAGACGTTCTGCAAACAGATCCTTCACCGGGGGGACGTTCCCACGGCCATGTACCGGGAGTTCCGCTCGGCGAAGCGTGCCCAGGAGTATCTCGAGGCCCGCGAGGACATGCCGGTGGTGGTGAAGGCTGACGGGCTGGCGGCCGGCAAGGGGGTGTTTGTCTGTGCCAACCGGGCCGAGGCGCTGGCCGCCGTGGCCACCCTCGCCGGGGATCCGCAGTTCGCCGCCGCCGCCAAGGGGATTCTCGTCGAGGAACGTCTCGATGGGCGCGAGGTGAGCGTGATGGCGATCACCGACGGGCGGACGATCGTCACGCTGCCGCCGCTCCAGGACCACAAGGCGGCGTACGACGGTGATCTCGGGCCAAACACCGGTGGCATGGGAGCGTACTGCCCGACACCGTTTGTCGATGCCGCCCTGATGGCGGAAATCGAATCGCGGATCCTCGTGCCGACCGTCCATGCGATGCGGCGCTCGCAGGTTCCCTTTCAGGGAGTGCTGTTTGCCGGGTTGATGCTCACGGCGCAGGGGCCGAAGGTTCTGGAGTTCAACGCTCGCTTCGGCGATCCGGAGTGCGAGGCGCTGATGGTGCTGCTGGAATCGAGCCTCCTCGAGATCGTCGATGCGACGGTCGATCGGAAACTGGATGCCATCGAAACCCCGGTGTGGAAGTCTGGGGCTGCCGTCACCGTCGTCATGGCCTCGGAGGGGTATCCGGGCGACGTCGAGAAGGGGCGGCCGATCCGGGGGCTCGCCGATGCCCAGTCGCTCGAGGGGGTGGAGGTGTTTCACGCCGCGACCCGTGCCGGGGCCAATGGCGAGGGCGTGGTCAACGACGGCGGGCGGACGCTCGCCGTCACGGCCGTCGGCGAGAGCCTCGCCAGAGCCAAACTCCGCGCCTATTCGGCGGTCCGTCGCATCCGCTGGAACGGCGCCTGGTGCCGCAAGGACATCGCCGACAAGGGGATCGACCGCGATCACGAATTGGCCGCAGCCGAACCAGGGATTCCCCGATGAAACTCCGAGTCGGCATCGTCGGTCTCGGCCCGCTTTGGGAGAAGCGACACCTGCCCGCGCTGCGATCGCTCGCCGACCGCTTCGAGGTGCACGGGATCTGCGAGCAGGTGGCACACCTGGCGCGAAGAGCGGCGGCGGAACTTGGGACGGTGGCCGTGGAGGGATTTCGGGCCCTTGCCGCGCGCGATGACATCGACGCGATTCTCTACCTCTCCGATCAGTGGTACGGGGTAGCGCCGATCCTCGCCGCCTGCGACCACGGCAAGGCCGTCTATGCCGGGGCTTCTCTGCCGGTCGATGCCGCCGAGGCCGACGTGCTCCGCCGCCGCGTCGAGCAATCGGGGATCGCGTTCATGGCCGAGCTTCCCCGCCGGTACGCCCCTGCCACGATGCGGCTGAAGGAGTTGATCGCCACCCGTCTCGGGGCGCCGCGGATGCTCTTCTGCCATCGGCGGGTGCCGCAGATCACCCCCTCAGCCACCGTGCCCCCGCGTGACGGGGCTACTGAGGCCCGGGATCTCATGGAACTGGTCGATTGGTGCCGGTATGTCGTCGGCACCGAGCCGACGAGCGTCGTGGCGGTGCGGCACGCAGAAACGCCCGACGCCGCGATCGATGACTACCAGATGATGAGCCTCGACTTCACGGCATCCGGCGCACCCGGCAACGGGCCGATCGCCCAGATCAGCTGTGGCTATTACATCCCGGCTTGCTGGGAGGAGGCCGTCGGTTTCAGGCCCCCTTCGGCCCTCCAGGTGGCGTGCGAGAAGGGGATCGCGTTCGTCGACCACCCCAATGGCCTGGTGTGGTTCGACACGGCGGGGCGGCACCAGGAAGCCCTCGATGCCGACCGCTCCGTCGGCGAGCAGATGCTCCTCCAATTCCACCGCAAGGTGACAAGTCTTCTCAGGCCGCACAGCGGCCTCGAGGACGTCCTTGGTGCGATGAACGTGGTGAAGGCCGCCAGCGTGAGCCAGCACGAGGGGCGGCGCATTCCGCTCGCGTGAAAACCTCCCCGCCCGCGCCCAATCGGGGCCGCGGGCTAAGCCCAGCCCGTCACAGCGCCGCGACGACCAGATCCCCGACCTCGCTCGTGCCGTGGCCCATCCGGCCGGCCGCCTGGCTCGTCATCTTCGTACCGGTGACGTGGGCCACGGCCTTGTCGACCCGCGCCGCGGCACGGGGGTAGCCATTGTGCTCGAGCAGCATCGCCATCGCGTTAATCGCGGCGATCGGGTTGATCTTGTTGGTGCCGGTGTACTTCGGGGCACTCCCCCCCATCGGCTCGAACATGCTCACCCCCCGCTTCCCGGCCGGGGAAACGTCGGGGTTGAGGTTGGCACCGGCCGCCACGCCCATGCCCCCCTGAAGGATGCCGGCGAGGTCAGTGATGATGTCGCCGAACATGTTCGTGGTGACGATGACGTCGTAGGCGTCAGGGTTCTTCACCATCCACATGCAGCAGGCGTCGACGTGGTTGTAGTCGGTCTTCACGTCGGGGTACTCCGCGGCAACCTCCTGAAACGTCCTCCACCACAGGTCGTGGCCGTAGGTGAGGACGTTGGTCTTGGCGACGAGCGTGAGCGTCTTCTTGGGGCTGTTGCGCTTTCGGGTGTAGTCGAAGGCCCAGCGAATGCAGCGCTCGCAACCTTTCCGCGTGTAGACGGCCGACTGCGTCGCAACTTCGTCGGGGGTGCCCTTCTTGAGGTAGCCGCCAACGCCGCAGTAGAGATCTTCCGTGTTTTCGCGGACGACGACGAAGTCGATGTCCCCCGGGCCGCGTCCAGCCAGCGGGGTCTCCACGCCGGGGAGCAGTTTCACCGGACGGAGGTTGATGTACTGATCGAGCTTGAAGCGCAACTCCAGCAGGAGGCCCTTCTCGAGAATGCCCGGGGTGACGCCGGGGTGGCCGATCGCCCCGAGGAAAATCGCATCCTTGCGGCGGAGCAGGTCGAGGCCCCCTTCGGGAATGATCTCGCCGGTTCGCAGGTAGCGATCCCCGCCCCAGTCGAGCGTTTCGATGTCGTACGAGATCCCCTCGAGCGCCGCCACCGCGGCAAGCACCTTGATCGCCTCGGCGGTGACTTCAGGGCCGGTGCCGTCTCCGGGGATCGCTGCGATCGACAGGGTGCTGGAAGCCATGGACGGAATCGACTCCGGGGGGTGGGGGGGTTAGTTGTTGCTGAAGTCGAGTTGCTTGCCCGTCTTGATGCCGAGGGGGTTCTTCACGAACCGCTGCCGACAGGCGTCGCAAAGGTCGAAGCGCAAGGACCTCGCGCCATCGTCGAAGGGGAGATCCTCCTCCCCCATTCGCTCGAGGATTTCATGCATCGCATCGAGATGATCGGCTTCTTCGGCCATGGCAGAAGAATTTCCCGCCATGTCCTCGACCGCCGGAAACACCTCGATCTTCACGACGTGCCGAACGTCGTTGTGGGGGTGGATCGGGCGTTTGCAGGCGTCACAGGAATAATGGATCATCGTGTGTTCTCGGGGGGAACAGCGTCTTCCGGCGTCGCCCGGTGGCCTTGATCGAGAGTCTGCCCGCAATCTGCGTCGAAGGCAAGGGACTCGTCGGCCGACGAAAAAGGTTCCCCGCCCGGCGCGCCATGAAGAGGGCGGCGGTGGACGTTTGGCAAGCGACGACCCCACCGACTAGACTTTCACCGTCTCGCACGCTCCCCACGATCCGTCAGGATTCCGATGTACGGGATGGCGAACACCGCGCAGCCGGTTCCGGGTGCCCCCTTCGGGGTGGCATCGTTGACGTCGTCGTCGCTGACGTCGAGCGTCCTTGTGCTCAATCGCTCGTTCGTCGCTGTGCATGTCACGAATGTCCGGCGCGCCGTGACGCTCCTCTTCCGGCAGCTCGCTGAAGTGGTGCACATCGAGCAGGGGCAATTCGCGGCTCATTCGCTCGAGTCGTGGCGCGAGTTGTCGCAGCTCCGCTCCGCGTTCCGCACGCCCGATGAGGATTGGGTGCGGGGGGTAGGCTTCGACCTTCAGGCTCCGCGGGTGATCCGCCTCGTCGCCTGCGATCGGGGACCGCGGCAGGGATTGCGATTCAATCGCCGCAATGTGTTCGCCCGCGATGGCAACCAGTGCCAGTACTGTGGCCGCGGCTTCCCCACGAGCGAACTGTCGCTCGATCACGTCGTCCCGCGGAGCCGAGGCGGGATCACGAGTTGGGAAAACATCGTCTGCGCCTGCGTGGGCTGCAACGTGAGAAAAGGGGGCCGGACGCCCCATGAGGCCCGCATGCAATTGATCCGGCAGCCGGTCAAGCCGCGTCGCAGTCCCCTGCTGTCGGTGAAACTCGGCAACCCGAAGTACGAGAGTTGGCGGAGCTTCGTCGACAGCGCCTACTGGACCGTCGACCTTCGCTGAGCAGGCCGACGCATCAGGCATCGGCCAGTCGCCTCTTCAGGCGAGCAACGCAGGCCCCACCTGCCCAAGCCCACCGCGGGGCGGTGCGGCGTCAGCCGCCGCCCCGCCCCCTGCGGGCCGGATGGCCCGCACTTAGCCCATTGCGGACCGGATGGTCCGCACTTAGCACAGCGGATCTTTCTTTTCGGTAATCACCGGGCACTGCGGTGACATCTCGGCGTTGAGTTCCTTGAAATCCTTCCAGTCCGCCGGGAGGTTGTCCTCGTGGAAGACGGCCTCGACCGGACACTCCGGAACGCACGCCTCACAGTCGATGCACTCGTCGGGGTGGATGTAGACCATCTTGTCCCCTTCGTAGAAGCACTCGACGGGGCACACCACGACGCAGTCGGTGTACTTGCAGGCAAAACAGGGTTCGGCGACGACATGGGTCATGATCGAGTCATCTCCAGGAGACGGTAGTGCGTTGGGAAGGCGGGTCGACTGCGCGGAATGGTAGGTCGAACCCGAAACCCTGTCAACGAAACGAATCGGCTTTTTCAGGCCGGTTCCGTGAGTCGTCGCGGACTGCGATTGGTGGCCGGAAACCTCGGCCGTATGATCGCATGAGGGGCGGGCCGGGGCTGGCAGGCCGCCTGGAGGCGTCACCGTGAGCGGGCCGGGTGCCAATCGAGCGACCAACGGGCCAGGAAGCCCGGAGGATGCCGCGCTCGTGCAGGACTGCCTCCGGGGTGCCCCGGGGGCCTGGGATCGCTTCGTGGACCGCTTCGCCGGACTCTTTCACCACCTGGTCGACCGGACCTGCAGCCAGCGGCGACTGGCCCTCTCGGCGACTGATCGCGATGACGTGATCGCCGAAATTCTCGTCGAGGTCCTGAAAGATAATGCGGCGGTGCTCCGCGGCTTTGCGGGCCGCTCGAGCCTTGCCACCTACCTCGCCGTCATCGCCCGCCGGACCGCGGTGCGAATGCTCTCCCACGCCGATGCCCCCGTTGTCCGCGTCGATCTCCCCACAACCGGTGCTGCGGTCGTCGATCGGCACGCCGACCATCGCCGCGCCGATCGGGAGGAGATCGAGGGGCTGATGGGCTGCCTGGAACCGGATGAGGCCAAGCTGATCCGACTCCATCATCTCGAGGCCCGCAGCTATGGCGAGATCAGCAGGCTGACCGGACTGCCGCTGGGATCGATCGGGCCGGCGCTGTCGCGGGCCCGTCAGAAGATGCGGGACGTCGGTCATTCGTCCGACACGCCGCCGCCAGCCGGCCTCGGCCCCCGTGCTGCCGGCTGATGGCCTGCCGGCTGACGGTCGCTGCCACACCGGCCACACCGTCAGCCGGGATAAGGCTGGGGGGGGGACGAGAAGCCAGCAGGCGGAGCGGCAGGCAGGGGACGCTGCGGGGCCATGGCGGCCGGTGCCACTGGCAGGGGTGTGGCGGCGGGG
>Ga0007791_10000369_pt1 | contig 13979 bp, 11 predicted proteins | sample CryBogmetaGMA05M_FD_60368 | JGI IMG/M metagenome (GOLD analysis project Ga0007791, IMG submission 60368) | Freshwater microbial communities from Crystal Bog, Wisconsin, USA - MA0.5M | ecosystem: Environmental > Aquatic > Freshwater > Lake | place: Crystal Bog, Wisconsin, USA | collected 2009-07-06 | reverse complement strand
TCCGACGGGGATGCGGCGGCGGGCTACTGGAGCCTCTCCCGCATGCCGCTGACGAGCCTCGTGTTCACGCTGCCGCTCGTGCTCGCGTACGAGGGGGGCGTGCTCGCGCTCGGCCGCGGCTCGCCGCGGAACGGGGCCGACGTCTGGCTGCGACACCTGCTCGACGCGGCCGGTTTCGGCTCGTATTTCCTGCTGCCGACACTCACGGCGATCGGCCTGCTCGCGTGGCACCACATCGAGCACGACCGGTGGCGATTCCGCCCCGCCGTGCTGGCCGGCATGGCCGTGGAATGCGTGCTCTGGGCCGCGGCGCTCGTCGGGCTGGCCCGGCTCCAGGACCGGTTCTGGCCGCTGGCGGCCGGGCTCGCCGACGAGGGGTTCCTCGCCCGCGTCGTCGCGTTCTGCGGGGCCGGACTCTACGAGGAGGTGCTGTTCCGGCTGCTCCTTCTGCCGGCCCTCGTCTGGGTCTTCACGCGGCTCGGATTTTCGGCGGCGGCGGCAGCCGTGCTGGGGCTCGTCGGCTCGAGCGTGCTGTTCAGCCTCGCCCACTACGTCGGCCCGCTCGGCGACGCATTCGCGCTCTACAGTTTCACGTTCCGGTTCCTCGCCGGCCTGTTCTTCGCGGTGCTCTTCAGCCTGCGGGGCTTCGGGATCGCCGCGGGCACGCACGCGTTCTACGACATGCTCGTCGGCCTCACCTGAGGTCGTGGCGGCCGAGACGGCGCGCCGCGAATCTGTCAAGCGGCGGCGGTGGCGTTTTTCGCGCCGACGACGCAGCGCCGACGTTCGCTTTTTTTGACGCCGCGCGGAATGTCTTGGTCGCGGCGGAGGCGAACTCGTATACTCCCCGCGTCGAGGCGGGTGGTGACCACGGGCTGCACGAGGCGCTCGTGCGTCGCGTCGCCGTGACGGAGCGATCACACGTGATATCCCTTCGCCCCAAGGTCGGTGAGTTGGTCTTCCAGCTCTATGGACGCACGCTGCATCCGGAGCTGTTCGAGATCTGCGGCACGCGGTCGATCGACCGCGGCGGCTACTCGGCGAACGTGTCGATCACCACCGCCGGCCACCTCGTGACGTGGCGGAAGGACGGCCTGACGCTCACCGAGGTGGCGACGAGCCTGTCCCAGCCGCTCCCGCAGAAGCGGCGGCTCCTGTCGCACCGCATCGCCGGAGAGCGGAGCGACCGCATGGAGTGCCGCGGCGGTGCCTCCTACCAGACCTGCTTCCAGCTCGAGGCGGTGCAGCAGGAGGTGTTCTGGGCCTTCCAGCAGGAACTCGTCGAGGCCGGCGCGAAGCGGGGGCTGCTCCACCGGTTCGAGGCCGGGGGGCGCGTCGCCCTCGGGGCCGTGAGCTGGATCGACGTGGAAACCCGGCCCCGCAGCCTGCTCGTGCAGGCCTACCACACCTTCCCGGACGACATGGCGATCGTGAAGAGCCAATCGGTGTTCGAGGCACCCTGACCCCGTCGCCCTGCCGCCACGTCGCGGCCCCTCCTGGAACGCCTCCCGCGATGCCGAAGCCCAAGGCCGCCGCCGCCCCCGCCCAGCAGTCCCGCAAGCCGCGGGTCCTCATCGCCGACGACAACGAGCCGAACCGCGAACTCCTCGAGGTCTACCTCGCCGACCTCGACTGCGAGATGGCCACGGCGGTCGATGGCGCCGACACGCTCGAGAAGGTCGCCTCGTTCGGGCCGGACGTCCTCCTCCTCGACGTGATGATGCCGCGGCTCTCGGGCTTCGAGGTCTGCCAGCGGCTCAAATCGGATCCCGCCACCAGCCCGATCATGATCCTCATGGTCACGGCGCTTGGCGAACTCGGCGACATCGAACGGGCGGTCGAGGCGGGTACCGACGACTTCCTGTCGAAGCCGGTCAATCGGGTCGAGCTCGTGAAGCGCGTGGAGAACATGCTCAAGCTCCGGCACGTGACCGACGAACTCGAGCGGCTGCGGAGCTACATCCGCACGATGGACGACGACCAGCCGCCGCGGTAGCTTCCCGTGGACAACGCCATCCATGGCCTTCGGCCACGTGACGAAGCGGTCAGGAGACCGCCCGCCTGAGGCCGACGTGCTCGAGCACACGCGTCGTGGCGGGCGACTTGTTGAGCACGTAGAAGTGGATGCCCGGCACGCCGCCGGCCACGAGTTCCTCGACCTGGCGGGCAGCGAAGGTGACGCCCGCCTCGAACTGGGCCGTCTCGTCGTCGCCAGCCGCCTCGAACGGCGTCGTGAACGACTCCGGCAGCCGCGCCTTGCACAGGCTGGCGATGCGGCGAACCTGGGCGTAGTTGGTGACGGGCATCACGCCCGGCACGATCGGTGCCGTGATGCCGAGCGATGCACAGCGGTCGCGGAAGCGAAAGAAGTCGGCGTTGTCGTAGAACAGCTGCGTGACGACCACGTCGCCGCCCGCGTCGCACTTGCGTTTCAGGTTCTCGAGATCGACCGCCGGGCTCGGCGCCTCCTGATGCGTCTCGGGATAGCCTGCGACGAGGAGGCCGAACTCCGGGAACTCCGCGCGGATGAAGGCGACGAGTTCCGCCGCGTAGCGGAGGCCGCCGGCGACGGGACGGAAGGCGGTTTCCCCCTTGGGCGGATCCCCGCGGAGGGCGACGATCGCCGCCACCCCGAGCCGCCGGGCCGCGCCGAGGTAGTCGCGGAGTTCGTCCACCGAGCTGCCGACGCAGGTGAGGTGACTCGCGACCGGCACGCGGTGCCGCCGCAGGACGCCCGCGAGCACGTCGAGCGTGGTGCCGCGCGTGGAGCCTCCGGCGCCGTAGGTGCAGGTGACGAGGGCCGGTTCGAAGGCCATCAGTTCGTCGACGGTCCGCCACATGACGGCCTCCGACTCGGCCGTCTTCGGGGGAAAGAGTTCGAACGACAGGCCGAATCGGCCGGGGGTGTACGCGTCGCGGATCGACACGGCGGATGCCTCGCGGAGAATGGAGGAACGAGGGGACACACCAGTGTAGACCGGCCGGGCGCGGGCGTCAGCCGCCGGACTCCTCGTGGAGCACGCGGATGAGGTCCCGGTCGGCGTCGTGCAGCACGAGCCCCCGGCGCTCCATCATCCGCCCGAGGGTGGTGGCGGCCTGGTCGGCGGTGGTCGTGCTGCCACCGGTGCCGCCGATCAACTGGTTGCGGAACGCCGGCACGTCGACCAGCCCGCCGCAGTCGCCGGCGACCGTCGCCGCCACGCCGATGAAGACCCCGCACGGGAGCGACGTGTTGATCGCCGTCTTCGCGAGGTCGCCCACGATCGCGCCGGCGAACTGGCGCCCCGTGTCGATCGTGTCGGCGCCGTGGCGATGCCGCACCGTGCCGTAGCTCACCTTGAGGTTGCTCGTGATCGTGCCGGCCGCGAGGTTGACCCAGCTGCCGACGTGGCTGTGCCCGAGGAAGCCGTCGTGCGGCTTGTTGGAGAAGGGTTCCATCACGGTCGCCTCCACCTCGCCCCCCACGCGGCAGTCGTGGCCGATCGCCGTGCCGGCCCGCAGCCATGCGTGCGGGTTCACGCGGGCACCGGGGCCGATGAACACGGGTCCGTCACAGCAGACGAAGGGACCGATCTCCGCGCCCGGGGAGACGACGACCGGACCCTGCCGCACGACGACCGGACCGGTGACGCGCGCCGACTCCGCCACGAACAGGCCGGGCTGGCGTTCCGGGAAGCCGCCGGACTCGACGAGCCTCTCGACCGCGGCCGGCAGCACGCGCTCGTGGGCGTCGAGCACGTCGTGGGGTCGCGCGAGGAGGGTGAACGGGCCGGCGTCGGCGGCGATCTCGAGGCCGAGCGCGGTGATCGCGTCGGGGGCCGCCGTGCCGGCGAGGAGTTCGTCGATGAAGCGTCGGTCGGGGCCCGCGCCGTCGGGGCTCATGTGCAGGAGGGCGGCCGCGAGCGAGCCGTTCGTGAGAGCGACGCCGCGGCGGCCCCGTTCGACGAGCGAACGCAGGGCGACCAGCGCGCCGCGGTCGGGCACGAGTCGCGCGTTGACGAGGAGCACGGTGTCGCCGTGCCGTGATGCCGGCGTGGCCGGCGGCCGGGCATCGGGGCGGCCGCCCCAGAGCGGCACCCGCGTGCCGCCGAGGGCCGCGAGGTGGCGGCGCAGGTGGGCCCGCGGCGCCCGGCGCACCGGGCCGAAGCGATCCAGGGCCTCCACGAGCGTGCCCGTGCCGATCGTGAGATCCGAGGCGGGCCGTGCGGCGACGAGCGGCCCCAGCGCGGCGACCGCGGCGTCCTCGAAAACGATCGATTGCATGCGAGCCGACGCGGTCCGGGTGGCAAAGCTCCGGCGACCATCGTACTCTCGCAACGAGCGAGCGCCTCTCGGTGGCCGGAGTGGCGGAATGGCAGACGCGGCGGACTCAAAATCCGTTGCCCGCAAGGGCGTGTGGGTTCAAGTCCCACCTCCGGCACTCGCCCGCCACCGCGCGGGATCGTCGCGGGCCCGACCTCACGACCCCGCCGTGGCAGCGTCGACCGGGCGGCGGCCGCGCAGGATCAGTTCGAGCGCGGGGCCTGCGGCCATCGTCGTGATCACGCACATCAGCACGCAGGCCACGAAGAGCCTCAGGTCGATGAGGCCGGCGTCGCGGGCCGCCGCGGCCATCACGATCCCGAGGATGCCCCGGGCGTTGAGGCCGCAGCCCACCGCGAGCGCCTGGCGGTCGTCCATCCCGACGAGCTTCCCGCCCGCGTAGACGCCCGAGATCTTGCCGAGGAACGCCACGGCCGTGATCAGGGCGACGAGCTGCGGATCGAACCCCTCGACGAAGTCGGCGCCGATCGCCATCGACACGAAGAAGATCGGGGTGAACACGGCGTAGGCGAACTCCGCGATGATCTCGAAGGGCCGGGGGTCGACCTCGTGCACCCCGGCCAGCGCGATGCCGACGACGAACGCGCCCAGGAAGGAGTGCAGGCCGAGGTGCTCCGACCCTGCCGCCCCGAGCAGCGCGAGGAGCACCACGCACGAGATCACGCCCGACGGATACGGCACCCTCTCCCGCGCCCATGCCATCACCCGCGGCAGGAGGAAGTGGCCGGCGAGGAGCACGCCGCCGATGAAGGCCGCGGCCAGTCCGAGCACCGTGGCACCCGTGCCCTGCGCCGTGGCCTGCGGCCCGAACTCGGCGAGGATGACGGCGAACAGCCCCCAGCCGACGAGGTCGTCGACGAGTGTGGCCGACATGATCGTCCGGCCGATGTCGGTCTTGAAAAGCCCCATGTCGAGGAGGATCCGCGCGATCACCGGGTTGGCCGAGAGCGAGAGAATCGAGCCCATGAAGAGCGCCGTCGAGAAGCGGTCCTTCGACGTGACGCCGATCACGGCGGGGAACGCGTAGCACATCAGGAAGCCGAGGATGAGCGGCACGAACGTGCCCACGGTGCCCACGGCCAGCGCCTTGCGGCCCGTCCGCCGGAACTCGGCGACGCTGATGTCGAGACCGATCGTGACGATGAAGAAGAGCATCCCGACCCGGGCGACGGCCGTGCGGGCGGAGGTGACGGGGCCCGCGAGCGGAAAGAGCCACCCGAAGAGTTCCGGCGCGAACCTCCCGAGCACGGTGGGGCCGAGCAGCAACCCCCCGGCGATCTCCCCGACCACCGCCGGGATGCCCACGCGCCTGGCGAGCGCGCCAAGACCGATCGCCACCGCGAGCATCGCGGCGAGGTGCAGCGAGAGGACGGTCCAGTCTGCCGGGCTCATCGGGACGGGGTTCCGCGGTGTCTGGGGATGCCGGGTCGGCCGGACGGGCCGGGGAGATTCAGGGCCAGACCGACGTTCAGACGATACTTGTTCAAACGAGTGATTGCTACTACGATGAAACCATGGCTCAGATGATACGTCCACCCGCGATCGGCACCGCCGCGGCGGGGCTGTTCGATTCCGTCGAGCAGGAGGCCTACCTGCAGCTCTGGCGCACGTACGACCGGCTGCGGGAGATCGACGAACGGCTGTTCGCCGGCCACGGCATCACCGCCCAGCAGTACAACGCCCTGCGGGTGCTGCGGTCGGTGCAGCCGGCCGCGATGGCGACCTCGGCCCTCGGGGCGCGACTGGTCTCCCGGGCGCCCGACATGACCCGCCTGCTCGATAAGCTCGAAGAGCAGGGGCTCGTGGGGCGTCGCCGCGGGGCGGAGAACCGACGCGTGGTCGAGGTCTGGATCACGCCCCGGGGCGCGGCGCTGGTGAGGCGGCTCGCCGCCGCCGTGCGCCGCTGCGGCCGCGAGCAGCTCGGGCACCTCGACCGCTCGACCCTGCGGACGCTCATCGACATCCTCGCGCGGGCGCGGGCCCCGCACGAAGGCGAGGCCGGCGACGGTCCCTGGCCCGGAATCGATCTGCTGCAGTCTCATCCGACGAGGTGCGCACCGTGATCCAGGCATCCCGGAATCCCGACGTGGAACCCGACGTGATCGTGATCGGCGGCGGTCCGTCCGGAGCGACGACCGCGACGCTCGTGGCCCAGCGGGGTCATTCCGTGCGCCTGCTCGAGCGGGATCACTTTCCGCGCTACCACATCGGCGAGTCGCTCATCCCGGAGACGTTCTCGGTCCTCGAGCGGCTCGGCATCCTGCCGGCACTCCGTGCGAGCCGCTTTGTCAACAAGCACAGCGTGCAGTTCGTCACGGAGAGCGGCCGGCTCTCCGAACCGTTCTACTTCGCCGACCACAAGCCGCACGAGTGCGCCCGGACGTGGCAGGTGCTGCGGCAGGAGTTCGACCAGCTGCTCCTCGACAACGCGCGGCAGCACGGCGTCGACGTCCGCGAGGGGGTCCGCGTGCTGGAGGTGATTTTCGAGGGCGATCGCGCGGTGGGTGTGCGGACGGTCGACGAGGCGGGCCATGAGTCCGAGATGCGCGGCCGCGTGATCGTCGACGCGGCCGGCCAGAGCTGCCTGATCCAGGATCGGCTGGGGCTCCGCGAATGGGATCCGGTGCTCAAGAAGGCGGCGATCTGGACCTACTGGAAGGGGGCCCGCCGCGACACCGGGCGCGACGAAGGGGCGACGCTGGTGATGCAGACCCGGGGGAAGACCGGCTGGTTCTGGTACATCCCGCTGCACGACGACGTCGTCAGCGTGGGCGTCGTGGCCGGGCACGACCACCTCTTCACGGGGCGGGCCACGAAGGATCTCGAGACGATCTACTTCGAGGAGGTCGACGCGTGCCCCGGCGTGCAGCCGCGGATCGCCGGCGCCGAACGGGTCGCCCCGTTCCGTGCGGCCAAGGAATACTCCTACCGCTCACGCCAGGTGGCGGGTGACGGCTGGGTGCTCGTCGGCGACGCATTCGGCTTCCTCGACCCGCTCTACTCGTCGGGCATCCTTCTCGCGCTCCAGTCGGGGGCGTGTGCGGCCGACGCGATCGCGGAGGGTCTCGAATGCGACGACACCTCCGCGGCCCGGCTCGGGAAGTGGGGGCCGGAGTTCATGGCAGGCATGGACCGCATGCGGCGGCTGGTGTGCGAGTTCTACGAAGGCCTCAACTTCGGCCGGTTCGTCCGCCAGCACGAGGACCGCAAGGGTCTGATCACCGACATCCTCATCGGCGACCTGTTCAAGCCCGAGATCGACGAGCTCTGGCCGCTGCTCGACGCGATGAAGGAGCACGGCGGGAGCCCCGTCGCCTGAACGCGGCGGCCACGGGGACGGGCCCGGTCATCGGGCGGCGGCCGGTGCCGTCAGCGGCGCGGCCGGTGCTGCGGCCCCGCTCGGGGGCACGCCGTCGCCGGCGATCGCGCGGATTCCCTCGACGAGCATCACGGCCGCGAGGCCCAGCAGCACGACACCCGCCCAGGGCACCGGGTCGGCCGGGAGGGCCCATCCGTCGGCGTTCCGGAATCTCGGCATCGTCATCGACACGAGCGCCCAGGTGCTCATCGCATACATGAACGCCGTCGGCACGCCGGTGACGAGCCATACCCAGGCCTCCCGCCGCGTCCGCCAGAGCCACACGGTGATGCCGAGGAGCGCGAGGGCGGCGAGGAGCTGGTTGCTGGCGCCGAAGAGACTCCAGAACGTCTTCCACGCGGGAACCGGGTTGCCCGCCGCGTCGAGGTTCGGCCGGAGGAGAAAGACGAGTGGCGCGCCCGCCGTAAGCGCCGTGCCCAGCCAGCCACCGGCCCGGCCCTCGAGCCCGGTGAGCTCCTGGACGATGTAGCGGCCAAGCCTGGTGCAGACGTCGAGCGTGTCGTAGACGAACGTGGTGAACGCCATGAGGGCGAACGACACCCCGATCGTCGCCGGCACCCCGAGGATCTCGAGGAACTGCCCCATGCCCAGCGCGTAGATGAAGTTCGGCGACTGCCTCGTGAGCGGGCTGTCGCGGGCGAGCACCATCACGCAGCACAGGCTCACGACCGCCACCATCGCCTCGAGGAGCATCGTGCCGTAGCCGATCGGCCGGGCGTCGGTCTCGCGGCGAAGCTGCTTGCTCGTCGTGCCCGAGGCGATCAGCGAGTGGAAGCCCGAGCAGGCGCCGCAGGCGATCGTGATGAAGAGCATCGGCACGAGCGGCAGGCCGTTGGCCGCCTGCCAGCCGGTGAAGGCCGGGTAGCGGATCGTGGCGTCGCCGCCGAACACGGGGGCGAGGGCCCGGTCGCTGGCGACCAGCCCGATCGCGGCCCCGGCGAGGGCCACGTAGAGGAAGCAGCCGCCCAGGTGGCCGCGGGGCTGGAGGAGGAGCCACATGGGGACCATCGCCGCGACGAGGCAGTAGCCGAGGAGGAGCACGCCCCAGATCTTCTGCGCGGTGGCGTCGGTCACGTGCAGGGCCGCGGCCAGGTCGAACGGGATCCGCTGCCCGCCCCAGATCGCCAGTCCCACCAGCGGCAGGAAGATCGCGGTCGCGAGCCCGAGCGACACCCGTCCGCGCCGCATGAGGAGCCCCATCGCCACCGGTAGCGCGAGGTAGAGGAGGCTCGACGTGGCGATCCCGCCCCCGGAGACGCTCTCCCCGTTCTCGAGCACTTGCCGGCCGACGAAGCTCTGCGCGGTGATGTCGGTGAACGCCACGATGATGTAGACCAGCGCGATCCACACGAACGCCAGGAAGAGCACGTACGCCCGCCGGCTCATGTGGTCGCGGACCACCTCCGCGATCGACCGGGCGCGGTGGCGGATCGACGCCACGAGCGCGCCGAAGTCGTGCACGCCGCCGATGAAGATGCTGCCGACGAGGATCCAGGCGAGCGCCGGCACCCAGCCGAACGCCACGCCGGCGAGGATCGGCCCCACGATCGGGCCGGCCGCCGCGATCGCCGAGAAGTGCTGACCGAGCAGCAGTTGCGGCGGGATCGGCTCGTAGTCGACGTCGTCGCGGAGCGTGACGGCGGGCGTGGTGGCGGCGGGATCGAGACGGAAGAGCCTGCCCAGGAGGCTGCCGTAGACGCGGTAGGCGACGAGCAGGATCACGGCGCTCGGCAGGAGGACGGCGAGGAGGCTCATGCGGGCCGGCTCCGGAGTTTGGACGGGGCGGGTTTTCCCGTGCGGCGGGAACGGGTACATCATGGAGGATCCACGGGTCGCCGTCGACGCGACCGGCCCGCGCCGTCGCCACCGGGAGCCGCGCATGTCTTCCTCGCTCGAAACGCTCGTCATCATCGGCAGCGGTCCCGCCGGCTGGTCCGCGGCGACCTACGCGGCCCGGGCCCAGCTCAAGCCGCTCGTCTACGAGGGGGCCATCTCCGAGAAGAACCGCATGGCGGGCACGCTGCCGCTCGGGCAACTCGCCCTCACGAGCGAGGTCGAAAACTACGCCGGCTTCCCCGCGGGCAACCTCGGGGCCTTCCTCGACTCGGCCCTGCCTCCCGAGCGGCGAATGATGATGGCCCCGCACGAGGGACACGGCGTGACCGGCCCCGAACTCATGGAGCTCATGCGGCAGCAGGCGACGAACTTCGGCACGCGGATCGTGACCGACGACATCGTGAAGGTCGACCTCTCGAAGCGGCCCTTCACGCTGTATCCGGCCGAGGGTGCGCCGATCGAGGCACGGTGCGTCATCGTCGCCACCGGCGCGAGCGCCAACTGGCTCGGTCTGCCGAGCGAGGAACGCTTCAAGAACCGGGGCGTCAGTGCCTGCGCCGTCTGCGACGGTGCCCTGCCACGGTTCCGCAACCGCCCCTTGGTCGTGGTCGGCGGCGGCGACTCGGCCGTGGAGGAGGCGACCTACCTCACGAAGTTCGCGAGCATGGTCCACCTCGTCCACCGCCGCGACGAGCTGCGGGCCAGCCGGATCATGGCGCAGCGCGCCCTCGAGAACCCGAAGGTCACGATCCACTTCAACTCGGCGCTCGCGGAGGTTCTCGGCGACGATGCGAGCGGCGTGACGGGCGTGCGGCTCGAGAGCACCGTCGATCCCGCGCGGCAGACGACGCTCGACGTGGCGGGCTTGTTCCTCGCGATCGGCCACACGCCGAACACCGCCTTCCTCGCCGGCCAGCTCGAGCTCACGCCGAAGAAGTACATCGTCTGGAAGCGGCACTTCCGCACGGCGACGAGCGTGGAAGGGGTGTTCGCCGCCGGCGACGTCGCCGACGACTACTACCGGCAGGCGATCTCGGCCGCCGGCACCGGCTGCATGTCGGCCCTCGACGCGGAGCGCTGGCTGGCCGAGCACCACGGGCACTGAGCCATGACCCGCAGGCCCGCGATCGGCGTCCTCACGAGCGGCGGCGACTGCCCCGGGCTCAACGCCGTGATCCGGGCCGCGACGAAGTCGGCCGGCCGGCTCGGCTACGACTGCATGGGCTTTCTGCGTGGCTACGAAGGCCTCGTCGATCCGGTGAGTTACATGCCGCTCGACGCCCGCAACACGGCGGGCATTCTCCTCCAGGGCGGCACGATCCTCGGTTCCACCAACAAGGGCCGCTTCACGGCGCTCGTGGGCGAGGGGGAGCGGGTGCGGATCGATCCCGAGCTCGTGGCCCAGGCGGCCGCGACGGTGCGGCAGCTGGGAATCGCGGGTCTCGTGTGCGTGGGCGGCGACGGGTCGCTCGGCATCGCGCAGCAGTTCCACGAGCACGGGATCCCCGTCGTCGGCGTGCCCAAGACGATCGACAACGACCTCGGCTGCACCGCCTTCACGTTCGGCTTCGACTCGGCCGTCGCCGCGGCGACCGACGCGCTCGACCGCCTCCACACCACCGCGGCGAGCCACGAGCGGGTGATGGTGCTCGAGGTGATGGGGCGGCACGCCGGCTGGATCGCGCTGCACGCCGGCATCGCCGGTGGGGGCGACGTGATCCTCCTGCCGGAGATCCCCTGGACGTTCGAGAACGTCTGCCGCAAGGTCGCGGTGCGCGACGCCGAGGGCAAACGTTTCACGCTCGTGGTGGTGGCGGAGGGGGCGCACCTTCCCGACGGCGGCCTCGTGCACGACGGCGGCTCGGGCCGCGGGCAGGTGCGGCTCGGGGGCATCGGCGAGATCGTGGCCCGCGAGATCGCGGCCCGGCTCGGCCGCGAGGTGCGCACGGTCGTCCTCGGCCACCTGCAGCGGGGCGGCAGCCCCACGGCGTTCGACCGGATGCTCGCCACCGAGTTCGGCGCGCACGCGGTGCGGCTGGTGCACGAGGGCCGATTCGGCGAGATGGTCTGCTACCGTCCCCCCGACATCGCGAGCGTGCCCATCGCGGACGCGATCGGTCGGCTGTCGACGGTCGATCCCCGCGGTTCCGCCGTGCAAGCGGCGCGGGCGCTTGGCATCGGCTTCGGCGACGACGAGGATGGCGTGCCGTTCGGGGATGAGCGGGGCCGATCGGCGGCTTCGTGAGCGACGCAAGGAGCAGATTTCATGGCAGAGACCGCTGGCGGGGGAAAGGTTTCGAGCGTGATGCAGGAGTCGCGGGTCTTCCCGCCCCCGGCGGAGTTCGCCGCCCGGGCCCGCATCGGCTCGCTCGCGGAATACCGGCGGCTCTACGACGAGGCGGCCCGTGACCCGGAGGGCTTCTGGCGGCCGCGTGGCGATGCGCTGCCATGGATGACGCCCTACACCCAGGTGCTCGACTGGCGGCCCCCGGCCGCGCGCTGGTTCGTGGGCGGCCGCACGAACGCCTCGGCGGCCTGCCTCGACCGGCACATCGCCGCCGGCAAGGGGGACACGACGGCGATCGTCTGGGTGGGCGAGCCGACCGGCGAGCGGCGCACGCTCACCTACCGTGAGCTGCACGCCGAGGTCTGCCGGTTCGCGGCCGGCCTCCTCTCGCTCGGTGTGAAGGCGGGCGACGTCGTCTCGATCTACATGCCGATGACGCCCGAGCTCGTGATCGCGATGCTCGGCTGCGCCCGGATCGGCGCCGTGCACTCCGTGATCTTCGGCGGGTTCTCCAGCGAGGCGATCGCCGACCGCAACCACGACGCGCAGGCCGTGGCGGTGATCACGGCCGACGGCGGCTGGCGCCGCGGCGCGCAGCTGGCGCTCAAGAAGAACGTCGACGAGGCGCTCGCCTCGCCGTCGCACCCGCCCACCACCGTGAAGCACGTCGTCGTGCTCAGGCGGACCGGCCAGCCGGTGGAGATGGTGCCGGGCCGCGACGTGTGGTGGCACGACCTCGTCGCAGGCCAGCCGGCCGACACGCCCCCGGCCGCGATGGACTCGGAGGCGCCGCTGTTCATCCTCTACACGAGCGGCTCCACGGGGAAGCCGAAGGGCATCAAGCACACCACCGCTGGCTACGTGCTCTGGGCGCAGACGACGGCCGAGTGGGTCTTCGACCTCCGCGCCGACGACCTCTTCTGGTGCACGGCCGACTGCGGCTGGATCACCGGCCACAGCTACGTGACCTACGGCCCGCTCGCCGCCGGCGCGAGCATCCTCATCTACGAAGGCGCGCCCAACGCGCCCCACGAGGGCCGCTTCTGGGAGATCATCGAGCAGGAGAGGCCGACGATCTTCTACACCGCGCCCACGGCCATCCGCTCGTTCATGAAGTGGGGCATGCAGCACATCGAGGGACGCGACCTCTCGAGCCTGCGGCTCCTCGGCACCGTCGGCGAAGGCATCAATCCCGAGGCCTGGATCTGGTACCACGAGGTGATCGGCGGCACGCGCTGTCCGATCGTCGACACCTGGTGGCAGACGGAGACGGGCGGGATCATGATGACCCCGCTCCCCGGCTGCACGCCGACGAAGCCCGGCAGCTGCACGCTGCCGCTGCCCGGCGTGTGTCCCGAGATCGTCGACGCCGCGGGCGATCCCGTGCGCCAGGGAGAGGGGGGCTGGCTCGTGATGACGAAGCCGTGGCCCGGCATGCTCCGCGGCATCTGGGGCGACGACGCGCGGTTCGTGGAGACCTACTGGTCGAAGGTGCCGGGCAAATACCTCGCCGGCGACAACGCGCGGCAGGACGCCGACGGCTACTACTGGATCATGGGCCGCATCGACGACGTGCTCAACGTCGCCGGCCACCGGCTCTCGACGATCGAGATCGAAAGCGCGCTCGTGAGCCACCCGACCGTCGCCGAGGCGGCGGCGGTGGGCCGGCCGCACGAGGTGAAGGGGGAGGCGGTGGCGGTGTTCGTCACGCTCAAGGGTGGCGAGCCCGAAGACGTGCCCGCCCTCAAGGAGGCGCTGCGCAAGCATGTGCGTCACCAGATCGGGGCGCTGGCCGCGCCCGACGACATCCACTTCACGAACTCGCTCCCCAAGACCCGCAGCGGCAAGATCATGCGGCGGCTGCTCCGCGACATCGCGGCGGGCAGGGAGACGGTGGGCGACACGACGACGCTCGAGGACTACACGGTGCTCGCGAAGCTCCGCGGCAACGAGGAGTGAGCGGGGGCTCGGGACTGACCATGCCCCGTCGCCGGACGTTCGCGAGGCTCGGGACTGACCGTGCCCCGTCGCCGGACGTTCGCGAGGCTCGGGACTGACCATACCCCGTCGCCGGACGTTCGCGAGGCTCGGGACTGACCATACCCCGTCGCCGGACGTTCGCGGATGCCATCGTGGCATCCGCTCACTCCGCGC
>Ga0007791_10000368_pt1 | contig 13994 bp, 10 predicted proteins | sample CryBogmetaGMA05M_FD_60368 | JGI IMG/M metagenome (GOLD analysis project Ga0007791, IMG submission 60368) | Freshwater microbial communities from Crystal Bog, Wisconsin, USA - MA0.5M | ecosystem: Environmental > Aquatic > Freshwater > Lake | place: Crystal Bog, Wisconsin, USA | collected 2009-07-06 | reverse complement strand
GATGAGGTACATGTTGCAGAGCAACGCTCACGCTACAACGCACGTCGCGCGACGTTAGCACCGGCGTTACAAGAAGCAGGTTTCACAATTGATGACTCCGCGGCAGGTTTATATATCTGGTGCACGCGATCAGAGGATGCTTGGAAATCAGTTGAATGGTTGGCCAACCTGGGAATCTTGGCAACGCCTGGCACCTTCTATGGCCCCAAAGGTGGATCACATATTCGAGTCGCGATGACCGCGACTGATTCACAAATAGCTGATGCGGCAGCTCGTATTCGGCAGGCAATTAAATAATGGCAATCGGCATATTGCTCGTGGGTGGAATGGGTACGCGTTTAAAACCGCTGACCAACCAAACCCCTAAACCAATGTTGCCAGTAGGTGGCTTGCCTGTAACAGAGCGCCAACTCCTGGCAGCAAAGAAAGCGGGAATTAATACCGTTATCTTGGCAACTTCATATCTATCAGAGACTTTCACGCCATATTTTGGGGATGGTTCTAAATGGGGGATGAAATTGCTTTACGCAGTAGAAGAAGAGCCGCTCGGCACAGGTGGTGCGATTCGAAATGCCGCAGCGCTACTTGGCTTTGCAGATTTAAAAGAAGAGTTTGTTATTTTTAATGGAGATGTTTTAAGTGGCCACGATATCGGCGCACAACTTGATTTTCATCGCGCCAATAAGGCAGATGCAACCCTTCATTTAATTGAAGTTGCAGATGCGCGGGCATTCGGTTGCGTTCCAACTGACACAAATGGGCGAGTCTTAGATTTTCTGGAGAAGATGGAGAACCCGGTAACAAATGCGATTAACGCCGGTTGTTATATCTTCAACCCATCGGTAATTTCAGAGATCCCAGATGGAAAGGTAGTCAGCATCGAACGCGAGACTTTCCCCCAATTAGTAAAAAGTGGCCGCCCAGTCTTTGGCTACAACGAACAGTCTTATTGGTTAGATATTGGCACTCCCGCAGCGCTCTTCAAAGGCTCGCGCGATATCGTCGGGGAAGGCTTTCTAGCCGGCCTTGGATGCAAGATTGGCGAAGGCACTCGAATAACCGGCGGCACCGCTATCGGCCATGGGTCATCGATAGGGGCGAATTGCACGATCACTAATTCGATTATTGGCGATGGAGTATCAATAGGCGATAACTGCACGATTGCCGATTCATTTATTCTTCATAATTCACAGGTCGCAGCAAACTCTGAAATTCTTGGAAAATACATTTCACCAACGGAAAATCTTCCAATTTCCCTCCAATAAGTCGATAAATCTGCGAAATTGAGCGTAATTCACCGAATTACCTCCCACACTTGGGCTTGACTTAAAGGGATTACAAGCGTGTAATTCGTTCTAGAGAAGCTGCCTCCACTTGAGGATGCAGTCCGAAGGTCTTTAGGAGATTAGTAAATGCCGATTCGTCCAGAAGCCACACCGACTGGCAACCCATCAGCCCCTACTGCTGGACCATCAATCAAATTAGCAAATGGAGAGAACGTTGAACTCTCTTGGCAAGAACGCGCTCTTTGCGCACAAACAGATCCAGAAGCATTCTTCCCTGAAAAGGGTGGCTCAACTCGTGAAGCAAAGCGCGTCTGTCTTTCTTGCGATGTTCGCCAAGAATGTTTGGAATACGCGCTCGCACATGATGAGCGCTTTGGTATCTGGGGTGGACTCTCCGAACGTGAGCGTCGCCGTTTGAAGCGCCGCCCAGCGTAACTCTCATGAGTTCACATCGCGTCACCGCGATTCTTGTACTTCACGACGGCGCAACTTGGCTGCCTGAAGTTGTAGCTTCCCTAACTTCCCAAACTCGTGCAATTGATCAATTGATTGCTATCGATACTGGCTCACTTGATTCATCTGCAAAGTTGGTCAAAGGTGCGCGAATTCCGGTTCTACCTATGGATCGCGATACGGGATTTGGCGAAGCGATTTCGCATGCTGTTGCAACTCTTCCTGCAATCGTAGATACCGAGCATGAATGGCTTTGGATAATTCACGATGACCTTGCTTTGCAACGTGATGCTCTTGAGAATCTAATTGCAGAAGTTGAAATTCGTCCAAACGTTGCTATGGCTGGACCGAAAATTTTAGGTTGGCACAATCGGACTCATCTCCTGGAAATTGGTATCAGCATCGCCGCCAATGGAAATCGCTGGACTGGATTAGAAGATGATGAATACGATCAAGGACAACACGATGGAGTTCATGAAGTCCTTGCCGTTAGTACCGCAGGTGCCCTCATACGCAGAGATATCTTTGAACAACTCGGCGGCTTCGATTCAAATCTTGATCTATTCCGCGACGATGTAGATTTTGGTTGGCGTTTATATTCGGCAGGATTTGCAGCCATAGCTGTCTCCAGCGCCGTGGCCTTTCACGCCGAAGCATCTGCCAACGAACGTCGTACAGTTGATGTAGCGGAGGCCTTCTTACATCGCCCACTCTTGTTGGATCGCCGCAATGCCGCATATGTCCTGCTAGCCAACTCTTCTTGGTGGCGACTGCCGTTGCTTGCAGTGCAACTTCTTATTGGCGCGCTTTTTCGCTCGATTGGTTTCTTATTTGCAAAGTTGCCGGGATATGCCAGTGATGAGTTATTGGCAGTTGGTGCGCTCTTGGTGCATCCTGGAGAACTACTTGCAGCGCGAAAGATTCGACGTGCGCAACGATTAGTTCCATCAGGAATCGCCTTAAAGTTCATTCCTTCACGTTGGTCACAGATCCGCCAATCAATTTCCAGGTCATCAGAATTTCTAAGATCTCAAATTTTTCCTGATGAAGTGACCGAAATCAGCGGTAGCTCGGTCTTGGATGAGAATTTAGATGAAGAAGATTTGCTAACACCAGCTACTAATCGAAATTGGCTATCCCTAATTAAGCGCCCATTAGTTGCACTTCCAGCGCTTCTCTTCCTACTAACGCTCTTCTGGTCACGCCATAGATTTGGTGCCCTATCTGGGGGAGCGCTGCCTGAACAACCGGCGGGCGTTAGTGATCTTTGGAATATATATACAAGCGGTTGGCACTCGATAGGTATGGGAACGACAGCGGCTGCGCCACCATGGCTGGCTTTTCTGGCGCTGGCAGCAACTCCATTCTTTGCAAATGTTAAGTTATTTACCTTGTTCTTTTTCGTATTGGCACCACTAGCCATTGCCGGAAGTGGTTATTTATTGTTACGGCGACTATCCACTAATCGCTGGTTAACTGCCTGCGCCGCACTTCTCTATGCGCTTTCGCCAGTTGCAATTTCAGCGATTAATTCTGGGCGCTTAAGCACGGTGGTTAGTTTGATTCTTTTGCCACTTCTAGTAATCGCCGCAAAAGGAATTTTTGAGCTAAATCAATTTACCTGGCGTCGGGTATTTGGAATCTCATTACTTAGTACCTTACTTATCGCATTCTCACCTGTGCTTTTCATACTAGGAGCAATTTTTACAGGTTTTGCTATATTTCGTGATTATTCAGCATCCTCACAAGGCGTTGATATAGAACTCTTTAACCAACGCCTGTATCGACGTATTGCGCTGATGTTGACGCCATTTTTTATATGCGCACCATGGAGTTTTGAACTATTAGTAAACCCAAAGCGTTTCTTTATTGATTCTGGATTTTTAATTCCCGGTGGTGGACCCAATCTAGCGTTGTTCGGAAATCCTGGGGGACCGGGATCGCTTCCCACGTATCTCGTAAGTCCAATGACGGTGATTTTGGCCGTTGCGCTATTTTCATCTACACGAGCTCGATTTGTGGCCGAACTCGGTTTTGGAGCCTTACTTTCTGCGGTACTGCTAAGCGCAATTTCAATTACTGGTAACGGGACTTCAGTTCCTACTCCAATTTATGCAGGAACGTTCCTAACGCTAGCAACCATGGCTGCGGTATGTGCCTCTGTGATTATGTTGGATAAATTACGAGAGAGGCTTGTAACGACAAATATTAACTACCGGCATATTTCGGCAGGAATTCTCTTAGTTGTAACTGCCCTATATACAGTTGCATCTATCTCTTGGATAATAACTATTGGCGCAAATTCGCCGCTACAAACCGGGAAAGAGATTGTGCTTCCGCCATTCTTGGCAATTGAAAGCGACGCCAAGACTCTAGTAATTCGTCCGCGGACTATTGGTGAAGAAACTTCGCTAAATTACTATTTAGCTCGCGGCGGTGACGCGACGATTGCCCAGCCCGATATGGCACCTAACGAAAATGTGCAGATTTCTAGCGCCGTAAGAGAACTTGCCGATGGAAGCGGACTAACCGCAAGTTCTACATTTGCAATAAATGGGATCAAGTATCTATTTCTCAAAAGTCCCGTAGATCAGAATTTTGTACGTGTAGTTGATGGCCTCGGTGGCTTTATTCGAGCATCCTCTACAAATGCCGGAATTGTTTGGAAAGTTTCAACGAATACCGGCGAGATAATTTTTACTGATTTAGCCGGCAAACGATCCGTCATTCCACAAGGAACCTTGGGAATTTCAGTTAACTCACCCGGTGAATTAACCGTTACAGAAAATTACAGTCAAGGTTGGCGTGCGATTGAAGATGGCGCCCGACTAGAGCGAACAAGAAGCGTTGACGGAGCACCGGTATTTAAGGTGACCAAACCAGGTTTGGTAAATGTTATCTACGACGGCACTTTGCGCAGAGCATGGATCTCATTGGAAGTGATCGCCTTTGTTTCCGTATTGGTCTTGGCGCTTCCTGCAGGCCGTCGTCGTCGTGAGATTGAGGATGCGGAGCTAACATGAGAATTCAGCGCCCAGCTCTTTTAGCTATTTCAACTATCGCTGTAGTACTTGCGGCCAATGGGCTCAATGTCGGGCTATCTGGCAGTGAGTTTTCTACAAATTATCCAGCAGTTGTTTGTCCACCTACTTCGGCTAATTTAACAACCGCACTATCTCTACCATCTAGTAAAACTCAAATTAGGTTGACCGGCACCAAATCTCTATCTTTTGTGCCATCGCAATCACTGCGCTACATGCAGGTAAAAGCGCCAGCGATTGTTCAATCGCAAGGTGCGACGCCCGTCGTTTGGCAAATTCGTAAAGGAATATGGGCTGGCGCAACAATTTGTTCTGCGCTACAAAATGAACGATGGTTTGTGGGAGGCGCCGCGGATGTAACAAGTAAAGGCCGAATATTGTTAGTAAATAGCGGATTAAGTTCGGCAATTGTAGATCTACAGGTTTGGAATGAGATCGGTGCGCAACCTACAAAATCTATTTCATTAGCCGCTAATTCATCTACTGAAATCAGCCTTGTTTCCCTTTCTCCCGGTTCGCGCGAAGTTGTAATTCAAGCGATTACTAGATCTGGGCGAGTTACCAGTTACATGATTGATGAACGTGGACGAGGCTTGAAAGCTCTTGGCGGTGATCTAATCAATTTTGCACCAACGGCGCAGAAGGATATTTTCATTCCAGCAATCCCTCATACCGTGCGAAAAGTTGGTGCTAAGTCGATAGAGCTCGCACATTCACTTCGCGTACTTATACCTGGAGAACTAGATGCTCATGTAACGGTAAAGGTCTTATCCACTGATGGGAGCTTTATTCCATCAGGCTTCGAAAATAAGCTAATAAAGGCAGGCTCAGTTACTACTCTGGATCTCAAACCAAATCTTCCGTCTAGCAAATTTGGTTTACACATAACATCAGATGTACCAATTGTCGCCTCAGTCTTATCACCAACCATTGCAGAAAATAAATCTGACTTCATCTGGAGCACCTCTGCCCCGGAGTTAACCCAGACCACCTTTGCATCTTCTGGACTTAGCCCACAATTAGTATTTATTGGGGGGTCGATAAAGATAGATCTCGAATTATTCTTTAATAGCGGCAAACGAAAGATTGTTTCCGTAAAAGGCGATGAGATCGCAACGGCACAAATTCCAGATGGCGTTCGATCCTTTGAGTTTTTAAAGGTTTCAAAGGGAATCCACGGAGCCGGCCTGATTGCCACCAAGAGCGGATACGGATATTTTCCACTGGCACCGGGTAGCGTTCTGACAAAATCTTCAGTACCGCTTTCAAATATTCGCGTCCTAACTCCTTAACAATCCCAGTTTTTCTCACCCCTGCCCACTAGCCTTGTCTCCATGAGTAAGTTGGCTAGAACAGGACGCACCTGTTCCCGAGTTAGTTGTAGAAGTCTGGCTTCTATGACCTTGACTTATATATACGCCGACTCAACCGCTGTTCTAGGCCCATTGGCAACTTTTTCCGAACCGCATTCGTACGACCTCTGCGAAGTGCATGGCAAGCGCCTAACAGTTCCTAATGGCTGGAATGTTATTAAAGAAGATAGTTCACAAATAGGTGTGGGTCCTAGCGAGGATGACTTAATGGCGATTGCAGATGCAGTTCGTGAAGTCGCAAGTTCACAATCACCCTCCGAAGAGCCTTCAAAGGCAAACTCAAATAGCGATTTGATCAGCCACGATGCGCAACTTGGCCGACGAGGTCATCTGCGCGCTGTTCCATCTTAAAAATCTTTACTTAAGAAATTGTCTAGCTAAAGAGAGAAGTCAGCCATTTCAATATTTAAAGCTTACGATATTCGCGGATTAGTAGATGTAGAAATTACCGCAGATTTTACCTTTGCAACTGGTGTCGCCTTTGCGCGCTTTCTCCAACAAGAACGCGAGCCCGGAACTGTTGTTATAGGCGAAGATATGCGCCCATCATCTCCAATTTTTGCAGACGCCTTTTCAGCGGGCGTAACTTCACAAGGCTTAGATGTTATTCGAATCGGCTTAGCATCAACAGATATGCTCTATTTTGCAGCTGGAAAATTAAATTTCCCAGGAGCGATGTTTACGGCAAGCCATAATCCGGCTGAATATAACGGCATTAAATTATGTTTAAGTGGAGCTCGGCCAATTGGTAAAGAGTCGGGTTTGCTGACCATCGAGAGATATGTAAATGAGGGATCGCCAATTGATTTTAGAAGCGTTGGGGATGAGCGAAGTGAAGATCTACTAGCAGCATATGTAGATCATCTACTTACCCTCGTTGATCTATCTAATATCCGCCCGCTAAAGATCGTAATCGACGCCGGCAATGGCATGGCTGGACACACTGCACCAGCGGTTTTTGCACGATTAAATTGCGAAATAATCCCCATGTACTTTGAATTAGATGGCACGTTTCCCAATCATGAAGCCAATCCGATTGACCCTAAGAACCTAAAAGATTTACAGAAATCGGTTAAGAAACATAAAGCTGATATCGGTTTAGCATTTGATGGCGACGCAGATCGTTGCTTCCTAGTCGATGAAACTGGTGAACTAGTTAATCCATCAACACTTACCGCCTTGATTGCCACGAGAGAGTTAAAGAAGAACCCTGGCGCAAATATTATTTACAATTTAATTTCTTCACGTGCAGTTGTGGAAATTGTTGAAGAGAACGGTGGAAAGGCTATTCGTTCACGAGTAGGGCATTCATATATTAAGAAGTTAATGGCCGAAACTGGGGCAGTCTTTGGCGGCGAACATTCCGGACATTTCTATTTCAAAGATTTCTGGCGAGCTGATTCGGGAATGTTGGCAGCGCTGCACGCAATCGCCGCCCTTGGGGAAACAAACGTTCCTTTAACTAAGATCCTGAAACCATATGCTCGTTACATCGCAAGCGGCGAGATAAATTCAAAGGTTTCAGATGCACAAGCGGCCATGAGCCAAGTTGAAAAGATTTATGGAAAAAAGCAGGACGTCGAAGTAGATCATCTTGATGGTCTAACAATTAATGGGGATACCTGGTGGTTCAACCTCCGTGCATCCAATACTGAGCCCCTCCTTCGACTAAACGTTGAGGCTTCAACTCAAGCCCGCATGGAGAAGGTACGAGATGAGGTACTTAACACGATACGAGGAGACCTCTAGATCCTCGTATTAATCCCACAACTAGTACGATAACCCTCTAGCCGACTAGCACAGTAGAGCCCTACGCCGAAGGTCAAGCGAAAAAACAGCCGTTTATCTAGGGAGATATATAAAAATGACACCTGTAACAACAATTCCAAAACATGACATCGCAGATGCATCACTGGCAGCCGAAGGTCGTAAGAAGATCGAATGGGCAGAACGTAATATGCCCGTACTCGCTCAGATTCGTGAAAGATTTGAAAAGTCACAACCATTTACTGGCGTAAGAATCGCCGCATGTATGCACGTCACAACTGAGACAGCAAACTTAATGCGCGTTCTAAAAGCAGGCGGTGCAGATATCTCACTCTGCGCATCAAATCCTTTATCAACACAAGATGACACTGCAGCAGCGCTAGTCCACGAATACGGAATTTCAGTATTTGCTCGCAACTCAGTTGATCGCGATGGTTACTACAAGCACATCAATGCTGCACTAGATATCGAGCCGCATCAAGTATTCGATGATGGTTGCGACCTCGTCAACACTCTTCACACAACTCGCAAAGAGCTACTTCCAAATATCGCAGGTGGCTGCGAAGAAACCACCACTGGCGTTATCCGTCTTAACCAAATGGCTAAAGATGGCGCGCTTACATTCCCAATGATTGCCGTCAACGATACCGATACCAAGCACATGTTTGATAACCGTTACGGAACAGGTCAATCAACGCTCGATGCAGTATTCCGTGCTACAAACTTCCTTCTTGCCGGACGTATCGTCGTCGTAGCAGGATTTGGTTACTGCGGTAAGGGCGTTGCAGAACGCGCTAAAGGTATGGGTGCTGATGTTGTTGTCACTGAAATTGACCCAACTAAGGCGCTAGATGCCATGATGCAAGGCTTCCGCGTTATGCCGATGCTTGATGCCGCCAAAGTTGGCGATGTATTCATCACGGTTACTGGAAACCGCGACGTTCTGCGCGATGAGCACTTTGCAGTTATGAAAGATGGAGCGATCATGGCCAACTCTGGTCACTTCGATATTGAGATCGACGTTGCTTGGCTAGAGCAGAATGCCAAGAAGAAGAATGCCAAGATGCGCCACCAGACAGATGAATATGTACTAGCTGATGGACGCCGCTTGCTCCTACTTGCAGAAGGTCGATTGGTAAACCTAGGAGCTGCAGAAGGCCATCCAGCATCTGTAATGGATATGTCATTCTCAGATCAGGCGCTAACTGCAGAATACCTAGTTAAGGAAGCGAAGAATCTTCCAGCTGGTGTTCATAACGTTCCAACATATATCGATAAGGAAGTCGCCAGCCTGAAGTTAATTTCAATGGGTGGCCGTATCGATACCTTAACTCCCGCACAAGATATGTACTTGAACTCTTGGGAGCACGGTAGCTAATGACTTTAGTCATGGTCGTCGATGACGACCAGGATCTAGCGGAGATGCTTGGCATCGTATTAACCGGTGCCGGCATCGACGTGGATCTAGTAAGTCGCGGTGATGAGGTGCTGGAGGTATTTAGAAATAATCCTCCAGATCTCATACTGCTAGATGTAATGCTCCCGGGATTAGATGGAATTGAAGTCTGCAAATTAATTCGCGCTGAATCAATGGTGCCGATCGTGATGCTTAGCGCTAAGGGCGATACACATGATGTCGTTCGCGGCCTTGAAGCTGGCGCTGATGACTACATGGTTAAACCTTTTCGCCATCCATCAGAACTCATTGCACGAATTCGCACTCGCTTACGTCGCACAAATGCTGATGTTTCAGGTCTACTAACAATTGGCGATCTTGCTATTGATGTAACTGCCCACGAAGTAAGTCGGGGAGCTAAGAAGATCGCCCTAACTCGTTTGGAATTCGATCTCTTGGTAGCGCTAGCTAAAGAACCAGGACGAGTATTTACGCGCGATGCCTTGCTTGGCGAAGTCTGGGGCTATCGCCATTCGACAGATACTCGTCTGGTAAATGTTCATGTTCAGCGGTTGCGCTCAAAAGTTGAACACGATCCAGAGCACCCTGAAATTGTTATGACTGTGCGCGGAGTTGGCTATAAAGCTGGAGTTTTGGGCGGTTCCTAGAATGAACCGCATCGCAGTAAAGCTACGCACATCACTTGCCTCTAAGGTAATCGTTTCTACAGTTCTTCTATCACTTGGCGTTGTTTGGTTAACTGGCTCCGCACTCTATTCGCAACTTTCCACCGGTGTGAAGCAAGTAAATCTTGAAACTTCTCTGGCAGAAGCACGTTCATCATTTTTTAACGCTCAGTATCAATTCTTACTTATTGAAGGCGCGCAGAGTTCAGTCATTGAAAAGGCTGTGCAAGATGTAATTATTTCGTCAACTCAGGTCAGCTTAAATCAGGATAGAAAATCTATCTTTTTAAGTCGTTTTGGAAAACCATTTAAGGTAACCCCGCAATATCCGACAACTGATTTCAGCACGGCAACTGATGGATTAGATGTCTCATCTCTGCCTACGGAGCTACGCAAACGTGTTCGCTCTAGTGATCTCGTTGAATATCAATACGCCAAAGTTCGCTATCAAAACCGCGCCGATGCAAACGTTTTAATTGCAGGACGCAGAATTGCGATTCCAGATTCCGGAAATTATGAGATGTATCTGGTTTATTCACTGAGCAATCAAAATACAACCCTGGCACTGATCAAGAGTTCACTTCTCTTAACCGGATTTGCCCTTCTATTTCTGATTGGGCTAATTACTTGGTTAGTTGTGCGGCAGGTAGTTAAGCCAGTAAGAGAGGCAGCACGAATTGCACAGCAATTTACCCAAGGTGATTTCTCACAGCGTATGAAAGTAGAAAGCTCTGACGAAATTGCAACTTTGGGTACCGCTTTTAACAATATGGCGCTTTCCCTGGAGTCTCAGATATCTCGATTAGAGAATTTATCTCGCGTGCAGCAAAGATTTGTTTCAGACGTATCTCACGAGCTTAGAACTCCACTTACCACTTTGCGTATGGCATCTGAAGTTATCTATAGCCAGAGAGAGAATTTTGATCCAACTATTTCGCGCAGTTCGGAGCTGCTAGTTGCTCAATTAGATCGATTTGAACGTTTGCTGGAAGACCTTCTAGAAGTTAGCCGCTTTGATGCTGAAGTCGCAGTTCTTGAGCCAGTTGATTTCGATTTAGTTAATTTGATTGAAAGATGTATTGAAGATGTAAGAGCCAATTCGCATGATCACGTAATTTCGATAAATATTGACCACGAGACAGAACACGTCATGATTAAAGCCGATATTCGTCGGGTTGAGCGCATCATGCGAAACCTGTTATCTAATGCGCTAGATCATGCCGAAGATAAACCAGTAAATGTGACAATAGTTTCGACGCAAACTGAAGTGGCCATTGGGGTTCGTGATTACGGCACAGGCATAGAGCCTTCTGCGTTATCGCGAGTCTTCGATCGCTTCTGGCGCGCAGATCCGTCGCGCGCGCGCGTTCGTGGCGGTACAGGACTTGGTTTATCTATCGCACTTGAGGATGCACGTCTCCACAATGGTGAGCTCGATGCTTGGGGCTTACCTGGTCAAGGTGCGCACTTTGTGCTGACATTGCCGAAAATAGCTGGCGAGCAAATTGGTGGGAGACCAATTCGCCCGCAACCTGGCGATTATCCCCAGAACTCTTAACTAGCTATTAAATAAATTCTCAATTTAAGAGAATTTAGCAATGAGATCGCTTTCAGAATTAATTTTTCCATCACGGTGTATTAGTTGTTCACAATTAGGAATATCAATCTGTTCGGTTTGCCGCTCAAGTTGGCACCCACACATTTATTATCGTGAACTTTTAGTCTTGGGTAATTCATATCCAGTAATTTCGGCAGTACCTTATTCACCAATAGCTTCAAGAGTCCTTTTAAGTGCAAAAGAGTCAAATCTATCCGCCGCTGACAATTTGTTAATTAAAGCCATTTCTCACTCATTAACTTTCTTTGTTAGGCGATATGGATCCGGAAATCTAATTGGAATTCCCTCACGTAGTTCAGCTACGCGAAAGCGCGGACGAAATTTCATGGTTGAAATTACAAATTCAGTTGCAAACGCGAATTCACTAGATTCGCTAGATATTCTCAGACACATCAGGTCGGTAAGAGACCAATCTAAATTAGATTTAGCGCAGCGCTCACAAAATATCGACGGAGCCTTAGGTGTTTCCATTGGCTCTTCGAAAGCGGCCAAAATTGGGAATATCCGGCCTTTAATAATTGTTGATGATCTCATCACTACTGGGGCAACCCTTGCGGAGGCGATACGGGCCTTAAGCACCGCAGGTTTTGCCGTAATTGGAGCGGTAACAGGCTCTGTCGCTAAACCCCTACGATAAGGGGGTTGATTTTGGAAAGGGCTTAAAAATGGCAAAGATTATTGATCGCATCATGCGAGCTGGCGAAGGAAAAATCCTTCGCGATCTCAGCAAGATCGTGGATCAAGTCAACTCCTTTGAGCCTGCCATCACTGCCCTTAACGATGAGTCGCTCCGTGGAAAAACTTTAGAATTTAAAAATCGTCTCGTCGCCGGAGAATCTTTAGATGACCTACTACCTGAAGCCTTCGCGGTTGTACGCGAAGCGGCAAAGCGCACTCTTGGCCAACGTCATTACGATGTTCAAATCATGGGTGGAGCCGCTTTACACCACGGCAATATCGCAGAAATGCGTACAGGTGAAGGAAAGACGCTTGTTGCAACTCTTCCTTCCTATCTAAATGCTCTTGCCGGTCGTGGCGTTCACGTCGTAACGGTAAATGATTATTTGGCAGAGCGTGATAGCGAATGGATGGGACGCATCCATCGCTTCCTAGGTCTAACAGTCGGCGTGATTGTAAATAGCATGACACCTGCCGAACGACGCGCTGCTTATAACTCTGACATCACTTATGGAACTAATAATGAATTTGGTTTCGATTACCTACGTGACAACATGGCTTGGTCGCTGGAAGATTGTGTACAACGCAATCACTTCTTTGCAGTTGTAGACGAAGTTGACTCAATCTTAATTGATGAAGCACGTACCCCTTTAATCATCAGCGGACCTGCAGATAAAGCGACCAAGTGGTATGTCGAATTTGCAAATATCGCCGATAAATTACAGCGAGATACACATTACGAAGTTGACGAGAAGAAGCGCACTGTCGGAATTCTCGAAGATGGCGTCACCAAGGTCGAAGAGCTACTAAAGATCGAGAACCTCTACGAGGCCGCAAATACCACGCTAATTGGCTACCTAAATAACTCAGTCCGAGCCAAGGAGCTATTTAAGCGCGATAAAGATTATGTGGTCATGAACGGTGAACTCTTAATCGTTGACGAACATACTGGCCGTATGTTGGCAGGGCGTCGCTATAGCGAAGGACTACATCAGGCTCTAGAAGCTAAAGAACGCATTGATATTAAAGACGAAAATCAAACCTTGGCTACTATCACTTTGCAGAACTATTTCCGCCTCTACAAAACGATTTCAGGTATGACAGGTACCGCTATGACTGAGGCATCTGAATTCCATCAGATTTATAAGCTCGGTGTTGTGCCAATCCCGACCAACCGACCAATGCAACGTATAGATCAGGCCGATCTCGTCTATAAGACTGAACTTGGAAAGTTTATGGCGGTCACAAAAGATATTGTGGAACGCCATCGCAAAGGACAACCAGTTCTAGTCGGCACCGTTTCAGTTGAAAAATCAGAAGAACTATCTGCACTTTTGAAAAAATCAGGTGTTCCACACGAAGTTCTTAATGCAAAGCATCACGAACGCGAAGCTTCGATCATCGCCCGTGCTGGAGTTAGCGGCGCGGTTACTGTTGCGACAAATATGGCCGGTCGCGGAACCGACATCATGCTCGGTGGCAATCCAGAATTTATGGCGGATTTCGAATTACAACGTCGCGGTCTCTCACCAGTTGATAATGCAGCCGAATATGAGGCTGCCTGGCCAGAAGAAATAGCTAAACAAAAGGCAGCGGTAGCAAAAGGCCATGAAGATGTAGTAGCTCTTGGTGGTCTCTATGTTCTCGGTACCGAACGCCATGAATCTCGACGTATTGATAATCAGTTACGTGGTCG
>Ga0007791_10000367_pt1 | contig 14001 bp, 6 predicted proteins | sample CryBogmetaGMA05M_FD_60368 | JGI IMG/M metagenome (GOLD analysis project Ga0007791, IMG submission 60368) | Freshwater microbial communities from Crystal Bog, Wisconsin, USA - MA0.5M | ecosystem: Environmental > Aquatic > Freshwater > Lake | place: Crystal Bog, Wisconsin, USA | collected 2009-07-06 | reverse complement strand
AGCCGCTGAGCAGAAAAAAGAGCGGCATCCGGAAGCCATGGATGGCGAGAACGATGAGCATCAGCAGACTGTTCGGCCGCGTGTCGTGAACCGGCCAAGGCCCCTGGTAGAAGGCCAGGCTTGTGTGCACGACGATGCCGAGGGCCATCGCGAATCCGCGAAGGGCGTCGAGATCGCTGCGGCGTTCGGTCATGGCGAGTCTCCCGGCGGGCAGTGCTGCATCGCAGGCCAGAGGAGGCTATGTTGTGCCGGGTTCTTCATCGCTTGAACAGCCTCGCCGCCATGTCCAGTCACACCATTCTCGTCACCGGGGCCTCCTCCGGCATCGGTCGGGCGACGGTTGTAGCGTGCGCTGCGCGGGGCTTTCGGGTCGCGGCGACGATGCGGCGGCCGGAAGACGCTGGAGATCTGGCGTCGCGCTCCGGCGTGATCGTCCTGCCGCTCGACGTCACGTGCCAGGAGAGCGTGGACTCGGCGGTGGCGGCTGTGGTCGCAGAGTTCGGCCATCTCGACGCGGTCGTCAATAACGCGGGCTATGCGGTCGACGGGGTGTTCGAGGGTGCTGACGATGCGTCGATCCGCCGGCAGTTCGAGACGAACGTGTTCGGGCTGATGCGGGTCACGCGGGCGGCGATCCCGGTGATGCGGCGGCAGGGAAGCGGCACGCTGGTGCAGGTGTCGTCGATGGGCGGCCGGGTGACGTTTCCGCTCTACAGCATCTATCATGCGACCAAGTGGGCTGTGGAAGGGTTCAGCGAGTCACTGGCGTTCGAACTGCGGCCGTTCGGAATCCGCGTGAGGCTGGTCGAGCCGGGTGCGATCCGCACCGACTTCTACGGTCGCAGCAGCGAGCAGGTCGCGACTCCAACTGGAGGTGGCTACGACGAGCTGGTCGAACGTTGCCGGGGGGTCTCGATATCGGGCGGCCGCGACGGAGGCAGCGGGCCTGACGTGGTGGCCGAAACGATCATCCGCGCGATCACTGACCGCAACTGGCGGCTCCGCTACCCGGTCGCGGCCCCCGCGCCGATGCTCATGGCGTTGCGGAAGATTCTTCCGGAGGCATGGTTCCTGAGACTGATCCGCCGCCGGTACCGCATTCGTGGCTAGCAGCCGGTGGAACGAGTCTGCCCATCCTGGGTGGCCGAACGTCGGAGTGGCTAGACTACCGCGGGTCCCGTCCGTCAGGGCCGCTGGTGAGCGGCCGTCGGTGCGGTGCAGCCCTGCGAGGGCGACGAACATGCCACGCCTCAGCCCACCCGTTGCCCCACGTCTGCCGTCGACGACGGCCGCCATCGTCGCTGTCATCGTGGCCGTGGCAGGCATTGGCTGCCAGAAGCCGTCGCCCGCGCCTCCGCCGCCGGCCTCGGAAGTGATGTTCACCACGCCGCGCACCGTGCGGGTGCCGGAGTATCTCGAGGTCACGGGCCGAATCGACGCCGAGCTCCTCGTCGATATCCGCAGCCGGATCACCGGCTACCTCACCAAGGTCGCCTTCCGCGACGGTCAGTTCGTGGCCAAGGGCGATCCGCTCTACGAGATCGATGAGCGGCCCTACACGGCTCAGCTGGCTGCGGCGGCCGGCACCGTGGAGCAGCTGATGGGCCAGCAGAAGTTTCTGAAGGTTCAGGTGGAGCGATACGAGAAGCTCGTCGCCAAGGGGGCGGCGAGCCAGCAGGAGTTCGACAGCTACACGGCGAAACTCGACGAAAACGTCGGCGCCCTCGCAGCGGCACGGGCCCAGCACGAGTTTGCTCGGCTCAACGTGGAGTTTTGCACGATCGCGGCGCCGATCGACGGTCAGATCAGCCGCACGCAACTGCAGGTGGGGAACCTGATCAATCAGGACCAGACCACGCTCGCCACGATCGTGTCGATCGACCCGATCTTCGTCTACTTCAACGTCGATGAGCCGACGCTCGTGCGGATGATGGCCCACGCCCGCGAGTCTGGTCGGGGGCCCGGAAACCGTGGGAGCGACACCGTCGTCGACGTGGGCCTCGTGGACGATGTGGCGCGAAAGTATCCCTACCGCAGTCGCGTGGACTTCCTCAATAATCAGGTCGACGCGAAGACGGCCACGATCACCATGCGCGGCCGGCTCGACAATCCGTATTCGCGGGATCCTGTCGCCCCCCGGCCGCCGCTGTTTCGCCCGGGCATGTTCGCTCGCGTCCGGCTGCCGCTCGGCGACGCCGTCGATCGGCTCTTCGTGCCCGAGGCCGCCGTCGGCAGCAACCAAGACCGCAAGATCCTCTGGCTCGTTGGCACGGACGACGTGGTCACTGCTCGCGAAGTGACCGTCGGGCAGAAGCTGGGTACGTGGATTGCCGTGGAGGCAGCGGATGCGGCACGGCCGCTCACCGCCCTCGACCGTGTCGTCGTTCGCGGTCTGCAGCGGTGTCGCGAGGGGAAGCCGGTGAAGCCGACGGTCGCAATCGAAGAGAGCCTCGACGTCGCGAGTCTTGCGGCGCCGGCGCCGCGACCGGATCCGCCGGAAGCCCCCGCCGACCCGGAGCCGCGGGACGCGCCCGCGGCCGCACCGGCGCCGCCGTCGGCCACCGAGCCGCTGCCGGCCCCGGACGAGACGCCGCGGTGATCTCGCGATTCTTCATCCAGCGGCCGATCTTCGCCGCCGTGATCTCGATCGTGATCACGCTGGCGGGCGTGGTGAGCGTCGTCTCGCTGCCGATCTCGCTCTTCCCGCCGATCGCCCCGCCGGTCGTGCAGGTGATCTGCTTCTATCCCGGCGCGAATGCCTCGGTCGTCACCGATACGATCGCTGCCCCCATCGAACAACAGATGAGCGGCATCGATCGACTGCTGTACATGCAGTCGCAGGCGACCAACGACGGCTACTACGTGCTGCAGCTGACGTTCGAGGTTGGGGCCGACGCCAATCTCGCACTCGTGCAGACCCAGAACCGCGTCCAGCTGGCGATGCCGCTTCTGCCGCCTGTCGTGCAAAAGCAGGGCGTGAGCATCAAGAAGCGGTCGCCCGACATCCTCATGACGGTCGATCTCATCTCGCCCGATGGTCGCTACGACGACCTGTTCATGAGCAACTACGCCACGGTCTACCTCCGCGACGAACTGCTGCGGTGCCCCGGCGTCGGCGACATTCTCCTCCTCGGCCAGCGCGACTACGCACTGCGGATTTGGCTCGACCCCGAGCAGCTCGCCGCGCGGGGCCTCACGCCTCAGGACGTGCGCGACGCGATTGCCGCCCAGAACGGAGAGGTGATCGGCGGCATCGCCGGCCAGTCGCCAGCGGCCACGGATCAGCAGTTGGAGCTGGCCGTCGCCGCGGTCGGCCTGCTCTCGACGCCGGAGGAGTTCGGGGCAATCGTGCTCAGAAGCGCCCCGACCGTGCCGGGCACGCCGCTCGTGCGGCTGCGGGACGTTGCTCGCATCGAGGTGGGCGCAGCCGCCTACGACCAGACCTGCCGCTACAACGGCGGGCCGGCGGTGGGGCTGGCCGTGTTCCAACTCCCCGACACGAACGCGCTCGAGTGCTCGCGGGCCATTCAGGAGAGGATGAAGCAGTTGGCCACGCGGTTTCCAGCCGGGCTCGAATACGTGATCGCCTACGACACGACGCCGTTCATCACCGAGTCGATCCTGGAGGTGGTGAAGACGCTCCGCGAGGCGATCGTGCTCGTGGCGCTCGTCGTGCTCCTCTTTCTGCAGAGCTGGCGGGCGACGCTGATCCCGCTCGTCGCGGTGCCCGTGGCGATCGTGGGCACGTTCGCCGCCATGGCAGCGATGGGCTTCAGCCTCAACACGCTCTCGCTGTTCGGGCTCGTGCTGTCGATCGGGATCGTGGTGGACGACGCGATCGTGGTGGTGGAGAACGTCGAACGGTGGATCAAGCACGGGCTCGCGCCCCACGCAGCCGCGGAGCGGGCTATGGCCGAGGTCACGGGCCCGGTGATCGGCGTGGCGGCGGTGCTCTCAGCGGTGTTCGTGCCGTGCGCGTTCATCGGCGGGGTCACGGGCCTGTTCTTCAGACAGTTCGCCCTCACGATCGCGGTCTCGACCATTCTTTCGGCCGTCAACTCGCTCACCCTGAGCCCGGCGCTCGCGGCGCTCCTGCTGCGGCCCCACGACGCGCCGCCCGATCGGTTTGAGCGGCTCCTCGAGCGGCTCCTCGGTCCAGTCTTTCGCGGCTTCAATCGCCTCTTCGACGCGGTCAGTGGCGGCTACGCCCGGGGCGTGGCGGCCGTCGTCGGGCACGGGAGGCTGGCGATGCTCGCCTACCTCGTGCTGGTGCTGGTCACGTGGCGGGTCTTTGCCTGGTATCCGCAGGGCTTCGTGCCGCTCCAGGATCAGCGCTACCTGATCGCCACCGTCCAGTTGCCAGACGGCGCGGGCGTGCAGCGGACCGGTGAGGTGCTCGATCGCATCGATGCCTTGGCCCGGTCAGTGCCGGGCATCACCGACACGTTCACGATCGCGGGCATGTCGCTGCTCTACAACGCCAGCGCTCCGCACTGGGGATCGCTGTTCCTCATCCTGGACGACTACAAGAATCGTCGCACGCCCGAGACCTCGATGTTCGGTATCATCCGCGCAGTCCGCGAACGCTGCCGGCAGGAGATTCCCGACGCGGAGGTGGGCGTCTACCCGGCGCCGCCCGTGAAGGGGCTGGGCATGGCCGGAGGCTTCAAGTTCTACCTGCAGGATCGCGGCAGTCAGGGGCCGAAGGTGATGCAGGAATCGAGCGAGAAGCTCGTGGCCGCCATGGAAGGCTGGAAGCTGCCGTTCGTGACCGGGAACTACCGGGCCGACTCGCCGCAACACTTCCTCAACATCGACCGCGACAAGATTCGGGCCCTCGGTATTCCGATCTCCTCGATCTTCGCCACACTCCAGATGAACGTGGGTTCCTTCTACGTCAACAACTTCAACCGCTTCGGCCGCACGTGGCAGGTCAAGGTGATGGCCGACGAGGGGTTTCGCAGTGGCGTCGAGGATCTCCGCGAGCTGATGGTGGCCACCCGCGGCGGCGGCATGGTGCCGCTGGCGACGGTGCTCGACATCCGCAATGCGATGGGGCCCGCCATGATGATGCGATACAACCTCTATCCGGCCGCACCGATCACGGGGATTCCCAATCCGTTCGAGAGCGGCTCGGTGCTGATCGACCGCGTCGCGGCGGCTGCGGCGACGGAACTCCCGGAGAACTTCTCCTACGAATGGTCGGAGGTGTTTTTTCTGCAGCTTCAGGCGGGCAACACGGCGGCGGTCCTGCTCGGGCTGGGCATCATGCTCGTGTTCCTCGTGCTCGCGGCACTCTACGAGAGCTGGTTGCAGCCGTTGGCCGTAATCCTCGTGGTGCCGCTGTGCCTGCTGGCGGCGGTCGGAGGACTGATGGTGGCCAGGCTCCCGATCGACATCCTCGCGCAGGTGGGCCTGGTGGTGCTCGTCGGCCTGGCGAGCAAGAACGCGATCCTGATCGTGGAGTTCGCTCGGCACTTGCAGGCCGAGGGGCACGATGCCCGTTCTGCCACACTCACGGCCAGCCGGCTCCGGCTGCGGCCAATCCTGATGACGTCGCTGGCCTTCATCCTCGGCGTCTTCCCGCTGGTGGTGGCGCGTGGGGCGGGGGCCGAGCTTCGCTGGTCGCTGGGGATCACCGTGTTCGCCGGGATGATCGGTGTGACCCTCGTCGGCATCTTCTTGACGCCGGTGTTCTACGACGTGCTCGCGCGGCTCGGCGAGCGTTTTCCGCCATCGGGAGCCGGGCGGAATGTCGGCCGGTCCCATTCGTTGACAGACGGTTCGACGGGAGACTAGCTTCTGCATCGGTCTCCCACTCCCTTAGGATCCGCTCCTGCACGCTCCCGTCATCGATGTCGTCACGACCCGATGGCCTTCTTTCGGCAGCGCGGATTCATGGATGGCCGCGGCCTGACTCAGGCCGGACATCGCACACGTTTTCCTGGCGGTGATCGCGCGTCGGATCGAGGAGTTGGGGCGTGGTGTGCAACCGTTGATCGGGGGCGACTCGCCGACAACACCACATGATCATCCATCGCATCCAGCCGGGGCGGCTCGCCGTCCGCGGAAACGTCGCCATCCTTCTCGCAGTCCTCGCTAGTGGGGCCACGTTGCGCCCGGCATGTGGAGATATCGTCACCTGGAACGTGGCGTCTGGGACCTGGAACGTCGGGAGCAACTGGTCGAGTGGAGTCGTGCCCGGCACCAGCGGCACCGCGATCATCGACAGCAGTCGCACAGTGCTGCTGGGAGGCGGTGTGTCGGGCACGGCGTTGAGCGCCATCATCGCCAACACCTCCACCGGCACGATGAGCATCTCCGGCGGCCAGTTGACGGCCACCACGAGCATCGTCGGCAGCAATCAGGGATCGAACGGAAACGTGTCGATCAGCAGTGGCACCTGGGCCTCCAGCGGTGACCTCGAACTCGGCCGTTCCGGGACGGCCACGATGCAGCTCTCCGGCGGGCGGGTGAGCAACGCGAACAGCTATGTCGGCAACTACTGGGTTACCGTGGGGGCGAACGGCACCGGAAACGCGACCGTGACGGGTGGCACGTGGGCTACCAGCGGGGAGCTCTACGTGGGCTGGGCGGGTGTGGGCGCGCTCGTCGTCAACGGCGGCGTCGTGACCAGCCGGAACGGCAGCATCGGCCTCATGCAGGGGGGCCGCGGCACGGCAACGATCACGAGCGGCAGCTGGCTCACCAGTGGCACGCTCACGATCGGTGGTAGCGGGTCCGGGCTCGCCATCGGCACCGGCGTTATGCTCGTCAACGGTGGCTATGTGAGCGACACCGACGGCATTCTCGCCTCCCTGGCGGGCTCCAGCGGCACGGCCACGGTCAGCAGCGGGACCTGGGCCAGCAGCGGCATCCTCAGCGTGGGCAACAACGGCACGGCGACGCTCTTCGTCAGCGGCGGCAGCGTGACCAACGGCGGCGGGTTCATCGGCCGAAACGCGGCCTCAGGCGGCACGGCGACGGTCAGCAGCGGAACGTGGGCGAGCAGCGGCGACCTCACGATCGGCGGCGCCGGCACGGGCACGCTCGCCGTGAGCGGAGGCCTCGTGACCAGCGGCAGCGGTGTGCTCGGCACCGTGGCCGCCTCCAGCGGCAACGCCACGATCACGGGAGGCACGTGGTCCACGGCCGGCAGCATCGTCGTCGGTGGCTCAGGCAACGCGACGATGACCCTCACCGGGGGGGCGGTGCGGGTGAGCAGCGGCACTGGAATCCTCACGCTGGCTTCGGCGGCCGGGTCGGTCGGCACGCTGAATCTCGGAAGCGGCACGACGGTGGGCACGCTCGTCACGAGCACGATCACGGGCGGCGCGGGTACCGGCACGGTGAACGTCAACGTCCCCGGCACCTATACGCTGGCGACGCCACTTACCGGCACGCTCGCCTTGAACCAGGCTAGCAGTGGCACCATGATCCTCAGCGGCAACAACACCTACGCGGGCACCACCGGTGTGACCGCGGGCGCTCTCGAGGTTGACTCGAATGCCCGCATGGGCTCGAGTGCGCTGTCGCTCAACGGCGGCGGATTCCGCTTCGGAGCGGCGTTCAACGACCTGCGTGCGATCACGCTCGGCACGAGCGGCGGCACGCTCGACACGAACGGATTCTCCGTGGCCTACTCGTCGGCGATCAGCGGCAGCGGCGGCCTGACCAAGACGGGGCTCGGTGGGCTCACGCTTTCGGCGTCGAACAGCTACAGCGGGGGCACCACCGTCACCACCGGCACGGTGACGGTTTCCAGCGGCGGTTCGATCAGCCACGCGGCCAAGGCCGTGACGATCGCCTCCGGGTCGACCGACGCGGCCGCCTTCGTGATTTCAGGAGGCAGCGTCTCCGGCACCTCTGGCACGGTGGGGAGCGGCACGGGCTCGAACGGCACCGCGACGATCTCGAGCGGCACGTGGTCCACCGCCAGAGCGCTCACCATCGGGGCATCCGGCACTGGCACGCTGCTCGTCAGCGGCGGCAGCGTGACCTCCGGCACCGGATTCCTCGGCAACGCCGCGGGCTCGAGCGGCAGTGCCACGATCAGCGGCGGCAACTGGTCGCCGGGTGCATACTTCTACGTCGGCAACGCCGGCCGAGGGGCGATGGTCGTGAATGGCGGTAGCGTGATCGGCACCAACGGCTACCTCGGCAACGCCGCGGGCTCGAGCGGCAGTGCCACGGTCACGAGCGGCACCTGGTCCAACGGAACCAATCTCTACGTCGGGTATTCGGGCACTGGCACACTGGCCGTCAACGGAGGCAGCGTGACCGACAGCTGGGGCTACATCGGCTACGCGGCCGGCTCCAGCGGCAGCGCGACGGTTACGAGCGGCACCTGGGCCAGCACGACCGACCTCAGCGTGGGCTATTCCGGCACGGGCACGCTCGTCATCGACGGGGGCCTGGTGTCCAACGTCCGTGGCTTCGTGGGCTCCTCCGCCGGCTCCAGCGGATCCGTCACGGTCACGAGCGGCACCTGGGCCAACAGCGGGAACCTCGAGGTTGGATCGAGCAGCAACGGCTCGCTGTTCGTCAGTGGCGGCAGCGTGACCAACACCACTGGCTACGTTGGCAGCGGCGGGCCCGGTACGGCGACGATCAGCGGCGGCACCTGGGCCAGCAGCACCACGCTGTTCATCGGGCTTGTCACCAACGGCACGCTCAATCTCACGGGGAGCGGCGCGGTGACCGTGGGCGCCGGGAGCGGGACCGTGACGCTTGCCCGCTACTTAGGAGCCAGTGCCACCCTGAACATAGGCACCGGCGGCGCGGCGGGCACGCTGGCCGCGGCGATCATCACGGGCTCGCGAGCCGGGTCGACGGTGAACTTCAATCACACCGGCGACACCACTTTCGCACCGGCGATGATCGGCACGCTCGCCGTCACGAAGGCCGGTCCCGGTACGACGACCCTGAGCGGCAACAACACCTTCACGGGCACCACGACGGTCTCGGCCGGTCTCGTGCAGATCGACGCGAACTCGCGGCTCGGCAGCAGCACGCTGGCGCTCGCGGGCGGTGGCATTCGCTACGGCGCGGCGTTCAACGACCTCCGCGCCGCCACCCTGACCGGGAGCGGCGGTACCTTCGACACCAACGGCTTCACCATCTCGTATGCCTCGGCTCTCTCCGGCACCGGTGCGGTGAAGAAGACGGGGCTCGGCTCGCTCACGCTGGCGGGCAACAAGAGCTACAGCGGCGGCACGACGGTCACGCAGGGCACGCTCGTCGCCGGAGCCGCCGGCGCGTTCGGCGGCGGCGTCATTGCCGTGGGCAGCCTCGGCACGCTCGACCTCGGCGGCTACGCCGTCTCCAACGTGATCGCCAACAGCGGGGGCTCGGTGATCAACGCCGGCGGCTACGCCGGCACGCAGACCGTGACGGGCGTGGTCTCGATGACGGGCACCGTGGGTGGCGTCGTGAACGTTGCGGCAGGAGGCGTGCTGAAGGGCAGCCAGACCGTCTTCACCGGCGCGGCGACGGTGGCCACCGGTGGAACTCATTCGCCGGGGAATTCGCCGGGCATGCAGACGTTTGCGGCCGGGATCTCGTACGACGCCGGCTCGATCCTCACCTGGGAACTGATCGCCAACTCCGGCACCGGCGCCGGCACCAACTACGACTTTCTGAGCGTGACGGGAGGTAGCCTGGCGATCGCCTCGGGGGCGATCATGAACCTCGACTTCAGCGGGAGCGGTTCGACGGTCGACTGGAACAACCCGTTCTGGGCCTTAGGACACTCATGGAAGGTGTTCGATGCCGCGCTCGCAGCATCGAGTTCGGGAGCCTTCACGCTCGGCACGGTCAGCAGCGACAGCTTTGGCCAGTCGCTGACGTCGGTGCGGCCGCTGGCGTCGTTCGAGGTGACCCGCAGCGGCAGCGACGCGGTGGTGGTGTACGTCGTTCCCGAGCCCTGTACCTCGGCGCTGGCGCTCGCCGGGCTGGCCTGTGGTGTCCTGCTCGCCCGCCGACGTCTACTCCGTGATCACTTCGACGGCCACGCGGTGCCCAGGCACGTCGGCCAGGCGTTTGTCGAAGGTGAGAAGGGGAGCATCGAGGGCCTCAGCCAGGGCGAGGCACGCGGCATCGTAGGCGGTGCAGTTGGCCCGTAAATCCCAGATCCTCTCGAACAGGCCATCGTGCGGATAGCGGACGATGCTCGAGCTGCGATGGTCGTCAAGGGTGGCGTGCGCACGAGCTTCCGTGAGTTCGCCGGCGGTGACGAAGCGGCGGAGAACCTGGGCGACCTCCAGGTCGATCAGATGGGGTGCCGCAACGGTCTCTCCGGATCGCAGGATCCGCTGGACGAGGCGGGGATGGCTTCCCGGCCGGAGCAGAAGTTCCAGGGCCGCCGATGCGTCGAGGACGATCATCGCCGATCGCGTTCCGCCCCCGACCGCCTTGCTCGGAGATGTCTTGAGGCGGACTGGCGGGCGATGCAGGAGACGCTTGCAGCCCACGCCAAGCTGAATGCCGGCTGGCGCCGAGGCGGCGTTTCAGGTGGCACCAATCCGCCACCGCTGCTTTACTACGGGCCCGCTCGGGCCTTGGATTCCCGACAACCGGGTGTCCCCAGGCACATTCGACGGCATGATCGCACGGTTCTTCATCGAGCGGCCGATCTTCGCGTCGGTGATCTCGATCGTACTCGTGCTCTGCGGCGGGGTCGCGTCGCTCACGCTGCCCACCACGCAGTATCCGGAGATCACGCCTCCCACGATCGAGGTCTCCACGATCTATCCGGGGGCCAACGCCGAGCTCGTGCGAGACACCATCGCCGCTCCGATCGAGCAGCAGGTGAGCGGCGTCGAGAACGCGCTCTCGCTGAGCTCCCAGTGCACCAACGACGGCCGCTACCGGCTGACGGTCACCTTCAAGCCCGGCACCGATCTCAACATGGCGCAGGTGCTCACGCAGGTTCGCGTCACTCTGGCGATGCCGATCCTCCCCGAGCTCGTCCAGCGCGAGGGGGTGGCGGTGCTGAAGAAGTCACCGGCGGCGATGATGATCGTCAACTTCACCGCCGCGAAAGACGCCTCCGGCACGCCGCTCTACGACGAGACCTTCCTCTCCAACTACGCCACGATCCAGGTCCGCGACGAGCTGCTGCGGGTCGAGGGCGTGGGCGACATCGACTTCATCGGGCAGCGGGACTACAGCATGCGGGTTTGGCTCGACCCCGAGAAGATGGCCTCCGTCGGTCTCTCCCCCGGCGACGTCCGCGCCGCGCTCGAGAACCAGAACTACCAGGTCGCGGCGGGGAGCGTGGGCCAGCAGCCGGCGCCGAGCGGCCAGGCCTTCCAAATCCCCCTTTCCGCCGTCGGCCGGCTGATCACGGCCGAGGAGTTCGGCAACGTGATCGTCAAGGGGACCGTCGCGGACACCGGCGATGTGACCAGCGTGATCGTGCGGCTGCGGGACGTCGCGAGAGTCGAACTCGGGGCCCAGTTCTACGACCAGATCTGCCGGCTCGACGGGGAGCCGAGCGTGGGCATGAACATCTACCAACTCCCCGGCTCCAACGCGATCGCCACCGCCGCAGCGGTGCGGACCAGGCTCACGGCGCTCGGCGAGCGGTTTCCCAAGGGGCTGGAGGCGCGGGTGATCTACGACACCACGCCCTTCATCGAGGAGTCGAAGGCGGAGGTGCTCAAGACGCTCCGCGACGCGGTCATCCTCGTGGCCCTGGTGGTGCTCCTGTTCCTGCAGAACTGGCGGGCCACGCTGATCCCGCTCGTGGCGGTGCCCGTGGCGATCGTGGGCACGTTCGCGTTCATGGCGGCGTTGGGTTTCAGCCTCAACAACCTCTCGCTCTTCGGGCTGGTGCTGGCGATCGGGATCGTGGTGGACGACGCGATCGTCGTGGTCGAGAACGTGGAACGCTGGATCGAGCAGGGGCTCAGCCCGCGGGAGGCCTCCTTCAAGGCGATGGAAGAGGTGACCGGCCCGGTGATCGGCGTGGCCCTCGTGCTCTGCGCGGTCTTCGTCCCGTGCAGCTTCATCGCGGGCATCGTGGGGCAGTTCTTTCGGCAGTTCGCCCTCACGATCGCTGTCTCGACGCTTCTCTCCGCGGTCAACTCGCTCACGCTCTCGCCGGCGCTCGCGGCGATCCTGCTGAAACCCAAGGGCTCGCCTCCCGACGTCATCGACCGGGTGTTGCAGTTTGGCTGCGGCTGGATCTTCCGCGGCTTCAACGCGGGCTTCGCCGCCCTCATCCGGGCCTACGGCTGGCTCGTGCAGGGCTCCCTGCGGCTGGCCGTGCCGATCGTGCTCGCGTTCGCATGCCTGCTCGCGGTCACCTGGCTTCTCTTTACGATCATTCCGGTGGGCTTCATCCCGCAACAAGACAAGGGCTATCTCGTCGCCGACATCGCGCTGCCGGAGGGCGCGAGCGTGCAGCGGACCGCCAAGGTGATGGCGGCGCTCGAGCGGCGGGCCCTTGACGAACCGGGCGTGGCCCACGTGGTTTCGGTGGCGGGCCGGTCGGTGGTGCTCGGCGGCAATGCCCCGAACTGGGGTGCGATGTACGTGATGCTCGAGGGCTTCGCCGAGCGGCGGGGGAAAGCAGCGTCTGCCGATGCGATCGCCGCGCGATTGCGGGCCGACTGGCAGGCCACGGTGGAGGAGGCCCGCGTTGAGGTGTTCGGGCCGCCTCCCGTGGACGGCCTGGGCACGGTGGCCGGCTTCAAGCTCGTGGTCGAGGACCGGGGTGACTACGGCCCCGCTCTCCTCGAGGAGGCGGCGAGCGCCGTCGTGCAGTCGGGCGAGGATGACAGTCGTCTCACGGGCCTGTTCACGAACTATTCCGCCCGCACGCCCTGGTTGTTCCTCGACATTGATCGCGACAAGACGGCGGCGGTCGGCGTGCAGATCAAGGACCTCTTCGAGACGCTGCAGGTACAGCTCGGCTCCTACTACATCAACAACTTCAACCGCTTCGGGCGGTCGTGGCAGGTCAACGTGCAGGCCGATGCCAGCCACCGCGGCGACATCCGTCGGGCGCTCGAAGACCTCAAGGTGCCTGGAGCCGACGGGCAGCCCGTGCCGCTCACCACGCTCGTGCAGGTTCGCGACCGCGTCGGCCCTTCGCTCGTGATGCGATACAACCTCTACCCTTCCGCCGCGGTCTACGGCGAGCCGGCGCCGGGCACCGGGAGCACCTCGGCGCTCGCGATCGTCCAAGAGCACTTCGACCAGCTGCAACGGGAGGCGACGATCCCGCCCCTCTTTGCCACCGAGTGGACGGAGATGGCCTTCATGCAGATCCGCTCCGGGGCCACGGCCACATTTCTGTTCGTGCTCGGCGTGGTGCTTGTGTTCCTCGTGCTGGCGGCGCTCTACGAGAGCTGGGCCCTGCCGCTGGCCGTCATTCTCGTGGTGCCCATGTGCCTGCTGTCGGCGCTGGTGGGTGTCCGCTGGGCGGGGATGGACATCACGATCTTCACACAGATCGGCTTCGTGGTACTGGTGGGCCTGGCCTGCAAGAACGCGATCCTGATCGTGGAGTTCGCCCGGCAGCTCACCCGCGAAGGTAAGCCCCTCGCCGAGGCCACCGTGGAGGCCTGCCGGCTGCGGCTGCGGCCGATTCTGATGACGTCGCTGGCCTTCATCCTCGGCGTCATGCCCCTGGTCGTGGCCCACGGTGCGGGGGCCGAGATGCGTCGCACCCTCGGGCTCGCGGTGTTCAGTGGAATGCTGGGGGTGACGCTGTTCGGCATCTTCTTGACGCCGGTGTTCTTCTACTCGCTGCTCAGGCTCGGCCGCCGCTGAGCCCCGCCAGATTCGCTCGTGCCGCTCGGGGCTCCCCCGTAGCACAGGTTTTCAACCTGTGGCTGCCCATCGCGGCGGCTCGGGGCTGCCCATGCCCCGTCGCCGGACGTTCGCTGCGGGCATCCTGCCAATCCTGTTCGGCACGGCAGATGCAGGGCGGTTCGACCCACGTCTGGCCTGCCTCGGTGCTCCCCACGTAGGTGCAGGTTGGCAACCTGC
>Ga0007791_10000366_pt1 | contig 14001 bp, 12 predicted proteins | sample CryBogmetaGMA05M_FD_60368 | JGI IMG/M metagenome (GOLD analysis project Ga0007791, IMG submission 60368) | Freshwater microbial communities from Crystal Bog, Wisconsin, USA - MA0.5M | ecosystem: Environmental > Aquatic > Freshwater > Lake | place: Crystal Bog, Wisconsin, USA | collected 2009-07-06 | reverse complement strand
GCGACGGCGCGGCTGCGGAGAGGACGGAACCCGACCGCATCGCATCCCTTCAGGATCCGATCGACGCCGCGGAAGAACCGGGCCCACCCGTCATCGCCGCCGAGACGCCGCGCGTGAGGCGCCCGGGGTGAATCGGCAAACAATTCATCGATCCGCTGCTCGGGCGGGAGATGCCTGACCGGCTTGAAATCCCAGATCAAAGACAACGGAACGATCATCGTCCGCGACCAGGCCGAAACCCGGTGAAGATTGACCGGGAACCAGTCCGGAAGGAGGACGATCTCCGGAGGCACCGCCGGGCAGTCGCCGTACGACATCTGCCCCAGGAGCGCGAGGTAAAAGCGGGTGAAGCTGTTGACGGCCCACGGCCCCCCCGCCGCCGCGATCGCCCGTCGGGCCCGCGTCATCGGTTCGGAATCGGGGGATTCGCCGAAGATCTTCAGGGCGAAATAGGCCTTCACGCTGGCACTGACATCGACAGGGCCACCGCGGTAGATGGCCCAGCCCCCGTGGGGAAGTTGCTCGCGGAGGATCCGTCGCACCGCTCCGGCCACATGCGCCCCTTCCAGGCGACCGTGCCAGGCGAGGATGAGGAGATACTCGCTTTCGAGGATCGTGTCCCCTTCGAGAGGTCCTCGCCAGTGCCCATCGTCGGCCTGCCGCTGCCTCAGCCAGTCGGCGGTCGCGCTGCACGCCGGGAGGACCTCCGCCTCAGGAGACCTGCGCCTAGGATGGCCGGAGGAGACCGGCACGGACGATTCGGAAGCCCGACGGGAGATCATCTCCGCCTCGGCCTGGGCAGCCGGCATGGGTTCGGAAAACCCTGTCTCGACCGCTGATCCTCTGTAGCTCATGGGGGCATCCATGCTCCGAGCAGGGCTGTTCGACCGGCGGCGGTCCAAGAGCCAGGACCCGCCGATCCACGGAGGGCGATCCTTCGCCGCGAACAAGACTCTCCGCTAACAGCGGAGAATAGGGAAACTCGGGAAGTCCCACAAGGTCCGCCGCGCTCCGTCGACGACGCTTGTGTGGCCGTTTTCTCCGCTTCCAGCTCCCGATCGAGGCGGGGATCACGTCGGGGGCTCTGCGGCAACTTTACCGGCCTCAATCTGAGCGACTGGGGGAAATAGGGAAGACAGCAAAGGCTGTCGAAGCCGAGCGATCGTCGGACACAGGCTTGGCAACAACGACCGGCGGAGCCTCCTGACTCTCTGCCAAAGGAAGCCTGATCGAGACGCGGGTCCCCCGGCCGGCGCGACTCTCGATCTCGATGCCACCCCCATTGGCCTCGAGAAAACGCCACGCCTTGGAGAGCCCAAGCCCCGCACCGCGCCCCGCCTCACGACCGCTGAAGAACGGATCGAAGACCCGGCGCAGGGTGGTCGAATCGATCCCGGGACCATCGTCGGAAACGATCAGATCGCAGACCCCTTGAGTCCGGCCGGCCGCGACCGACACCGTCACCCGGCCGCCTTCCCCAACGGCCTCGAGGGCATTGCTGACGACGGCACGGATCGCCTCCTCCACCTGCGAACGGTCGACCGCCACCGCTACCGGGGACGGTGCCGGGCCATAGTCGAGGCGGGCAAGTCGATGTCCCGCCAAAGGAGCAAGGCGATCGATGACGGTGCTGACCATCTCGTGGATGTCCGTCGACAGACGATGCGGGCGGGGCGGCCGTGCAAACAACATCAACCCGCCGATCAGATCGCGCGCTCGGAAGGCCTGATCGACGATCGTCGAAAGCCGTCGACGTCGTTCCGGGTCGCGCTCGTCGAGGAGCAGCGTCTGGGCCCGAGTGGCGATGTTCGCCAAGGGGTTATTGATTTCGTGCCCGGCTCCGTAGGCAAGTTCGCGCATCGCCTCGAGGCGGGCCTCGCCGAGGGCATCTTGAAAGGCCAGGGCGAGGTGGACATGCTGGGCCGCGAGGCGAACCGTGCCGAGGAGTTCCCCCCCCTCCACCGAAAGCGTCGGGGGCCCCGGAATCCGCGACATCGGGAGATCTCCGGCCCGCAATCGATCGGCCCAGGCCTCTCCCTGGGCCGCCGGATCGGCCTCCGCCGGTCCCGCGGCAATCCAGGCCAGCCAGGCCGATTCGTCGACGTCGATCCCATCGTCTGGGAGTGGGCCTGAAACCAAATCCCTGGCAAAGCTCACCAGCGGCACACTGCCCGGCCGGCTGGCCCCGGGGCGGATTCTGGACCACAGCGCCCCATCCGCCCCCGCGGAAATGCCGTCGCGGGCCTCCTCGGCCCCATCGGATGGGAGCAGATTCGCCCACAACCAGACCAGCGCCTCCGCCCCCGTCCCCGAAGGCGCGGCCACCGCAGCGATCCGTCTTACCGCTTCGCCGGCCACAGTGCCATGGCCCGGTGGAGAAGCGTTTTGGGCCGAGCTCGGTTCGCTCCGCCGTGGCCGCAGGGAGGCCCCGCCCAAGAGTTCGGCAATGCTGGCCTCAGCGGCCGCGAGCCACGGCCAAGCCGGGGAGCGTGGCGCACGCGGAGAAACTGCCTGTCCCCGAGATTCCGGCAACAGGTCTCCCTGGAGTCCCAGCGATCCCAAGCCGGAAGCCGAGACGCCGGATGCGGCCGCGAGCACGGCCCGCGCCAGGCCCAGACAGGCCTGGCGCGGAACCGGCAACGCGAGAGACGTCGAACGCCCCGGACGCACGATCAACCGCACGCCGGACGAACGACCCTGAGACACTGATGCCCCTCACCACCGCTGGCTCAGCCCCGGGAACCGAAGCCGCCACCGGGGGTTCGTGATCAGGAACCGGTAGCCACCGACTCGATGTCGAGCAGCGTGCAGATGCGATCGACAAGCACCTCGGCCTCGAACGGCTTTTGGAGGAACTCATTCGCCCCAGACGCCTTCAATTCCTCGATCTTGTCGGCTTCACACATGCCGGAGATGCAGATGATCCGCACCTCGTCCATGGTGGAGTCGCTCCGGACGCGCTGGCAGACTTCCTTGCCATTGATGTCCGGGAGCATCACATCGAGCACGATCAGATCCGGACGGTAGTCCTTGACCATCATGCCGGCATCGAAGCCATTGTTGACGCTCCGCGTCTCGAAGCGGCCGTCCCGCTCGAGGACATCGGTGATCAACTCGACGAGATCCTGGTCGTCGTCAACGACGAGAATCTTGCGACGGCCACTTTCGAGGGCGTCGGTCGGAATCCCGTTGTCCCGCATGAACAGGAACAACTGATCGCGGGGAATCCGCCGGAACCGGCTGCCCGGCACCCGGAAACCCTTGAGCTGACCCGAGTCGAAACAACGGATGATCGTCTGCTGGCTGACCTTACAGATCTTGGCAGCTTCACCGGTCGTATAGACAGTCTTTTGCATGTGCTTGACCACCCTCTCCCTAGCCGTGGTGCAGCTAGTCGAAACGGCTTCCCGGGAAACGCCTCTTCCACAAAGGCCACCCCGGTCGCCTAGGCCTCCTTGTTGCCTGATCAACGCGTTGCCACATCAACGCGTGTCGAACCCCGCATGGGACCGGTACCGCTGCCGGAAGCCGGTCGAAGAATCACCCGTTTCGGTCGACTGGGCCCTTCGGGCGCTCCCGGTCTGACGTTTCGGGGCAGGGGGGGAAGATCGGGGGGAAATCCATTTCCCGCGACATCCTCCCTGCTTACCGTCCTTACCTGTCGCCAACTCTAACGCCATCTTGCGCATTGAGTCAATATCGATGCAGTCAGCGCAAACACTGTTCGCGCAACACCTTGGGCAAACAGCCTGAATCCGTTCGCCACCCTTCCAGTCCGCGATTGCGCCCCGAATTGCCACCTTCACCCCACATCGCCCACCGCCGTGGAATCGCGAAGGCCCCACGGCTACCGGGTCGCCTCCGACAGCGACACCACGACGGCGGCCCCCTTAGGCTCAGCCTGCCGCCGGGGGAACGACCACTTCGAGGAGCTCCACCGCGGGGTGGCCTCCGAGCGAGATTTCGGCAACGCGACCGTACGTCGCCGCCGACGGCACACCGGGAACGGGCAATCCCCCAAACAGGGACGCCAAACGAGGGCCCGGCCGGACTTCGAGCAGACTCACATCGTGGACTTCACGGAGGAGCCCGGCGTTGATGAGCACCCGACCGAGCGGAATCCTGCCGGCCCTGATCGCCGCCGCCGTCGCCCGATCGACATGGGACAAATTGATGCGGACGATGCCGTATTGGACGAGGTCCCCTTGGGGCGAGAGGAGAAGAATCTCCCTCGCATACCAGGGATTGTGGCCGTCGGTGGCTCCCAGATCGCGGGCCCGGGCGACAACCCGGAGCCCGAGCGGGGCTCCGTGATGGGCCTCCATCGCCACCGTCATGTGGCGGGTGTGATCGAGGAGGGTTCGGGCTGGCTCGGGGACCTCCGCGCGATCGACGCTCCGGAAGGTGGCAAAACTCGGCCCCGGATCAGCAAAGAGGCGAACCAGTTCGAGGGCCCGCGCCACGGCCCCCTCGCTCCCATGCCCTCGCGACGGGGATGGAGAGACAACCTCCGGCGAAGCGGCCGGAGTGGCGCTGGGTTGGTCGGACACGTTGGCCTCCACCGGGCCGGGGCTTTGCGTTCGATCCCCGCACGGACGGTGGACCCGGCAACCTCCCGGCCACCGCGGCGGCAAGATTACGCCGCCGGATCGGACCGACGCAACCATCCCCCCCGCTCGGTGACCCTTCAGCCGACGAGTTGGGCCGCGGCCCCCTCGGGAACGGCCAGATCGAGGAGAAACTCGAACACCTCGCGGAGCCGGGGTTGCCGGCACGTGGCCGCTGCGGCGAGGGCACCGGCCCGTTCGGCATCGACGATATTCGCTGCCCGAGCGAAGACGTCGGCCGATCCGTAGAGTTGCCGCGCTGCGGCGATCACCTCGGCCGAGGAGGGGCCGCCCGGCTGCCTCGCCTCGTCGGCCAGGCGGGAGAGTCGTTGCAGGTCCGCGGCGGGGACACGTTCGCGTGCCAAGGCCCACATTACGGTGGGTCGACCGCCGAGGAGGTCCCCGGCGGCGTGCCTGGCATTCTCCGGATCGCCATGCCAATCCTTCAGATCGTTGAGGACTTGAAAGCCAACACCAACGTGCCGGGCGTAGCGATCGATCGCCCCGGCCGCCGTCGGGAGGACACCGGCCAGTCGAACGCCGATCGACAGGGCCACCTCGAACGCCGGCGACGTCTTCAGGCCGTAGATGGCAAGCGCCTCCGGAACCGTGAGCGGCGTATCGCGCGTGTCGCGCCACCACAATTCGGCCCCTTGCCCACGCGCCAGTCGCACATGGGCCTCGGAGAGCATCGCCACCAGGTCGGCTCGGCATCCCGCATCGACCTCCGGCAGAGTGGCCATGATCCTGTAGCCGAAACCGAGGAGATGGTCGCCGGTGTTGATGGCAACCGGAATCCCCACCTCCTCGTGAAGCGCCTTCCTGCCATACCGCATCTCGTCGGCATCCTCGATGTCGTCGTGGATCAGCGAGGCTTTGTGAAACACCTCGACCGCCACCGCGGCGGCCCGGACGGCGGTCCGGTCGGCGTCGCCTCTTCCCGAGGAAACCTCATCCTTTGCCGTCAGGGCCTCAAACGAGGCCAGCGTGATGAACGGGCGGAGGAACTTGCCCCCGCGGCCGAGGTAGTCGGCGGCAAACCGGGCCGTGGAGACGAGCGGTTCAGGACGCCCTTCCATCCAGTCGAGGGCGTCGGGCACGCCGGCCGTCGCGGCGATGCCACGGAGCGAGGCCGGGAGAAACAACTCGGCGGCTTCGCGGAGCAGAGGGAGATGATCGGCGACCGGCGCCGTCTGCCCGCCAGCGACACCGAGCAGCCCGAGGACCCACTCGGCATCGAGCGCCGACCGGGACGCAGCCGAGGCGCAGGCGGCACTTCCCCCGGCCGGAGTGTCGAGCGGTGTCACGCCCTGGGGATCGAAGGGGACGGCGGCGATCGGGAGGGCGAAGGCCGGCACCATGGCAAAAGCCTTCTCGAGATGCTCGAGCCGGGCGACGCCGAGGATGCCGTCATACTGTCCGGTGAGCAGGCCCCCGATGCCGGCGACGGCCCGCGGCGTGGTCTCGACCACCCAGCCCTGCTCGCGGGCGGCTCCCCACAGGGTGCCGATCACGCACCCCGGACCGCACAGATGCGGGGGCCGGGAAGCATCGGATGATGCGGCGGGAGGGACCGCCATCGGGCAGTCGGGAAGGAGGAGAAGACGGCGGCCACTGGAGCCGGCCGAGAGTTTGTCGCGCCAGTGCTCGGAAACGATCGTGACCATTGTCCAGCCAACGTGGCTGGCCCCCGCCCCGGCCCGCTGGCAGAGGATCTCGGCCTGCGACCGGAGGCCGGCCGCCGAACGGGCCCCGGCGGGCATGCCCCCCGATCGCCACGACGCAACGAGGTCGGCGGCCATCGCCCGGAGCCGGTCTCGGAGTGGCTTTTCGGCCGGACAGGCAAGCCCCGCACCGCGACCAACAGCCGGCCGTGCGCCCTTGGCCGAGGGGTAAGCGATTGTTTCAGGCCTGTCGGCCGACAGGCCGGGAAGGTCGAGCGAGGGGGGATTGAGCACGGAAACAGCCACCTTTCCCAAGAAGGAACTCGGGAACGCGGCACCGGACCGTGCCAACGGTCCCTCGTGCCAGCCGGATCCCTGCCCAGTAAACCGGACGGCCCCGCCGGCGCTAACCCCGTTTTCCCGTCCCCCCGGCGACGGCGGAGAGATCCTTTTTTGCGTGGGGCCCACGCTGACCGGCGTCAGGAGGCGGCGTCAAAGAAGCGGGGGAGAAGGGCATCGACCATGAGGAGGCCCCGACGGGTGAGGACGGGGGCGGGACGGATCCGCTCCAGGCAGCCCTCCGCCTCGAGGCTTTGCCACTGCGCCGCGAATGCCTCGAGCGGATCGACACCGAACTTCGCCCGGAGGCGCTCCGCGTCGAGTTTGCCTTTTTTGAGGCCGAGGATCGTCTCGCGGATCAACAGCTCGCGGGCCGAGGGCACGAGCCCGCGGGCGACCGGCAGCCGCCCCCCTTCGACGGCGCCGAGATAGTCGTCCCAGTGGGGGGCGTTTTGATAGTGGCAGCCGGAGAGATGACCGAAGCTCGCCACGCCGAGCGCGAGGAGATCACTCCCCTCCCAAAGCATGTCGCGGTAGCGGAAATGGACCCGGGCGGGATCGCGGACGAGCGTGTATCCGCTCGACACCGTGTACCCAGCCGCCACGAAGCGGTCGAAAGCCCTGCCGACCCACTCCCGCTTGGTGCGCCAGTCGGCGACCGGCGTCGGCGCGCCGGTTTCGCGGGCGTCGTGGACGAAGGTCGTGTTGACGGGGAGTTCGAGCTGGTAGATCGTCAGACTGTCGGGCTCGAGGGCCAGCGTCCGGTCGATCGTCCGATCCCAGCTCTCCGACGTCTCGCCGACCATCCCCGAGATCAGATCGACATTCGTATTCGGGAACCCGGCAGCTTTGATCCAATCCCAGCAGCGGAGGATCTCGGCGGAGAGATGGGCCCGGCCGTTGGCCTCGAGGATGGAATCCTCGAAGTTCTCGACGCCGAGCGAAAGCCGAGTCACGCCGAGCTCCCGAAGCGCCTTCACCTTCGGTTCCGAAAGCGTTCCTGGCTCGCACTCAAACGTCACCTCCTCGGCATCGTTCCAACCGAAGCTCCGATGAAGACCGGCGACGAGCCGCTCGAGTTGCTTCACCGACAGAAACGACGGGGTGCCACCTCCGAAGTAGACATACCGGAGCGTGCGGCCGGCGATGGCGGGCTGAGCGGCGACGAGCTCCGCCTCCCGCGCGAGCCCCTGCGAGTAGCGTTCGACGTCGCTGGCCGAGGTGTCGGTGTAGACCCGGAAGTAGCAAAACTTGCACCGCTTTCGGCAAAACGGCACGTGGAGATAGAGCCCCAGCGCCGCCTCGGTGGGGGGCGCGGCGAAGGCTTCGAGGACCGCCGGAACCGCCGCCGTCGTCCAGGAGGAGAACGGAGGGTAGTTGGAGATGAAGTAGCTGCCCGGTTCGGTCGATTCGACTTTTGTGTCGATCTTGTTTTCGATGTTGGTTTCGATCTTCGTGTCGCTCATGGATCGGTCGCCGTCGGGGAAAAAGCGTCAGGAGATGCCGCGGGCGGCGAGGAGATCGTCGAAATCGCGGAGGTGGTAGGGAATCTTGGCCCCGTCGAGGACGCGGCACAGGCCCCGCAGCGCGATCCCCATTCCATCCGGCCCACTCGTGCCACCGAATTGGCCGCCGCCGCGGACATGGGGCTCGAGATCGAGAAACACGCCGGGGATGCCGCGGCGATCGAGGCGTTTGGTGAGGGCGGGGAGGAACGTCTTGAGATCGGCAAGGATCCGCTCATGCCCCCCGACGCCCAGGTCGGCGGGGACGAAGTTCAACAGCCCCCCCTCGTCGACATGCCGGCCCCGGACGCTGCCGGCCACCTTGCGATAATCCTTGATGTGGACCCAGCCGAGGCCCGGCTTCATCGCTTCCCACTGCCGGAAGATCTCGGTGGGGGAGAACCCCTGAACGACGAGATTGGCGGCATCGAAGACGAGGACGAGGCCGGGATGATTGACGCGGCGATGGATCTCGGCGAGGAGGTGGCCGTCACGGCCGACGAGATTCGCCTCGACCTCGAGGCCGAAGGTGAGATCGGAGCGGTGGCAGGCCTCGGCGATCCGGCCGATGCGGTCGACGGCTTCCTCGAGATACTCCTCGGGGCGGGCCCCCTTGGGGGGATAAAACGAGAACCCGCGGATGAGCTTCGTCTCGAAGGCGTGGGCCAATTCGCAGGCCCGGGCCACGTCCTTGGCGAGATACGTCTTGAAGGGGACGTAGGCGGTTTTCGTACCGTCATCGACGTCGTCGAGCTTGACCTTCCCGATCGGGGAGGCGATCGAGGCGACGTTGAGGCCGTAGCGATCCTCGAGGTGCCGGATCTTCTGGATCTCCGTCACCGTCAGCTTCATGACGTTCTTCACCCCCTTGCCGACATCGATGAACCGGAGGGAGTAATACTCGAGCCCGATCGCCGACAGCGCCGTGAACTGCTCCACGGCGGTGAGGTCGAACGCCGACTCGTCGGCGAGGGCAGAGAGGAGGACGGGGCAGGCTTTGGCCATGGCTGGGGGTTCCCGGGGGGTGGTGCCGCGGTCCTGAAGCATGGCGCCGGTGGATCAGCCGGGAACCACAACGCCGACCGGCCGGGCGGTGCTCAGGCGGAAGGGGGGAGATCGGCCCCGGAGGGATGCGAGACGACGATCCGCGACGAGATGCCGCCGCGGGGCGTGAAGTGGGCCACGAGGGTCATCCGCCGTGGGGCGACGACCGCGACGAGATCGTCGAGGATGCAGTTGGTGACGTTCTCGTAGAAGATCCCTTCGTTGCGGAAGGCCTGGAGATACAATTTCAGGCTCTTGAGCTCCACGCACACCTTGTCAGGGATGTAGCGGAAGGTGAGCGTGCCGAAGTCTGGCTGCCCCGTCTTCGGGCAGACCGACGTGAACTCCGGGCAGATGATCTCGATGAGGTAGTCGCGACCCGGAAACCGGTTCTCGAAGACTTCGAGTTGGGCGCGGGAAGGCGAGGCGTGGATGAGTGTTGTCATAGGAGAGAGTGTGCCATGAACGCGCCGCTTCCGAAAGCGGTCCTGCCGTCCCCCCCGGATGGCCGCCGGGGGAGGATGGTCGTCCTCCTCTCGGGAGGCCTCGATTCGGCAACGGTGGCGGCCTGGGCCCGGGCCCGGGGCTATGAGGTGATCGGCCTGTCGATCGACTACGGCCAGCGTCACCGCTGCGAGCTCGACGCCGCCAAGGCCCTCGCCTCCCACCTCGGCCTCGCTGACCATATCGTGCTCCGCGTCGATCTGTCGGCTTTTGGGGGGAGCTCCCTGACCGACGCCGCGATCCCCGTCCCCCGCGACCGCCCCGACGCGGCCCTCGCCGCCGAGATCCCCACGACCTACGTCCCGGCCCGCAACACGGTCTTCCTTGCCCTGGCGCTGGCGCTGGCCGAGGCCCGGGGGGCGACGGCGATCGGCGTCGGCGTCAACGCCATCGATTACAGCGGCTATCCCGATTGCCGCCCCGAGTTCCTCGACGCCTTCCGGCACCTCGCGGCGCTCGCCACGAAGGCGGGGGTCGAGGGGCATGCCCCCGAGATCGTGGCGCCGCTGGTCGACCTCACGAAGGCCGAGATCGTCGCCCTCGGTGTCGAGCTCGGCCTCGACCAGGGGCTGACGACGAGCTGCTACGACCCTGATCCGTCAGGCCGCCCCTGTGGCCACTGCGATTCCTGCCGGCTCCGCGCCGCCGGCTTCGCGGCTGTCGGCATCGACGATCCGCGCGTGGCGGGGAGCTGACCGACACCGTGCGGATCGCCGAGCTCTACGCGTCGCTGCAGGGAGAAGGGCTGCTCGCCGGCACGCCGAGCACCTTCGTGCGGACCAGCGGCTGCAATCTCCGCTGCCACTGGTGCGACACCCCCTTCACCTCCTGGAAGCCGGTCGGGGAAGAGTGGTCGATCGAGCGCGTTCGCTGTGCCGTCGAAGCCCTCGGCCTGCCGCATGTCGTCCTCACCGGGGGCGAGCCACTGCTCCCAGCCGATGCCGGCGAACTGTGCGCGAGCTTGCGGGAAGGGGGGCGCCACCTGACGATCGAGACGGCCGGCACGATCCTGCCGCCCGCGGCCGCCGCCGAAAGCCTCGCCGATCTCCTCTCGATCAGCCCCAAGCTCGCCTCCTCCGCGCCTCCGCCCGACACTCCCGGCGGCTGGCACGGCCGTCACTCCGCGGCTCGGCGCTGCGACGACATCCTCGTGGCCATGCTCCGGGCGCCGCGTTGGCAGCTGAAGTTTGTCGTCGGGTCGCGGGCCGATCTCGACGAGGTGCTCGCCTGGCTCGACGACCTCGAAGCCGCCCTCGGCCCGGGGAAGCTACCGCGGGGGCGGGTGTTTGTGATGCCTGAGGGAACCGCCTCGACAGCCCTCGCCGCCACGACCGCTTGGCTGGCCGCAGCCTGTGCGGCCGAAGGGCTCCGCCTCGCCCCCCGCCACCACATCGCCTGGTACGGCAACCGCCGCGGCACGTGACTCAGGAGTCGCTTGCTCGCCCGGCTTGCCGCGGCCTAGACTTTCCCCATGGAACACATCGTCACGATCCACATCGAAAAGCTTCCCGAGGGCGTCTACCTCGCCACGAGCGATGACATCCAGGGTCTGATGGCCCAGGGTCGAACGATTCAAGAGACGCTCGAGATCGCCCGCGACGTGGCGAAGAAACTCCTCGAGGCGAGATCTTCGACCACCGACGCAGCGGCGGATCAGCTGCCCGAAGCCCACGATCGCTTCGATTATCCGCTGGTCGTCGCGACCTGATGGGACGGCTCGCCGGATTCAAGTACCGCGAGATCGTAAAACGGCTCAAAGAGCTCGGCTTGACGTTCCACCGTCAAGCGGCCGGCTCGCATGAGATCTGGTTCAACGAACCACTTCGCCGTTACACGACGATCCCGAACCATCCGGGAGACATGCCGGAGGGAACGCTGCGGGCAATTCTCCGCCAAGCTGGCGTCGAGGTGCATGAGTTCCTCGATGAGCCCCCCGAAGCTCCGGAAGGGGCGTCCGACGCATAGTTTTTTGTCGGGCCGCGGAGCCGGCGGAAATGCCCGGATTTTCGGCTGCGAAAGTCAATCGCGCATGGCAGACCGACCGGATAGATCGACGCCGGCAGGAAGTCCGCCGGGAACGGTCACCCAACGGATGGCAACGGGCTTCGCCCCGCCCGCCGCAACGGTCGAGCGATCAAGCTCGGCCCGGAGTCCGCGCTCGATGAGTGCCCGCAGGGGCTGTCGAAGTTCAGCCGCCCGCTGCTTGGCTGCAATAAATAAGTCATCGGGGAGATCGACGGTCGTTTTCATACGGGAAAGCCTATTCCCGTGTTTATGGCTGGTCAATTGAGATCAAGACGCCACCGGCAGCCATGTCTTCAGGCCAACGGGGAGGCGCTTTCCGGCTCCAGCCGTTGCCGCTCGGCCCGCTTCCTCCGCCGGGCCTTCAGCCCCAAGAACCCGGCGCCGATCACTGCCAGCACCCAGGTCGAAGGTTCAGGGACGATCGACAGCCGACCGGAGGCAGGATCGAAGACGAGATATTGGCCTCGGGAAGTGTCGGGCGTGTACCAGTTGCCATTGGCGTTGTGCCGGAACGTCATTCCGGAATAGCTGCTGCTCCCCGCCGTCGTCGCCACCGAACTGAACCCGCCCCCCGGCACGCCGGTGAAAGAGAAGAGGCTGAACATCGTGCCGTTGTCAAACAGCGGGCTGCTGATGAACGACAGCACCAGGTTGCCGCCATAGGTGAGGCTACTTGGGGTGGTGATCCGAACCTGGTCGTAATCAGTGCCGGCGACGCCGGCCGCCGACCCGGAACCGACAATCTCCATGAATGTGGTGCTTCCCGCTTGGAGATCGAGCGCCGCGGCGGCAAGAGCCCCCGGGCTGTTGCCAGGGGAGAGCACTCCGCCCGACTGCACCGTGATCAGCGCCCCGAGTGAACCGCTGCCGCCGAGCGTACCGCCGGTGCCGACGGTGACGGCCGAATTGGTGAGGCTCCCGTTGACGAGGAGCGTGCCGGCCGAAACGAGTGTCGCCCCGGAGTAGGTGCTGGTGCCGGAGAGGATGACCGCACCGACCCCGAGTTTCGAGAATGAGCCAGAGCCCGACATCACGCCGGAGTACGTGCCGTTGGTCGACTGATTGAACGTCACCGCGGCGTTATTTGTGATCGCCCCCTGCAGGCTCGAGGTCGTACCGACGAGTGAACCGGCAGTCACCGTCGTCCCGCCGGAGTAGGTGTTGGCCCCCGACAGCGTGACAGCACCGGCCCCGAGCTTCGTGAACGACCCAGAGCCCGACATCACGCCCGAGTACGTGCCATCGGTCGACTGGCTGAACGTCACCGCCGCGTTGTTCGTGATCGCGCCCTGCAGGCTCGACGTCGTACCGACGAGTGAACCGGCAGTCACCGTCGTCCCGCCGGAGTAGGTGTTCGCTCCCGACAGCGTGACGGCACCGGTCCCGAGCTTCGTGAACGAGCCCGAGCCCGACATCACGCCGGCATAGGTGCCATCGGTCGACTGGGTGAACGTCACCGCCGCGTTGTTCGTGATCGCGCCCTGAAGGCTCGACGTCGTGCCGACGAGTGAACCGGCAGTCACCGTCGTCCCGCCGGAGTAGGTGTTGGCCCCCGACAGCGTGACAGCACCGGCCCCGAGCTTCGTGAAACTGCCCGAGCCCGACATCACGCCGGCATAGGTGCCATCGGTCGACTGGGTGAACGTCACCGCGGCGTTGTTCGTGATCGCGCCCTGCAGGCTCGACGTCGTGCCGACGAGTGAACCGGCCGACACGGTCGTCCCGCCGGAGTAGGTGTTCGCTCCCGACAGCGTGACAGTACCGCTCCCGAGCTTCGCGAATGAGCCAGAGCCCGACATCACGCCCGAGTACGTGCCATCGGTCGACTGGCTGAACGTCACCGCGGCGTTGTTCGTGATCGCGCCCTGAAGGCTCGACGTCGTACCGACGAGTGAACCGGCAGTCACCGTCGTCCCGCCGGAGTAGGTGTTGGCTCCCGACAGCGTGACAGCACCGGCCCCGAGCTTCGTGAAACTGCCCGAGCCCGACATCACGCCGGCATAGGTGCCATCGGTCAACTGGCTGAACGTCACCGCGGCGTTGTTCGTGATCGCGCCTTGCAGACTCGACGTCGTGCCGACGAGTGAGCCGGCGGTCACCGTTGTCCCGCCGGAGTAGGTGTTGGTGCCGGAAAGGGTCACAGCACCGGCCCCGAGCTTGGTGAATGAGCCAGAGCCCGACATCACGCCCGAGTACGTGCCATCGGTCGACTGGCTAAACGTCACCGCGGCGTTGTTCGTGATCGCGCCTTGCAGACTCGACGTCGTGCCGACGAGTGAACCCACCGAGACGGTCGTGCCGCCGGAGTAGGTG